>Ga0126381_100003836_pt1 | contig 16295 bp, 34 predicted proteins | sample PanSoiMetPlot_28_FD_96465 | JGI IMG/M metagenome (GOLD analysis project Ga0126381, IMG submission 96465) | Tropical forest soil microbial communities from Panama - MetaG Plot_28 | ecosystem: Environmental > Terrestrial > Soil > Tropical forest > Bulk soil | place: Panama | collected 2016-02-17 | reverse complement strand
TTGAAGCCGATAACGCCGACTCCGTCGAGGACGATCCGCATGAGTTGGCGCTCGAGTCGGTCGATGAGTTCGAAGTATTCGTCAACGACCTCGACCTTACGCGCCTGATCAACAAGCACCCCGCGAAGGCGCATCTCAAGAACAGGCCCTTGAAGCTCGCGACTAAAATCGTACGTCGCCTGGGTATAAGGGTCAAGTTGAGGCAGGAGTACATCGAGGACCTCCGCGGTGACGCAGCAGTCTTTACCGTTGTAGACCATATCCCGCTCGAATGGGGTAAGGTCGGCGGGACTGATCTCGTGAGTTTTGATTATCTTAGCCATAAGAGCCCCCGGTTAGATAGGAGTCCCTGCCCACGTTGCCTGGAACTCCTCGTCCGTCCTAGCGTAGACGCTCTGATCGATGTTCTTCGTCATAATTCCAGGGACGTTGTGGTAATCTGGCCCTAGGCCGTCGGCGTCGCGCTGCCACAGGTCCCAGGTCTTCCAAGGGAGTGGATGGCCATTGAAGTCGATCATCTTCGCCGTCAGGCCGTACTCAGAAAGCCAGAGTGGGTATAGGGCTAGTTCGTCGCGTTGCTCTTGGCTAGCGCCGATAATCAACTGCTTGATCAAGGACCCCCCATAGACCGTCATCCGGCGGCCGAGGCGTTGGGAACCGGAGTGGAGGAAGTCGAGGGCGGCGGAGAGTTGCATCTGCTGCCGTGGGGGTAGCATACGACCATGATCCCCGGTCTGCGGTTCCCAATCCAGGCACATGCGGGTATTCTGATCCGGGTCGGCACAGCGGAAGAACCGATCGAGTTGGGTTGTGACCGGCTCGTTGGTATTGAAGTGGTAGGCGCCTTGGCGAAGGGTGGTGGCAGTCAGGGCTTGGCGACGCCCGAAGTAGGCAGGGTCGTCAGAGATTTGACTGGCCTTAAGTATCACGCCCTTGAAACCTGCGGCGGCTAAGGCCTTGAAGCCTGTAAGGCCGCCATATCCGCCGCCAAACCGCTCACCGAGTACACGGTCACCGTGGTAGATGTCGATTACGGTAGGGGTCATCATTCATCCCTCTTGATAGTCTTCACCTTCCCTCGCTGTTGCTTCCAAGCGTCCTCGTCGGTGTAGATACTCCCGAGGAACCCAAGGGACTTCAGCGACTCAGGTTGAAGAGCGTGGTGGATAAGCATAGTATCGTGTTCGGCGCCGTAAACCTTTATGCCAACGGAGCGCCAGAGGAAGGCTATGTCGTAGAGTCCGTTTTGGAAGGTCTTAGGGATAGATCGATCACCCAAGACATGTCGTATAATGGTCCAGGCTTCCACTTCAGACTCCTTAGTAGGCCAGTAACTTCCTCCCTTTCTTCTTGGGTCATGGAACGGAATAACGATAGCCACTCTTGGGGACGGAGCAAATCCAACGCACGTGACAAGTTGTCCAGCTGTTTCAATGTCTGTAGAAAGTACCGGGCGGTCTCTTGGTCCGTAGACGTAGGCATTGAGGAACTCCTTTATGTCGTCGATGGTCGGCTCTATCCATATCTCACGCTCTGGCCGCCGTATCTCCGGGTGGCCCTGCTCGCGTGAGGCCTTGATTAGGTCCGCTATCACCGTCGGCCGGAGTTCCCATTGTCGCAAGACTGCGGAGGGGTGGAAGGTGGGTAAGCACTTAAAACCTGTCGCCGTGTGAGTAGATAGGACAGTAGTTCCTCGGAGCTTAGAAATACCTGCCTGTCCAGTAAGTGCCCAGAGTGGTGTGTTTCCAAGACAAACGACAAGGTTTGGGTCGAGTTCAACGAGTTCATCGGCTAGCCTCTTGAGTTCCGGCGCGAATTCTGCACGCACGTACTTTGACTTGGTTAAGGGTGGGTACCAAGGGAGGCCCGACGCTTTCGTGCCGCAAAAGGCCAGGATGTCGTTACTTGGCGGGTGGAGATTGAAGACGTTAGAGCGGTGGACTTCCGGGTGCATCTTCCAAACCATGTCAACGTAACGTGGGTCAGAGGATTGCCAGAAGCGGGAGAGGTAGGAGTGATCCTCGGCAGTAAGGGTTACAACCCCAGCCTCATCTAGCATTCGCAGGAGTTCGATCCCTGCTGCACCGACGAAGGAAAGACCAACACGTGCCTCGTTCTGGCCCCAGGCTTCGCCGAGAAGGAAGAGGGGCTTCATTACGCACCTTTGGGGAAGAAAAGGATTTCTAGAAAGTCTTCTAGCTCTCGGACGGAGCCGTGGTTTCTGATTACATTAGGCGGTAGCCAGTTGAATTGTTCCGAGGAGTGGTCAGCCTTCCATGTCCTGGGCCGATCAACGTAGTACACCGCCCCACCCATGGACTCGATCATCGCGGCTTCGTTGATGAACCGAATGTCGTCGCAGACGATTGGGATTTTCTCAGGTTGTCGGAGTACCGCGTGCTTGAAGACGTTGATCCAGAAGTCTTCCCCGATACACTCCCGGCCCCACTCAGTCCCTAGGGTCTGCATGGCCCAGCGTGGGGTCTTGCCTAGGAGGATGTCGCAGGGCTCCTCCTTCAGCTTCCCATCGGTGTGATCCTCTGAGAGGCCGATCTGCCGAAGCATGGCCTTAAGCGGCCCAGCGAACCTTATCCGCATGTAGCCGCGATGGAATAGGTAGTTCGCGGCGGTGGTCTTACCACTACCGATAGGGCCTGTAAATCCAACGATCGTGCGCATATTTTCCCTCAAATAGAAAGGGGCGGCATTTGCGCCGCCCCCAAGCTTGTGTTATTCCACCGCGAACGTACCGCCGATCTGGGCGAACACGCCCTGACCATCCTGGGTTGGGGAGTGCTTGATCACCACGCCAACGGAGCGCCCGGTGGTCTGCTCGATCATCTCGCGCATGGACATCTCGTCGGACTCCACATTGAAGCCGCAATCCTTTAGGAACAGCTTCAGCCGCCAAGCGGCACCCTCGGTAATGTAGAAGGTGTTCTTCATGACAACGTCGGAGAGGGACTTGATCTCGCCGGTCGTCTTGTTGGTCAAGGCCTCGGCCAAGGCCTCGGCGTCTACCTCCTCGTCGTAGGAGGCGAACTTGTGCTGGAACTCGACGAGGTCAGTCTGCCTCTTCGAGGACTTGTCGTACCGCGGCATGCCGACGATGACGGTAACGTAGTTGCCCTGAGGAAGCGGCTTGGGCCGTTCGATCTCGGTGGGGGCGCGGTTGAGGATGTCGTTGAGGTTGGTGTTACTCATGTTTGGTCTCCTGGGTTAAAAGTGGATCTCGTCGTCGGGTTTGATAGGTGTACGGTCCTGTTCTCGCTTGAGTCTCTCCTCCTGAAGTTGTTTAGCGTAGTCGAGTTCGTGACCAAGCAAGGCTTCAATTCTAGTGCTGAAGTATTTGCTTTCAGGAATCCTCGACAACGCCTCAAGGGCTATGGCTAGGTTCTTGATGGATGTAGAGTTCATCATATCCTCTCGACCGCGGCGTACCGTCCGGCAGACGCGTGATCGCGACGTTTGCCCACATGGCGTTGGAACGATGCGCGCGGATCACGAACGTCTTGTCCGGCCCTTCCGGCAGCTCGCGTTCCAGAACTTCGCAGAACTCCTTTGCCGCCTTACGAACACGCACCACGGTTACCATTTGTTCGTTGGTCGGCGTTAAATACTCAAACGTTGATGGATGCATATCACGCCCTCTTCAAAGTAGGTTTCAGTAGAGCCGTCTTAGGCTCCGGTTTCCCTCGCAGAAGCTCGAAGAACTTCCCCAGCCCACCGTCCATGTCCAAGGTATCCGGGATAGCCGCTGGGTTTGGGTTCGCGAGGTCGATTAGTGGGTCGGATTTCAGCTGTATGGTTCGCTTACCTCCTTGGTTCTTGTACCGAATATAGCTCGGGAAGTACTGTGGGATTTTGGGTGAGAGCTTCTGGCCCACGCCCTGCGGGAAGATTTTCGTCATGCCATCGGGTAGGTCTTGGTACAGACCGTGGCAGATGACGATGATGTTGGTCTCGAACGCGTCCGAGGTTAAGGTCGCGAGCATGTCCTCGACGGCATCCTGAGCATCTTTGTAGGTGGCCCGGCGATCGTAGTCGCCTGACTTCCCACGTGGGGTTAGGGGTTCGCGCCAGTCGAAGGCGGCGTCGCAGAGCCGGGATAGGGAGTCGATGACGAGGACGCAATCAGGTCCCCAAGTATCGGGTCGGCCTAGGTCAACCTTGGTCCCATCATCCTCGGTATAGCGCCAGTGATCCATCATCTTGATGGCAGTGGTGAAGGCCTTGGGCGGGCCTGAAATCTGCGGCCCTAGTTCGGTCATCGCGCGCCTGTCACGGATCGTGCGGTACTCAACGTTGCCGATCTTGTCGGGGTACTTGGTCTTGACGAAGTAGACGAAGCTGTCGAGGAGGTTGTCCATATCGACGATGCGGAGTTTAAGGTCCAGGCGAAGCAGGTCGGCTAGGGATGTGGTCTTGCCGGTCTTGGCGTCACCAAGAAGGAGGAGTTTGACGAACTTGGAGGATGGGTGGTCGTTGATGGAGGTCATGTAGTTCTCTCGATTGTGATGTGGATTTTATCGCCGGGTTTCATGTCGGGTTGGTCAGGGCCTAAGCACAGGGACTCCCACGAGCCATCGAAGTGAATGAACCATTGGTCCATAGTGTTCTTCCATACACTCTTACAGGTGGTATAGACGTGGTAGCGGACCCTAGGGCTCACCTCGGCTTGAGTGGGTTCCATCGCTCTTCCTCTGGCAGCTGGGTGAAACGGGATTTGAGGAACTTCTCACGGACCCCTGGGGCCTTGGTGCAGACCTGCCGGAACCGGCAGCCGCCGTACTTGTCGCAGGAGGTGTCGCGTTGGGGCCAGTACTCCTCGCGGGCGTAGCCTTCAGCCTCGCGAAGGATGACTTTAAGGTCCTTAAGCCACTCGTCGAGACGGTCGGCGTTACGGTAGGTGATCCCGCGGACGAAGCGGGAACTGTCTACCATGAGTTGGACGCCGTCGATGATCACGCCCTTGATCGTAGCACCAAGGACGACTTGAGCTGCGAGGGAATAGAGGGTCATCTGGTTGTTGGGGTCGAACTGATCGAAGAAGTAATCCCCTAGGGTAGTCGTGGTGGTCTTAACGTCCTTGACATAGAGATCGTCGGCGAAGTTGACGACCTTGTCAAGGTGGCCGCAGAGGAGGTAGGGTTGTCTGACATCCTCTCCCTGATGCGCAGGTCCCCAATCCAACTCAAAGCTGAAGCTCAGCTCCACCGCTGGGGTCTCATCCCGCTTTATATACGTCTCCGCGGCATCGTTGGCGTAGTGGTCGATGTAGTCAATCAAGGTCCTGACCAGGGTCCGCCGGTTCTTGTACTTCCCGGCCTTGGTGTCCTCGTCGGTTTCCCATCCCTTAGTACGGATTAGGAGTTCCTTGAGGACCTTGCGAAGGGCCTCGGGACGGCTGGCGCCGTCGGTGATTGCCCGGTCAAAATCCTCGAGGGCCTTGTGGAGTTCAAGGCCGAAGCGGAGGTGAATGGACTCTTCGGTGGAGGACCAGCCTTCGATGATGATATACTGGTAGAGCCGAGGACAGGTCTTGAGGTAGCCGATGGAGGTGGAGTCCCATGCGTATTGAATAAAGGTGCCGGGGATGAAGTGAGAAGGGACCTCAGGTGGGATCTCAGGTGGGTTCCAAGGTGACACGCTTTCAAAGCTTCCTGCGCCTAGCATCACACCCTCCTCAGCCCGGTCTTGGGCGCGGCCTTAGGCGGCTCAGGCTTCCCCACCATCCGTTGGATCAGGGCCGAGAGATCGACGCTGGTGGTTACCTTTGTCTCCTTCGATGCCCTCGCCCCTGGTTCCACTCGGCGGTTGCGGTGGTAGGCGACGATAGCGTCAAGGTCGCGGTCGGAAAGACCTAGTGGGTCCAAGTCCATCAAGTCATCGACATCGCTCATTCTACTTCTCCAAGCTGGGCCTTAGCGGCCTTCCACTCCTTGCAGTTCTTCTCCACGAGCAACCTCACCTGCTCAGTCCAGCCGTAGCCGTATCTGGCTTCCAGCTGGGCACAGTCCTCTTCGAAGAGGTTAAGGGTTACCCTGCGTCTTGTTCGGGAAAGGGGTGCTGGCATTGATGTCCTTTAGGTCTGTGGTTTTGCGGATGATCCAGATTTCCTCGGGCTTATCCCCTGGGAAGACCAGGGATAGTACCTCAAGGCGTGGATCGGCGGCGTTCTTGCGGGCCTCGTAGAGAAGGCTTTCGACGCGCTTCTTCGTCGAGGGGTCCTTTAAAGTTAGGATGATCCCGATCTCTCGGGATAAGGCGCGGCGCCAGAGTTCGAGGGCGATGGCTGGGGTCATGCGCGTCTATTCATCGGCTTCGGCGGGATTACTTCCCCAATCTTCTCCTCGATCTCGGTCGCGGATAGCGGCGAGGATGTTAGCCTGTCGAACATCTCCCCAACATCCGGGGGTGGTTCGAGTTGTCTCGACTCGGGGATTACGGTCGGGAGTGTTGCCTGTACCGTCTCGCCAGTGGATAGGGAGACAATCAACCCGGGGATAACATTGTTCTTCTCCATCACCAGCCAGAAGCCGTCCCCGTCCTCGAATGGATCGCGGATCACGAGCTGGTCGTAAACCGAGACACCGTAGAGCGGGTCGCCTAGGGTGAAGGTCTCTGTGTTCTTGTCCCGATCAATCTTCCTCGCTTGGTGGCATCGCATCCGGAAGAAGATCGCGGCCTCGCGGGAGACCATGAGGAGACGCACCCCCCGATCATCGAGGATTGCGGTGTCCATAACGGAGTAGCAATCGTGATAGGCGCCTGGGGATTTGGAGAGGCTCATTTGTTTTCCCACACCCAAATGGCGTAGAAGCCTAGGCAGATCACTGCTGCAAGGACGATGAATAGGTCGAAGCTCACCACTTAATCCTTTCAGAGTCGATGTAGCTCAGTCGGTTCATCGACCGAGTCTCCATCACGTACTTAAGGTTCAAGTCCTGCTCAGTCTCACGGCAAAGGTGGGAGTCGAGGAAGAACACGTTGTCGAACTCAAGCCCCTTGGACTTATGCCCGGTCATGAGTTTGATCGTGCCGTGTTGGGCGAACAGGTGCTCGGCGTAGGCGATAGCTTGGCCGAGATTAGCGCCGTGGGAAGCGAAGACCTTCATGCAGTCCGCTAGGTCCTGGGCGGTGGTCGAACCCTTGGCTAGCTTGCCCTCAAGCCACCCATCTATCGCAGATACCACGGAAGGTCGCGATAGATCAGCATCGCCAAGCTTACGCATCGTTGCAACAATCTTAGGGCCGATATCAGAGCCAGCGACAGACACAGAACGGCCAAGCTTGAGAAGGTTAAAGGCCACGCGGAAAAGTGGGGCGTTGTTGCGACAAAGAATAGCGCAGCCGTCGTTTGGGAAATCGCCCCCGTCCATATCAGACAGCACCTCAACATAGCCACCATCCTTTAACCATTTGAAGTGTGGGACCCGCCACCGGGCGTTCTCGACGATCGCCGACGGGCAGCGGAACGAGACGCTAAGGTCAAGGCTAGTTGCGCCGAACGTTCGCTTAAGGGCTGCCATACCGCTTTGGACCGCACCGCGAAATCCGTAGATGGATTGCCATGGGTCCCCCACACCAATTGACCTAGTCTTGACAAGACGCCGAAGCATTTCGTGATTGACGGGATTAAGGTCTTGCTCTTCGTCGATAAGGTTAAGGGGGTACCGAGGATATACGCCGCCAAAGAGCGCGGGCATATAAACCTGATCGTTATAGTCAATTGTCCCCTCGTAGGCGGCGGCGATTGACCGGGTGAGGACGATGTCGATAAGGTCTCCAACGAGGTCGTCGGGCTCTTCTTCGAGGGCGGCGTAGAGGGTGGCCGCGGTGCAGAGTGGCTTGACATGGGTGTACTTTCCTTCGGGAAGGTAGCCTAGGGCCCTGGCCATATTCACGCCATTGATGACTTCCCAAAAGCTGTCCCAGGCTGGGGATCGGTTGGCTTTGGGGAGTTCGTCGATCAAGGCACGAAGGATGTCTTGGACCTTTTTGGGGTTGAAGTTTAGCCGGGACTTGCCGGTGGCTTGGGACCAGACCCGATGACCGAAGCCATTAAAGGTGCGGACCGTGGTCGTGGATTGCATTCTCCGCGCGGCTTCCTCGGCGTAGGTGGGCTTCTTATCGCCAGAGAGTTTGTCGTACTGGACCTTGGTGATGTATTCGATGGCGGTGACGACAGGCTTGTTGAAGGCGAGATAAAGGATTGGCACGGTCTTAACGGCGCGCTCGATCATCTTTAGGGTGGTGGACTTGCCGGTACCCGCTAGGGCGTTGATGGAGAGGTTGGCCGACGTGGAAGTTGCAGCGGTGAGGATGGCTTCTTGCTCAATGGTTGGGTTCATTAACATCCCCCTGAGGTCAGAAAGTCAAGGAAGTTGTCCCCGACGTTAGCTAGACCGAAGGGTATCTCGGACATACCCTCAAGGAGCATCTTGCATCCTGTTAAAGTTTGGTAGAAGTCTTGGATGATATCTATCTCACACAGCTCCTTGGAAGTCACCATTTGACAGGTCTTGTAACTACCGTCGGGACGATATATTCGCACTTTCCAGTACCAAATCATTGCCTAACCTCCGTAGGTGGGATGGGTTTGAACGCGAACTCAAAGTTCACACGAACTAGCTGTAGCTCAGGGATCGACCTTAGCTCGCAACCCACTTGAAGGTCCTCCTTCTGCTCCTTCATCCACGCGAAGTACATGATGATGGCTTCGCGGTCGGCCATCGGCAGATGGGGGAAGAGGGTGGCTTGGAGTAGGCGCCGGAGCTGGTCTATAACTTCGGCTTTAGGTGCGGCGCCGGAGAGGGAGATGGTCATGGGTACTCCATAAGAATGGGTGGTTCTAATGGGTGGTCCTCTATTACTAGAGGGACCCCACGCAGGTAATGGACGAAGTAGCCGTAATGTGGATTGTCAATGAAGAACTTACGAAGCTCCTGCAATTCAGCTTGGGTAACTGCTACCCGCAGGCGCTTCCATGCTCCCTCCGATGGGGACATACTGTTAAGTAGACGGATTACGTTCATGGCCCAATCCGGTAGGTGTTCATCGGCAAGCATCAGTTCAAACCCCCTGTGCCAGCTTTGTCACCTGGAAGATTATCCGCTTTAAGAGTTCGCTTACCGAAATCCAGCCATCGGCGATGGCTTTGTCCTTCCGGCCACCCTGCGCCCTAGTGAGGTGAGCAAGCATAGCGGAGTTGTCCTGGGCCTTACGAAGGTTATCGAGGAGCTTGGTGAACTCCTCGCCTTGGGTGGGGACGGTCATCAATGTTCCTCCGGGGGTCTGGGCCTGGGCGTGAGGGCGACCAAGCCGTATATGACTATAAGGAGAATGATGGGGATGGTGATGTAGATGTAGATCATGGTTTGGGTTCGCGGTTCAGGTGAAACGGCAGACTGCCGGTCCAGTCTCGCAAGTCCGCCTTGCTGCGGATGTTCTCGCCAGCGAGCCCGGCTTCCACACGCTTCCAGTACACCTTATCTGTCTCACCCGGTAGGCGCTCGGGCAAATCCGTGATTGTCGGCTGCTGCTTCACCATATTGCGGGCCTTTGGGTTACGCCTGCTCGTGAACGCGCTCGATCATCGAGTGGTCCGTCTTCCCGAATTCATAGTCGAAGATTTTGCACACCACGTCCCACGCTTCGATGAAGCCGACGACCGAGTAGTCATAGTCTGGCTTCATCCCGCACAGGTGGTTGTTCAGCCGGTCTCTAATCCTTAATCGAAGGCGCACCGTGGTGGCTTCGACCGCCTGTAACCATCCCTCGGCGAACTCGTGCGCCATCTGCATTTTGACGCGGCGCTCGGCGTCGTCCTTGTAGGACCAGCCGCGGATTACGGATCCGTTCACGGTCACGGTGATCTCGCCTACGTCGTTGTCGGTGATGTGCGGGTCGGTCATTGGCGGGCCTTTCAGTCTGCGGTCTTCGGATTAAGCGGCGCAATGGCTTCGAGCGCGCCGCACAGCTCATAGTGTGGGTCGGACTTGTCGGCGCTCTCGCGCACGATCAGCCCGTCACGCTCGCGACGCGCTTGACCTTCTCCATGCGCGCGCAGACGAGTTGGTGATCGAGATCATCGCCGTGCTTGCCAGCCTTGATCGCCGCGTCGAGGATGCTTACGGCCGCTTGCCAAGTTTCCTTTTTAATCTCTCGCCGACGGGTGTAGTTGACGACGTAGGCGGTGGAGTTGATGGCATAGGCGGTGGCGTGGGCAGCGTAGTCGGTGGCGTGGACGATGGCGACGTGGGCAGAGGCAGCTGCGTGGGCAGCGGCGGCAGAGCGGTCAGCGGTGGTGGCGTGGGCATAGACATTCTTTTTCATGTGAGTGTAGACCGCCGACGCTATGCTGCGCGCCTCTGCGACCGTGGTAGCGGCGCGGCACATCTCGACGAGTTCGGTCTCGTTCAACTCTCGAAGCATAATTGTCAGTATGTCGGTGACGGTGCGGACCGCGACCAGATGCACGCGGCTGCGCTCTATCTCTGGAGTGTCGGCTGTGCCTGCGAGTCGCGTCACGAATGGGATCAGCAACTCCTGCCGCAGCTCGTCGGGCATGCGGTCGTTGAGACCGATTGCGTAGGACGCGATGGGTCGCGAAAAGCAGGGCGGGCAATCCTCCGCGTTGTTCACGCTGCAATACGCAAATCCTGCGGCGACAATCGCGGCCTCGTTGATGCACGTTCCTCCGTTAGGGCCTGGGAACTCGTGTGAACCGGAGAGTAGCCTCCAGTTCAGTAAGTGCGAAAAGTCTGTCATAGTGTTTTCTCCTGGTTGAATGGGTACATTACACTCTTCTTACCATCGGCGGCCCAGCGGGCACTGGCTTGGCTAAAATTCCCAGCTTCCCTAGCAACTCCGTCGCCGAGAGGGTTGAAGGTGGGCGATGGGAGTTGATGGTGTAATGGTCGGGGAGGTCGGGGTCGAGATCGCTGAAGTCGGTGGGCTTATCGTGCCAACCATTCTCGTTGATGCCCGATCCATCGAACAAATCCTCGAGCTTCCAATAGCGGGAGGGGTAGGCCCGATGGCCCGAGGTGGGGACGATCCACCAAGGGCCAGGGTCTGAAGGTGTGCCCATGTCGTCGTTCATCTCAGCGATGTCGAAGGCGGGCTCGCCGCGGACCTTGTGGAGGATGAGGTAGGTCATCTGAACCTGCTAGCCATGACTGCACCTAACCAGGACTGTGAGGAGAACAAACCCCATCGCCATAACCCAAAGCGTGGTATCTATGAGTTTCCAACGGTTGAAGGTGTTGGGGCGACGGGGGCGGGGCTTGGGCATGAATAAGCGGCGATTGGATCGCCTATCCTTACTTGAACATCTTCTTGACGATATCCGATGCAGCTTGCCGGGCTTCGTTAGGAACCTTAGCCATCTTGGGGAGCGGCCGGCTGGTAAGGCAGGTCGCGGGGACTTTGGGGGAGGGGTTTTCAAGGAGCACGTTTAGGGCTTGCTTTAGCCCCGTCGTGGTCTTGGGGTAGCGGGTGATGTAGGGCGGGGAGCCATCGTGGGATGGGATTTCCACGACTAGGGACTCGGCGTCAACCCAGCAGACGGCTGAGGAGGTAGGCCGGGCGGACAGGGCAAAGGAGGCGCTCATTCTTCGTCCTCCAATTCCCAACCACATTCATCGCAGATAAGGCCGTCCTCATGTTCGTGCAGCTCGGCGCCGCACTCAGGGCATTCGGTTATGGGTTCCATGTTCTCCTCCTGATCCATTGTAACAGTATTATACCACAAGTTGCTGTAGAAATCAAGCCTCTTGTGATCTCTGATAGGGCTGATTTGGCGTAGGAACGAAAAAAGCCCCGCCGGATTAGGGCGGGGCTTTCTTATACTCAGCTACCGTGCCCTCCAATTCTAGTGCCTCGGTATCCCTTGTTCTTTAGCCGCGTTTCTATAGTGCCAAGACGCTTATTCAGTTCTCCACTGGCCTGCTCCAAGGCCTGGACGGCTTTCTCCAGGTTGGCAATGTCGGACTTGATCGCAGCCCTGAGGGCTTCGATGTTGGTCCATGTTCGGCCTTTGACGTTGCCGAACATTTGCTTCCTAACCGTGGTGACTGAATGGCGATTGCACTTGATTTCATCGGCCACCCTCTGGTCATCCCAGCCATCGATGTATTCACACTCACCGGGACCAGTGGGCCTAATCTTGTCCCGGACGAACTCATGTATGCGGATGAAGTCCGCCGCTGTGGCAGAGTTCTTAGCCATGTCTTTCCTCCAAAGAAAAAGGGCGGAGGGGTAACCCTCCGCCCTTTCGTGGTTAACCAGCGTCCCTGGCCCACCATGGCCGGGGATCGTCGTGGGTTAGGCCCTGGTTGACCGCCAGCTTGTCCTCGCTTGGGACAGCCGACCCCTCCTCATGGACCGGCTCAGGCTTAGGGGCCTCAGGGGTAGGCATAGGCTGGAAGCCCTGGCCCGACGAGAAGACCGGCTCAGGCTTGGCCACCTCCGGGACCGGGGTAGGGTTGGTGGCGCCGAAGATCGACTGGAAGTGGGACTGGATAGCCGAGAGCTTGTCCTGAGCGGCCTTGAGTTGGTCCTGGAGGTCCAAGATTTGGAACTGTGCGTCGTCCCGATCCTTCCTGGTCGAAGTCAGGTCCATAGACAGGGAATCGATCTCCCGGTTACGGGCGTTGATCGTTTGGGTATGACCACTGATCTCACTGTGGAGAGAGGCAACCTCGCCCTGATGGGCATCCTGGGCACGATGCAACTCGGCCTGGGCCGTGTCACGTTCCTGCCGGGCCGTGTCACGCTCGGCGCGGACTTCATGGAGGGTAGTATCCAGCTCCGTAGCGTGGAGCATTGCTGCCTGGAGCTTGCCCATAAGATCGTTGACCTGGGCTTGCAGGTCTTCAATCTGCTTGGGAAGGGACGATGCGGCGACGATTGCCTCAGCCGCCTTCGAGAAGAGCCTGGAAAGGTTCATGGCGTCCTCCTCGGGGCTAACCTGGATAGCCTGATCCGACATTGGAGTGAACTCCGTTAAGTGTTGAAGGGAAAACCCAACCCATCCTGACCTTTTCTGGCCCTTCCATATGGCTCTACGTGGGCTTGGTGCAATCTACTTGCGGCCCAGTGTCTGCGCGTATTGGTTGAGCGGTGGTCATTGCTGGGTTGGGGTAGGGGAAACCCACCGATCCTGAGCCTACCTCCAGGCTTTAGGCCGTTCTATGGTTGCTCATTGCTGGGTGGGGTATGGGTCGGCGCAGGGTTAGTGCGCCGTAGCCTGAGCGCTGGGCTTGGCCGCCCGCTTGGCCGCCAGCCCGGCCTGTTTGGCCGAGAGTGGCTTGTCCTTCTTCTTGGCTGCCTCCTTGGCCACCAACTCCGGGTCCACCTGGATGATGGACTTCAGGTCGATTGACAGGGACGGCTGCTTGGAACGCTCGGCGATGTTGGCCTCGGCCATTTCCGTGATCTTTGCGCCCTGCTCCGTCTCCAAGAGCATGTTCGCGGCCTTGGTGATCTCGGACGCCTTGACGTGGCTGACCTTGATCTTCTGGGCCTTCATCTCGGCCTTGACCAGTTCCTTGGCGATACGCCTGGCCTCGGTCAACACCTGCCCGGTTGACTTCTTGACCTTGGTGCCGGTCAGCTTGATGAGCTTGGTATCACCGGCGTAGAGAGCGGCGAGAAGCTTCTCGGCCTGGGCCGTAGCCGCGGCCTTGAGTTCCTCCGCATCCGGGTAGGTGGTCTTGGTGATCTTCGAGGTTCCACGGTTAATCACAACCTTGAGACCCTGAAGGAACACCTCCCGGTAGAATGCCTCGTCGGTGATAAGGTCCGACTCGACACTGATGAAGGTCTTACCCTTCACCACAGGGACTTTGAACTCGGACATTACGTCCTCCTTCGTGGTTATTCCCACACTAATTTGCTACGCCGACCCAGGCTTACCGTCGTAGGGCTTGAGCCTCGGAGAGAGCATCATTGGCCCTAGGTTGCTGGGGACTTGGTAGCTTGTGCGGCGGGATTGCACAGGGGAGAACCGAGACAAGGTTAGGCTGACTCCGTCCTACACCTTGCTGAGTCACCAAGATAGCAGATTTCCCCTGCTACCCCTCGGTCCTCACCTGCGCAATCTCTCTTCTTGGGGATTGTATACAACGAATGGCGGGGTTGGTTTGGGTTTACACTGGATCGGCTTTGGGTATTAGGATGAACTCTAAGCTGCTCACCTTATCCAGGCTAGCCGCTAGCCTGAAGAAAGTAAGGGCTTCATTGAGCGTCCACGGGCCTTGATTAGGGTAGTCGTAGTCTGTATTGTCATTGAGGTTGACAGTACAACATACGTAGTAGAATGCCGGGCGGGTTAGGGTGCTCATTTGGGCTCCTTGAAGTTGACAAGCTCACGGGCTATTGCTCTCTTGGCTTCTAACCAAATCTCCTCCTTCTTCTCCAGCAAGGCCTTGGCGGCTATGGTGATGTCCCTAGAGGATACGCTACTCAGAGGAATCCCTTGAGCCCGCAAGGCCTCTTTGGCCAAACGTCTAGCTAGACGCAAGGCCTCTTGATAAATGTAGGAAGGCATCACACCCTCCGCATTGGTTGCATGGTTTTGACCAGTACCGCGGCCTCGGCCTTGGCTTTGGTTAAGTCAGGGCGAACGTGACGCTTCCACTCGCCCTTGGAGATGTAGTGCCAACCTTGCTCGACCAGGAGCTTGGCTTGGTACTCATGGACCCGGCGGATTTCAGCGATACCGTCGGCGTTGGGTGGGGATTTGACGCATTTCATCATCGCCTCCCTACCCAGGAGGGGTAGCAGTTTAGGTAGGTCAGAAGGTCATCTGTCTCAGCGAAGCCGAAGTGGTGATCGACCATGAGGTATACGTAGTCCCTGACCTTCTTATCGGGGACATTGTTAAGCTTGCTCTTGAGCGCCTTTAAGGCCCGTCGCTTCATAAGGTTGTCAGCGGCCCTACATTGCATGTGGGTGTACTTGCTCAGGTCATCGGCCTGGAATATCTCCTTGGCCTTGGCCTCGGTGATGCGGTAGCGTGTCCCCATCACTCTGTCCCCCCATACTCACCTGACCAACGTCCTATAGCAGGGTTATATTCTCGCATCATAGCTTTTCGCTCCGCGTTATACCCCGCCATCAGTTGTATACAATCCCGTGAGATGCTACCACGTCTGCCCCACCTTAGTTCACTCAGCTACTTCCCACCTATCATCACCGGAAAGGACGACTTTTTCCCAGCCGTCGTATTCATCGATGCGGTAGAGCCGACCAGTGGGTACGAATTCTGTTTGCAGGTCGGCATGCTGCCCACCTGCCTTCTCACCTAAGTCCTGAACCACTTGGACCAGGATGGGGTCGGCCCTAGATATTGTGATATGGTAGCTATCGTATCCCAAGTCATTGACCTCCCCATCGGGGTAGGTTTCCCCCCTAAGGGTTGCCCCTGCCCAAGCTTGGTCCTGGCTAAGGAACCGCCCCAGCCGGACGGCCGCCTCGGATAACGCAAACCCGCCGTAGCAGGCATTGTAGACGACGAAAGCCATGTTCCACCTCCTATGATGGGGCAGGCATGGTAGCATCTCGTTTGGACCATCCACGTCTAGGCCGCGTCAATTCTCAGCGTAGGATTACCACTCTCTCCAAGCATCACTAGTGTAATGCTCGATTAGGAAGTGGTTGATGCGGAGCAGGGTATAGTGCCGGTCTACGGCGCTAGTCCAGTCCCTGGTCTTGTACTTAGCGATATCCGCTAAGATCATATCCGTAATCTCAGCGAAGCTCAGGCCCAAGGCTAGGCTCAAGCCGATGAAGTCATACCAATCAGCGACATATACGGTGTCGCTGAATGGAAGCTCAAGGTGTTGGCATAGTTGCTGGTCTATCACCTGGAAGAACTCAGGCTGACCAGTATTCCGGTCGATTAGCTGGAAGCATGAAGGCATAGGACGCTCCTATCAGCGGCCTAGGCGAGGATGGTCCAGGCATTGCCCGCGTCTATCCCTGCGGTTGGGGACGGGTTAGGGGAGTTGTTTAGGGACTTTTTCCTTCAGGACTTGATACATCTTGAGGACGGTAGGGAAGCTTAGACCGTCATCTGCCGCTATCCATGCTGCTATGGCATATAGTGCGTCACTCTCCCCGAGGATAACCACGGTCTCGGTCTTGCCGGTCGGCATGTCCGTGAATGTGAGATGGTATAATTCACGGGCCTCAACGTCATCCGGGTCTAGTGGGCTTGGATTGGTTAAGGTGACTAGCGTATCGCCAGCACATAGGGAGGCGACTAGCATCAGCCGACGATCTCG
>Ga0126381_100003835_pt1 | contig 16298 bp, 11 predicted proteins | sample PanSoiMetPlot_28_FD_96465 | JGI IMG/M metagenome (GOLD analysis project Ga0126381, IMG submission 96465) | Tropical forest soil microbial communities from Panama - MetaG Plot_28 | ecosystem: Environmental > Terrestrial > Soil > Tropical forest > Bulk soil | place: Panama | collected 2016-02-17 | reverse complement strand
TTAGACAAACGTTTGTCTAGGCTCGAATCGGGCGCGGCTGGTGGCTCTTTAGAGTGCATTGAGTTTCTGATGGGCCAACCGGATTCGACGGTCAAGCCCTGCGGGTTTGGCTAATCCTGGGCGAAAAAACGCTAACCCGTTGTTCAGGCTATACTTATGGACTCTGCAAAAGGTTTGGCAACCTCAGGCAATAAGGCGGCAGGTATCGCCATGTCAGCACGCAAGAAGGATCAGACTGTCGGTGATCGCCCTGTTAGCCTGAAGATCCTGGCCGACTATCTTGGACTTTGCCCGGCTACGGTTTCGGTTGTTCTCAACAACGTGCCCGGCCGCTCGATTCCGCATGAAACGCGGGAACGCGTTCGCGCCGCGGCCCGCAAATTCAACTACCAACCTAGTCTCCTTGCCCGTTCTCTCCGCAAGCAGCGTACCTTCACCGTCGGAGTGCTGGTCCCGGAACTCAGCGACGGCTACCACACCCTGGTGATGAGCGGTATCGGCGACCACCTGATGCGCGAGGGCTACTTCTATTTCAGCGCGCATCACCGCCACAAACAGGATCTCGTCGAAGAGTACCCTCGGCTGCTGATCGGGCGAGGTGCGGAAGGGATCATTGCGATTGATACCGCGCTCGACCATGAACTTGCTGTTCCGGTAGTCGCGGTTGCCGGACACAAGAAAATCGCGGGTGTCACCAACGTCCTGCTGGACCACCGGCGCGCGGCGGAACTGGCACTGCGGCATCTCTACCAGCTTGGCCATCGCCATATCGCGTTTATGCGTGGCCAGCCGTTCAGTTCCGATTCCGATGATCGCTGGCGAAGCATCGTCGCAGTCGCGCAAGAACTCGACCTTGAAATTTCGCCGGGTCTTACCGTGCAACTGGAACGTGACTTGACTTCACCGGAGCTGGGCTATCCCGTGGTGCAAGAACTCTTGCAGCACTCCCGCAAGTTTACAGCCTTGGTTTCTTTCAATGATATCGCCGCCATCGGTGCCATTCGCGCCCTGCGTGACGCCAACCTGCGCGTGCCCGAAGATGTCTCTGTCGTCGGTTTCGACGACATTTATGTTGCCGCCTATCACAATCCTCGCCTCACCACGATCCGCCAGCCTCTCCGCGACATGGGCGAGACGGCGGCGCGCATACTTCTCCAGCGCATGCAGGGCTTCAAGGACTATCCCGAAGAATTCGCGGTTGCGCCCGAACTCATCATCCGGGAAACCACCGCGCCTCCCGAGCATCGTGCTCGGCGCCGTTCGACCTGACTTTAGGGGCGCGGCAGCCGATACATGACCAAGCGCGGGAACCCTGATATTTTCGCCGAAATCAGCAGAATCGCCGTAAAGAACCGGCGGGCAAAGAACTAGCCTTGCTGGCAGCTTGCGTTCGATTCACGCCCATCTGGCCGGCTGCCGCTTGTGAAAAACTGGAAAGCCTGAGAAAGTGAAAAGAAACAAAACGAAACCAACCGATCATCGGAGAGGCGAAATGCTGAGCGAGGAGCGACGTCGCGAAATCCTGGAACTTCTCGGCAATGACGGCCGGGTATTGGTTCGCGATCTCTCCAAACGATTCCGCACGTCGCTGATCACCATCCGCAAGGATTTGGAGTCGCTCCACCACCAGGGACTTCTGGAGCGGACCCACGGAGGCGCGTTGCCCATTCGTACCGGCGCGCTGCAGGACCGGACGCTGCAAGAAAAAGAGCGTCTGCATCGGCAGCAGAAAATGCGCATTGCAACGGCGGCCTTGCGCATGATCCGACCCGGGCAAGTGATCATTCTCGATTCGGGAACAACCACCACCGCTATCGCCAGGGGCTGCTTGCGCTTGAGCAACCTTACCGTGATCACCAACGCCACCAACATCGCCGCGGAGCTTGCGGATAGCACCGTCGAGGTAATTCTTACCGGCGGAACGCTGCGCAAGAATTCCTTCTCGGTGGTTGGCCCGCTGGCGGAAGAATCACTGCGCAAACTGAGCGCCGACATGCTGTTTCTCGCTGTGGACGGGTTTGACGTCGCGTATGGACTCACCACTCCCAACCAAGCGGAAGCGCGGGTTAACCGTGCAATGTCTGAAGCCGCCAGGCGCACGATCGTGGTTTGCGACTCCTCGAAATTCGGACGACGCAGTCTCTCCCTGATCATGCCGGTCACGTCGGTTCATGAAACCATCACCGACCGGGGTATTTCCAAACACGACCTAAAAGCGCTCCGTGAGGCGGAAGTGGAAGTCACGCTGGTCTAAGGCGGTAGCGCCGTTGCCGGCAGCCGATTGGCCCTGACCGGCGGTGACATCTCTTTCCTTGACTTAGAAAGAAATAGTAAGTAAAAGAAGGAAAGCGTAATACGTACGTCTAGTCCGCGATGGACGACGATCCGGGGGCGATTCTTGGAGGCGACCATGTCGGCGACGACCCGCAATTTCTTGGGTTTTTTGCTTGCCCTTTTGTTGATGCCAGTTCTGGTCTGGTCTCAAGCGACCTACACTGCGCAACTTTCGGGAGTGGTGACGGACAGTTCAGGAGGCGTGGTTCCCGGCGCCAAAGTCATTCTGATTGACGATGCCACCAATATTGCGGCAACCACCGTCACGGATGACCACGGAACATATGTGTTTACCGGTCTTCGGCCCGCTACCTACACGTTGCGCATCGAAGCCACGAACTTCGCCGCGATGGAACGGAAAAACGTGGTCCTGGCTGTAAGTCAACAAGCGAACATCAATGTCGTGGTTGCGCCCGGTTCAGTTTCGACCAGCGTCACCGTCACCACGCAAACTCCGCTGCTGGACACGGCGAACGCTTCGCTCGGCACCGACGTTTCCAATGAATACGTCCGTGATATTCCTCTTACCAATCGGAGCTACTTTGGTTTGGTCTTTCTCGCTGGCGGGGTGACCGAAACGGCGGGACAAGGAACAGAAGATTCCTACCCCACGGGAACGAATTTCGTCTCCAACGGCCAGCGCAATGCTACCGCGGAAATCCGCGTAGACGGCGCGTTGACCAGCGCGCCAGAGCAAGGCGAAGGCGCAACGACAAACGTTTACTACCAGCCTTCGGTTGAGATCGTTCAGGAATTTAAAGTCGAGAACAACAGTTTTTCGGCCGAGTTCGGTAACAACGGTGGAACCGTTGTGAACATAGTATTAAAAGAAGGCGGCAACCAATTTCACGGCAGTGGCTGGTGGTTTGGGCAGCGATCGGCGCTGGACGCAAATGAGTTCTTTCGCAACGCGAACGGTATCCCCAATCCTGACCACGTACGCGATCAGTACGGTTTTTCGGTCGGCGGTCCGATCAAGAAAGAAAAGACATTTTTCTTCGTGGATTTCGAAAAGACCCGGGAAAACAATCCTGTAAACATTGATGCGTTCGTTCCGACTGCTGCCGAACGCATGGGTGACTTTCGCAACACGCAAATCATATGTTCAGACGGCCGGTCTGGCTGTACGTTGGGCGACCCCATTCAGCAACGCATCTTCAATCCCCTCAATGTCGATGTGAGCGGGAATCGCGCCGATTTCGCCATTCCTAATGTCATCGACCCAGGTTTGATCGATCCCATCGGCCAGGCCATCATCAACCTGTATCCGCAGCCGACCGTTATGAATGCTGGTCCGGGCGAATTCAATTATCACAACGCCGTTCTTTCCAAATTCTCAGCACGGCAATTCGACATCAAGGTCGATCATCATTTTTCGGACAAGAATCATCTTTCTGCCCGCTATAGCAATCATCACGACGAAGGAAGTGTCCCGACGATCTTCGGCGACGGCGATTTCAACGACGGTATGGCGTTCACCACTGATGTTCATAACGCCGCTCTCGAAGACAATTGGAATCTCACGCCCAACACGGTGTGGACCAACCGCTTGGCGATTGACCGAGCTGTCGCGCCCGTGACGGAGAATTATCCCTCGCTTGAAAGTGTCGGATTTCCCTCCGTTCTCGGCCAAGGCAATGGGACCTCCCGCATTCCGGTCATACAGATGGACAACAATGCCACCTCGCTTTTCAACCAGTGCTGCACCGACACGCGTTTCGCCCACACTCTGTATTCCTACAGCTCCGCGCTTTCCTGGGTGAAGGGGCGCCAGGTGTTCAAGTTTGGCGGCGAGCAGCGACTGTTTTTCAACAATTTCAGCCAGCCCAATCCTCCCACTGGCTTCTTCCACTTCTCCACGGGTGTCACCGAACAAGTCGTCGGGGGCGGTGATTCCGACCAGGGCAATTCGTTCGCTAGCCTTTTGCTCGGATACGGAGACACGGATTCCTTTTATGTGATCAATCCGTCGGTCGCGAATAAGTCCAAAGAAACCGCTTTTTATTTTCAGGACGACTGGAAAGTTACCTCCAAGCTCACTCTAAATCTTGGTCTGCGCTACGAGTGGAGTTCGCCATATACCGAGCGGAACAACCACATTCAGTTCAGCGATTTCACGGGAGATAGCGGCATCGTTGTTCCGATCGATGTGCCCGGAATTTTGTCCAGCAATGCTAGTTTGCTCGGAACTACCGAATTTGCCCGTTCCGGCAAACGCTCCGTTCCAGTGGATCGCAACAATTGGGCTCCGCGTCTTGGATTCGCCTACGCCCTCAGTCCCAGTACCGTGGTTCGCGGCGGCGCGGGCTTTTACTACGGCTTGAACGTTGCGACAAACTTCCAATTCACTGGAACCGCGTTTGGAAACACAGACCCAATTCGCTTCACCAAGGACAATTTCCAAAGTCGATTCGCCACGCTCGAAAATCCTTTTCCCAGTGGCGGCTTGGCCGAGCCGCAAGGACAAACCTATGGGCCTCTCGCCTTGTGGGGCCTGCCGAATAACAACAGCCTGGATACGGGCGAAGCGCGTAACGCTGAAATTTATCAATGGAACCTTGGCGTCCAGCATCTGTTCCCCGGGCAAATCGTTATCGGTGTAGATTACTCTGCCAGTCGGAGCACGCATCTACCATTCAGCTCTTTTTCGGGTACGGCTAATCGGAATTTCTTGCCGTCTTCCATTCGCCAGCAGATCGTCAACGGCAACGAAGCGGACTGCAATAGCCTTGGTCTTGGCCCTTCCGATTGTCTCAACATGCAGGTTTCGAATCCGTTCCAGCCTCTTTTTGCCGGACCGAATGCCATTTTCAACGAGCCCACTTCGATTTACAACGATGACACCATTCCGCTCATTAATTTGTTGAGGCCTTTTCCCCAATTTGATGGCCCCTTTAGCGGCCTCACTCGTTTGACCGCGGAAGCCTTTTACAATTCGATGCAAATCCGCTTCCAGAAGCGCGCGAACCATTACGTCAGCTTCGAAGGTAATTACACGTTGGCGAAATCGACCGACAATTCTTCCGCCGGCGCCAACTCCTTTATCACCGGACTGCTTAGTTCCGGCAATCCGCAGGTACTCGATAATCTCCGGGCCGAACATTCGATCAGTGCGAATGACGCCACGCATCGTTTTGTTCTCGCCACCATCGTTGACGTGCCCGTCGGGCGCGGCCGTTGGATCGGTCACGACATGAATCGAGTTTTCGATGCTTTCGTTGGCGGCTGGTCCATATCGACAATTCTAACTTTCCAGTCCGGCACGCCGCTGACTCTAGGTCTTGCCGATCCGCGCCTCGCCGACGGTGCACAGCGGCCCGATGTGGTTTGTCCGCAACTTTCCACGGGCATCAGTTACCACGCTGCCGCCTCTGCTGGCGCTCCCGTTCTCAACGCCAATTGTTTTGCGGACCCGGGAGACCAAATCCCCGGAAACGCGCCGCGATATTTCTCGAATCTGCGCAGCGACGGAATCCACAACGCCGATCTCTCCTTCAGCAAGGAGTTCACGATACGCGAAGGCATGAGGCTTCAGGTTCGCGGCGAATTCTTTAATTTCAGCAATACACCGCGGTTTGCGGCGCCCAACACTTCCGTTGGCGATTCGCAATTCGGGCTGGTGACAAGCACGCTCGGCTCTCCCCGCCATACCCAAATCGGCGTCCGATTCGAATTCTAGACGTCCCATGCGACCCCGCCGAAGAGCGATGATCGGGGAAGTAGTCCTGTCCCTGGCCACCGTCGTGGCGGGTGCGCCTGCCGTTGCCCAGCAACAAAATTGGACCAATTTCGTTCGCATCGGCGCCTACGGTCTATCATCCCGAAACACCGACAAGATTGTTCGCGATGCGCAGGCTTCGCACGTTTTCGGAATCGAAGTGGATAACGACATCCCGGGCCGCTACGAAAGCTTTCTCGATCCCAGCGAGAAACTCGCGGCCATTCGTACGCTAGCCGAACAAGCCCATCGCGCCGGAAACAAGGCATTCGTTTACATCGCCGGCACGGAATGCATCACCGCGAACGCAGAGCAATCCGCGCACTCGGTTTTGAAGGACCACCCGGAATGGATTCAGCGCAAAATCACCGGCGAACCTGCGGTATTCACTTCCGGAGCGGCGTTCTGGATTCGTCCAGGTGATGAAGATGTGTGGATCAGTCCCCACGCTAACCCCTGGCGCAAGACCTATATGGAAAGGGTTCGCCAAATTGCGAGCACGGGGATCGACGGGATCTACGTTGATATTCCGTACTGGATGACCCACTTTGACGGATGGGAAAAGACCTGGGCCAGCTTCGATGATTTTACGGTCGCCGCCTTCAAAGAGAAATCTGGTCTCGACGCGCGCAGGGACGTGAAGCTAGGCGATTTTTCCGACGCCAATTTCCGGAAATGGGTGGAGTTCAGAATTTCCACGTTCACCGAGTTCATGCGCGAGATTCGCGAAAATGCGCGCGGCGTCAATCCCGCCATCATGGTGATTCCCGAAATTTACCCCGGTATCGAGGAGGAAGCGGTTCGCGTTGGCGCGGATGTGTACGAACTGTATCCGGTGGTCGATGCCATTGCGCATGAGTATGAATTTGGCAGTGGCGATCACATGGCGTCTTCGCGCACGCAGTTGGATTGGTTTCTGTACCAGGCGGGCATGCTCTCCTTTCGCGCTTTTGCGCAGGGAAAAGCGAGCTGGCTTCTCAACTACTCTTGGGACGGCGACAAAGGCGTCGATCGGCGTGAAGCTATGGAGATGTTGGCGGGGTCGCAGCTCACGGCAGGAGTCAATTTCTGGGACGCTCCTGGTCACTCCATGGCCGGTTCCAATGACCCCGCCACTCGCGCGCGAATCTTCGATTGGATTGCCAGGCATGAAAAGACATTTTATCTTCCCCGAATCCCAATCCATCCGATTGGCGTCTATTTTTCTGCAAGCAGTCGAAATTTCGATTCCGCACGGTTCTTAGCTTCATACCGCGGAGTGCTTCTGCTGTTGCTGCAAAATCATCTGGAATTTCAGGTGGTCACGCCTCGCACTCTTTCCGATTTTCGTGGAGAAACTTTGGTGCTCCCCGATGTTTCAATTCTTGGCGATTCCGAACGGGCTAAGCTGCAGACGCTCTTGGATCGGCATGGACGCCTAATCATCGCTGGTGTCGATGCCACCCTGCTCCCTCTTTCGCAAAACGTAGTTCGCTTTCCGGAATCGCCCGCTACAGTCTACCTCGCGGCTCTGGAAAAGGATTTTTCGGCAGCGTCAAAAGACATGCCTTCGCAATTTCTGGCTGCCTTGGAGCCAAGCAAGGATCTTGCCGTGACGGCGCCTCCGCTTGTCGCATCCAATACCGCTGCCGTACAGGGCGAGGTACACATTTTCCTAGTCAACTTCGCTGGCTTGATTCCCCACGTCAACTTGAAGCCGTCCATAGAGGCCTCCACGCGCATTTCAGTTCGTAGATCGCGCAAGTGCGAGTTGCACTTCCTGCCTTTTCTGGGTGAAGAAGTAGTGGTCGCGGCAAAGCGCAACGGCGATGCTCAGATGTTTTCTCTGCCGGCTTTTGATCGCGCAGCGGTTGCATGGCTGGTGGACAGCAAATAGACTGCCACCTCGAACGGAGATTGCTGTGCTGCTTTCCGCTGGAAAACAACGCGGCCTGAAGGCGCTCGCGAACCAACAAGGAGTGATCGCCGCTCTGGCCATTGATCAGCGCAGCGCGCTGCGCGGGCTTTTTGCGAAGGCCTCCGGCCGAACCACACAAGACGTGCCGAATGAGCTGCTGGTTCAGTTCAAAGAACACGTCAGCCGCATTCTGACGCCGCACGCCAGTGCGATTCTTCTCGATCCCGAAGTGGGGCTGACTGCGGCCGCCATGCGGGCCAAGAGTTCAGGCCTGCTGCTTGCGTATGAAGAGAGCGGCTATGACAAAAGTATTCGCGGCCGTTTTCCCAGGCTACTCGATCTTTTCTCCGTGGCCCGTCTGAAACTGGCCGGCGCCGATGCCGTCAAAGTGCTTCTTTACTACTCGCCGTTCGGTAGCGAAACCATCAACGAGCGCAAACACGCGTGGGTAGAACGGGTCGGCGCGGAATGCATCGCAGGTGATGTGCCGTTTTTCCTTGAACTGGTCAGCTATCACGACGACATGGACGAAAAAGGACCGGACTTTGCCCGCATCAAGCCGGACGCCGTTACGCGGTCGGTCCAAGAATTCTGTAAGCCTCAGTACGCCGTGGACGTATTGAAAGTCGGCGTCCCGGTGAACATGACCTTCGTTGAGTCCGCCGTTCTGCCCCGATTGCAGGCGCTCTACACGCGCGAGGAGGCCCAGGCGCATTTCCGCCGTGCGTCGCAAGTGGCTTCGCTTCCGTTCATCTACCTTTCCGAGGGTGTCAGCAACGAAACCTTTGCCGAAGCCTTGGCAATCGCCGCGGAAGCTGGATCGGCTTTTTCCGGCGTACTCTGCGGGCGCGCCATCTGGCAGGACGGCGTGGCGATTTTTGTGGAGCATGGCGCAAAGGCTCTTGAGGATTGGTTGTCCGGAGAGGGCATCCGTAATATTCAAAAAGTGAACGCGGGCCTCGCCGCTGCCCACCCCTGGTTTGAACGATTCGCCGTCAGTTCTTCCGGCAAAGGTTAGGCGACACTGGTTGCCATGTTCATCTGCGTCAGCCTCAATCCCGCACTGGATAAGCGCTTGACCCTGCCATCGTTGCTTCCCGGCCGCGTGCACCGCGCCCGCACAACGCAAACCTTTCCGGGTGGGAAATCTACGCACGTGGCCATGGTTCTTCGCACTCTGGGCCAAGCAGCAGAATGGATCGGACCTTGCGGTGGCGCGGCCGGCGCCGAACTGGTTGCCGGGCTGTCCGCTTTGGGCATCGGGGCGAATGCGGTTTTATCTCAACAGCCCACACGCAGCAATCTCGAAATCATCGAAGACAGTGGCGTCGTCACTGAGATTCTCGAGCCCGGTTGCGCACCGTCGCCGACAGAGCTTGCAGAATTGGAAACTGAGTGCAAAAAACTTTTCAGCCAGAGAAGAGAAACGGCGGTCATTTTTTCCGGAAGCCTTCCCGCCGGAGCCGCTTCCGACCTGTACGCGCACTTCGTGGCGCTGGCCAACGAATTGGGTTGCCGAACACTTCTGGATACCAGCGGCGAGCCGTTACGGCATGCACTTCTAGCGCAACCTGATTTTGTGAAGCCCAACCGGGAAGAAGCCGCCCATCTTCTGGACGACGCGATTGACTCCGTTGCTGCGGCTGGCAAAGCCGTTCGAAAGCTACTACTCCTTGGCGCACGCAGCGCTGCCATCAGCCTGGGCGCCGAGGGACTAGTTTACTGTCCGGACCATACCTCCCCGGTTTTTTTCGCGCCCGCCGTAGCTCTTCGACCGAAATCCACGGTTGGCTGTGGCGACGCCGCTCTGGCTGGATTTGCTCGAGCGATGGCCCGGAATGCTTCGCCCCAAGAGACGCTGCAGATTGCCGCCGCCTGTGCCGCGGCAAATTGCCTGGCTGGTTCGCCTGGAGCCGCCAGGCTAGAGGATATCGAGGGCTTCCAGGGCCAAATTGCCGTGCAGACGCTTCCGTCGGGTCCCTGAATCCCTGAAGGTTCGCCTTGCGGCCATCATCGCTTCTATGACAAAATAAAAGTAGCGAAACAAAACGAACTATTTCGTAATAAATCGTAAATTCCGGCAACTTGCGTGGTGGTACGGATTTACGGGTCGAGGAAAATGAAATGCCTGCTTCCGGTTCACCGGTCCGTAGTTCGCACACGCTTGCCGAGATTCTCTCCCAGCCGGAGAAGTGGCGTTTGAGCCAGCAGGCGTTGCTACACCATGCCGCATTTCAGTCCGCTCTGGCTCAGGCCGCCGGCCGCGGCGAATGGCTCTTCGTGGGTTGCGGTACCAGCTTTTACTTGGCGGAAGCTGCTGCTGCCTCCTGGACGCTGCTTACCGGCCAGCGCGCCCGCGCCGTCCCTGCCTCGGAATTGTTGCTTTTCCCACGACTAGCGCTGCTCAGAACGCCGCATCTTCAAGGCGTCATCATTTCCCGCTCCGGACGCACATCAGAAGCGCTGCGCGCCGCCGAACTCCTCTCGCGCGAGCACCATCTCCCGACTCTCGGTATAACCTGCGTCGAAGATTCCGAACTCGCAAAAGCCTGCGACTTGATCATCTCGCTTTGCGAAGTCGACGAAAAAAGCATGGTCATGACACGTTCGTTTACTTCGATGCTGCTCGCGCTTGTTCATCTTGCCGCGGCCAGCGTGGTTACCGGTGACGGTTCGTCCCCATTTGAAAAAATCGCTGCCGCGCTTTCATCCAGAATCGAGGGATGGAACGATCACATCGAGTCTTTCGTTGCGAAACATTCGTTCGAGGATTACATCTATCTCGCGCAGGGACCATTCTTCCCAATCGCCCGCGAAGCCGCGCTCAAAGTCACCGAAATGTCCTGCTCGTACGCGCAGCCCTATCACACTCTCGAATTTCGCCACGGCCCGAAGTCCGTTGTCGCTCCGCAGACTTGTCTTACGTTCTTTCTCAGCGAGTCCGGAATGCCGGCGGAGAGTGAAGTCCTGCTGGAAATGAAAGAACTCGGCGGCACGATCATTGCCGTCTGCAATCGCGCCAGCGATTCGCTTCGGCGCTCCTGCGATCTGCTGTTCGAATTGCAGGCAGACGTTCCTGAAGTCATGCTTCTGGCTCCGTTCGTTGTTCCCACGCAACTCCTGGGTTTTCACACTGGTATCAAAAAGGGTTTCAACCCGGATGAACCCAAGAACTTGGGCCGTGTGGTAATTCTTGATTAGTGCGACACGATGATCCTGCTGAATGTCCACACAAGCCAAATTTGATCTAAGCGTCGTCGGCGAGCTCAATCTCGATCTGGTCCTTTACGGTCTTCCTGATCGCTTCGAGCTGGATCGCGAGCATCTGGCTTCCGATCTGCGCCTGACACTCGGCAGTTCTTCTGCCATCTTTGCGCACAATTTCGCGCTGCTTGGCAATCGTGTCGGATTCCATTCCGCGATCGGCGACGATCCACTGGGAGAACTTTGTCTTTCGCGATTGGCAGCAAGTGGTACGGACGTTTCTGCAGTCAAGAAATTCACCGGCAAACAGACCGGTCTTACTGTCATTCTGCCGCGTCCAGAAAAGCGCTTCATCCTCACTTATCCCGGCGTGATGGCCGACATGCGTTTGGAAGACCTGGACCTACATCGCGTGTTGGACGCCCGCCATCTGCATCTTTCTTCCTATTTTTTACAGAGTATGCTCAGACCTCGCATCGCCGAGCTATTCCGTTTGGCTAAGCAAGCCGGCCTCTCTACATCTCTCGATACCAACGACGACCCGGCCGATCGCTGGGAGAGCGATGTTCTCGATACGCTTACATGGGTGGACGTGTTGTTGCCGAACGAACACGAAGCCTGCCGCCTGGCCCGCACGGACGATGCTGTTCGCGCGGCCGAAATGCTGGCGCACAAAGTTCCACTGGTGGTGATGAAGCGCGGGGAAAAAGGTGTTCTCGCTCGCCGGGGAAACGACGTTCTTGAAGGATTGGCGCGAAGAGTTGAAGCGGCCGACACCATTGGCGCCGGCGACAGTTTCGACGCGGGCTTCCTACATCAATTCATTCGTGGAGCAGAATTGCAGGAATGCTTGCGGTTCGGCAATCTCACCGGCGCACTTTCCACCACCCGCCAGGGCGGCACGGAAGCCTTCCGGGACGCACCATACCGCACTACCTTTCTTTCGCGCTGAGGCTTCGCGGTGATCCATTGGGGCGAACGCTAATGGGTTTGCTACTGCGCCTCAAGTAGCAAGCTTCCTTTGAACTCCGCTTGGAGTTTCGCCGTAGGTCCGGTGACCGTCCCATAATCCTTGCCGTGAACGTAATCCGTTACACGATATGTCCGATTCGCCAGCCCTCGCAGTTCTACCGTACCGTTCCACATACCTTCGCCTTTTTCTGCAGACTCAGCTGCATAAAACGCGTAATACATCGCTCCGTCTTTTTCGATCGCGTACGCTTCCGGCACATCGTATCCGTACACATAAAGGTCGAGAAAATTGCCTTTGGAGAGCATTTTCTGGTTGTACAGGCCGATCCATTTCCTCCAGTGCGCGTCCTTCTCGTTGGTCAGATTCACGTTCTTGAATTTCGGCCCTTGCGATGGCCAGGTGAATTTTGTGCCCAGCACTCCGCCTGTGCCCAGCGTGGAAGCAAAATCGTCTCCGACGTCTTGTTCCTTTTCCGTGTTGGCTTTGGAGATTCTGGTGAGCTCGACGTGGTCCCCGTAAATCGCTGCGTTCGGTCCGAGCAGCGCCTTGTACATCTTCATTCTCCGGCGCACCTGCACAGAACCCACCGGGTCCGCCGTCACTGCTTGGTCCATATAGCGAAGCCAAGCCAGGCTCGGCGGTGTTCCGCACGGACAGCTCTGCGTCACGCTGTCCGCTTTCAGCGCACGGGTGGTCTCGAAGATTGTTTTGTAGACCTCGCCCATCGCGTACACCGAGTCCAGCGGTGATTTGTGGTGATGCTTCGGGTTGTAGCATCGGGGAGTCGCGTAAATGTTGTCCAGCTTGTGGCCATCAAAATCCCAGTCGCGAATAAATCGCTCGGTGACTTTCTTGTAGTACTCCTGCACTTCCGGGACGGCGGGACAGAGCGTGGCAAGATTCCGAGTCATCCTAGCGTGCTGCCCTTTTTCATCAAGAATCAGCCAGTCCGGATGTTCCCTAACCACATCCGAAACCACGTACTTGTGGTCGCCATATTTGAATTGTCCGTCCTCTACCGCCAGCGGAAGCCACCATATCTGCATCTTCATGCCCTGCGCGTGGAAATCTTTCACCATATTCTGAACGGCATTTCCGGGAAATGTATCGGTTCTCGGTTTCCAGTCGCCGTAGTTGTCGAACCACCGGTCATCCAACGTAGCCCAGTGAATGCCAAGTTCTTTTAGCTTCGGAATCGTGCCGGTCATCTGTTTGGGCGTCACATCTGATTCGTAACCCCAACCGCACCAGCTCACTGCATAATTTTCTTCGTTGTTCTTCGGTCGAGTCAGACCTTCGCGCTCCACGGCCCGTGACCATAGACTCAGTGGCTCATAATAGTCGCCCCGATATACGGTTACAAATGTTCGCGGCGTGGAAAACGCTTCACCGGGCTTGAGCGTTACGTTGGCCGGAATGGTCACCGCCGTTTCAACCCGGCCATCCGCGGCAGTTTTCGTGGGAATAGAAATCACCAATGGCAGTGTCTCCAAGTGCCCGATCGCCAGTCCAGCGTTGCGCGTCCAGAACGCTACCACCGGCACCCCTCCGCCTACTCTTCCGAGGTCGTCCTTGGTCTCCGCTGGCGCGCCGAAAGGATTTTCCTGCGAAAATTTCGCTGGCATCGGCAGCACATCGTCCTGGCCCCATTTCAAACTGGAGCCGAAAAACGCCCACATTTCATGTGGCTTTGCGCTGCTGTCGGCGAGGGCCGCGTTCAGACGATGCTTTTGCAGTTCAACGCTGGCCACGGCGATTTCTTTATCGCCGGAATTCTTGTACCTCGTCGATAGCAATGCCAAGCAGGGGAAGTCGTCGTACACTTCTACGGTCAAGGCTTCGTCGAGGCCGGTGCTCGCGCTATGGCCTTTTACCTCGACGTGTTTGCCTGTTTTTCCTAGCTTTCCAGTGGCGTCAGAAACTTCCGCATGGCTCAAATCGCGCACAAAATCATCAATCGTTTCTTTGCCACGCTTCACCGCAATGCCCGGCGCACTTTCAGGCTCATCCAGGGTGATCGTTCTATCCGCGTGCCTTCGCGCCGCCAACAAATTTCCGTTTGCAGTCAGCAGGAACTCCGCTTGCGTGGTCTTTAAATGAATTCCATCGCTTTGCGTTTCTACTGCGATGCCAGAAGCCCGCGTGGACGTTTCTGCTGACCTGGTTTCTGGTTTCTGGCACGCGGCAAAAGCCGCCACCATGGTCAGTGTTAGGCTGATCCAGAGGGTTCGTGCGCGTATTCTTTGCTTCGCCATTGTTTCACCCTGCGAAAGGTCAGCGTGCCGGAGCCGATGCCAGAACCGCGTCGCTGACGGCAAACCCCGCTCGGCGACAATCTGTACAGTTGGGTCCACTCGCCTCCGTTCGTCTTGGTGTTCACCCTCGCTTGATCGGGTCCTCGCGCGCTTGCTGGGCTCGGAAAAGTGTACTTGGAAACGGAGTAAAACGAAATGAAAAGAAATAAAGCGAAAAGGCGACGCCTGGCAGTCAGTGGCGCACTCCTCCCTAGTTGCGCGCTACCAGCCCTTCAACTTGCCTTGCGGCGGGTCGTCGGAGCTGCCGGAAGCGTTTTCAGCTTGTCCTGCGCAGGACCTTTGTAAGGGCTGTCTACCGAAGCGGCTGCGCTGAAGGCGGCTCTGGCCTCGGCAACTTTTTTCAGATTGATGAACGCGAACCCCAGGCGATATTCGTTGCGCGCGTAGCTGGTGTTATTTGATTTAAGGAGTGCCGCGGCGGCCTGAAAATTTTGCACGGCTTGCGAATTGTTTTTCTTTTGCAGGCTCACTTGTCCCAACGTGCTCAGGGCCAGACCCTTCTGCAATTCGTATTGCTGCTTCCACTGATCTTCTGGGACCGTTTCCGGACGCGTTGCGGAATCGGCTAGAGTAGCGGCCTTCTGTGCGTAAGATTCCGCTCTGTCCAACTGTTCGCCCTTTTCCCCGTAGTAGTCCGAAACGAGCAGCAGCATTCCCAGATTATTGGGATCTTTTGCGAGCAGGGCGTTAGCGACCTCGAGCATCTTCGGGGCGTTTTGCGCCTGTTGGTAGGAGGTAGCAGCTACACCCATGGCCGGCTGCGCGTATTGCGATTCCGGGAAAAGCTTCGCAAAACGGAGAAGTTGATCGGCGCGCTTGGCCGGGTCCGCGGTCTGATACACGCCGCCATACACCGCTTGCTGGACATAGCGAAGATTGTCTTGATTGGCTTCGATGGCGTGTGCTTTCTGTTGTTCCCAGTTCTCTGAAGAACTCTCTGGAGGGGCGGGCAAGGCCTTGAAAGCGACGATGATGTTTTGCGCTTTTTCGCCGTATAGCAACAACCGTTCGGCGTCCCCTTTCTCCGATGCGCCGCGCACCATGTTGATGGCGTTTTGCAGATTGAGTGGATCGATAACAAAAAGCTTATCGCCGGCTTCGAACGCTTTGTCGTACTGCTTTTGTGCCAGATAGTAGTTCACATACAACTCCTCGGCGACCAGGGCCATGTCTCCTTGACCGGGGCCCGCAGCGAACTGGTCGATCAGTGCGAGTTTTTGCGCGGGATCGGTGGCGGCATTGATCTCGGTGATGGCGTGATCGGCCTCAGACCCGGCGGCCACCGGGACATATTTGCCGATCTGTTGGGCGGAAAGAACGAACCCGGAAAGAAGCAGGAACATGACGAAAGCGGCCACTTGGCGCAGCTTCATGGAAACCTCCCTAACGCCACTTGGCCGTCACGGAATGCAAAGAAGATAATCGCGGCGCAATGCTCAAATCGCGAGGCGAAGGGCGGCCTGACGTTGCGCGAATCATAGTTCGGGAATGCGGTGGAAGCAATGCTGATTGCGGTAACTTGCATCGAACGGTCTGGTCTGCCATCGTCAATTTGGGAGTGCCCTGGCCGCGCAATGAGCCTGACAACTGTCGAACAAGTGCGGCGCGCATTTCGGGTGATTGCGGGGTTTACGCTGCTGCTGGTTGGCGTCGTGATGCTTATCACTCCGGGACCCGGGTGGTTAGTGATTTTCCTGGGGCTCGGTATGCTGGCCGCAGAATTCGTATGGGCCAGGCGGCTGATGGACCGAATCAAGCGCCAAAGCGGGAGGCTGAGAGAGACTGTCCTCGGGAAGACGCCGGACGCGAAGCAGGCCGAGCCGTCGACAAAGGCGGTTGACGAGCCCTAATTTCAAC
>Ga0126381_100003834_pt1 | contig 16300 bp, 15 predicted proteins | sample PanSoiMetPlot_28_FD_96465 | JGI IMG/M metagenome (GOLD analysis project Ga0126381, IMG submission 96465) | Tropical forest soil microbial communities from Panama - MetaG Plot_28 | ecosystem: Environmental > Terrestrial > Soil > Tropical forest > Bulk soil | place: Panama | collected 2016-02-17 | reverse complement strand
GCGGTAGTCCGTCAGGACGGGTGCAATCCTGCTGGCGATGCGCGGCAGGAACGGGACGCCGGGCTGCCCGGGCCCGCCGGTCAGGAACAACAGCACGCCCTGGGGCGCATTGGTATTGCCCGCAGCCGCGACTTGCAGGCGCAGCGTGCCGGGAATGCGGCCGCTGTGATCCAGCGGAACCGCCAGAGTCGAGCAGGTGAACCCGGCGATGCCCGTACAGGGGTGCGACTGCGTCAGGTGCGCGGGCGGACCGGCCGCGGTCGCCGTGCTAGGCGGGCCGGGGTGGCCTGCCGGCACGGTTGGCGTGCACGCTGACAGCATCGCCGCAGCGAGAATGACGAGAATTTGCGATTTACGGCTCATGTCAGCAGTAACTACTCACGGTCGCATCGGTCTTCAGTCCCTAGCATCTCTCAAATGGCAGCGTGCGAGGTCGAGGTGTTGCGTGCTGCGCCAAGCTGCGGTCAGGGAGCCCTTGCTAGGACCCGTGCACTGTCATCGAGCAGTGAGGGCGTGGATGGCATCGTCGAGGTAGGCGCGCCGTCCGGCCCTGGTCGCGGGCAGGACGCCGGGAGTTGAGTGCGCGAGCTGGCCGTGCCCCAGGTAGGCGCTGTATGCCAGGAGTGCACGCCGGCCGGACTCGGCAGGGGGAAACCCGAGGCGCCGGTAGACCGTGGCGATCAGGTTGAGCCTGGCGGCTGTGACCCGTTCCAGAGCGGGGGCGACGGCCGGGTGCGTTGCGCTGGCCAGCAGCGCCGGGCCTACTCGGTCCTGCTCGGCGCGCTCGATCACGCCGGTCACAAGGCGCCGGAACTGGTCAGCCGGCGCGTCCTGTGCGGTGGTGATCTCGGCGATCACGTCCGTGGTTGTCTCCTTCTCCCAGCGGCTGATCGCGGCCTCGAGCAGTGCGTCCCTGTTCTCGAAGTGCCAGTAGAAGCTGCCTTTGGTAGCGCCCAGGCGGGCGGCGATTGGTTCGACGGCCACCGCCGCCAGGCCGCCGTCCGCGATCGCGGCCAGGGCGGCCGAGATCCAATCGTCCCGGCTGAGCCGGCGCGGGCCACTTGCTTTTTTCTCCGCCATGACTGTACGGTACCGTATGGAAGCACCATACGGCAGAGTATGGACCTGGCAAAGGAGGCAGCGATGCGAACGATGACAGCCGCCGCCGGCAGCGCGGCCTTTCTCCTGGTCGCGCCCGGCGTGGTAGGCGGACTGGCGCCCTGGTGGCTGACCGGCTGGCACATGGGAGCTGCCTATCCTGCCACGGCACGGATCGCTGGGGCTGTCGTGGCCCTCGCGGGGGCTGCGGCGCTGCTGGCCACCTTCGCGCAGTTCGCGATCCAGGGCCGGGGCACCCCGGCGCCGCCCGCGCCCACCGAGAAACTTGTGGTGCGCGGGCTGTACCGGTACATACGGAACCCCATGTACCTGGCGGTACTGGCCGTCATAGTCGGCCAGGCCCTGCTGCTGAGTCGCCCGATCCTGCTGGGCTACGCCGCCGCGGTGGCCGCCGCCTGCATCACGTTCGTCTATGGCTATGAACAGCCCACCCTGGCTCATCAGTACGGCGACCAATATCAGTCCTACAAGCAGGCCGTACCCGGATGGTGGCCACGACTGCCACTCGGCCGCCAGCGCGCCAGGTGGGACTAGAACCTCGGCCAGCGCACACGAGGTCAGGCACCTCGACCCTAGCCGTCAGAACGGCTGACACCCATGTTGAGAACCGCGGACACCACCGGAGGCCACCATGCCCACCATCGACCTACCTATCGGTCCCGTCGACTACCGGGTCGCCGGTCCTAGCACGCCCGGCACACCCGTGGCCGTGTTCGTTCACGGCTTCCTCGTTAACGCCACGCTGTGGGATCCCGTCGCCGACAAGCTTGCTGCCGCCGGGGTCCGCTGCATCCTGCCCGACTGGCCCCTCGGCGCTCACCGCAGACCGGCGAACCCAGAGGCGGACCTGTCGCCGGTAGCAGTCGCCGACGGCGTCACGAGTCTGCTGAGCGCTCTCGATCTCCATGACGTTGTCCTCGTGGGCAACGACACTGGCGGAGGCCTATGCCAGCTCGCGCTCCGCGCCGATACCAGCCGGGTCAGAGCGCTAGTGCTCACGAACTGCGACGCCTTCGAGCAGTTCCCGCCGCGGACCCTGGTACCGCTGTTCATCCTGGCCCGCTCCCGGCTAGCGGTGTGGACGGTGGGCCAGCTCACCCGGCTCCGCGCCGTGCGTCATTCGCCCCTGGGCTTCGGACCTTTGCTCAACCGCCCTCGGTCGGCCAGCCTTACCCGGGGCTGGATCCAGCCACTCCTGGACAGCGCGGCGATCCGGCGCGATATCACCCGATTCGCTCGCGGCCTGAAGCGCACAGAACTAGTCGACGCCGCCACCTGGCTGGGTCAGTTCGACGGCCCGGTTCGCCTCGTCTGGGGCACCAGGGACAAGCACTTCACGATCAGGCTCGGCCGGCGGCTGGCGTCCGCTTTTCGGCTAGCCCAGCTCGACCTGGTCGCCGATGCGACCACGTTCGTTCCCATTGACCGACCGGATGTAGTAGTCAGTGCCGTACGTGGTGTGCTCGCCAGCGGGGCGATGACGAAATCCGCCACGGGGCCGCAGCCACGATGACCGCGCCTGGCTAGGTGGAATTAGTCTCTCCCCAAAAATGGGCAATTCGCTCGCAATCGGGTTCGGGCTGTGGCGGCTGCCCGCCGGCTAGACGGAGCGCGAGCCGCCGGCCACCCTGAATAGACGCGCGCTCAAAGGGATGCAGAGGAAGCTGTATGACTGCGGTGACTGACCTGAAGCTGGCCGAGATCGACCTGACCAGCGGCGGACTGGCTGGCGACAATTACCACCAGCGGCTCGCCGAGGTGGCCGGGCAGGGCGAGGTCGGCTGGCTTGCATCCTCGCCGCTGGCCTACGTCGTGCTGGACCGTGATGCTGCGGAGTTCTTCCTCAGGGCAAAGGCCACCGCGTTTCCCGGCCGTGAGATCGCGGACCTGTTCGGGGTAACCTCCGGCCGCCTGCGCGAGGTGATCGACGCGAACATCCTGAACCAGCAGGGAGACCGGCATCGCAGGCTGCGGTCGCTGGTGAGCGGCGCGTTCACGCCGCGCGCGGCTGACCGGTGGCGACCGGTCATGCGCGGCTTCCTCGGCCGGCTGTGGGCTGCCATCGAGGCGGACCGCGGCTGCGAGTTCGTCGAGGCGGTAGCCCGCCCGTACCCGTCACTGACGATCGCCACGGTGCTCGGCGCGCCAGAGGCGGACGCGCCCCGCCTGCAGGTCTGGTCGACCCTGATCCAGCGTCAGTTCGACATCCAGGCGCTGAGCACGCAGCTGGCTGAGCTCGAGCAGGCTGCCACCGAGGCCTACGACTACATCGAGAACCTGCTGACTCAGCGAGCCGGACAGCGCGGCGATGACCTGCTGACCCAACTGCTCGGCGCCGAGGAAGCGGGCGACAAGCTGTCGCACGCCGAGTGCGTCAACCTCGTGCTGGACGTCATCGCGGGCGGCGTCGACACCACGCAGGCCCAGCTTGGGCACGCGCTGCGGATGTTCGCGACGCATCCGCAGCAGTGGCAGGCGATTCGCGACGATCTGAGCGTGGTGCCGAGGGCGGTCGAGGAGGTGCTGCGGTTCGAGCCGATCACGCCAGTCACCGCGCGGATCTGCGTCGAGCCGGTCGAGTATCGCGGCGTGCAATTCCCGACGGGCACGATCGTCGCGGTCTGCTCGGAGCGCGGCAACCGCCAGCAGCCCGGCGGCGAGGCCTTCGACATCACCGCGCCGCGCGACGGGCGGCTGCTGACGTTCGGCGCCGGTCCGCATTTCTGCCTGGGCAGCAACCTGGCCCGGGCGGAGCTGGAGGAGGCACTGACGTTCCTCGCCCCGCGGATGCCGGGCCTGGCCCCGGACGGCCCAGCCGTGCTCGGCAACATCGAGGGCATCTATGGTGTGGAGTCCCTCCCGGTGCGCTGGAACTAGCGAGCTGGCATGCCCGCCCGCGCCGCACTAAGCCTGTAACGGGCCGATCGACGCCGCCTGTGCTGCGAGGGTCGCGGCCAGCTCCCGCAGCCAGTCCCCGGCCCGCGCGTGCAGGCCGCTCCCGAAGGTAATCCGCGCGACACCCATGGCAGCGAGGTCGGCGATCGTCGGCCCGTCCGGCCGGTACATGACGTTGACCGGGCCGTCGATCCGGCCCACCAGCTCCGGTATCGCGGCCGGAGGCGCGAGGATCGGATACACGCAGTCCGCCCCGGCGGCGAAGTAGGCGCCCGCCCGCGCGACCGCTGCGTCGGTCACCTCGCCAGGATCAGCGGCAGGTCGCACGTAGACGTCGACTCGGGCGTTGATCACCAGCTCACGCCCTGCCTCACTTCGGACGGCGGCAAGGAAATCCGCCTGCTGAGACGGATCCGTCAGCACCCGCCTGGCCGGGTCCGAGTCCTCCAGATTGCAGCCAGCCACGCCGCAGTCTGCCAGCGCGGCGACCAGCTGCCCGGCTGGCAGTCCGTAGCCGTTCTCGACGTCGGCCGTGACGGGAACGTTCACGCTTCGGGCGATCCGCGTCACTGCCGCGAACATCTCCGCCGCCGGTGTCTGCCCGTCGCGATAACCAAGTGTGGCGGCCACGGCGCCGCTCGACGTCGCAAGCGCCCTGAACCCGGCGTCAGCGAACACTTTGGCGCTGGCGGGATCCCAGACGTTAGGCAGGATCAGCGGCCGCGGGCCGGCATGCATCGCCCGCAGCCGCTCTGCAGCAGCGCTCATGGCTGGTACGAGCCAGGCAGCCAGGCGCGGGTGCTGACGCCGATGGCGTTCCACGCGTTGATCGTCACGATGAGGCTGATCAGCGCGCCCAGCTCGGCCGGCGTGAATTGCTCGGCCGCAGCACCGAAATCGGCCGCCGGGACGTGCGTCTGCGGCATCAATGTGACCGACTCGGTGAGTGCGAGGGCGGCCCGCTCCCTGGTGGTAAAGAAGGGCGTCTCTCGCCACGCGGGGAGCGCATAGATCCGCTGCTCGGTCTCACCCGCCGCCCTGGCGTCCTTGGTGTGCATGTCGATGCAGTACGCGCACCCGTTAAGCTGCGACGCGCGGATCCTTACCAGCTCACGCAGCCGGACGTCGAAGTCGACCTTGTCGAGTTCCTTCGTCGCGGCCCGGTCGAGGTGGCCCATCGCGCGGCTGAAGTCGGGCGCCTGCTCGTCGAAGTCCAGCCGGGCCTGGATCGTCTCGCCGACGGTCGTCATCGGGTTTCTCCTTCTGAGTTTGGTTTTTCGGTACAGCACCACGCTAGTCCCCAAGAGGATCAGGTTTAAGATCCAATTCCATGCAGGGAACGTGGTCCACTTCCGCTGGTCTTGATGTCCATCTCGATCTGTCTGGCACCCGGCCCAGGGCCAGGCTCGAGTCGGCGCTGCGCGATGCCGTTCGCAGCGGTCAGCTGGCAGCGGGAACCGCCATGCCCGCGTCGCGGAGCCTGGCACGCGATCTAGGCGTCGCACGGAACACCGTCGCCCAGGCCTACGCCCAGCTTGTCGCCGAGGGCTGGCTGTCGGCCCGGCACGGGTCGGGCACCTGGGTAGCGCAGCGAGCCGGGCAGCCGCCCGCGGCGCGAAGCCCGGCCGCGAGCGGCGCAGCAGCCCGCGGGCCGCGCTATGACCTGCGGCCTGGCGTACCTGACCTGACGGCCTTCCCGCGCGATGCCTGGCTGGCGGCCGCGCGCAAGGCGCTGGCCGCAGCCCCCGCGGCCGACCTCGGCTACGCCGATCCGCGTGGCCTGGAGGTGCTGCGCGTCGCGCTGGCCGAGTACCTGGGCCGAGCCCGCGGCGTGCGCGTCAGGCCCGACCGAATCGTGGTATGCGCGGGATTCACGCAGGGCCTGGAACTGGTCTGCGAAGTGCTGCGCGCCAGCGGGACGCGGCTGCTCGCGGTCGAGGCTTACGGGCATGCCGGTCACCGGGAAATCGCGGCCAGGGCGGGTCTGCGCTTCGCGCCGCTGCCAGTCGACGACCGCGGCGCCGACGTTGCCGCGCTGAGCTCGCGAGCTGGCGCCGTGCTGCTGACGCCGGCGCACCAGTACCCGCTCGGCGCGGCGCTCGCGCCAGAGCGACGCCGCCAGGTCGCGGACTGGGCTGTGCACAGCGGGGGAGTGGTGATCGAGGACGACTATGACGGCGAGTTCCGCTTCGACCGGCAGGCAGTCGGCGCGCTGCAGCCGCTCGCGCCGGAGCACGTGGTCTATGCCGGGACAGCCAGCAAGAGCCTCGTACCGGGGTTGCGACTCGGCTGGCTAGCGCTGCCGCCGGCACTGCTGGACCCCGTCGTTGCGGCCAAGGCCGCGGCTGGTCGGCTCAGCAGCAGCCTGGATCAGCTCGCGCTCGCCGAACTGATCCGGTCGGGCGGCTACGACCGGCAGGTCCGTCGTGCCCGGCTCGCCTACCGGCGGCGGCGGGACCTGTTGCTCGGCGCGCTCGCCAGGCGGGTGCCGGAGGTTAGCGTTACCGGCATCGCGGCCGGCCTGCACGCGGTCATCCGGCTGCCGGCGGGCGTGACCGAGGAGGACGTGGTCGCACGGGCAGCCGGTCGGGGCCTCGCCGCGCTCGGACTCGCAAGTGATCGCGCTAGTGACCAGGACGTCGGCCCGGGTCTTGTCATCGGCTACGCGACGCCGCCCCCGCATCTGTTCAGCGCGGCGGTCGCGCGGCTGTGCGCAGCGCTCCGCGACACGCTCGGATCATGATCGATGTAACGACCGCGCCAGCCGCCCAGAAGTTACCTGTACTGCCCGGTCTGATCAGGTCGTGCTGCTCATTGGTGCTGTTGCTGCAGCGGCCCGGCGGTCACGAGCACGCCCACGACCAGCGCAGCCGCGGTGAGGATCACCGCGGCCCAGCCCGCGGCCGTCGCGTAGCCGTGCACGAGCGCGGCAGCGGCCATGGCACCGCTGTGCGCGGCCAGGTAGGCCGTGGTCGCCGCTGCGGCGATCGTATTGAGCAGCGCGGTTCCGATCGAAGCGCCGATCTGCTGGGAAGTGCCGGCCACCGCAGATGCGACGCCGGCTTCCCGCTGTCCGACGCCAAGCGTGGCCGTCGAGAACGCCGGCACGAACACGCCGCCCATGCCAATGCCGAGCAGCAGCTCAGCTGGCAATACGTGCAGCGCGTAGCTGTCGCCGGCGTGCAGCAGCGTCAAGGTCGCCATGCCGGCCGCGCCGATCAACAGGCCGGGAGCCATCAGCGCACGCGGCGGCACTCTCGGGAGGAGGGCCTGAGACACCGTAGTGGAGCTCGCGAGCACCGCAGCCGAGAGCGGCAGGAACGCGAGGCCCGCCCGGACCGGCGAGTAGTGCAGGACCACCTGGAAGTTGTAGGTGAGCAGCAGGAACAACCCGTACAGAGCGACGACAGCGAGCCCGATGGCAGCGTAGGCGCCACCGCGGTTGCGATCGGCGAGAAGGCGCAGCGGCAGCAGCGGTGCGGTCGCCGCGGACTCGACCGCCAGGAAGCCGGCGACGAGGGCAGCTCCCGCCGCCAGCGTCGCCATGGTGATCGGATCCGACCAGCCGCGTGACGAGGCGCTCGACAGCCCGTAGACAACCGCGACGAGGCCAGTCACCACCAGAAACAGGCCAGGCACGTCGAGCCGCGTGCCGCCCTGCCGCTCTGGAGCAGGGAGTACGCGCAGCCCCGCGACCAGGGTGACAATCGCCACCGGCACGTTGACATAGAGGCACCAGCGCCACTGCAGGTACTCGGTCAGAACACCGCCGAGTAGCAGGCCCAGCGCACCACCCATGCCGGCAATCGCGCCGAACACCGCGAATGCCCTCGCGCGTTCCTTCGGTGCGGTGAACGTGACCGCCAGCAGCGACAGCGCGGTCGGCACCAGCAGGGCGGCGCAGGCGCCCTGCACCGCACGGGCAGCCACGAGTGCCACGAAGCTGGGCGCTGCGCCGCCGGCGGCCGAGGCCATGGCGAAGCCCGCCAGTCCGGCAAGGAACGCGCGCCGCCGGCCCATCGTGTCGGCGACGCGCCCGCCGAGGATGAGCAGCCCGCCGAACGCGAGCGTGTAAGCAGTGATCACCCACTGGCGCTGCGGGTCGGAAATGCCAAGCGCGCGCTGCGCCGACGGCAGCGCGATGTTGATCACCGTTGCGTCAAGCGCGACCATCAGCTGCGCGACGGAGATGCAGGCCAGTGCCAGCCAGCGCCGGGACTCGCCGCCGCCGGGCCTGCTACTCAGCTGCGCCGTCTGCCCCATCCTCGAATCGGTCATGCGCAGAACGATAGCCACCTAAAAATTAGATGTCAAAGCCTTAGAGTTCGATGTGTTGTGATAGTCTGGCTGTCATGCGACCGGCACGCGTCCCCATCGGGCTGCACCTCGCTCAGGCAGCGCGGATAGTGAGCCGCGCTTTCGATGACGCCCTTGCCTCAGCGGGCGGGTCGCTGCCGGTGTGGCTTGTGCTGCTCAACACCAAGACACGGCAGCTGGCCAACCAGCGTGAGCTGGCCGAGGCCGTTGGGATCAGGGAGGCCACGCTGACTCACCACCTCAACGCCATGGAAGCCGATGGCCTGATCACCAGGGAGCGACATCCCGTCAACCGACGGATCCACGTCGTTGCGCTCACGCCGGCCGGCGAGGATGCGTTTGTCCGGCTGCGGGATGCCGCCATCGAGTTCGATCAGCAGGTGCGGTCCGGATTCCCGGACCCGGAGCTGAGTCGGCTCGCCGACCTGCTGGACCGGTTGTCGGGCAATGTCGGCGGTCCGGACGGCAAGCTGCCGTGGGCCGGGCTCGCCGAGGACCGATCATGACCAGCCTGGCCAGCGATCCTGGCGCGCTGCCGTCGCGGCCGGGACGCAGGCCCAGTGAAGCCGGGCCATCAGCCCCTGGATGCCGGCCCAGTGAAGCCGGGCCATCAGCCCCTGGATGCCGGCCCAGTGAAGCCGGGCCATCAGCGCCCGGACGCCGCCCAGTGAAGGAGTGACGAGACGTGCCTGAGATCACCAGGCCGCCCCTCAGCCGTCGGCTGCAAGCGCGTTTCTTCCGCGTCATCAATGTGCCCATGCGACGCATTCTCGGCCTGCCGGTCCCGCCACCCCTCGGGCGCAACCTGATGCTCGCGTTCGTGACCGGCCGGAAGAGCGGCAAGACATACCGGCAGCCAGTGAGTTATGTACGGGACGGTGACGCACTGCTAACTCCCGGCGGCGGCAAGTGGAAGCTCAATCTCGTCGATGGCAAGCCGGTGCGGCTGCGGCTGCGCGGCCGCGACATCTCGGCGACACCCGAGCTTGTCAGCGACATCGACGAGGTCGGCAGGCTGCTGCAGACGATGGCGGCGGGCAACCCGGCCGCGGCCCGCTTCGTCGGCATCCAGCGCGACGCGGACGGCAGGTTCGACCGGGCCGGCCTGGAGCGGGCCGTGCAGTACGGGTTCCGCGTCGTGCGGTGGCACCCGGCCTGGCCAGCCGCCTGACGCGGTCAGCCAACCGCGCGCAAACCTGACGCGGTCAGCCGACCGCGCGCAAACCTGACGCGGTGAGCTGCGCCGCAACCGCACGCCGTCGCCGCGCCGGTACCGGGCATTCAGCGGCGCTTCGGCTTTCAGCAGGGTGATGGTGGGAGCGGTTGTGCGTTTACACTGCACGTCGCGATCTCGTGCCCGAGGGAAGGTGCTCATGGGCAACTACGTGGTGGGGTTCGAGGAGATCGACCAGACGCAGGTCGGTCTCGTCGGGGGCAAGGGCGCCAGCCTCGGGGAGTTGGCGCGGATCGATGGCGTCCGGGTACCGCGCGGCTTCTGCGTCACGACCGACGCGTTCCGGCGGATCATGGCGAGCGCGCTGGCGATCGACGAAGCGCTCGATCGACTGACGCGGGTGGACCCCGGCGACCGGGACGGGATCCGCACGCTCGCCGCGGAGCTCCGCAAGACCATCGAGGCGGTCGCGATGCCCGACGATCTGGCCGTGGCGATCACCGGCGCCGTGGCGCGGCTCGACGAGCACGTCGCGTACGCGGTGCGGTCGAGCGCGACGGCAGAGGACCTGCCCACCGCATCCTTCGCTGGCCAGCAGGACACGTTCCTGAACGTTATGGGAGCGGCGCCGATCCTCCAACACGTCAGCAGGTGCTGGGCCTCGCTCTTCACCGAGCGCGCCGTCACCTACCGTCTGCGCAATGGCATCGACCATCGGCAGGTGCACATGGCCGTGGTCATTCAGCAGATGGTCAACCCGCAGGCGTCCGGCATCCTGTTCACGGCCGACCCCGTCAACGGCAACCGGAAGATCGAGTCCGTGGACGCGAGTTTCGGCCTGGGCGAGGCGCTCGTGTCCGGTCTGGTGAATCCGGACCTGTTCAAGGTGCGCGATGACGAGATAGTCCAGAAGTTCGTAGCGACGAAGCAGCTCGCGATCGAGGCGCTCCCCGGAGGAGGCACGCAGCACCTCGCGATCGACCCGGCGCGGCAGGCGCAACCTGCGCTCACGGACGCACAGGTCGTCGAGCTGGCGCGACTAGGCCGGAGCATCGAGGCGCACTTCGGGCGACCGCAGGACATCGAGTGGTGCCTCGTCGGCGGCGACTTCCATGTGGTGCAGAGCAGACCGATCACCACGCTGTTCCCCATCCCTGCCGCCGCCGACGACGCGCCCCACGTGTACGTGTCCGTCGGCCATCAGCAGATGATGACCGATCCCATGAAGCCCCTCGGGATCTCGTTCTGGCAGCTGACCGCGGGGCCGCCGATGCACCCGGCCGGTGGCCGCCTGTTCGTCGACGTCAGCCACTATCTCGCGTCGCCCACCAACCGGGACGGCCTCGTCGCCGGTTTCGGGAAGTCCGACCCGCTGACGGGGGACGCGCTCCGCACCATCGTCGAGCGCGACTTCATCCCGCTGGTCCCCGACGACGGTCCGGTGCCACGATTCCTCGCGGCCCCCGAGCCGATCGAGACCGATCCGGCGATTGTCGACGATCTCATCACCGCCAACCGGGCGTCGGTTGCCGCCTTGCAGCGCGGCATTGAATCGAAGACCGGATCGGCGCTGATCGACACCATCCGCGAGGACATCCCGGAGATGAAGCGCATCCTGTTCGAGCCACGCAGCCACCAGGTGTTCATGCTGGCGATGGAGGCCGCCGGGTGGCTCAATGAGCACCTGGAGGAGTGGCTCGGCGAGAAAAACGTGGCCGACACCCTCACACAGTCCGTTCCCAACAACGTCACATCCGAGATGGGCCTGGCTCTCTTGGACGTCGCTGACGCGATCCGCCCTTATCCCGGCGTGATCGCGTTCCTGCAGCGCGCCGACGATGACGATTTTCTCGACGAGCTGTCGACGCTCGACGGCGGCCCGCAGGCGCAGGCAGCCATCCGGGCCTATCTCGACGAGTACGGCATGCGCTGCGTCGGCGAGATCGACATCACGCGACCGCGCTGGAGCGAGCGGCCGTCCATGTTGGTGCCGGTGATCCTCGCCAACATCGAGAACTTCCAGGCGGGAGAAGGAGCGCGGCGCTTCGAGCAAGGGCGCGTCGAGGCCGAAGCAAAGGAGCGTGAGGTGCTCGAGCGCCTGCGGGCGTTGCCCGATGGCGACGCCAAGGCCGACGAGACCAAGCACATGATCGACCGAGTGCGAACCTTCATCGGCTATCGCGAGTATCCGAAGTACGGCATGGTCAGCCGCTACTTCGTGTACAAGCAGGCGTTGCTCGGCGAGGCCGAGCGGCTGGTGCAGGCCGGCGTGCTGCGCGAGCCGGAAGACGTGTTCTTCCTTACGTTCCCCGAGATCGAAGACGTGGTCCGCGCGCGGCAGGTCGACAGCGAGCTCATCCGCGAACGCAAGGACGCCTTCGCGTCATACCAAGGGCTCACGCCCCCGCGCGTGCTCACCTCCGAAGGCGAAGCGGTCGCGGGCTCGTACCGGCGTACGGACGTGCCGGCTGGCGCGCTGATTGGCCTGCCGGTGTCCGCCGGGACGATCGAGGGGCGGGCCCGCGTGATCGTCGACATATCGCAGGCTGACCTCAAGACGGGCGACATCCTGGTCACCCCGTTCACCGACCCGAGCTGGTCGCCGCTATTCGTCACCATCGAGGGCCTGGTGACCGAGGTCGGCGGACTGATGACCCATGGCGCAGTGATCGCTCGCGAGTACGGCCTCCCAGCGGTGGTAGGCGTGGAGCACGCCACGCAACTGATTCAGGACGGGCAGATGATCCGGGTGCACGGCACCGAGGGCTACGTCGAGGTGTTGTCGTGAGGCATCGGCGTTAAATCTCGCCGGTATGCGATGATCTGCTCCACCTGACGCTCGCAATCCTGGCGGGGCTAGCGGGGTAGCCCCGCTGCGCTGTCACTGATCAGCACCCCGTCGGCAGTAAGAGCCGCGACCTCGGCTGCGGCAAGCCCGAGCCAGTCGGCGAGCGCCTCAGCGTTGTGCGCGCCACGCCTGGCCACGCCGCGGCGCACAGCAGATTCCGCGTCCGAGAACTCGTACGGCATCGCGACAACCCGACGGTCCGTACCAGGCAACGGGGCCGTGTGCGCGCCGTCGGCGAAGACGCCCGCGCTGTCGGCCACCTCCGCCCAGGCGATTCCTGCCTTCTCCAACTCGGCCAGGAGGCTCGCGCGGTCGGGGAAGCCAGCTATCCAATCGCGGATCGCCTGCTGGCGCAGCGTCGCCTTGGTGGCCAGATCGCTGCCGAGCGGCGCCGGATCGGCGATGAGCCCGCGTCTTGACAGCATTGCCCAGGCGTGTTTGGGCGGCGCGGCGATCAGTAGCGGGCCGCCAGGGGCGGCCCAGATCGTGCCGCGGGACGAGTATGGCTCGGTGCTCGCGTCGATGGCAGCGTGCGCGTGGTCGTCACTGGCTGCCACCGCAGCGAGCATGCTGAGCCCGATGTGCTGGCCGCGCCCCGAAGCCGCCCGCTGATGCAGCGCGGCGAGCACCGCGATGGCTGTATGCAGCCCGGTCACCGTATCGGCCACTGCGAGCGGCAGGTCAGTGGGCTCGCGCCCGTCCAGTTCGGCCTGCCGCGCCAGGAGTCCTGATTCGGCGTGGATCACAGGCGCGAGCGCGCGCCGCTGCGAGTCTGGCCCGAACCCGGACACCGAGACCATGATCAGCCGCGGCTGCGCGGCCGACAGGCTTGCATAACCCAGGCCGAGCCGGTCCATGACGCCGGGGCGGAAGTTCTCGATCAGGACGTCAGCGGCGGCAGCGAGCCGCCGTACGAGGCCGGATGCGCCGGGGGCCGCGAGGTCGACGCCGATGCTTCGCTTGCCGGCGTTCATCTGCGCGTACATGCCGCTGCGGCCGTCTGTGACGGCGCCGAAGTACTCGGTGACGTCTGTGCGCGGGCTCTCGAGCCGAAGTACGTCTGCGCCCAGATCCGACAGGATGCGGGCGGCATAGGGACCGGAGATTGCCTGCGACATGTCGAGGACGCGCCAGGCCGGCAGCGGCGCGCCCGGCACCTGGTTGTGGTTAGGAGCAAAATCGGTCACTGCGGTCCTGACGTCAACGGGCGGCGAGGCTCATCGTACGGGCCGACGGGATGTCTCACCTGCGGCCGGGCGGGCCGGTCCGGGCGGGCCAGGCATCCAGACACGGCAGGACGCGGCGCTAGTCGCGGCCACCGCCGTGCGGAGGACAGCACGTGGCCTCGGCGACTCGAGCCAGGCCCCGCAGGGCGGTCCTAGACTTCGAGATTATGGTCGGTGAGGCGTCGTGATGCCCGGCGAAGATAGCGTCTTCGAGCTGGGCACCGACGGTCCGTCGGTGATCCTGGTCGGCGTCGACGACTCGACCACGTCTATCCGGGCAGGCTGGTACGCGGCTGGCCTGGCCCGCCGGCAGGGCGCCCGGCTTGTAGCAGTATTCGTGTCCCCGCTGGCCTCGCTCGGGGCGGCCGGACCGACGGGCGCGGCGGTGGCCGTGGCGAAAGACGAGGCGTTTCGCGCGACGGCGGCAGATATGGAGCGGCGGGCCCTGGAGTTCGGCGGTGAGCTCGGGATCTCGATCACATTCGTCGCGGCCAGGGGAGAGCCGTTCGCCGAGATCCGCCGGATCGCCGACGAGGTTCGTGCCGACGCGATCGTGGTCGGCGCGTCGGCGCACGCCGGGCACCGGTTCGTCGGATCGCTGGCCGTCCGGCTGGTACGGGCCGGCCGCTGGCCGGTCACGGTCGTGCCCTGACGCACGGGCAGCCAGGTGGTGGCTCCGGCGCCGATGGCCGGGCTCGGCCAGCTGTGTCTCGGGCCCTGGGGGTTATCCGCTCGCGCCAGCCGAGCCGCGCGTGCGAACCTGTTCCAGATGGGCATGTCAGAGGCAATTTACCGGCACGACCTTGCTGTCGTGCACCATCGGGGTTTCGGGTTCCACGCCGCTGCCTGCGCCCCGGGAATCCTGGCACTCCTCGCCCCGGTGCACGAGCGGCGGGGACTTGTGCTCGAGCTCGGGTGCGGGACGGGCCTGCTCACAAAGGAGCTAGTCGCGGTGGGGCATCGCGTCATCGCCACTGACGCGTCTCCCGCGATGCTCGATGTCGCCCGCGAGATGATAGGCGACCTTGTCCAAGAACTGCGGCAGCTCACCCTTCCTCATGACCGGCTGCCGCTGGCCGACGCGATCGTGGCCGTCGGCCACCCGCTCAACTACCTCCCTGACGCGCGGGCCATTGACCAGGCGCTGATCTCGATAGCGGCGGCATTGCGCCCCGGCGGTCTGCTCGTGCTGGATATCTGCGATCTGGAGTGGGGTCGTGCCCGGCGGGATACGCCGAATTTTGCAGAGGTCTGCGAGGACTGGGCGATCATCACGAGGTTTTCGATGCCTGCCGCGGACCGGTTCGTTCGCGACATCACCACCTTCCTGCCGAACCCCGACGGCACGTGGCGGCGTGACACTGAGCACCATGAGAACGTGCTCGTCGACGCGGCGCTGATCCCCGCGCTGCTGCGTGAGCACGGTGTCGAGGCTGAGCTCAGGCCCTCGTTCGGCAGCGAGACCAACCCCCCAGGGCTTCGGGCGGTGATCGGGCACAAGCTGCCCACCTGAAGGCGGCAGCGGGAAGCGCCCGTGCGGGCGGAGATGTCGCGGGACGATCCGCCTCCGGACGCTAGTCTCCAGCGGACCGATCGCTGATGCCAGCGAGCAGCCGGCTGACAATCGCCGGGACTGCCTCGCCGATGGGCTGCCGGATTAACGCAGTCGCGATCGCGTCGTAGGGGGTTGGATCGCGGTTCACGATGACGAGGCGCGCGCCGGCCCGGACCGCGACCGCACACAGTGACGCGGCGGGCTCGACGATCAGCGTGCTGCCAATGGCCAGGAACAGGTCGGCAGCCTCCGCAGCTGCGATGGCGCTCGCGAATACCTTCGGATCCAGCGCCTGACCGAACATGACGGTGGCCGACTTGAGAATCCCGCCGCAGTCCGCGCAGCGAGGATCGTCCTCTCCGGCCCGCACTCGCGCCAGGGCTTCCGGCATCCCGCTCCGCCCGCCGCAGCCGACGCAGACGACCGCGTGCACGGTCCCGTGCAACTCGAGGACCCGGTCTGCGGGGAAGCCCGCCCGCTGGTGCAGGCCGTCGATGTTCTGCGTGATCACCCAGGTGTCGATGCGGCCGGCGATCCGGGCGAGGGCGAGGTGAGCGTCATTTGGCTCGGCGGTCCAGGCCGGGTGGGTGAGCCGAGCCCGCCATGACCGCAGCCGGACCGCGGGCTCGGCGACGTAAGCCTGGTACGTGGACATCCTTTCTGCCGCCGGGTCCTTGGTCCACACGCCGGACGGGCCACGGAAGTCAGGGATGCCGCTATCTGTCGAGATGCCCGCTCCGGTGAGGACGGCAAGGTGACGGACGCCGGTCAGCCAGCTCGCCGTGCCGGTCAGGTCCAGGGGGCTCACCCTGTCATCCTTCGCCAGCACGCGCTGGCCACGCAACCGAGAGCATCACTTGACGCCAACTAGTTGGTGAAGCAAACTTAATTGCGGAGCAGAGGAGACGACGTGGGCTACGGGGCTGGCAGCAACGACGGGAACGGCGGCGAGGAAGCGCCGCAGCCAGCCGCCGAAGCTTGCAACAACGGCGGGAACGGCGGCGAGGAAGCGCCGGAGCCTGCCGCCGGAGTTTCTGACGACGGGGGGAACGGCAGTGAGGAAGCGCCGGAGCCAGCCGCCGGAGTTTCTAACAACCGCGGGAACGGCAGTGAGGAAGCGCCGGAGCCAGCGGCCGGAGTTTCTAACAACCGCGGGAACGGCAGTG
>Ga0126381_100003833_pt1 | contig 16303 bp, 16 predicted proteins | sample PanSoiMetPlot_28_FD_96465 | JGI IMG/M metagenome (GOLD analysis project Ga0126381, IMG submission 96465) | Tropical forest soil microbial communities from Panama - MetaG Plot_28 | ecosystem: Environmental > Terrestrial > Soil > Tropical forest > Bulk soil | place: Panama | collected 2016-02-17 | reverse complement strand
GATCGGGCCGCTGCTCGGCGCGACGGTCTGGCTGTTCCTGCGCGATTTTCTGCAGGGCGCGCTCGGGCTTGGTGCCAGTTGGAAGCTGGTGCTCGGCGTCGTCTTCGTGCTGCTGGTCTGCTTCCTGCGCCGCGGTCTGATTGGCGGCGTGGCGGATCTTGTCGGGCTCGTGGCGTCGCGCGCGGCGCCGCCGCCACCTGCTGAAGCGCCGCCGATCGTCCCCAACGAGCCGCTGGCCAGCGTCGGCCCGTCGCGGCGCCGGCAGCAGACGCCGTTTGCCGGCCCGGTAATCGAAGCCCGCGGCATCACCAAATCGTTCGGCGGCATCGTCGCCAACCGCAACATCAACTTCGCGGTCGAGCAAGGCGAACTGCGCGGCATCATCGGTCCAAACGGCGCCGGCAAAAGCACCTTTTTCAAGATGCTGACGTGCGAGCTGCCGCCGACCTCCGGACATATCATCTTCCACGGGCGCGACATCACCGGGATGGATGTCGCCAAGGTCTGCCAGCTCGGCCTCACCAAGAGCTACCAGGTCAACCAGTTGTTCGCCCGGCTGACGCTGCGCGAGAACATCGTGATCGCCGCGTTGGCGGCGCGGCGCGGCACGTTTTCGCTCGATCTGCTGCGACGCATCGATCGGGTGCCGGGGCTCGCTACGCAGGTCGAGGCGACGCTGGGTCTGGTCGGCTTGAACGCGCGGGCGGACGTGCCCGTCGCCGAACTGGCCTATGGCGAAAAGCGCCGGCTCGAAATCGGCTTGGCGCTCGCCTCCTCGCCGTCGCTGCTGTTGCTCGACGAGCCGCTCGCCGGGATGAGCCCGCGCGAACGCGCCGAGACGGTGCAGCTGCTGAAAAACATCCGGCGCGGCCGCACGCTGATCGTCGTCGATCACGACATGGACGCGGTGTTCGAACTCGCCGAGCGCATCACCGTGCTGCACGAGGGCTCGCTCCTCGCCGAGGGAACACCCGTCGAGATCCAGCGCAACAGCCTGGTGCAGGAAGCCTATCTCGGCGGGGTCGCCGCGGCATGAGCGCGCTGCTCGAAGTGGAGAAGATCAACAGCTTCTATGGCGACAGCCACATCCTTTTCGATGTGTCGCTGCGCGTCGAGCGGAACGAGGTCGTCGCGCTGCTGGGACGCAACGGCGCCGGTAAGAGCACGACGCTGAAGAGCCTGATCGGTGCGGTCCGGCCGCGCTCCGGTCGGGTCGTTCTCGATGGTGAGTCGATCCATGGTCTGGCGCCGCACGCCGTCGCCGCGCGCGGTCTGCAGCTCGTGCCCGAGGACCGCCGCGTCTTTGGCAGCCTCAATGTCGAGGAGAACCTGGTGCTGGCCGGGATGACGGCCAAATCGCGCTGGCCGCTGGAGCGCGCCTGGGAGATTTTTCCGCGGCTCAAGGAACGGCGTCGCAGCCGTGGAACCGACCTCTCTGGTGGCGAACAGCAGATGCTGACGATCGCCCGTGCCCTGGTGCGCAACCCGAAGATCATCCTGCTCGACGAGCCGTTCGAGGGGCTGGCGCCGATCATCGTGCGCGACCTGCTCGCGACCTGCCGAGCGCTCGCCGAGGCCGGTCAGACGATCGTCGTCGTCGAGCAGAACATCTCCGCGGCGGTGAGTCTCGCCGATCGGGTCTACATCCTCAACAACGGCCACGTCGTTGAGGAAACCAACGCCCAAGCGGTGCGCGACGAGCCCGAACTGCTGCACCGGCATCTCGGCGTCTAACCCGCGACCGGCGCTAACGCTCCGGTGCTGTTTCCTTATTTTTGCCGTCTTCCGATCGCATTCTGTACTCGGCCGGGTCCGGTCGGGGGAGGAATATCCGATGGTCGTGATGGCGATGACGCGCGGACCAAAAGCCGCGATCAAGGCGAAGTTTCCGTTCGTCGTCGGCGCGGTGTCCGTTGGAACGCTGCTCGAATGGTACGGGTTTTATCTCTACAGCGGGCTCGCCGGGGTTTTGAGCGCGCAATTCCTACCCGGCGGGCTGGACCACGGCATTCTCTACGGGATTGGCATCTTCTGGACGGGATTCGCCGTCCGTCCCGTTGGTGCGGTCCTTTTCGGCTATCTCGGCGATAGCGTCGGCCGCAAGTTCGCCTTCACACTGGCGATGATGACGATGGGCGGTGCGTCTTTCGTTATCGGTTGCCTGCCGGGTTTCGCCAGCATCGGCTGGGCAGCGCCGCTGCTGCTGATCCTGTGTCGTCTCGCCCAGGGAGTGGCGATGGGCGGGGAATATGGCGGGGCGGCGACGTATATCGCCGAACACGCGGCGGACGGCAACCGCGGGCTCTACACCTCATGGCTCCAGACCACGGCGACGATGGGCATCGTGCTGGCGCTGTTGGTGATCCTGGTCTGCCGGCTCGCCCTCGGTGATGCGGCCTTCTCCGACTGGGCGTGGCGCATTCCGTTCTGGATTTCCGCCGCTCTGGTGGGGCTGGCGATCTACATCCAGCTGACCTTGGAGGAATCGCCGCTCTTCGAGCGCCTGAAGCGGCAAGGCAAGACGGCGGCCAACCCGGCCAAGGAAAGCTTCTCGGGCGTCAAAAATTGGAAGTCCATCCTGCTCGTGGTGTTCGGCGCCACCGCGCCCGAAGGCGTCGTCTGGTACACCGGGCAATTCTATGCGCTGTTCTACCTGTCAACCGTGCTGAAGCTGCCCTATGGCACGGTCTACATTCTGATGATTGTGGCGCTGACCTGCGCAGTTCCGTTCTTCATCGTGTTCGGCGCGCTGAGCGACAAGATCGGCCGGCGCAACATCATGACGCTCGGCTTCTTGCTCGCCGCGCTCAGCTATTGGCCGGTGTTCAGTTGGATGGCGGATCTCAAGGACAATCCGCTGATGCTCGGCATCCTGATCTTCTACCTGGCCATCCTGGTAACCATGGTGTACGGGCCGATCGCCGCGTTTCTTGTCGAGCTGTTTCCGACGCGCATCCGTTGCACCTCGATGTCGCTGCCCTACCAGGTCGGCAACGGCATGTTCGGCGGTCTCGTGCCGCTGGCCGGCGCCTCGCTCGCGGCGACGTTCGGTGGCCCGCTCTACGCGCTTTTCTATCCGATAGGCGTTGCGCTGCTGGGGGTGATCGTCAGCCTTGTCGGGCTGCGGCCGCGCACCAACGACGTGCGGATCTGGGACGAAACCGGCGCGCCGCCGCCGGTCCCCGAGCAGCCATAGCCGCTGCCCGCGCGGCGCCGCCGAGCCGGCGCCGGCTCGCTTTGCTGGTGTTATCTCGCGACTCGTGCGCAAGGCGCGCGGCGGCAATTGCGGCGCACCGGCAGTTCGCCGATAGTTCCCGAAAGCAAAACGGGGTCTGCCATGGCCGGAGACGATATCGCCTATCTGTCGGGCGCGGAGCTGGGAGGGCTGTACCGCGCAGGCAAGCTGTCACCGGTACAAGTGACGGAAGCGCTGTTTGCGCGGCTCGACGATTTGCAGCCGAAGCTCAACGCGTTTTGCGTTGTGGACCGCGACGGCGCGCTGGCCGCGGCGCGCGCTTCCGAGGCGCGGTGGCGCGCCGGCGCGCCGCTGTCGCCGCTCGACGGGGTGCCGGCGACGGTCAAGGACCTGATGCTGACCCGCGGGCTCCCAACCTTGCGTGGATCGCATCTGATCGACCCGAACCAGGATTGGTCGGAGGATTCGCCGGTTGTCGCGCGGCTCAAGGAGGCCGGCGCGGTGATCCTCGGCAAGACCACGACCCCGGAATTCGGGTGGATCGCGGTCGGCGACAGCCCGCTGACCGGGATCACCCGCAACCCGTGGAACCTTGACCGCACGACCGGCGGCAGCAGCGCCGGCGCCGCGGCCGCTTGCGCCGCCGGGATCGGCGTCCTCAACCTCGGCAGCGACGGTGCCGGCTCGATCCGCATCCCGTCATGCTTCTCCGGGGTTTTCGGCTTGAAGCCGACCTTCGGCCGGGTGCCGGCCTACCCGCCATCGCCGATGGGCCTGTTGTCGCATCACGGCCCGATGTGCCGCAGCGTCGCCGACGCGGCGGCGATGCTCAACGTGCTGAGCCGGCCCGATCCGCGCGACCCGTTCTGGCTGCCGTCGCCCGATGGCGATTTCCGCGACGGTCTCGACGACGGCGTCAAGGGCTGGCGGATCGCCTTCAGCCCCGATCTCGGTTACGCCAAGGTCGATCCCGCGATCGCCGCTGCGGTCGCCGCGGCGGCGCGCCAGTTCGAGGCGTTGGGAGCGCATGTCGAACAGGTCGGCAAGATCTTCGATTCGCCGCGTGCGGCGCTGCTGACCCTGTGGGGCGCCGGCGCGGCGCGCATCGTCGCCGGTGTCCCGACGGAGAAGCTCAAACGCTGCGACCCGGGTTTTCTCGCGGTCGCCGAGGCCGGCGCGCGGATCGACGCGGTCGAGTATCTCGGTGCCGATCTGGTGCGCACCGCGCTCGGCAAGACGATGGGCGAGTTTCACGAGAGATACGATCTGCTGCTGACCCCGATGATGCCGGTGCCGGCGCTGCCGGTCGGCGAAGACCTCAACGACCCCGCGACCGAGGACCATTGGGTCGACTGGTCGCCGTTCAGCTACCCGTTCAACATGACGCGCCAGCCGGCGGCTTCGATCCCCTGCGGGCTGACCCCAAGTGGACCCGATGGCGCCGGCCTGCCGATCGGCCTGCAGATCGTCGGCACCCTGCACGCCGACGCCAAGGTACTGCGCGCCGCCCGCGCCTTCGAGACGACGCAGCCCATCCGCCGCCCGCCGATACCATGACCGTCATTGCGAGCGCAGCGAAGCAATCTCCTGGCCACCTCGGCACGAGATTGCCGCGTCGCGCGCCGCGCTCCTCGCAATGACAGGAGGACATAGATGACCGAAGCGAAAATCGCAGAGCCACAAATCACCGTCACCGAGGCGCCCGCGGCCGACGACCTCGCCGTCATCAATGGCGGCTGCGCGCGTACAACACGGAACAGGCGGGCTACGACGACTACAAGCCGCTCGCGGTGTTCGTCACCGACCCGGCGACCGGCAAAGTCGTCGGCGGGCTGTACGGCGGCAGCTATCTGGGCCAGCTGCGGGTGGATCGCTTTTTCCTGCCGGAGGATCACCGCCGCGACCGCATCGGCAGCCGGGTGCTCAAGCTGGCCGAGGAAGAGGGCCGCAAGCGCGGCTGCTCGCGCGTGACGCTCAACACGCTCGAAATCCAGGCGCCCGGCTTCTACCGGAAACAGGGCTATACGATGGCCGCCAAGCTCGACTGCGACCCGCCCGGCATCACGCGATATCTGATGACGAAGAGGCTGGCGTAGCGCCGCACTTCACGCTTCCGGCGGCCCCATTCCTAAGCCGATCGGTTCGGGCACCGCCCTTCGGACTGGCCGCGGCATTCGCGAATATGCCAACATCGCTCGCGCGATCGACCATCGCCCCGGTATCGGAGCGCCCATGAAATTCGGCCTCTTCGTCAACAACCAGCAGCCGCGCGACAGCGACCCGGTGTTAAGCTTCCGGCACTGCGTGCAGCAGGTGATCGCGGCGCGCGACAGCGGGTTCGACGCCATCGCCTCGGGTCACCATTACCTGTCGCCGCCGTTTATCGCGCTGCAGAACCTGCCGTTTCTGGCGCGGCTCGCGGCCGATTCCGGACAGATGGACCTGGTGCTCGCGGTGACCCTGCTGGCGCTCTTGAACCCGGTGCAGACCGCCGAGGAGATCGCGACGCTCGACGTGATGTCGGAAGGCCGCGTCGTGTTCGGCGTCGGCATCGGCTACCGCGAGGAGGAGTTTGCGGCGTTCGGCCTTCAGGTGTCCGACCGCGTGCCGCGCATGCTCGAGGGCTTGCGCCTCATCAAGCGGCTGTGGAGCGAGGACGACGTCACGCATCAGGGCCGCTACTTCAACCTGCGCGAGGCGACCTCGACGATCCGCCCGGTGCAGCGGCCGCACCCGCCGATCTGGATCGCCGCCAACGCCGACAAGGCGGTCGAGCGCACCGGGCGGCTCGGCTACCCGTGGTTCATCAACCCGCACGCGGCGATGCCGACCACCGAGCGGCAATGGGGCCTCTACAAGGCGGCGCTCGCCGCCAACGGTCACAGCGTGCCGGCGGCGCGGCCGATGATCCTCGAACTGCACGTCGCCGAGACCCGCGAGGCGGCGTTCGCCACGGCGCAGCCCTATCTCGAAGTCAAATACGCGGCCTATGCCGCATGGGGCCAGGACAAGGCGCTGCCCGGGGAGGAGAGCTTCCGCGTCTCGTTTGCCGATCTGGCCAAGGATCGCTTTATCCTGGGCAGTCCCGACGACGTGATCGAGCAGCTCGAACACCGCATCGCCCGGCTCGACGCCAACTACTTCATCTTCCGCGCCGGCTGGCCGGGCATGGAAATCTGGAAGGTGATGAAGGTCATCGAGCTGATGGGTCAGAAGGTGCTGCCGCATTTCCACCAGAAATATGGGCGCGGATGAGACCGCAAGCTTCGGATTGAAATCGCCGTCCAGGCGGCGCATTTCGATCGGTATGAACCGCTATTCGATCTTCGAGACCGCCGCCGGGTTTTGCGGCATTGCCTGGAACGATGTCGGCATCACCCGCTTCCAGCTCCCGGCGAAGACCGCCGAGGCCACCGAGCGGCTGATGCGCCGTCGCCTGCCGTCGGCCGCGCCGAGCGAGCCCCCGGCGGCGGTTGCCGCCGCAATCGCCGCGGCCCAGCGCTACTTTGCCGGCGAGGAGACTGATTTTTCCAGGTTCGAGCTCGACCTCGACGAGCAATTGCCGCTCTTCCGGCAAATCTATGACGCGGCGCGCCGGGTCGGGTGGGGCCGAACCACGACTTACGGCACGCTCGCCAGGGAACTCGGCATGGGGCCGGAGGGCGCTCGCGACGTCGGACAGGCGATGGCCCAGAATCCGGTCGCGCTGATCATCCCCTGCCACCGCGTGCTGGCGGCCGGCGGCAAGATCGGCGGCTTCTCGGCGCCGGGCGGGGCCGCGGCCAAGATCCGCATGCTCGAACTGGAGGGGGTCGACCTCAACCCGGAGCCGCCGGCTCAGGGGGCCTTGGCGCTTTAACCCGGCGGCGTCCGTCGCGCTCCCTCGCGCCGCGAGCTGCCTGGCTGATCGCCGCTCCCGGCCTCGTCTATTCGGACAACACGCTTGATATCGGGCTCGAAGCGCTGTTGCCGGTCAACCGGGACTCGGGCATCGGTGTTGGCGTCATCGCCAAAATACACCCCCCGCTCGACCGCATCGCCGCCGCCCTGGCCAACCCCCTGGTCGGCGATTGAACGAAGCTGATAGTCTGCGCGGCGCGGAATATCGGGAGGGATTGGAACATGGCTTCGAACGGGAAGGTCGCCCTGGTCACCGGCGGCGGCAGCGGCATCGGCAAGGCCTCGGCGCTGGCCCTGGCGCGCGAAGGCTTTTCCGTCGTCGTCGCCGGCCGCCGGCCGGAGCCGCTCAACGCCGTCGTTTCCGAGATCGAAGGCATGCAGGGCAAGGCCCTGGGCGTGCCGTGCGATGTCAGCGACCCGGCTTCGGTCGAGGCTTTGTTCGCCAAGACCAAGGCGAGTTTTGGCCGGCTCGACGTGCTGTTCAACAATGCCGGGTTTGGCGCCGCCGCGCTGATCGAAGACCTCGAATGGGCCAAGTGGAACGGCGTCATCGGCTCGATCGTCCACGGTACGTTCCTGTGCACCCAGCAGGCGTTCCGCATGATGAAGGAGCAGACGCCGATGGGCGGCCGCATCATCAACAACGGCTCGATCTCGGCGCACGTGCCGCGACCCAACTCGATCGCCTACACCACGGCGAAGCACGCGGTCACCGGCCTCACCAAATCGACCTCGCTCGACGGCCGCAAATACGACATCTCGTGCAGCCAGATCGATGTCGGCAACGCGCTGACCGAGATGACCCAGCGGATGACCCGCGGCGTCCAGCAGGCCAATGGCGAGACGGTGATCGAGCCGACGATGGACGTCGAGAACGTCGCCCGCTCGGTGGTGCTGTGCGCCACCGTCACCCCCGAGGCGAACATCCAGTTCCTCACCGTGATGGCGACCAAGATGCCGTTTGTCGGCCGCGGCTAAGGAGGGCGCGAAACGCCCATCGAAGATCACACAGAGACGGTGGGCGCGGTGAGGTTGGCGCCGGGCGGAGCTCTGACCGCCGCGCCCATCTCTTTGTGAAAATCTTTGGGGCCCTGCCGGCTATTCCTCGTCCTCGGCCGTCGCGCTTTCGTGCCAGTGGCGCAGCAGGCGGCGCGAGATGAAATCGAGCACCAGGTAGATGACGATCCCGGTCGCCGACAGCAGGAACAGTGCCGCGAACAGGCGCGGGATCGCCAGGCGATACCCGGCTTCGAGAATACGGTAGGCAAGCCCGGTCTCGGCGCCGCCGGTGCCGGCGACAAATTCCGCGACCACCGCGCCGATCAGCGCCAACCCGCCGCTGATCCGCAGCCCGGCCAGGAAGTAGGGCAGCGCGGTCGGCACGCGCAGGTGCCACAGCACCTGCCCCGGCGAGGCGCCGTAAAGCCGGAACAGCGCCAACAGGTTGCGGTCGGCGCTGTTGAGCCCCACCGTGGTGTTCGAAACGATCGGAAAGAACGCGACGATCCAGGCGCAGGTGAGCAGCGCGAGGAACGCCGTGTGGACCCAGATGATGATCAACGGCGCGATCGCGACGATCGGCGTCACCTGCAGGATCACCGCATAGGGAAAAAAGCTGATCTCGACCAGCCGAGACAGCGAAAAGCCGAGGGCGATCAGCCCGCCAATGATCGCCGCCGCGGCGAGCGCCGCCAGTGTGATGCGCAGCGTCACCAGCAGCGAGCCGAGGAGGCTCGGCCCGTCCACCCATAGGCTCTGCGCGATGTCGCTCGGCGCCGGGAGGATGTAGACGGGCACCCCCGACAACCACACCGCCGCCTCCCAGAGCGCAAGGAACGCCGCGCCGACCGCAAGCGGCGCGGCGACACGCAGCCAGGGCTGGGTCATGCCGCCATCGCCGTCGCCAGCGCGGCCGAGACGCGCTCGCACATGGCGCCGTAGGCCGGCGACATCCGCGTCGAGCGTTCGCGTGGCTGCTCCAGGTCGACGGCGAGATCCGCGACGATTCGCCCGGGGCGCGCGCTCATCACGGCGACCCGCGTCGATAGGTAGACCGATTCGAAGACGCTGTGCGTGACAAAGAGGATGGTCGGCCGATGGCGCCCCCATAGGCTGAGCAAATCGTCGTTGAGCTGCAGCCGGGTGATCTCGTCGAGCGCGGCGAACGGCTCGTCGAGGAGCAGCAGTTCAGGGTCGGTGACGAGAGCGCGGGCAATCGATACACGCATCCGCATGCCGCCCGAGAGTTGGTGCGGGTAGGCGTCTTCGAAACCGGCGAGACCGACGGCGCGGATTGCGTCCAGTGCCTTCCGTCGGATCTCCACACCGCGCTGCCGGGCGATGCGGAACGGCAGCAGCACGTTCGCGGTCACCGTACTCCACGGCATCAGGGTCGGGTCCTGGAAGACAAAACCGATGCGTCCGGGCGCGCGGTCGGTCGCCAGCCGGCACTCGCCGGCGCTCGGCGCGGTGAGGCCGGCGACGATGCGCAGCAGCGTGCTCTTGCCGCAGCCGGAGGGGCCGAGCAGGCTGAGGAACTCGCCGGGCCTTACGTCGAGGTCGATGCCGGCGAGCGCGTCGAGGCCCGCGGCAAAGCGCTTCGCGACGCCGCGCAGTTCGAGGATCGGTTCGTCAGACGCCACGGATTCAGGGTTTCATCCCGACTTTCTTGTCGACGAATTGCAGCGTGTACGCCTTTTTGTAATCCATGTCGGCGGGGTAGAGCCCGGCCTTCGCCATGGTGTCGAAAAAGTCCATCCAGCGGGCATCGGTCATCGCGCCGATGCCGAGCGTCTTGGCCTCGCCGCTGTCGACGATGCCGTATTCCTTGATCTTGCCGATCCCGTAGGCGATCAGCTCGTCGTTCATCTCCGGATTATCTTTCTTGATCAGCGTATTGCCGGGTGACGGATCGGCGTAGAGATAGCTGTACCAGCCCTCGATGCTGGCGTTGACAAAGCGCTGCACCAAATCGGGCTTTTCCTGCACCAGCTTGAGCGAGGTCTGGATCAGCGAGCCGTAACTCGCGTAACCGGCGTCGGCGATCAGCAGCACGACCGGCTTCACCCCGGTCTTCTCGATCGTGTAGGGCTCGCTCGACAGATAGCCCTGCTGGATCGCCTTCTTGTCGGCGAGAAATGGCGCGACGCTGAAATTGTAGGGCCGGATCTGGTCGTCCGTGTAGCCGAACTTCTGCTTCAGAAACAGCCAGCTGCCGGTACGCGTGTCGCCGCTGATCATGATCGGCTTGCCCTTGAGCGCGGCGAGGCTGCCGTTGCCTTCGCCGGGATGCGCGATCAGCACCGACGGGTCCTTCTGGAACAGCGCGGCGACCGCAACCATCGGGATCTTCTGCTGCGCGAAGTTCATCGACGCGAACGAGTTGGACCCGATGTTGAAGTCGAGCGCACCTGCTGCCAGCAGCTGGGCATGGTTGACCTGCGGCCCACCCTGGCGCAGCTCGACGTCGATCCCATATTTCTTGTAGATGCCGGCGGCGATCGCCTGGTAGTAGCCGCCGTGCTCGGCCTCGGCCTTCCAATCGGTGCCGAAGGTGACGGTTTCGGCCCGGCTGCTTTCGCTTGTCGCGGCGAGCAGGACAAGCGTTGCAAGCAGTGCGGCATGCAACTTTTGCGTCAATGCGCTGTTCATGCTGTACGATTTCCCCCCGGCTCGTTGGCGCCGCCACTGTAGTCGGGGCCTGCGGCAGGGTCTATGTCGTAGCCGTTGGGGGGCCGTAGCCGTTGGGGGCGCTCTCGCCGGTCGCGCGAGCGTGGTGTATGATCGCTGAAAACGGCGCCTGTCGCGACCTCGCGGCGGCGCCTTGCGAACGGGGTGGATCATGAGGAATCTGCTGGCGGTGATCGGTGACGGCAATGCCGGACCGGTGCTCGAAGCGGCGCTCAAGGTCGCGCGGCGCTTCAACAGCCATATCGTCGGGCTGCACAGCCTTACCACTGAATATGCGGTGGTGTTTGGCGGTGAGATGGGGTTTTCGATCTCGTCCGAGGTCGACCGCACGCTGGAACGCGAAGGCCATGACCGGCGTGATCAGGCGCGCCGGCTGTTCCGCGACTTTATGAGCGCGCAGGGCGTGCCGATCGGCCCGGTCTCGCCCGACAACCCCGGCCCGAGCGCGTCATGGCGCGAGGAAGATGGCCGGCAAAACGCGGTCGTCGGGATGAGCGGCCGGGTCTACGACCTGATCATCGTCGAGCAGCCCGAAAAGCTCGCCTCGATCGCCGAGGCGACGCTGGAAGATGCGCTGTTCGAAAGCGGCCGCCCGGTGATGATGGTGCCGAAGGCCTCGCCGCCGACGCTCGGCGACATCGTCGCCGTCGCCTGGAACGGCAGCACCGAAACCGCGACGACGGTCGCGCTTGGCATGCCGTTCCTCAAGCAGGCCAAGGAGGTGGTTATCGTCGCGGTGGGCCCGCAACACATGCCGGAGCCCGGCCCGACCGGTGACGAGTTGGCGCGCACCTTGGAGCGGCACGGGCTCAAGGTCAGCCTGCGCACCGCCTTCGGCCGTCAGAAGCCGCAGGGCGAATCGTTTCTGCAGGAAGCGATGGCGGCAGGCGCCGATCTGATGCTCAAAGGCGCCTATACGCAAAGCCGTATCCGCCAGATGATCTTCGGTGGCGCGACAAGGCATATCATCATGGAAGCGCCGATACCGGTGGTGCTGTCGCGCTGATCGTGACCATCTCGCCATAGGAGTTTGCAATGCATCGTTTTCGCGCCGGCTTGGGCGCCGCGCTGTTCGCTGCGGTCGCGGCGCCGGCCCTGGCGCAGATGCCGCCGGGGCCGGATGTCGCCTGTCTGTGCCTCAAGCAGACGGTCGACGATACGCACACCGACATGACCGCGAAGCAGGGCGAACTGCAGGCGGCGCAGGCCCAGCTTGGCCAGCTCGACAATCAGCTGGCCGGTTTGCGCGCCCAGGTCGACGTCAACAACCCGCAGGCCGTTGCCCAGTTCCGCCAGCTGCTGGCGCAGCGCGACACCGCGTTCAAGCAGAGCAACGGCGAGCTGATTGCCGCCACCCAGGTCGCCACCGGGCGCTATAATCAGGCGGTCGCTGAATACAACGGGCAGTGCGCTGGTCGGCCGTTGCCGCCGCTGCCGCCCGGCCCGCTGGTCTGCCGTTAGGCGGGCTTGTCGCCGTAAAGCGTCTCGGGCGCGACCAGCGGCGCGGCGATCTCGACCCAGCCGCCGTCGCGCCACGCCCGGAAAAAGCAGCTGCGCCGCCCGGTATGGCAGGCGACGCCGTGTTGTTCGACCAGCAAAAGCACCGTGTCGCCGTCGCAGTCGAGGCGGAATTCCTTGACGATCTGCACCTGGTTCGAAGTCTCGCCCTTGCGCCACAGCTTGCCCCGCGAGCGTGACCAATAACAGGCGCGGCCCTCGTCGAGCGTGACCCGCACCGCCTCGCGGTTCATCCACGCGACCATGAGGATTTCGCCGGTGTCGTGCTGCTGGGCGATCGCCGGGACCAGCCCGTCATCGTCGAATTTGATCGCCTCGAGCGCCTGATCGATCGCATCGCTCATCCCCGGCTCCTCAACTGCGCCAGCGCAGCGTGCGCTTGTCGATCGGGTTCTCGAACGGCCGGTTCTCGGCGCGCGCCGCGCGGTACTCGCGCTTCAGGCGATAATACCAGCGCGCCGGGATGTCCGGGTCGCCGACCAGCATCAGCGGCGGGTGGTAGCTCAGGCCCTCGTTCTGTCGGCCGAGCGCGTCGCGGTCCTGTCCGAGAAATTTGCGGATGAACGGCAGCAGCGCCGGCCGCAACAGGTTGAGCCACGGCATCGTCCAGTAGATGCAGTTGTTGAGCTCGACCGTCGTGTCGTCGATCGGGGTCAGCGCCGTCATATTGACGAGAGTATGGCGTCCGACCTGTGTGTGCTCGACGCGCACCCCGGGCAGTGTGAAGGCGATGTCGGTCTCCATCGTGCCGCTGCCGAGCAGCCGGTAGGCGCGCGAGTTTATCGAGGTCGCGTGGCGCTCCATGATGAAGCCGTGCGGCGATGGCGCGAACGATTTCTCCTTCTCGGCGAAATTGCGGCCCGAACGCCAGAACCACGAACGATGGACAAACGGCACGTGCGCCGGGTCCATCAGCCCGACGACCGCGTGGTCGTAAGCGGCAGCGAACCGCACCGCCTCGGCGACCTGTGGCCCGGCATCGGCGGCAAACCCCTCGAGCGCCGGGATCGCCGGCGCCGCCGCGATGTCCGCGCCGAAAAAGATCCAGATATTGCCGTTGACCTCGCACGCCGGATACGACGCGGTGCGGATGCGCGACAAGTTGAGCTGTTGCCCGTCGACCAGGGCCGGGATTGCCGTACACACGCCCGCAGTGTCGAAGCGCCAGCCGTGATAGCAGCATTCGACCTGGCGGCCGTCAAAACGGCCAAACGACAATGGCATGCCGCGGTGCGGGCACAGATCGCGCAGCGCGAAGACGGTGCCGTCGCTGCCGCGGCCGAGCAGCACCGGCTCGCCGAGCATGACCTTGGCGCGTGTTTCTCCGCGGCGCAGCTGACGGCTTGGCGCCGCGTAGTACCAGGCTTCGCGAAGGGGCGCCGCCGCTTCGTCCACGCGCAAATTCCCTTGGCTCGGTGTCGGTGGCACGCCCTAACTGCGGAAGCGGAGCACCCGCTCCGACACCGGGTTGACAAACGACCGCTTCTCGGCACAGGCGCGCGCGTATTCCTGCTTCAGCCGGTAATACCACTTGGCCTGGGTGTCGGCATCATCGATCAGCATCGTCGGCGGGTCGTACTTCGCCCCTTCCGCCTGCAGCCGCATCGCGCCGCCGTCCTGCGCCGCGAAGGCTGCGACGATAACCCGCCCCAGCGGTTTCAGCAGGTTGAACAGCGGGTGGGTCCAATAGATCGCGTAGCTCTCCTCGATCTCATTGTCGCCGATCGGGGTGATGGTGTTGAGCGTGACGAGCCGATGCTTGCCGAAAGCCATATGCTCGATCCGGACGCCCGGCAGGCGGAAGATGATCTGCGTCTGCACCCCGCCGCCCAGGAGCTTGTACGGCGCGTAATTGGCCGATGGTCTGTGCGGCACCATCGTGAAGCCATAGGGCGACGGGACGAACGCTTTTTCCTTGGCGTGGATCGAGCCGCGCCGCCACCACCACGACACGTGGATGAAGGGGTTATGCGTCGGGTCGACGAGATTGTAGAGCGCGTCGTCCGGCCGGGCCGGAACCCGCACGCTATAGGTCAGGTTGGGCCGATGCTCGGCGGCGAGATCGGGCAGCACCGGGATTTCCGGTGCGTTCTCAGGATCGTCGCCAAAAAACACCCAGATATTGCCCTGCACCTCCCTGACCGGATAGGCCTCCACGCTGATGCGGCTGACATCATGGGGATGCGATTCGGGTAACGCCGGGATCGCCGCACAACGGCCCGCCGGCGTGAAGCGCCAGCCGTGATAGGCGCATTCGATCTCGCGGCCGTCGAACCGGCCGTAATGCAGCGGGATGCCACGATGCGGGCAGAGATTGCGCAGCGCGAAAATCGCGCCGCCGGCGCCGCGGCCGAAAACCAGCGGTTCACCGAGATACACCCGCGGCTGCAGTGCGCCGGGTTCGAGCGCGGCGCTCGGCATCACGTAGTACCACATCTGGCGCAGCGGCTTCGCTCGGTCCACCGCCTGGTCGTTCCCCCGCATGGCGGCGAAAATTAGCTGAATGGGCGCGGGCGATGGCAGCTTTTTTCGTCGCCGCGCGGGTGCTAGCGCGAGCGACTATCCTCTTGCCGTCGCAGCGGCTATTTTCCGCCGCGAAATCATGCCCGGTCTGCGCATCATCCGTCACCCCGGTTCCGCCGCTCCCTATCGGCGCGGCGCAGTACTGGCGATGGGCAATTTCGACGGGCTGCACAAGGGGCACGCGGTGCTGATCGGGGATGCCTGCGCGCGGGCCCGCGACACTGACGCGCCGGCTGCGGTGCTGACCTTCGAGCCGCACCCTCGCAACGTCTTTATACCGGGCTGCGAGCCGTTCCGGCTGACCCCTTTCCGCGTCAAGGAGCGCGAGATTTCGCGGCTCGCGGTCGATTTTCTCTTCATCCAGCATTTCGATGCCGAATTCGCCAAACAGAGCGCCGAATCGTTTATCGACGAGGTTGTGGTCGGCGCGATCGGCGCCTCGCATGTCGTCGTCGGGCATGACTGCACCTTTGGCAACCGGCGCCGCGGCACGCCCGCGATGCTGCGTGAGCACGGCGCCGCAAAGGGTTTCGGCGTCACCGTGATCGAGCCGGTGCGTGGCGACGGCGCGGTCTATTCGTCGACCCATATCCGCGAACTGCTGAAGGCCGGCAAGCCGCGCGAGGCGGCGGCGCAACTCGGCCGCTTTTGGGAAATCGACGGCCGTGTCGCGCTCGGCGATCAGCGCGGCCGAACGATCGGCTTCCCGACCGCCAATATCGGCCTCGGCGAATATCTGCGACCCGCACTCGGCGTCTACGCGGTTCGTGTGTCGGGCGACGGGCCGGACGATCCGCTCGACGGACACACGATCGACGGCGTCGCCAACCTCGGTCTCCGGCCGACCGTCGGCGGGTTGGTGCCGCGGCTCGAAGCGCATCTTTTTGACGTCGACCGCGATCTTTACGGCCGCCATTTGCGCGTCGCGCTCGTCGAGTTCATCCGCCCCGAGCGGAAATTCGCCAGCTTTGACGAGTTGAAGCAGCAGATCGCCGCCGACGCCGAGACCGCCCGCGAGATTCTGGCGAAAGAGCCGAAATGACGTGTCGCCCGGGTCAGGGCCAGGCGACGGGCGTATGCCTTTCGCCGGCCAGAGAGAGTTGTTATATCTCCGCGATGGCGATGAGTTGCGGATGGATGCAGCGAATTAGGCACCCGGTCCTCATTTGAGGATCGGGCCGTTTTCGTATTCTTCACGCATCTCGTTCAGGAACTCACGATGCCAACGGATTACCGTCCGACCGTCTTTCTGCCCAAGACCGATTTCCCGATGCGCGGCGATTTGCCGAACCGCGAGCCGGCGATCCTCGCCCGCTGGGAGGAGATGGGCCTCTACAAAAAGCTCCGCGAGATCTCGGCCGGGCGCGAGAAATTCGTCCTGCATGACGGTCCGCCCTACGCCAACGGCGAGCCGCATCTCGGCACCGCGCTCAACAAGATCCTCAAGGACATCGTCAATCGCGGCCAGCAGATGCT
>Ga0126381_100003831_pt1 | contig 16306 bp, 16 predicted proteins | sample PanSoiMetPlot_28_FD_96465 | JGI IMG/M metagenome (GOLD analysis project Ga0126381, IMG submission 96465) | Tropical forest soil microbial communities from Panama - MetaG Plot_28 | ecosystem: Environmental > Terrestrial > Soil > Tropical forest > Bulk soil | place: Panama | collected 2016-02-17 | reverse complement strand
CTGATGCCGGTCTTCACCAGCTACAGGGACCAGTACCGCGCCGCCCACGTCACCGGCGCGCCGCCGATCTCCCTCAACGTCAACATGTACTGCCACGAGGACTCCGCGGTGGCCAGGGAGCGCTCACTGCGCCACATCCACGCGTTCTTCGCCTCCAACGTCCGGCACTATGAGATGGCCGGAGAGCACTTCGCGCAGACCGAGGGGTATCAGCGGTATGCGGAAACCGCGGCGCTGCTTCGGCAGGTGGGCCTGGAGGCCGCCGCGCAGGGGTATGCCTCGGTCTCGCTCTGCGGCACCCCGGACGAGATCCTGCGGAAGATCGCCGGCATCAAGGACGCACTAGGCGACTTCCAGCTGATCGTGATCCCGAGCTTCGGCGGGCTTCCCTACGATCAGGCGAACCGGAGCCTAGAGCTGTTCGCCAAGGAGGTAATGCCGGGAACGCGAGAACTGCAAGGCTGACAGCCGGGGACAGGGGCACCGACAGGAGGGAGCGCAGTGGCCAAACTCGACGTGCCTGCCGTCGGTGTACTCGCCGAGCGGAACGCGGCGGTCGTGATGCGTGACGGGACGATCCTGCGGGCCGACCTCTACCGCCGCGCCGCGGGCGGGCCATTCCCCGTGCTGCTAATCCGCAACCCATACGGCGAGCAAATGGTTCGCGCGGCGCCTGTGCTTCCGGCCCTTGACGCCGGCTTCGCGGTCGTGGTGCAGAACTGCCGCGGCACCGGCACCTCTGACGGGGAATTCGTGACGTTCGAAGCCGAGGCGGCCGACGGGGTTGACACCGTCGAGTGGTGTGCGAGCCAGCCATGGTCTGACGGCAACGTCGCGATGTACGGTCCCTCCTATCTCGGCATGGTGCAGTTCGCCGCGGCGTGCCAGGCGCCGGACGCGCTGCGGGGGCTGGTTCCCGTGGTCACCCCGGCGGACTACCACTGGGGCCTGGCTTACCGGCAGGGTGCCTTCGCGCTCGGTCAGGCACTCGCCTGGCATTCGCTCAAGGCCGCCCAGACGCTCGCCTACCAGGCAGGCGCAGGCGAGGACGTTTCCGCGCGCACGCGCGAACTCCTCGCGCTCATGGCCAACCCGGCGGCTGGTTACGCCCACCTGCCGCTGCGCGACATGCCCGCCGTCAGCGGCATCCTGCCAAGCTGGCGAAACTGGCTCGACCACGAGACACGTGACGATTACTGGAGCGGACTCAGCTACCGTGACAGCCGCGGACGGATAACCGCCCCGGCGCTGCATATCGGCGGCTGGTTCGACCTCTTCCTCGGCGGCACGCTCGACAACTTCGTCACGTTGTCGCGGCAGGCGGCCAACGAGCGGGCCAGGCGCGGCCAGCGGCTGATCGTCGGCCCGTGGACACACGTGGACCGCACCGGGGCCGCCGGCGAGATACATTTCGGCGCGTTCGCGTCCGAGCAGGCCATCGGCCTCGAGAAGCTGCAGATCGAGTTCATGAGCCGCGCCGTCCGGCGCGACACCGAAGATACGCCGGGCCCGCCGGTGCGCCTGTTCGTCATGGGCGACAACGTCTGGCGCGACGAGAATGAATGGCCGCTGGCCCGCACCCAGTGGACGCGCTGGTACCTGCACGCCCACGGGTCGCTGTCACCGGAAACGCCAGGAGAGTTCGATCCGCCTTCGCACTACACCCACGATCCGCGGGAGCCGGTCCCCACGATCGGCGGCGCCACGCTGCTGGCCGGCGGCCCGGGCGGCGTCGGGTGGCAGCCGGGGCCGCGAGACCAGTTCGAGGTAGAGATACGCCCGGACGTGCTGTCTTTCACCAGCGAGCCGCTGCCAGCGGACCTGGAGGTGACCGGGCCGGTAAGCGTGACGCTGCACGCCGCCACATCCGCCGTCGACACCGACTTCGCCGCCAAGCTGGTCGACGTCTGGCCGGACGGCCGCGCGATGAGCGTGACCGACGGCATCGTGCGCGCCCGGTACCGCGCGAGCAGCAGCACGGCGAGCCAGGTCATCCCTGGCCACGCGGAGGAGTACACCATCGACCTCATCGCCACCAGCCAGGTGTTCAAGGCGGGCCACCGGGTCCGGGTGGACGTGGCGAGCTCGAACTTCCCGTGCTTTGACCGCAATCCCGGCAACGGAGCATCCGCCGCGACCGCGACCGAGGAGGATTTCGTGACAGCCGAGCAGACCGTCTTCCACGACGCCGCCCATCCGTCCTGCATAAGCCTCCCGGTGATTCCGCGATGAGGCAGCTGAACGGCCGCACCGCCGTTGTCACCGGCGCGGCCAGCGGCATCGGGCGGGCGCTGGCCGGGCGCTTCGCCGCGGAGGGGATGGCTTGCGTTCTCGCCGACATCGAGGAAGGCGCCCTCGAGGACGCGGTCGGCGAACTTCGCCGCGCGGGCGCGCGGGCGATCGGCGTGCCCACCGACGTCTCCCGAGCCGCGGACGTCCAGGCGCTCGCCGACGCCGCCGTCGCCGAGTTCGGGGCCGTGCACGTGCTATGCAACAACGCGGGCGTGGGCGGCGGCACGGACTTCGCGAAGATCCCGCTCGACGTCTGGGAGTGGGTCCTCGGCGTGAACCTGTGGGGCGTGATCCACGGCTGCCGCACCTTCCTGCCACTGCTCCTCGAGCAAGACGAGGGCCACATCGTGAACACCTCGTCGATGGCCGCCCTCAACGGGCACCCGCTCGGGCTAGCACCGTACACGGTCTCGAAGTTCGGCGTCCTCGGGCTCAGCCAGAACCTGCACTTCGAGCTGGCCGCGACCACCCACGGGCGCGTCGGCGTCTCCGTCCTGATCCCGGGGCTCACCAGGACCCGCATCTTCGAGAGCATCCGTAACGGGCCGAAAGACCTCACGACACCGGAGCCGAGTAGCTTCAGGCGCAGTTCCGTGGCCGCCCTCGAAGGCGCCTGGGACAACGCGATGCAACCCGATGAGGTCGCCGCCGTCGTGGTCGCCGCCGTCCGCGAGCAGCGGTTCTACATCTTGCCCTGCGCTGACGAGGCGTTCGACATGGCCGAGCAGCAGCTTCGGTGGATGCGGACGAACGAGCCGCTGGTGCCCGGACCTGGCGTCGCGCGGACGGCGGACAGTTCCTAATACGCCTGATACCTAGCAAGATGGGAGATCTCCGCTGTTGGAGGTGAGCCTATGGGGACGCAGGCAGCCGTGCTGTCCGCCCCACTGTCTGCCCCGCCGATGCGCGGTCAGCAGGCGTGGCGGCGGACGCTTGAGATCCGGGAGCGCTACCTCGCCGCCGACGACCCTGACCTGCTGCCGCCGCAGGATTGCGGCGTGCGCCCCGAGATCGTCATGTCGTGGCGCCGCTCGCGCCTGTCCGGCGTGGATTCCGCCAGCACCGACCTTCCCCGCGACCGGGATGCCGTGCCGCCCGGCCGGCTGGTCCAGGCCGCGCGCCCGGTTCTTGACCGCCTCGCCGCCGAGATTTCGGGAACGCAGTCATGGGCCTTCCTCGCCGACCGCGAATGCCGGCTGGTCGACTACGTCGTCGGCGACCCGGCGCTGACGCCGTTGCTCGAGGACCGTGGCGCGTTTCCCGGCGCGAGGTTCGGCGAGGACGTGGTCGGCACGAATGGCCTTGGCACCGCGGTCGAGCAGCAGCGGCCGTTCATCGTGGCGGGCAGCGAGCACTTCCGCGCCTATGAAAGCGAGGCCACTACGGTAGGCGCGCCGGTCCGCGACCCGGTGACCAGGAGGCTGGTCGGCCTGCTCAACCTGAACTGCCACTACGAGCGCACCAGCGAGCTGATGCTGCCGTTCGTCACCGAACTGGCCGCGCAGATCGAGGCGCGGCTGCTCGCCTGCTGCCCGGCCGCCGAGCAGTCACTCCTGGAAGAAGTCGGGCTGATGTGGAAGCGACGGTCGCAAGCCGTCGTGGTGCTGAGCGACGAGGTCTTCGTGGCCAACGCGGCCGCTCTCGGGTTGCTCGGCGACACCGACCACGAACTGCTGCGAGACCTGGCGCGAGCCGCCGCCGCGCTGGGCCGTGAGCGTACCGCGAGCCTCGAACTCGCCCGCGACCTCGCGGTCGTGGCTCGGTGCCGGCCGCTGTCGGCCACGTCACGCCATCCCGCCGCGGTCGTCACGCTGACCCCGGCGGCGCCGGTGCCCGTCGCCCGCGCGGCTGCCTCATCGTCGCGAGAACGCCTGCGCGCGCAGCTCGAGAAGGCACGCGCGGCGCGGCTGCCGGTGCTGCTGCGCGGCGAGCGCGGCACGGGAAAGACCACCCTCGCCGCCGGCTTGCGCGACCCCGCCGCTGGCGACACGGATCCCGCTGTCCCCGCGCCGCTCGTCGTGGTGGACTGCGCGCTCAGCGGGGCAGGCCGCCGCCCATGGGCGCTGCGGCTCGGCCCGGCGCTCGCGGACCCCGCCGCCATCGTCGTCCTGCAGCATCTCGACGCACTCGACCCGGCGCTCGTGCCGCTCACCGCGGGCCTAGTCGCCGCCACCCGGGCGCTGGTCGCCGCCACCGCGACCGAGCGTGCCTGCGCCGACGCCAGCCTGCTACCGCTGGTGGAGCGCTTCCCCGTCATCGTCGACGTGCCGCCGCTGCGCGAGCGGCCGGCGGACATCCCGGCCGTCGTCGCCGAGATCATCGGCGAACTGCGGCCACGGTCGCCGCGGCCCCGGTGCACGCCCGAGGCGCTGGCCGCGCTCGCGGGCGGTGACTGGCCAGGGAACCTCCGCCAGCTCAGGCAGGTGGTGGCCACCGCGCTCACGCGCTCGATGTCCTGCGACATCACCCTCGACGACCTGCCACCCGGCTACCCGGGCGCGGCGCGCGGTCCGCGCCTCACCGGGCTTGAGCGGGCCGAGCGGCAGGCGCTGCTGAGCGCGCTGCGCGACGCGGGCTGGGACCGCGAGGCCGCCGCCCGCGACCTTGGCATCTCCCGGGCGACGATCTACCGGAAGCTGAAACGCTTCGGGATTGGAGTGAATTATGAGCGGACTGTCTGACCTGCGCGGCAAGGTGGCCGTGGTAACCGGCGGCGCCTCGGGTATCGGAAAGGGCATCGCGACGATGCTGGCCGCCGAGGGCATGCGGGTGGTCCTGGCCGACATCGAGCAGGGCCCGCTTGACCAGACCGCGGCGCAGATCGGCGCGGTCGCGGTGCCGACGGACGTCAGCGACGTGGAGAGCGTTCACGCGCTCGCGAAGGAAGCGGTCGGCCGGTTCGGCACCGTGCACGTGGTCTGCAACAACGCCGGCATCGGGCCGCTGGCGCCGATCGCAGACCTGACCATGGACGACTGGCACTGGATAATCGGCGTGAACCTGTACGGGGTCATCCACGGAGTGCAGGCGTTCCTGCCCATCTTGGAAGCGAACCCGGAAGGCGGGCACATAGTCAACACCGCGTCGATGGCCGGGCTTGTCGCCCCGCCCCGGCTCGGTGCCTACTCGGTCACCAAGTACGGTGTCGTGGCGCTCACCGAGGTCCTCGCCGCTGAACTCGCGGCCGCGGGGTCCAAGGTCGGCGCGAGCGTGCTGTGCCCGGGCACGGTGCGCACCAACATCGGGACGAGCTCACGCAACCGGCCGGAGCACCTGGCCGACCGCGGCCTGATCGACGTTGACATCGAGCGCGACGACAACCCGTTCTACCGGTGGATCGGCCCGGAGGACGCGGGCGCCGTCGTGGTCCGCGCGATCAAGCGCGGCGACCTGTACGCGCTGACCCACCCCGACTGGTACCCGCTGGTCGAGCAGCGTCACCAGGCCATCGCCGCGGCCTTCAGGCAAGCAGCAGAGGCGGACCCGCCGGCTCGCTAGCCGGGGGTGCGGGCTCAGGGTCGTCGAGTTCACGCTGCGCTGACAGCTGGATGCCAAGCTCGTCGAGTGTGGCGACGCCGCCGATCGTGATGCCCCAGCCCGGGCGGCGCTGCGCGTGGTGGTACTGGATGTTGCCGCGCCGCGTGGCCCACCACAGGCCGTTCGGCTGGGATCTCCAGATGCGCCAGCCTCTGAACTCGGCGGCGAGTTCGTCTAGCATGTCGCCTCGTTCCCTCCAGCCGGAAGAACACCATTTATGCGGACACTAACGGAGTCTTCGTTAATGCCCCAGAAATATGCAATAGCGCACCGTTAAAAAAGCGTTAAACCCCTACTCCGCCGACGCGGTGGTCACGGGTTCCACGCGCGGCACCGATCGGCACACGGCTCTCCCGGGATGAGGCGGCTCGGTTCGTTCCGGATAAATCGAAATGTTTGCCTTAAGTGTCGTCATAGCAGCACTTAAGGCAAACATTTGTTCAAGATGATCTCGCGCCGTCGTTCACGCAGGCAGGACAGGTTACCGCGAGGCGTCGTCCGTGAGTATCTCGTTGCACAGCGCGATGCATTCGGCGCAGATGTAGACGCCCGGCCCGGCCACCAGCCGCAGGCCTGAGTCGCCCTGCTTGCCGCAGAAGGAGCACGCGCCGACGGCCGGCTTGCCGCGCCGGCGGCGGCGCTGCCGCCGGCCGGGGCTGATGTAGCACTCGAGTTCCCGTTTAATGGCCGCGATGCTGATCTCCAGGCTGACCAGCACCCGGCGGGCACGCGACCCGGGATCGAGGGCCAGCGCGCCGAGCAGGTGCTCGGTCCCCACGTAGCCGCATTCGCCACGCCTTGCCAGCGTCTCGGCGCCGCGGATGGCGTCCCTGGCTTCGGCGGATTCCGGCGGCGGCACAGCGGACGGCTCGCCTGCGCCGGGAAAGAGCGTGCGAGCCGCCGCGCGCACCGCGTCGGCCCGCGCGCCGAGCTTCTCCAGGATCGCCGCCGCGACGCCCGCCTCAAACAGCCCGATCAGCAGGTGATGCGTGCCGATCTCGGCCGCGCCGTCCGCGGCCGCCGCCCGGCCGGCCGCGTCCAGGCAGGCCAGCAGCCGGTCCTTGGGCGCCAGTCCACCCGGCGGCCGCCCCTCGGCAGCCGGGTGCGTCCAGGCAAGCGGTCGAACCTCCGCAGTCGGCTGCGTCCCGGCTGGTCCTGTCGCCGCCGCGGCGGGCAGCTGCGCGAAGCGCTGCCGCGCGGCCTGCTTCGACACGCCCATCCTGGCGCCGATCTCGGTCCACGAGCACCCGGCGTCCCGCGCCTCAGCGACAAAACGCCCGATCAGCTCGTCGCCGTGGGACGCCAATTCCTCGCCGACCGCGATGGCGGCCTCGACCCGGTCCAGCGGCGCCTGCGGCGCCATCTCCCTGACGGCCGCTGTCAGCGAGTCAAGACTCACGATCTGCACAGCGACAATCTAAGGTTGTCGCGTAAGGTTCGTCAATCTTAAATTGTCGGACGCCGCCGCGCGGGCTCTGACGCGGACGCCGCCGAGGATGGCGCCGCGCGGATGGCCCAGCACACGGGCTAGTCTTGCCCCGATGGTGGATACGGCTGAGAATGTCTCGCCCGCGGAGCTGGCCAGCGCGCTCCGGCGGGCCGGTATTACCGAAGCGGAAACGATGGCACGGCGCCGGGCCGAATACTCTTCGGACGCGTCCAACTACCGGGTGGTACCCGCCGTCGTCGTGTTCCCGAAACACGCCGATGAGATCGAGGCCGCGCTGGCCGTCTGCACCGAACTCGGCGTGCCGCTTACCCCGCGGGGCGGCGGTACCTCAATCGCCGGCAACGCGCTGAGCAGCGGGGTGGTGCTGGACACCGCACGGCACCTCAACCGTGTCATCAGCGTCGATCCGCAGTCCGGTACGGCGGTCGCCGAACCGGGCGCCGTCCTCGACGACATCACGGCGGCGGGCGCGCCGCACGGGCTGCGGTTCGGCCCGGACCCTTCCACCCACTCTCGCGCGACCATCGGCGGCTCGATCGGCAACAACGCGTGCGGCGCGCATGCGCTGGCCTACGGGCGCACGGCCGACAACGTCGTCGCCCTTGACGTGGTCACCGGGTCGGGCATCCGCTTCACCGCCAGGCGGTACGGGCGTGCGGGCACTGCGGCGACCGGACCAGAAGCAGGCCTCCTGTCGTCCCTTGGCGCGGTTGTCGGCGAGCGGCTGGGCGTGGTGCGGACCGAGTTCGGCCGGTTCACGCGGCAAGTGTCGGGCTATTCGCTGGAACACCTGCTGCCGGAAAATGGCACCGACGTCGCCAAGTTCCTGGCCGGCACCGAGGGCACCCTGGCGCTGACCTTGCGGGCCACAGTCCGCCTGGTAGAGGCGCCGCGCGCGACCGCGATGGCGGTGCTCGGCTACGCCGACATGGCGCAGGCCGCCGAGGCGGTGCCCGAGGTGCTGCCCTACTCGCCGCTCGCGCTCGAAGGGCTCGATTCCCGGATGGTCGACGTGGTCCGCGTCAGACGCGGCGCCGCGGCGGTACCCGACCTGCCACGCGGCGGTGGCTGGCTGTTCATCGAGACCGCGGGCGCCACCGCGGCCGAGGCGGAAGACGCCGCCGCGAAGCTAGCCGGCGGGGTTTCCTGCACGGACAGCGCGGTCGTGTCGGGCGCGCGGGCGGCCGCGCTGTGGCGGATCCGCGAGGACGGCGCCGGTCTGAGCGGGCGCACCCCGTCCGGCGCTCCCGCCTGGCCCGGCTGGGAGGACTCGGCCGTCCCGCCGGACCGGCTCCCCGCGTACCTGCGCGAACTGGCCGCGCTCATGGCCGGGCACGGCCTGGATGGCCTCATGTACGGGCACTTCGGCGACGGCTGCGTCCACGTGCGCATCGACTTTCCGCTGCGGGACCGTCCGCGAGTGCTGCGGGACTTCACGCAGGACGCCGCGAAGCTGGCCGCGGCGCACGGCGGCTCGGCCTCAGGAGAGCACGGCGACGGGCGGGCCAGGGGCGAGCTTTTGCCCTCCATGTACTCGCCGGCGGCGATCGGCGCGTTCGCCGCGGTCAAGCACGCCTTCGACCCCGGCGGCGTGCTCAACCCTGGCGTGATCGTCTCCCCTGCCAGAATCGACGCCGACCTGCGCCTGCCCGCGGCCGCGCCGATGCGGCGCCGGCTCGGCCTGGCCTACGCCCACGACGGCGGCGATTTCGCTAGCGCCGTACACCGCTGCACCGGCGTCGGCAAGTGCCGCGCCGACACCACGGCCTCCGGCGGCGTCATGTGCCCGTCCTTCCTCGCCACCAGGGACGAGAAGGACTCCACCAGGGGACGCGCCCGGGTGCTGCAGGAGCTCGCGAACGGGTCGCTGATCAGCGGCTGGCGCGCCGCCGAGATCAGCGAGGCGCTCGACCTGTGCCTCTCGTGCAAAGGCTGCTCCGCCGACTGCCCGGCCGGCGTCGATATGGCCAGCTACAAGGCAGAGGCGCTGTATCAGCGATACCGGCGCCGCCCGCGCCCGGCGGCGCACTACTCCCTTGGCTGGCTGCCGCGCTGGGCCCGGATCGCTTCGCGTTTCCCGTGGCTCGCCAACGCGGCGCTCGGGCCAGGGCCGGCCGCGACAATCGCCAGGCGGTTCGGCGGCATCGACCAGCGCCGTCCGCTGCCCGACTTCGCTCCGCTGAGCTTCCGCCGCTGGTTCGCCGCACACCGGCCGGCCGCGGGACGCCCGACTGCGGGACGGCCGGTGGTGCTCTGGGTGGACACGTTCACCAACGCGTTCAGCCCTGGTGTCGGCCAGGCGGCGGTCCGGGTGCTCGAGGCCGCCGGGTACTCCGTCACGATCACCCGGCGGCCGGTGTGCTGCGGCCTCACCTGGATATCCACCGGCCAGCTCGACGGGGCCAGGCGGCAGCTTCGGCGTACGCTGAGCGAACTTGAGGAAGCGCTGGCCGCGGGCGTCCCTGTCGTCGGCCTCGAGCCGTCCTGCGTGGCGGTGTTTCGCGGTGACATCGCCGAGCTGCTGCCCGGCGATCCGCGGGCCGGCAAGCTCCGCGCAGCGGTCAAGACGCTCGCCGAGCTGCTGCGCGGCACCGACGGCTGGTCACCGCCCGACCTCAGCGGCGTCACCGGGGTCGCTCAGCCGCACTGCCACCACCGGGCGGTGCTCGGCTGGGACGCGGACGCGGCGCTGCTCGCCCAGGCCGGCGCGAAGATCAACGCCGTCGGCGGTTGCTGCGGTCTCGCCGGGAATTTCGGCGTGGAACGCGGTCACTATGACGTCTCCGTGGCCGTGGCCGAAACCGCGCTGCTCCCCGCGGTTCGCGAGTGCGGTCCTGACGCCGCCGTGCTCGCCGACGGGTTCTCCTGCCGCACGCAACTCGACCAGCTCGCCGGCATCCGGGGCCGCCACCTCGCCGAGGTGCTCGCGGAGGCAATGGGAGACCCAGGCTTCAGCTCACCGTGAGGACCAGCTTTCCTGCCACGTGCCTTGTCTCGCCGATTTCGTGGGCCTTGGCCGCGTCGGCGAGCGGGAACGTGCCCGCGATGACCGGACGGAGCTTGCCCTCGGTCACCAGCCGGGCGATCGCGGTCATGCCCTCATGGTCGGCCTCAACGAGCATGAGTTCGGCGCGGATGCCAAGCCGCGCGGCCTCCGCCGCCACCTCGGCCGGGAACGGCAGGATGCTGACCAGCACCCCGCCGGGGCGGAGCGTGCGCAGCGACCGCGCGGGGTAGTCGCCGCTGACAGACTCGAGCACGACGTCGACATCGCTGACCGCCGCGGCGAAGTCAGTCGCGTGATAGTCGATCACCTCATCGGCGCCAAGGCCGCGGACCAGGTCGTGGTTGGCGGCGCTGGCGGTGCCGATCACGTAGGCGCCGCGCGCCTTGGCGATCTGCACGGCGAGGTGGCCGACTCCCCCCGCGGCGGCGTGGATCAGCACCCGCTGGCCGGCGGACAGGTGCGCGGTGTCGATCAGCGCCTGCCACGCTGTGAGCGCGGCCAGCGGCAGCGCGGCGGCCTGCACGTGATCCACGCCGCGCGGCTTGAGCGCGAACGCACGGGCCGGACTGGTGACATATTCGGCGTGCGAGCCCACGCCGTGCGGGTACGGCAGCATGCCGAACACCTCATCGCCCGGCTTGAACAGCGTGACACCGAACCCGGTCGCCTCCACCACACCTGACACGTCCCAGCCGAGAACGAACGGCGGCGGGCCCAGGAAGATCTTGTACGCCCGGTGTCCCCAGTCAGTCGGGTTCACCCCCGCCGCGCGCACCCGGACAAGGATCTGGCTGAAACTGGGCTCTGGCCTAGCCAGCTCTACTTCCCTGAGCACCTCGGGGCCGCCGAGGACATCCTGACTGATCGCCCGCATCGTTGTCGTCATGCCTCAAGGCTGCCCGACCATGGCACGTCCGACTATGGCGCGAGTGCCAAACATTGCGCCAGCGCGGCTGTCGCCATAGGCGTCACATCTGGCGGGGCCGTTACGTCAACAGGGGTGTAACCGACAGACGGCTAGGAGGACATCATGGAGCCCCGTCTCGACTACCACAGCAGCCCCCTGCTGGGGAAGTTCGTCAAGCACCTCAACTCGGCCGGCGCGGTCGTCACCCAGTCAAGCCTGCCCGGCCCGACACAGGAGCTGGTCAAAATCCGGGCCAGCCAGATCAACGGCTGCGCCGTGTGCCTCGACATGCACACCAAGGACGCCGCGCAGGCCGGGGAAACCTCGCTTCGGCTGAACATGGTCGCGGCGTGGCGCGAGGCGACGGTCTTCACCGAGGCCGAGCGTGCCGCGCTCGAACTCACCGAGCAGGGCACCCGCGTCGCCGACGCGGCCGGCGGCGTCAGCGACGACGCCTGGGACAACGCGCGCAAGTACTTCGACGAAGACCAGCTCGCCGCGCTGGTCCTGCTCATCGGCATCATCAACACGTACAACCGGCTGAACATCATCACCAGGCAGCCCGGCGGGAGCTACACGCCTGGGCAATGGGGATAAGGGTCCCCATCGCGGGACCTACGCCCCTGCTGATGCCGCGGCCAGCCCTGATGGGCTGGCCGCATGATGATAGGCGCGAAGATCACGCTGAACATGCCGGTCGGCTCCGCGTGCGACGGCCTCGGCTGCCTGGCGGGCGATAGCTGGCTGTTCAGCCTCCCGGGCCCGCGCTGGGGGCGCCACGGGCATCCGGCGGGAAGTGCCCTGCCTGGCCCGGCCTCCGGCGGTCAGCCCGGCCCGATCGCGGTGACGTTCGGGAACCTCGCGGCACCCACTCCGTCCAGTTCGGTGCTGCCGGTCCGCTGGGAGTCACTCGAGCCTGGCGACACGTTCGCCGTGCTGCTCGACGCCGACATCATCCTCGCCCCGGCCGTCGATCGGGCGTCCGGAGTGCTCGTTCTCGCCGGTGTCTGCCGACTGCCCGGCAGCCTGGACGCCGACGGGCACGAGCAGGCCAGGACGCGCGTGTCCGACGCTGCCAAGGAGTTCATCACGAGCGTCGCGACCGCCGTCACCCGCGCCGCGGCGTCCGGCCCGGGGGACCCGCGGACCCAGCGCGCGGTGCAGACCGATCTTCCCGGGCCAGCCATGTCATGGCTGTCCGAACTCCCCGGCAGCCTGTAACAGCGCCGGCGGCGCGGCGCGGCAGCCGCCGTCCTGCCCGCGCCACGCTTGTGGCACGTTTGTCGTACTCGTGCGGCACACTTTGTGGCACTCTTGCGGCGGTGACCACGGTTCGATTAATTTCTAATACCTTCACTGGTGTAAAATAAGCGTCATGGACGCAGAGCGGCTTCTGGGGCCGGCGGACGCGACCCCGCTCGGACGCAGCCGCGCGAGCGTGCTCGACATGCTGCAGGCCGCGGACCGCCCGGTGGACGTCCGGGAGGTCGCGGAGCGGATGGGACTGCACGCGAACACCGCGCGCTTTCACCTCGAGGCACTGGTTGAGGCGGGCCTGGCGGTCCGCGAGGCCGAAGACAGGGAGACGCCTGGCCGGCCGCGGATCGGCTATCGGGCGACCTCGGCCGGCCCGGCCGGACGGCGCCACTACCGGTTGCTCGCCGAGATGCTCGCCAGCGTCATCAGCGGCACCATGGCGGATCCGGGTGCGGTCGCCGAGCAGGCCGGCCACGCCTGGGGCGCCTACCTGACCGAACAGCCGCCTCCATACCAGCGGCTGACCTCAGCGCAAGCCGTTGAGAAGCTGACCGCGACCATGGAAGAGCTCGGTTTCGCGCCGCAGACGTTGGCCGACGCCGGAGGCGGAGCTTACGAGCTACGGCTTCGCCAGTGCCCGTTCCGTGAGGTGGCACAGCAGCACAGGGAGGTCATCTGCGGGCTGCACCTCGGGTTGATGCGCGGCGCGTTCGACCTTATGCGGGCACCGGTCACCGCCACGGGGCTTGAGCCGTTCGTCGAGCCCGCCCTGTGCGTCGCGCACCTGACGGACCGCGAGACTCCCGGCGACCGCCGGTTATCCGCCGCCTCTCGTGCACGTCTTACACGCCGCTTAGCCGGTTGCTTAGCCGCCCTGTCGCAGGAGTTCGGCGAGGACGGCGGCCTGGCTGAGGTCAGGCTCCCTGGTCGCGGTCAGCAGCGTGAGCGGCCCGTCCGCCGCCTTCGCGCGAAGCCTTGCGAGCGCCTCTCGCTGACCCGGTGTGGCCAGCTCCGCGGTGTACCGCTGCCGGAACTCGCCGAACTTCGCCGGGTCGTGGCCATACCAGGTCCGAAGCTCGGTGGACGGCGCGACATCCTTAGCCCACTCGTCAAGGTGCGCGGCGTCCTTGCGCAGCCCGCGCGGCCATACCCGGTCCACAAGCACGCGAGCGCCGTCCGAGTCGGACGGGGCGTCATAGACGCGGCGGACCCGCACGTCGGCACCGGTCACTGTCCGCTCCCCTCTTCCGCCGGCGGCACTCCAGGGCCCAGGACAGCGCCAGGGCCACTGCGTTGGCCGCGGTGCGGCGCTGGTGGCACCGTCTTGCCGCCCAGCGCGCGCTGCCTGGGCACGATCACCAGCTCACCCGAGGCCTTGCGCACGGCGAAGGACGAATCGTCTGCCGCTTCAAGCACTCCGAGGACGTCGGCGATCTCCTCCCCGGTGCCGTTCGCGGCCGGCCGGCGCCACCGGATCACCACGCGGCTTCCCACGTCCGCACCGCTGAGCCGGACCTCGAGGCGATAGGCCATGGTCCCAGTATTTATCAAGTGCTTTTGTCTAAACGAACGCAGGGGGGTATATGTGAGGGAGTGACGCCAGGAGGAACAGACGATGGGCAGTGAGCAGCCGACCCGGACCGAACCCGCCGAGGACGAGGTGTACGAGGAAGGCGGCGACCCGGTCTGTTGGGCGCACTTGGTCTGCCCGGAGTGCGGCGCTATCGAAAGTGAAGGCCACCGCGCGGGCTGCGACCTCGCACCGCAGCCCCAGCAGCCGCAATAGACCTCAGGACCGCAGTAAACCGCTTGGCCGCCCACGTTGCGGCACTCTATCGAGGGCACGGGGCCATTCACCTCATCAGATGAGGGCAAGGGGCCATTCACCTCACCTGGTCGCGTCCGATCCCCGCGCCTTGCAGCTCACGCGACCACGCAAGCCCCACTCGTCCCGCGAATGCGCGGTCAGACGAATTGGGACTCCGACTTTACACACTAGCCGTACGCCCATATCAGGACAAACTGGACGCTGAAGCGTACCGCTGTTGTGTAAAGACGACAGGATTGGCCTGTGTGACGTAGGGGTTAGCGTCTGGGAGCGGTGGGAGGACGCGCCAACAACGTCGGGCGTACCCAGAACGTCAGGCGTAACGGGCTCGCACGGCCGCGATGACCTGCGCGGACCTCGCTTCTAGCGCCTCGACGCAGGCGATGACCCCGGTCAGCCTGTCGCGTGCGGCCGGGTCGGTGATGCCCGCCAGGTTAGCCTCCACGTTCGTGCGTGATGTCGCGATCGCCGCCCGGAGGGCCTCGACCGCGGCGGCCACGTCAGGCGCGATCGACTGGCTGACCAGCGGCTGCAGCGTCTCGGCATGCTCGAGCAGGCGCGCGGCGGCCGCGATCACCCGCGCGGGCGGATCGGTGGCGGTGATCAGCGCGGCGGCGATCGCGGCGGACCTGGCGGCCCGCTGGTCTTCGGTATCCTTCGGCAGCCTGTAGGCGGCCATGACGGAACCGTAGGACTCGCCGTCGGCGGCGATGAGCTCGGCGCACGCCTCGCGCAGCCGGTCCGCCTCCGTGACGATCTCATCTATCGTCCCGGTGTGCGCGGCATGCGCGCGGCCGTCGCAGAAGCGGGCGCTCATCGCCAGCAGCGCCGCCGCCTGCGCGGCGTTCAGCGCGGCGGTCGCTCCGCCGGCGGGGGCAGCGGTCCGCTCGGCGAGCATGCCGAGGAAACCGTTGACCGTCTCATCGGGCAACCTCGGGCTCACCGGGGAGCCGTGGTCAGCGTCAGGGCCTGACGGCGCTGGTGCACGGTGAGGTACCGCAGGCCGTCCGGGCCGGCCGTCACCTGGCGCCGGGAGCGGCGGGGCAGCCAGATGAGCATCCCGCCGCGCAGCTCGAACGTGCCAAGTTCGGTGCTGAGCTCGCCGGATCCAGCCAGTACATGGACGAGCACGTCGACATCTGGCCCGGTGTGGGCGTCGATCTCGGCCCCCGGGGCCAGCGCGATGATGTTGGAGTCGAGGTCGCGCTCGCGCATCTGGAGCTTCCAGACCGCGCCAGTCGCGTCGGCCGCGCCCGCGCGGACGGCGGCCGTGTCAGTGAGCACGCGCGGCAGTTGCGTCGCGGCCAGCTTTGTGATGCGGATCCGCCAGGCGCCCCGGTCCTTGGCCAGGTACTCCCAGTCGTACCCGCCGGGATGCTCGATGTCGAACTCGTCGCGCAGGTGCCGGGGATCGTGGTCGTTGACAAGCGCGAGCGACTCGCCGACGCCGAGCTCCTCAAACGCCCGGAAGATCACAGGGTGCTTGTCCGGCTTGCGCAGCAGCCGCACGTCAAGCTCGTGGTCGCTCATCAGGCGTCCTCTCATACCGCATGTTTATACAAGAGTCGATTGTATAAACAAATCCGTCTTGCCCTCGCCTGGGGTAGGTGAGAGGGGCGGGGCCGAGCCTGGCGCGCCGAGACGGGGGCCGGGTTGCCTGAGGCCGCGCCGCCCGCGCCAGGGAGAGGGGCTGCGCGGGGCGGGAGTGGCAGGAAGCCAGGACGCTACGCCAGCGCCGGGGCCAGGCGCCCAGTTTCCATGATCACGAAATTAATTAGTAGCTATGCGTCAATGCCACTTAGCTTGCTAGGCCTGGCTTCGTCGGCGGCAGTTCCTGGGCGTCACGGGGTTCACCGGATGCGACTGCCGGTGCCGGAGGGACGGCTGAGCCCGGTGCCGAGTGCTGCTGCCTCGGCCCGCAGCCGGTGTCGGCCTGGTTTTCGATAACGCGAAAGATCCTCCAGGTCCTGACCTGGAGGATCTTTCGTGCTAATCCGATCTTGGTGGCCGCTGGGAATGATGTTACCG
>Ga0126381_100003830_pt1 | contig 16316 bp, 28 predicted proteins | sample PanSoiMetPlot_28_FD_96465 | JGI IMG/M metagenome (GOLD analysis project Ga0126381, IMG submission 96465) | Tropical forest soil microbial communities from Panama - MetaG Plot_28 | ecosystem: Environmental > Terrestrial > Soil > Tropical forest > Bulk soil | place: Panama | collected 2016-02-17 | reverse complement strand
GGATGGGCCATGCCTTTGGCCATTCCTGCGGAGGGATCGGCGGCGCGTTCACGCATCATCACATGAACATCGACGGCTTCATGCGCGAGCTTGAGCGGTTCATCGACGCGAAACTCAACGAGGTAAGAAATGAGCATGCGAGACGACCTAGAAAATCGCATCGGTGAAAAGCTGCGACTGTGGGTGCGCGATAGCCGTGAGCTTTTTGATGCCGGACGGCTCGCGAAGCGAACGGCGATTGAAGCGATCATCGCGCAGTTGCTCTACGGCGTGACCTACATGATTGCACGGCATATGCCGCAGGCAGTCGACAAGGACTTCGTCGAAGCATTCGGAGGCATGTTGACCGACGCACGCAAGGCTCTGCACCAGAAGAAGCAAAAGGAATCATAGCGGACGACCACGAGACTAAATCAAAAATGACGGGACAAGGAACCATGAAAACTCTCTTTCGCATCGCCGAGATAATCGTCTCGGACAAGAACTTGCCGAAATTTCTGATCGCCTGCGCGCCCTACGTGGACGCGATGGCGGTGCCGCAGCCGGTAGTCAACGCCACGATCAGCAACGGCAGGATCGAGGAAGAAACCAGCGGCAAGGCCAGCGACATGTTCGTCGCGCATCTGCGCAAGCTCGGGCGCACCGAGTTCGTCAATAACGACATGCGCGAATGGTTGCCGACGATTGGCCGCAGCGCAAAATCGACGGGCACCGTTCTCAATCACTTGCTCGAAGAAAAACGCGTGCGGAATGTGAGCCGTGGGCATTGGGTGCTGAAATGACCAAAGTCTATCGCACGTACATATTCCGCTCGCATGACCCGATCCTCGACGAGCTACGCGGCGTGGTTCTGGATTCCGGCCTCAAGCTTTCGCAGATCGCCGAGTGCGGCGTCAGCACGTCGACCATGCGGGCATGGTTCCGGCGTCCCGGCTCGAACAAGCGGCGCACGCGCCGCCCGCAGTTTGCGACCATCAGCGCGGTCGCGCTCGCCTGCGGCGCGGACGGCATCAAGTTCGTGGACGGCAAGCCGGTGCTCAACGTGCCCGCACGGCGTCCGCGATTGAAAGTCATAGGAGAGAAATGATGAGCATCGTCGATAACATGCGCCGCAAAGCGGCGAATTGGCCATCCCCGCACGTTCGCCGGATCACGCCTTTCATCGATTTGGTTATGAGCGGCCTAGACAAGCTCGGAATTGAACCGTGGCAATCCAGCGCTCGGCAGATCGAGTTCGACTACAACGGCAAGCGCTATCGCGTCGGGTACGGGCATCCGCATAGGAGTCCTCGCCAGAGCGGCGGCATTAGCATCTGGCGCATCGAGGGGAATAGCAAAGTGCTCGTGCGGCGCTTCGAAAAGATCGAACAGGCCAGCATCTTCTGCCTGCATCCAATGCTGGACGATGAGTGAGGATCACGTGAAGGCAAAAGCGCTGCAAGACGCGTTGTCTTATCCGCCCCGCCTCCTGCGGGCGGATCGAGCCGCTGCTTATCTCGGCATGTCGCAGACAACTTTCCTCGATCTCGTCGCACAAGGTTTGCTGCCGAAGCCGGTCAAGCTTCGCGGCATGCGCGCATGGGATCGATTGAAGCTCGACGCGACAGTCGACGCGCTAGAGCACGAACCCGGGCGTCGCAATACTGCCGACGAAGCGATGGGGATGAAGACAGAGGATGACGACTGGAAAGGATGAGGTTGCCATGTTGACCAACCGCGAGCGTGAGGTCGTGCGGCTAATCGCGCTCTCAAACAAAGAGATAGCGCGCGAACTCGGCATCACCGAAGGCACGGTGAAGGTCCATCTTGTCAACATCTTCGCCAAGATGAAGGTCCGAAACCGCACGCAACTCGCCATCGCTGCCGCCGCTATCGCGCTTACGGTTGCGTTGCCCGCAGCCGCGCAGCCGTTCTACGGCGATCCGTATGACGCAGCGCGCGCCAATCAATGGCGCTATCTAGCGCCGAATGTCTATCGTGCAGCGCCGCCGCCGCTCGCCTATGCGCCGCTGCCGCCTGTGGTGATCCCGCCGCCGGTTGACCCGCCGCCCCCGGTCCCGCTGGGATGGGTCTATCGCTACTATGCGCCGTGCGCCGATCCAGATTGCAGCACGCTCGTGGTCAGTGTTGGCGCTGACGGCCTCAATGTGCGCGCGCTCCCGCGCGGCCCGGTCATGCTCTCACTGGTCAACGGCACGCCGCTGATCCCGATGCAGAAGGATGGCGATTGGGTGCTGGTCGCGCCCGCGTGCGCGCTCGTGCCGACGTGGACATGGTCTTGGACTGCGGGCGTTCCGCTGAGCGTGTGCCTATGACGCAATTTAGCGTGCTGCCCGCGCCGCCCGGTTATCTGTTGGTTGAAATCGATGAGGACACTTTCAAAGAAGGGTCAATCGACAACCGACTGTCCGAGCCGCAGCCTGTGCTCGGATTCGTCGTAGAGAAACGGGAGCATTATTTCAATGTTTCGCCGATGACCGTCTTTGGCGTTCACGACGATGGTGGATTGGGCGGATATGCTTTGATCCGCCCTGATGGCAAAGTCGATTATTGGCACTGTAGCGAATACATTTTCGACTCGATTGACGATTTGAAAATCCATCTTCTTCGTGATGCCGCAGAACTCGACCGCGAAACGGCATCTGATGCCGACAAGGATGATCCCAAATTCGCCGCCACTTGTCGTCGTCACGCGAGAAAACTTGAGAAGGAAGCCTCCAACTATGAGTGGGATGACTAAGCCATGACCAGACAACGCGCCAGCATCATTGTCGCTCAGCTTCTCGTCTCGGCGGCACTCGCATTCGCCATCGTCTCGACGGTTCGCATCATCATCGCGCATGGCGAGGAACGGGCGACGTTCACAGATCGCAATGGGCACTTTAGCGGCTCGTCGATCACAAACGGGCCGAAGACGGATTTCTATGACGCGCGCGGACGCTATCAGGGCACGACCACGCAGCAATCGCGCGATCAAAGCCATCCGCTCGGCAACGTCAACGGCAGCGATCCTTTCGGGAGACGCGGGCGATGACCAAAGCCCTCACGCTCGGCTTGATTGCGGGCTACTTCCTGCTGTGGGCGCGGTTCTCCGATTGGAGTCCGCACCTGATGATCTTTTGGGAAGGCAACGCCGATCCGCGACCGCCGCTCGCGCGCGTGGGCGTGGCGTTCCTCTTGATCGTCGTGGCTTTCGTCACTGTCCTGCATAGCGACGAGAAGCGATAGTGGTCGGCTCTGAGGTCAAGATTTGGGTCGCCGTCATCATCATCGCGGTCGCGCTCGGCTTCGGCCTTCGCTACGCACGCGGCGAGACGCCCGACGAATGGTGGGAATTGGTCACGGCGATTGAACAGCAAGACGCTCGGCTCGATGCCGACGAGCGCCGATTCATCGCCAACGTGCGCAATCGGCTCGCCGTGCGCCGGGACGCTGTGCCCACGCCAGAGCACGCACGCTGGCTGCGCAACATCAAGACGAGGCTCGGGCTATGAAAATTCTAGCTTTCGAGACCGAGATGATTGTTTGCCACATCGCGAGGGCCGAGCCGGAACAGGCTCGCGTGCAGGGCGTCATCGACATGACGGAACGAGAGTTCGAGGACTTCCGCCGCATCGAGCGCGCCTTTTGGCATTGGAACAACACGATCTTGGGACGGCTGCGAGAGAACGAATGAGCGCCATCGCCTTGATACTCATGCTCTTGCTCGCGGCTTGCTCGCATCCACTGCGGCTCGACCCGCAGCGTGAGCAACTTCAGCGCAAGCAGGACGAATGCCTCGCCCGAGGCGGCAACCCACAGGAGTGTCGGCCATGATCTGCGCCGATTACTCCGCGCCGCCGCCAGTCACGGTCACGATCTGCGAACCGCACAAGCCCGCAGGCGCGCGCGAGTATTGGTCGTGGCGCGAAATAAATGGCCGCCCGTGCTGGTATGCAGGGCGGCCGGGTAAGCCAAAAACCGAGCTTCGGTGGGAAGTGCTGTATTCCCGCCCACCGGAGGGGCGGGGAGCGGAGCCAGTCGTCAGTCCGCCGCAGGATGCCGACCGGCCCGCCCCCGAACCCTCTATCACAATTCTTCGCGTGACGCCCGTGGGCGCGGCGGAAGGTTCGTTCGATGACCGTTGGCTTCCCGTGCTGTCATGCGGGTATCACTTCGTGGGCACGTGGGATTGTCGTCGGAGGGTGCAGCCATGAAAGACGCCGAGCTACGCGAGATGATTGGCAACCTCGAACGCAAAATCGACAGCCTTGATGCAATGATCATCGCGACAGATTGGTCGAAGACCTTCGACAAATATCTCGAAGATATAAAGAAGCGAGTGGAACGCATCCAAGAGGTTGTCGAGCAAGGCAGACGCTTCGAGGAAATCAGGATCGTGCCATCAACGCGTCTGCCAGCGGTCATCGGCATGGCGGCTGGCGCGATCATCTTTCTCGCCGGGATGTTTTTCGCATGGGTGCTCAAATGACGAGCCGCCTTGACCCGTACACGTACATTCTCATTGACCGCAAGCCGGTGCAGCATGCGAACGACGACGAGTGGTTTCATTGGTACTTGGACTATGCAAACCGACGCGTAGCGAAAACGACAATAGGTGACATTGAAATCAGCACCGTATTCACGAGCCTCAACATCATCCCGCAGGATATGGCGCTATTCGAGACGATGGTCTTCGGCGGCGAGCATAACTATGAGTGCTGGCGCTGCCACACGTGGGAAGAAGCCGTGAAGCAACATAATAAAATCGTCGCGATGATCGAAGGGGAACAGTCATGAAATTCGGACTTATCGATCCACACAACGCCCGCACCGAGATCGTCGAGGCAAACGATTGGCCGGACGTGGCAAAGACAGTCGGCCTCGAAAGCGGTCGCACCGACTACGGGACGCTTGGGCGATACCCGGAAGGCGGCGGCATCGGCTATTTCTGCTATGAATTTGGCCTCTACATCCCGGTCGAGAAGCAACGCTATTTCTCGGTAGGCAACCGACTCGTCGCTGGCGCGGCCGTGCTCTACGGCTTCAACGAAATGGGCGAGACCGTGGATCTCGAACGGATGCCGAGTGTCATATTCTATCGCGACGCCCACGAGGTCGAGGATGCAATCCGCAGCGGGCGGATCGAGCGCCCGCAGATCTCAATTAACAAGGACGTGCTCTGGCGCTGGCCCGAACCTCTCCGCGATGAGGGCATGATCGCACGCATGCGCCAGCATGGAACCTACGATGGTTAGAGGCTTGCAAATAATCCTGATGTCGATTGCGCAAATCCTCGTCGGTGTTGCCGAAGGACGAGCGCCGGAAACTCTGTTCGCTCTCTGGTGTGCGGCCGTCTTCATCGGGATCATTATCTTGTTTTTGGTAAATGCGCGCTGAAGCAAAAAAAGAACGCGGCCCGTGAAGGCCGCGCCAAAGGACTCGGGAGGATTACTGCAAATCGCTGTAGACGACCAAGCTGATCATCACGAGGCCGATGATGAGCATCGCAAAGATGGCGAGCCGGACGAGAAACTCGCGCGTGCTCACGGGATCAGGCCATCGCAGGCTCGCTTTCATCGACGTAGCTCTGCACGGCCATGAGCATGTGGTCCGCTTCCGAGCGTAGCTCCGTTTCGTGCCGGATTATTGGGCCGTAATGATTGCAGAGATTGCGCAGCGTAAGCGCGCAGCTTTCGGCAGAGAACGCAGGGACTTCTTTGCACATGGCTTGGAATTGCTCGCCAACGCCACTGCCGTAGTTTTCCCAATCCGAACTGCTGCATGACACGCCCTCGCTGAAGGCTTCGAGGAACCCGGGAGACAATCCCATCGCGTATTCGTCCATGATGCTGCCGAAGTGCGGCTCGCTCGCGCTATGCGCGTTGTAGCTCGTTTGAAAGGCCCCGGCCTCGCAAGTTTCGGCCTCGACGTTATCGGCGGACTGATCGCGACCACAACAATGCTGGCCCGAGCTTTCCCGCATCCCGTGGCCGAGCATGAGCGCGTAAAGGTGCCGCAACGTGTCCGCGCCATCGCTTTCGTTGCTCATGCCGAGCCGGTCGAAATCGGCCCGGTACAAATTGAGCGCGTCCTTGTCAGAACTCGTGCGAGCCTTGGCCATCTCGGCGGCAGCGGCGTGACCGGCCTTGAGCTTCTTGTAGGTCTGCCCGAAAGCCAACGCCATGCCTTGCGTCCATCCCGTGGGCGCGACGCCCCGGTCGTCCCAAGAATAATCCGCAATCCCGCTTTCGTTGGCAATCTGCATGATTTTCATCTGTTGCTCGGCGGTGAGCGACCCGGGCGGCAACGACGGGATCTCGGGGAGCTTGTGGTCGTAGAGCGCCTGCCACGTCTGCGGCCCGCAAATGCCGTCAGCTTCGAGCCCGCGTGAGCGCTGATAGCGCACGACGTTGTCATGCGTTGTCGGCCCGAAATCGCCGTCGAACTCGCCTGTAAAGCGCGGGATCATTCTTTGCATGGCAAGCACGTCATCGCCTTCGTCACCTTGGCGCAGCGTCGGACGATCCCCAACCGGGACGCTCTCGGGACGATCCGGCCATTGCGGGCGCGACGGCCGCTCGGGCCGCTCGGGCGTCTCGGGCTCACCGGCAATCGTTTCGGCTATCGAGCGGCAGATCGGCTCTACGCTGCGTTCATAGAGCGAAGCATCGGCGCTCGAATTGACGAAGCAAATTTCTAGCAGGCAGGCTTTGGCAATCGTCGAATTCAAAAATTTCAACGAATCGGTTTGCTTGGGGCCGCGATCTTTGAGACCGGAGACGCGAGCGATTGCAGACGCGATGTCCTTCGCCGTCGCTTTCGTGCTCTCGCTCTTGTGCCAAACTTCGGTGCCGATGGGATCGTCAGTGGTCCCGCCTTCCGACATATTGAAATGCACGCTGATGTCCCAATCATGCCCCTCACCATCGAACGATTCATTGTGCGCGTTGCAGATCGTTTCGAGATTGGTCTGCTGATCACGAGATGTATCATCGTGAAACACTTCGACCTCGACACCTAAATCTTCGAGAGAATCGGCGATGCCGTCTGTGACGCGGCGCGCTTCCTCGACCTCGACCAAAATATCTTCGGCCCCGGCGACGTACTTGCCATGCCCCGATGAAATACAAACCTTCATCGCGAATCCTCCATAAGCCCTTTCTCGGTCAACTCCTTCTCACGCGCCGCAATCCCCTTTGCTGCTTCGTTATGAAATCGTCGCGCGTTCAGCACGCCATTATGGAAGTAGGTCCAATTCTTGCAGCCGTCCTTCAAACAAGTGGTGAAGAGAAAGATTAGCTGCTGCTGATATGCCGTCTCCAATGCTTGCTTGTCTAAGCGAAGCAAGTGAGCGTCGAGCGGAACGCCTTGATACATCTGCGGTGGATCGGTGATCGCCTGTCCTTCTGCCTCATCCCACCGGCCGGTCAGGAAACCGAACAGGGCGAGCGCGAACAGGATGGCAAGCACGATCCCCATCGTCAATGCGAGACGATTGCCGATGCTCATCTGATCGGGCGTTTTCCACCGCATCATAACCCCGCTGGCGTGTAGATGCCCGTCGTCCATGGCGTCGGCGGGCTGTAATAGCCCTCGACCATCTGCACGACGACAGCGTTGTACTGCGCGGTCGTATCGGTATAGGGCGAACTCGCATCGATGATCCGTTTGTCCACGTCGCTCGCGAGATCGCTGAGCGCATAGCGCGAGGAAAAGCCTAGTTGCCGCGACTGCGTGGCGACAAGGCCGTTGCCAGCGGGATCGATGTAGCCGGTAATGATTAGCCCGCGCGAACCATCCAAGCCCAACGTCAGCGGATCGGTCGGTACACCCACGAACGATCCATCGTCGGCCGTCGTCGGTGCAGCGCTTTTGCTGAGACCGGAATTGAATGTCATCTGATAGAGATGCGCCGCGATCCACGGATCTCGCGCACTCACCGGGCCGATATAAAGACTATCGAGGATGAAGTCGCCCATGACCCAGAGCCGCGTCGCATAGCCGCCGGGAATCGGATAGATGCCATTCGGATCGATGCGCTGGACGAATGTGCGGCCCTGCCAACCGTTTTGCGACCCGTCCATTTCATCTCCTACGCGGCCCTGGCGCTCTCGGGAGCAATGGCGATCTCGGTGAGACGATGCGCGCGGGTTTCGGCTTTATCAGCGGCGGCGTTGTGCGCGGAATAATCCGGCTCGTCGGAGTCGTATCTGGCGTTGTCAATTGCCCAGCCGGAACTTGCGAGGGATCGTACAGCCCTTCAATCGTGAGCACGCATAAATCGGTCATGGCATAGCCGTAACCATCGCTATTAGTCCAACCGGCATCAGTGACATCGTACCAAACGGTGGTGTCAGAGCGGTCAGTATTCTCGGCAAGGTCAGGAAGCACCATCACTCCGGTCACTGGATCATTAGTCGTCGCTTCAAATATCCAATGCTCAAAGCCCCCAAGATAACCTATCGTATTAGGTGCCAAACCATTGCCGTTTGGATCAAGATAGCCGGAAATCCAAAAGCCATTCGTCGGATCGATGCCGAGCCCCAACTTCATCGTCACCACCGGAACATAATTGCCGTTGTCATCGAAGTTCACGACCACGCTCTTGCTCTTGATGCCGGTCGAATCATTGGGGTTGAGTGGATTGCCCGCGCTGTCGGTCCAGAAGAAGAGTTGATGATTCAAGTTGATCAACCGCCAATTGGCAGCATTGGCGGCTCCAATGAAGAACTTATCGAGCGTGTATGATCCGACAATCGTGATGCGCATGTCGTAGGGCGCGATGAGTGGCGAAATTGTGCTGGCATCGTAGAAGACACTCCAACTATAACCATTCCAGCCACCGCCGATGTAAGGCAACGTCGCCGGATTTTGCACCAAGACCGGATTGCCGGAATTGTCGTAGACCAAGTTGCCGTTAGCATCGACCTTCTGCACCATGGGTGGCCAAGTCGATTGCGTCATGATTGTCCACACGCGCGGCACCACATCGCTCGGCGTGCCTCCGGGCGGCGGTGCGGGCGGTGGGATCGGCGGCATCACGCCGACCGGCGGTGCGCCCGCGAGCGCGCGGACCTGCCAATCCATCAAACCGACCGGCAGCGGCGGCACCGGCTGTTTCGGTCCCGGCAGCGGCCCATCTATCTCCTGCCAAAATGTCCACGGGTCTTGGTCGCCGATGACGTTCTGATGCCGATAATTCATGCATGAATAGAAGCTATCGGCGTGAAATGGATGGTCTTGTGACCAACTCCCGTCGAGCTTGCAAATGAGATTGGCGGGGCTCTGTGCCCGCTGCAACGATGCCGCGCGTGCGCCGCGCGCGATCTCGTCCGCAGACATGTCCATGTCTTGGGGCCACGAGGGGTTCTGCCACGGCGCGTAGTAGAGCTTAGGCATCAGTCTTTAGGGGGCGTCAGGCGGCGCATCATCGGCGTTGACATAGCACGCGCGCGGCGTCGGCGGTGGATTCGGCGGTACGTAACCCGGAGCGCTCGGCACACCGGCATTGGTCGCCAACAACGTCGCAGGCGGCTTCGGCGGCACCGTGTAGCCTATCAGAGTGAAGCGCGGATAGTTGGTGCGCTGACCGACAGGCAGCGTGTTGGCGTAGTTCGTCCACTCTGTGTCCGTGTGCGGATTGTTCGGAACGTGCTGTGGGAGCGTGCCAGTCTTCGCGTTCCACACTACTCCACACGATGGAATGACGCACTTATATTGCGCACTCAAAGGAGTTGGGTTTATTGGCGCATTAGCAGGCATCTTTCTCTCCCATTAGAACTGAATCACGGCCGCGTAAGCATTCACAGTATTCGGCGCTGGCGACATCGTGCCGATGCCGCACCCGATAGCGTTACAATAAGACCCGCCGCCGACTACGAGGTCCATGGTGCCGTTGTAGTATAGACCCGAGTTGGTGATCCACGCATGACCGCCGTCCATGATGACACCGTAATAGCCGTTGGAAAGATAATCAGACGTTTCACCGAGAAACGTGCAATCGCCAGCGACGTAGACGCCCGCCGTGTAGTTACCCTGGCACATCCCGTTTACCCAAACCATCAACGCCCCGGAATAAAGGTTGACGCCGCTGCCCGCCACGCCACCGATGCCGTTGTAGCTGAAAGTGCCGGTCTGTATCCAGCAAATGCCGCCTTGCATCATGCAGCCAGCTTGGTGGTTCCCGACCGCAGCCAATTCTGAATTGACGAAGCCTTGCCACGCGCCGCCCAAGATGTAGATGCCATTCATAATGCAATTGCAAACGCAAACCGATAGCGATGAAATCGTGTAGAGAGTACAGCCGCTAATACTAATGCCATGACCGCCAAAGCCCCAAACGGATACACCGTCCAAAAAAACTGCTTGTTCAACATCAATGCCATAACCATCCCAATAATTATTTCCCGCAACAGATTGGCTCCCGGTGATGAGCAGATAACGTAGGATCGGGGCATAATGCAGGATGCGAAAGCCAGCAATGCCTCCGGTAAAGCTTAATTCGGTCGCGTAGATACTGCGCAGATAGACAATGTTCGCCGTCGCATCCGAGCCAAGATTGCTGCCGGTTGGCGAGCCACCAAGCAACGCGCCGCCCTGGATAGCGATGCGATTCGCGTTAGGATGATTGATCTCAACCGTCGCGGTATAGACCCAACGACCAGCGGCAACATAGAACGTGACATAGCCCGTAGGAGTTATGATGTATTGGCCGAGCCAATTCAGCGCGGCATTGAGGTCAACAAAGTCAGCACCCGCACCGTGCACGCGCTTGGTGATTGGAGTGGTGATGTACTTCTGGCCGATGAGGTTTTGGATCGCCTGCCACAACTGAGTGAGGTCGTTGTGATCTGGTGTCAGCCCCGCATTAGATATGACGGTGACGATCTCGATCTGATCCTCGTCGAACGCGGTCGCGGGCGGAATGCTTCCTTCGGTCCCGGTCACCGGATCGCCGTTGATGTATCTCGGATAGGTGCCGAGCGGGGGCGTCGGCGTGGCGAATGGCTGGCTATACCTCACGATGCTTTCTCCCTCTTTAGCGCGGCGGCGCTGGCGGCGTTCCGGGGTCTTCGCCGATGCCGATCAAGAACACGCGAAGATGCGTGTAGAGCAGGTTTTGCAGATGCTCGCTCAAGCTTCCGCCGAAGCATCCGATCTGAACCTGCAAGGTGCTGTAGTAGCCCGCCGGGGTGCCGCAGAATGTGAACGGGCTAGAGATCAGCGCCGCCGATGGATTCGAGCTATACTGCGCCAGCACGCCGTTGCGGTAGGCTTGGCAATTGCCTGAAGTGGTACGGTTTACTGTCCAGAAGCCATAGTTGCGCGGATCGCTGAATGCAAAGGTCCATTGCGCCGCATAGGCGTCATTGATCGCCAGATAAGTGATGCCGCTTTTGCCGTCGTTGACATCGATGTAGGTGTTGAAATTCGGCGAGACGTTTGCGAAGCAGATGTCAGTTATGCCAGCCTGCGATCCCGAAGTATCGGTCGACCACACTCCGATGAAGGCCGCGTTGCGCTTGTAATTTCCAAGCGTGTGCTGCGCAGGATTATAGTTGCTGTTGATGTATCCGAAATTGATGCCATCAGTGGATGAAATGAAACCGCGACCCGGTGTGTGCGGGCAATTGTTGACGTTGGTAGCAAGGGCAGTCGCCACCAGATCAGTGAGCGCCGCCACTTGCCGCGTGGCCGTCGTATCGTTTGGATCGCCGCCGAACAACCACAATCGGTCGACGAATGGCCAAATGCCATCCGCCTTGAGATTCTTGATCAGGAAATCAATCTGTGCCTCATAAGGCGCGTTGACGGTTCCGCCATGGGCAATGACCGCGTTGACCCAATTGGAAGTCTGAGGATCGGGCGGTCCCATCGCGGCGATGACATTCGGGAACGCGAAATCCGGCGAGCCGACATAGAACGATGTCGGCGCTTGCGGCCACAGAATGATGGTCGGCCGCGTGTCGATAACATTGGTCGCGTCGCGTTGCTTGACTTCGGTATTGTCCCGCAGCGTGACGTAGAACTGATCCGTGCCAGCATATGGATCGCCGATGCCGGAATAATCATACAAAACCAACGAATGTGCCGGTGCCCACCGCGAGAACATGCATTCGAGCGGCCCCGCGCGTTCGATGCGCAGATGCGGATCGATACCGGCCTGCCCGCTGCCCGCGCGAAACCAAACAAGCTTGCTGGACTTGTAATGAACCGTCCAAACAAACCGCATCGTCGGATTGCCGATCTGGCATGGCCAATCACTGAGCGAACCATCGGCTTGAATGACACGGTTATCGCCACATCTGTCGATCCCAACCATGAACGGGCGATACTCGGTAATCGTGATGCTGTAACCGAGATATGATGCGACCCACAAAAAGAATTCTATGCTCTGCGCGCCCAGCAGCGTCATGCGCAGCACGAGTGCCTTCTGCCGTTCGGCGATGCTTGTCGGTGCTGGATAACAAGGATCGGGCAATCCCCATGCCCGCTCCCAGCTATCCAACATTTCTACGGTCAGGCGCGGATCGCTCTCGCGCTCCAACAGATCAGCGGCGCGACCATCGGCCCAGCCCATGATGCCCGCCAGCCCGTATATGACCTTCATCAGGACGGAATCAGGCCATCTTGGCCACGCAATTCCGCTCGGTAGGAGATTCGAGAGCGCTATCGCATATTCATCTTGGCCACGACGAACATGACGATCATTGGGGAGCGGCGGCGGTAACGGCGAGAACGCTGGCGACGGAAATTGCGCCGGAAGCTGCGGCGGTTCTGGAATGAAGACTCCATTGCTCATGGCGTTGGATAGGTGATAGTCCCGAGCACCGCGAGCGCGCCATTGTGCGGCATAGGATGGTCTTCCATGTCTAGCTCGAATTCATTGGTGACGCGATTGATCGCTTCCGCGACCCATGACGCATAGATGGTCGTACCGGCGACAAGCTGCCCATTGACCTGATGCGCGGGCATCGCGCGCTCGACGAGCATGGCATTCACCGCCGTCGCGACCTGATTGCGCGCCGTCAGCGAATCATTGACCAGGGCGAGATTGAAATTTATCGGCTCGGGCACGGGAGGTTGGACTTGGAAATCGCGAACTGCGACTGGCCGCTTGCGATTGAGATAGGCATAGACGGCGTTGAGATCGTCCTGCAATGGAAAGCCGCCATTATCGGCTCGCAAAGCGTCGACCATGAACCTAATCGTAACCGTGCCCATCCCTAGTTCGCGCGGCGCGCACCACGCGCGCGTCACCGATGGAATCGCCATTGTCCATTGCTCGTAATCGTAGGCGCAGCCACCCATCGGCGGCTGTCGGATGCGCGCAAGAATGCGGGCGCGGAGCGCATCATCGCTCTCCACATCGGTGCCGCCGCGCAGATCGATGACGGTGACGGCGCTATCGACGCCGGAAATCGGCGAGCCTTGCGCGAGCACCGTGCCTACGGCCTGATTCTGATTAGCGCCGGGATTGAGCGATTGAATCGCGACCTCCAACGGCTGAGAAGTCGTATCCGGCAAAGTTTTGAATTCGAGCGTCTCGTAACTTTCGCCAGTTGGCGCATAGAGGACGCTGCCTTCTGGGATCATTACTCCTGGCACGCCGGTAAAGCCGACCGTACCGTTTGACGGCGTCGCGGCCTTTCTGCCGAGCGAACCGTCGCTATTTACGAGCCAGATGACCCCATGCCGGTCGATCCATATATCGGTTGCAGTGTCCGGCAAGAGCATTTTTGCCAGCCAATCGATGTAGCGCAGGACCAACTGCGCGCATCCGGCCATCGCATCGGCCATAACGCGCAGCACAGTATTGCCGACAACAGCCGCGCCTTGTAATGACGTGGTGAGGTCATCCCTCACCATCGCACGAACTTGATAGAGATTCGGCGTCGTCCATGGCATTTTAAGGCGTCCATCCGTAGGGCGAGAGTACGGGCTCGGTTAGCATCGCCGCCCACAGGTCTTGGAAGATCAGATCGATCTCGGCATTTGGCCCGCGATAGAACGTGACACGCACATCGATGCGCTGCGTGCCCACGAGTTGTGCCTGCACGGTAATGCCGCTGCACATCCGCATATTGACGAGAGGCATCACGGCCTGACGGGTATAATTCTCGGCGCGATAAAGCGTCTGCCCTTCCCACGAATAAACGTCGGAAATCTTGGCGCGCTCCAACAGCCAATTCTTCGTGCCGATTGGCCAGCCCGACCATATCGTGTCGCAGTCGAGGTCACCCCACCATCCTCTGCGGTCGTCGCTGTCGGGATCGGGGCGAATCTCATCGGGGCCTGACCGCGCATCAGTCATCAGCGCGACCTTGACAATGTTCCCGAGTTCCTGGCGCTGATCGAGAAGGCCATTCTTGAGCAGCAACCAATCGGCTACTGTTTCGCGCAACGACGCGCTCGATACGATGCGTACATCGGTCATGACGTTGCCACTCCGGGTGTTACGGTCGAAAGCACTCTAAGAATGCGCGGACAGAATGCGGGATTCACCACGCCGTTTTCGCGCTCGATCTCCCGCGCTCTCGTGTCGATGTTCGAGACTTCGTCGGCATAAATGCGATTGGCAAGATAGAGCGAAGGCATCGGCATGCCGCTGACATAGGTCATGTAACGCGGTAGTTGCAGTTCGCTCCTGGCCAGATGGTTGATCAACGCGCCGCCCATAGCATTGAGCGTTTGATAGACTCCGACATCCACGTCATCAACTCCTACGGCTTTCGCTGCATCGAAAGCAGCACTCATTTGCTGGATCATGCTAACGATATCGTTCTGATTGGTGAATGACATCGAAGCGATGATCTGCGATTCGAGCGCCAACGTCATGACCAATCCAGCCCGGAAAACGATCTGTGAAAATGGCGAGGTGTTGCCAGCTTGGCTCATGAGATATTGGCGCGTCGCCTCGGCACCCGCCAAGGTGGCACCAGCGGGAACGCAGGCATTAAAGATAACCTGCAACTGAGTGCCGAGCGTATTGCCGCGAATTGCGACATCAGCGGTTGTGCGCAGGGTGTTAATGAGCGCTCGCACGGTGTCGCGTTCCTTGGTCGGCGACGGCGGGATCGAGGAAAGCAGCGTGTTGAGCATGCCCACGAGAACATTGGTCGCTTGCTCTAGCTGCGACAGATAAGTGGGCGGCAAATCGAGTCTGACGACGCTCCATTGCAGACGCGGATAATCAGGTGCCGGACTTCCAAGCGAATAGGCATTAACTGCGAGAGTGTAATTGACAATGATGGGTCCGACTGGCGACCAGAACAGCGGGCCAAGAGAATAACTCGCGGGAGCGATATGATAGTTGAAACCGATGACAAGATTGGATGCAAAGATCGGCGAGCCGGTTGCCCAAGCATTGATGAAAATTCGATAGTTTTGGACAATCTGAACGGGAACGAAACCGAGCGGGCCGAGCGAGTATGCGCCAACCTGAAGTCGCTGAAGGATTTGCCGGATCGGCGGCAGCGTCCATGCCAGCGCGCCAAGCGAATAAGGATTGGCGTGTAGTGTATAATAGCCGCCGGGCGGATACTGTGCGACAGCGGGCTTTGCAAACGCGGGCGAGCCTACGCTGTAGCTCGTTATGCTGAAATGATAGTTGAAATGAAGCGGGCCGACCGGCGTCCAGCCAAGCGGTCCAAGCGAATATGTAAAGACATTGAACGCGTAGACGACCTTGCCGACAACCGGGATGCTGAGCGGCCCAAGCGAATAAGCTGGCGCTGAGAATACATAGTTGGTGGTGAGTGCGGGGGCTGCAAAAGCTGGCGAGCCGAGCGAATAGGTGCTTGCAACAACAGTGAGTCCCGCTTGAAAAGCGGTATTCTGAAATGCATTGCCCTGGAATGCCGGATTGCCGGACACAGGATTACATGCCCATCATCGCCAAGTTGAAACCGACCGAAGGCGACGGCCCGTAGGTCACGACGACCATTCCCTGCGCACCGAAGCTACCTGAGCCGCCGCCAGATGAAATCCCCCCACCGCCACCGCCGCCCCCATACAATCCACCCGATCCTCCTTGGCCATCGGCCGCGTTTCCGCCGCCGCCGCCGCCACCGCAGCCGTGCGTCGAGTCCCACTCGCTACCACTCCCGCCATTGCCAGCAGTGGTCGCCAAATAACCGCCGCCGCCGCCCGCGCCCGTCCCGGCCGCCGCGTTCGTGTCGGACGCAGGCCCGGTCGCCCCTGCCGGTCCCTTGCCGCCTCGCCCGCCGGTCGACGCATTCGTTCCCGGCGAACCGGCCGAGCCGAGAGAATCGTCTGCGCCCCCACCGCCCCCACCATACATAGTGCTGGTCGCAGTGCTCGTTTGTCCGCCG
>Ga0126381_100003829_pt1 | contig 16319 bp, 15 predicted proteins | sample PanSoiMetPlot_28_FD_96465 | JGI IMG/M metagenome (GOLD analysis project Ga0126381, IMG submission 96465) | Tropical forest soil microbial communities from Panama - MetaG Plot_28 | ecosystem: Environmental > Terrestrial > Soil > Tropical forest > Bulk soil | place: Panama | collected 2016-02-17 | reverse complement strand
GATCAGGATCGCAGCCGCTGGGACTATGCGCTGATTCGGCATGGATTGGCGGCGCTGCAACGTGCCGAAAGGCTGGGCGGTTCGCTCGGACCTTACACGGTACAGGCCGCGATCGCGGCCTGCCATGCGCGGGCCACTGTTTCATCGCAGACCGATTGGCCGCGCATTGCCGCACTCTACGGCGATCTTGCCGAGTTGATGCCCTCGCCAGTAGTGGAATTGAATCGCGCGGTGGCGGTGTCGATGGCCTACGGGCCGCAGGCCGGACTGGAGATTGTTGACTCGCTTATTTCCGAGCCGTCGATGAAGTCGTATCACTTGTTGCCGGCCGTGCGCGGCGACCTACTTAAGAAACTGGGGCGTGTGTCGGAAGCACGCACGGAATTTGAGCGCGCCGCCGGGCTGGCGCAAAATTCACGAGAACGAACGCTACTACTTGACCGTGCCGCGTCCTGCGGCATGACGGCTGCGAATTAGCCTGCGGGGCGGACAAAAAGGCTCTTTTCCTGCGACAACGAAAGCTCTAGGTTTACCTGCAAGGGTGACGCGGCGCATTTGTCCGCTGGATTGAGGAGCCACTGTGAGCGACGGGACATTTCAGAACGATAGAGCGACGGTAGCGGATACGCTGACATTTGCGGCGGGTCGGGCGGCGGACTATGTAGTGAAATGCACGCAGCGGCGGGTGAGCCCCTCGCCTGAGGCGGTCGCGGCGCTGCATGGTTTTCGCGAAGCGTTGCCGGAAAATCCGAGCGATCCACGGCATGTGATTGCGATGCTAGATGAACTGGGCTCGCCGGCGACGGCGGCCTCCACCGGCGGGCGGTATTTCGGATTTGTGATCGGAGGATCGCTGCCAGCGGTCACAGGCGCAAGTTGGCTGGCAAGCGCCTGGGATCAAAATGCGGCACTACGCGTGATGTCGCCAGTGGCGGCTGAGTTGGAGGACGTGGTTCTGGACTGGGTGCGGGATTTACTGAGATTGCCAGGGGGCTGCGATGGGGGATTGGTTACATGCGCGACGGCGGCGAATTTTACAGCGCTGACGGCGGCGAGATCGGCCATTCTGGCGCGGGCCGGGTGGAACGTTGAAGACCATGGAGTGGCGGGAGCCCCGCAGGTCGAAGTCGTTGTTGGACAGGAAGTACATGCCTCGGTGGAGAAAGCCCTAAGCCTTGGCGGATTTGGACGAAAGAGAGTGACCATGGTCGAAGCCGACGGACAGGGACGCATGATGACCAAGAAGTTGCCGCGGCTCACAGAGCGCAGCATCGTGTGCATTCAAGCAGGGAATGTGAATACCGGAGCATTCGATCCGGCTGAGGAAATCTGCGATCGTGCGCACGACTCAGGGGCTTGGGTGCATGTGGATGGCGCATTCGGACTGTGGGCCGGCGTTTCACCGAAATACGCACATTTGACCAAAGGATTTGAGCAGGCGGACTCGTGGGCTACAGACGCACACAAATGGCTGAATACCAACTACGACAGCGGGTTGGTGATGGTGCGTGAGGGCATGGCGTTGCGCAGGGCGATGACCATTTCGGCGGCCTACCTGCATGCCGGAGCGCAGCGCGAACCAATGAATCATGTGCCGGAGGCTTCTCGGCGCGCGCGCGGTGTGGAATTGTGGGCGGCGCTGAAATCTTTGGGGCGAAGCGGGCTGCGAGATCTCGTGGAACGTACCTGCAAGTTTGCCGCACAGTTTGCGCAACGATTCCGGTCCGCGGGATTTGTGGTGCTGAATGACGTGGTCATCAACCAGGTGCTGGTGTCGTTTGGCTCGGCGGAGGCTACGCAAGATGTGATACGCCGAGTGCAGGAAGAGGGAACGTGCTGGTGTGGGGGAACGGTGTGGAAGGGTGAGACGGCGATGCGGATTAGCGTGTCTTCATGGGCGACGACGGAGACAGACGTGGAGAAAAGCGCCGAAACTATCATCCGCATCGCGAGAGATGTGGCCTCATGACCTGTGGCCCTCCCTTTTTAATGGCGGGCGGGCCGTGTCGAAGCAGGAGTCGCTCGGCCGACGATGAGGCGTCGGAGTTCGCGAATCAACTGCATCACGGTGATGAAAACCGACGCCAGTAGGAAATAGAAAATCACCTGGTTGATAATCACGGCGGCGTGCTGATAACTGGCGGTTCCTGGAATGACCCAGGTGCCAGCCTTGATCAAAAAAAAGCAGACGACCAAAGTTGCGGAATGGGCGGCCACGCGAGCGAAAGTGCGCAGGCGCACCCAGTCAGGGCGAAACAGATTGGTGGCCGCCTGGATCATGATGACCAGCGCGATCATGGCGAAGGGTGCGTAAAGCTGCCGCCACACGGGCGCCCCTTTGAGAAACAGAGCCGCAGGACCAAGGATGAGGAACGGCGCGCTGCGAGCCGCTCGCAGCCAAACTAGGAAGACAGCCAGCGCGACCAACTGAGAGATGGATTCCATGCGGGAGACTCTGGGGTCTGCTGTCCGCGTGGTGCACGCCGGAAAGTGCGCCGCATTCGGTTTCCTGGCGTCCCAGCGATCCGGATGTTTCGTAAGATGCCTGTCCATGACGGAAAAAATCAGCGTGATAATGGAGAACTGAATCAGCAGGTTGTAGAACAGCGTGGACAGAGCGCCGCCCAGACCCAACGACTGCCCGCTGGCCAACAGAGCGACGAAAATGATCAGGACGACAGCGCCAGTCAGCCCAAGGTTGAACGAGAGAACCTTCGCGTAAAACGGAAACAAGGTCGGCCCGATGAGTTGGCGGCCAAAGGAGAGACTGCGATGATCCTGCCGATAACGGCTGGCAACAACCAAGGGATTTCCGTGCTGCCTGAGCAGCGATTCCATTTCGGATTCGTCGAGCGGCCTGCCGAGCTGGGTCTCCCGATCTTCGATCTCCGAATGAATATTTTCCGAGAGCTCCCGGATGATGTCGTCTTTTTGTTCGTCGGGAAGCGCGCTGCGCAGTGTTTTCAGATAACGATCGAGCATTTCCATGGCGGCTCCTTACAATCCATACACTCGAAGCAGAGTGACGCAGATCTGGCCAAGATCGAGCAGGATCTGCAGCAACACAAGAATCACGGGCCCCATGACGCGCCACGGGGACAGACCGATTAAGAGCAAGCTGGCGATGGCCGCAAACCGCAGCAGGTTTGTCTTGTTGACTGGGAATGTCTGGAAGTTGCGATCGAGAGTGTTCATGGCGTTAACCTTTCACGATCCCGTTCAAGGAGGAGTCGATACTTTTCCATTCATTGAGAAGTTGTTTGAGAATGCTTTTGCCCTCGGCGGAAAGAACGTAGAAGCGTTTGTTGCGCTTGTCCTCTTCGCGCCACTCGCTGACGAGGAGTCCTTGAGATTCCAGGCGGCGCAGCAGGGGATACAAGGTGCCTTCGTCGATGGCCATGCCGTGCTCGGCGAGGGACTTGCGCAGGGTGTAACCGTACTGTTCGGTGCGCAGCTGCGCGAGGACCGCGACGATGAGGGAGCCGCGGCGAAGTTCGAGGCGAAGGTTTTCGAAGAGGTTGGCGTCGGTCGTCATACTGTGCCTCATCTACTATGCAATACATACTATATGGCACACAGTATTAATGGCAAGCTCTTTTTTTGGAGCTTTCTTGACCCGGAAACTCTCGTGCGGCAACTTCCGATCAGGTATTGCTTGGTCGCTAGGAACTGGTTGCGGGAGTGCGATTCGCGCCACCGCGGGCAGGCGTAGTAGCGAACTTGCTCTCTCTTGCGTTTAATCCAGTGCGGTTAATGATTTGACGTGGAGTTCGAGGGCCTGATTATACTGGCGCTCGATCTGGAGCTCGGTTTGCAGCTTTTTGATTAGGAGTTCAAGGCGTGAGATTTCGGTTTTTAATTTTTGCATGTCGGTGACGCTGGCGGTTGGGCGGTTGGGAGTGGCTAGGCTGAAATTACGAGCAGGCGCTTGAGGTTGCGTGTGCGCTGGTGAAGAAGGCGGAAACTGCTGAAGATGCGATGGCGATGGAACCTGGGGCAACGCGTGTGGCTGCGGGTTGAAAGCTTCGCCGAGAGCGCGCGGCCAGGCGGATTCGGGGCGCGCTTCGGCGTGCACGGGAACCACGGGAACTGGCGTTGCAGCGGGAGGCGGGGCGAAGAAATTGCTGAGCGCGGGGGAAGTGGAAGGGCGCGAAGCTGGAAGTGAGGGCACGGCCGGTTGGGCGGATTTTGGCTCGAGAAAATTTCTTACGCGGGCGATGAGATCCTGGGGTTGAAACGGTTTGCGAATGAGCTCGTCGGCGCCGACTGAGACCGCCTTGTCGGCGACGTTTTTGTTGACCACACCGGACATCAGAATTACGGGCGTGCAGCTGAACTGCGGATGCTGCTTGATCTGGCTGCAAACGGAGTAGCCGTCCTGATCGGGCATGATGACGTCGGTGATGACGGCATCTGGCGGAGTCTGCTCAAACTGCGCGATGGCCGTAGCGGCGTCGCCGGCCGTGATGACGGTGATATTCTCGCGGCGGAAAGCGATTTTGATCACTTCGCGCATGGTGGCGCTGTCGTCGATGAAATAGACGGTGTGCATGCGCTTGGGCGTCGCGGCGGGATCCGGGGAGGCGGGTGGAAATTGCATGGTTTCGCTCATTGCGACTCCTTTTCGGGTGTGGCCGGCGAATCGTCGTCGGCCGGTGCGAGTGAATCGTCCAGCGATGGCGCGGAATGCGAAGCCTCGAGAGATTGCGAAGCCGCAAAACGGTCGAGCGAATCTGCGATGGCGGCAAAATCGTCGATCGGTCCGACGGCGTCGTCAAAAGACGGTGAGGGAGCAAAGTTGTCGTACAAAAGCGTGAGCTGCGAATGATCGGTGGACGGGACCGCACCGGAGTCGTTTGCATGCATGATTGGCGAGTCGTCGTGCATCGGTGCGAAGACGCCGTTTGCGGCAGAGGATTCAGAACGGCTGTCCATTTCGTCGCCGGCGGAATGCTCAGCCGAAAAATCCGGTTCGACCGTCTCAGGCAAATCCGGAAACTCGGTGCTTTCGATCAGGGGCGCGATCACCGTTTCATCGTCCAGCGGCGCGATCAGGGAAGGCTCGCCCGCTTGAATCGTTGCCGCGTGGCCATCTGTCGAGGCGGGCGTTGAGCGGTCCTCGGCAAGGGTCACCGTGGGGTGGCCGTCGGACGGACCTAGTGCAGGGAGATCGGCAGCATCGTCGTTACGGGAAGACTCATCGACTTCGCGCATGGCGTCGAGCATGAGATCAGTCGCGGAACGCAAGACGGTACGTTGCGTGGAAGACGACCCGTAAACGAACTTGTAGACGCCGGAGTTGTTCTTGAAACAATTCTTGAGGATGTGAATGACAGCCTCGTCGCCGAAAAGCGAGCCGCATTCGGCGTGGTTGATGGTGCCGGCGTCAAAGAAGAGCAGAGCATCGGTATCGCCGGAGTTGATGTGCAACGCGCCAGTCTGATGCGCGTGACCGAGCATCTGCATTACGCCAGGAAGATCGTGGTGATTGAGGCTGCCGCTGAGGCTGGTGTCGGCTTGCGGGAGCATTTGCGTGGGCTGAAAGCCTTCGGCTTTGCTGATGATGATATTTTTTATGTGCGTGGCGATGACGGCGGGCTGGCGAGTGCGGTCGATGTAGTCGTCGCAACCGGCCTGGAAAGCCTCCATCAGAGCGCGCTGGCTGCCGTCGCCGAGAGCGATGATAGGCATTGCGGCGTTTTTGACGTCGGCGCGAATCATGCGGGCGATATCAAGCGCGCCCATTTCGCGCATGTTGGTGGAGCAGACGATGGCGGAAGGCGCGTCGTATTCGAGAGTGGTGAGCGCGAATGCAGGTTGCGTGCTGGAGTTAACTTCAAAACCTTCCCGTTTCAAAGCGTCACTGAGACGTTTGGAAAAATAAACGTTGGTGTCGATCAGAAGAATTTTGGCGGGGCGGCCTGCCAAGATCATGTTCTGGCCTCCGCGAGGTTAGCCAGTGGTTCGGGCAATACGGCTTCCGACGGGCCGGGAGTGAGCGCTGAGAGGCGCAGCACTTCGATGACTTCGCCGCCGTGGGAGAGCCAGCCATTGACATGAGCAGAATCATTGCACCCGGCTTCCATCATTTCGGCGTTGATGAGTTCGCATTCGCCGCTGACGGGAATAGCGATCCAATCAAGCTGGCAGCCGTATTTGCGCGTGGCCAGGAGATGGAAGCGTCTGGTACCGAGTTTCTTGCCGGTGAGCTGTTCGGCGATGTCGCAGACAGCGATCATGCGACCACGGCGGAGGATGACTCCCTCGATGGCCGCGGATTTGTGCGGAAAGCGAAAGATGCGGCTGGGCGCGACGAGCTCCGCGACCTCGGAGGCCGGCAAAGCGAAGCGGCGCTCACCAAGGCGTAGCAGAACGAAAGAGAGCAGGACGGATTCGGGCGCCGCGGTCATTGCAAAGGAGCTCCCGTATTTTCAGGCGAAAATTTAGCAGTGTCGGCGGCCAGTTGTGCGGACTCGAGAACAGTTAGTTCCTCGAGAGAGAGAAAACCTTCGGGATCTACGACCGGAACCACGGCTTGATCGAGCGCCGTGAGTCCGCGATACCAATTGCGTTCTTCGCCTTGAAAGGCCAGCGAAAGCGCCTGAAGGCGAGTCATGGTAGTCATTTTGTCGATGCCGTCGATGAGCAGGGCGGTGCGTGTGCGACGCAGAAAAAAAACGAGCGACGCGGGATGCGGCTGTAACGCGAAATGGATCGCGGCGTTGACAATGTACAGCGTGCGGTCACCTCGGCGAATGCTGTGGCGGACCTTGCGAAGATGGCTTTCGGGAAGATCGCGAGCCATGCCTGCAATGTTGTCCACGCTGCGCACTTCCTGCACGGAAGCGGAGGAGATGGCGAAATTCTGTCCGCTGACACGGAACAGAATGATCTGTTCGGTGAGCGGCTGGTGCGCTTTGGCGGTGGGAAAATTCATCAGCGTACCCCTACCGGAGTGGCGCGCGTAAGAGCGATGACGCGCTTCTCAATGGCGGCGTAAATGTCGTCGAGGCCCAGGACTTGATCGACGGCCTGGGCTTTGATGGCTTCGGCGGGCATGCCAAAAATTACGCAGGTGGCTTCATCTTGCGCGATAACGTGGCCTCCGGCTCGCTTGATGGCCCTTGCGCCTTGCGCGCCGTCGTTGCCCATACCGGTGAGAACGACGCCGATGGAAAGAGTGCCGCCATAAGCCGCCACCGATTCCATGGTGACGTCGATGTTGGGCAGATAGCCGGCGATGCGGCCGCTGGCGCAATCGAGTTGAACGCGGCCGAGCGGATTGACGCGAAGATGCTGAGAGCCGGGGCAAATGTAGAGAGTGCCGGGTTGCAGAGTGTCGCCGGATTCGGCTTCTTTGACGCGGATTTCGGTGAAATCCGCGAGCTGCGCCGCGAATTGCGTAGTGAAGGCCGCGGGCATGTGCTGGACGAGGATTACGGCTGCTGGAAATTCCTTGGTGAAGCCGGGCGCTAGGCGCATGACGGTTGCGGGACCGCCAGTTGAAGCGGCGAGTACAACAACCGGGAAGCGCTGTTCGGCGACGGCTGAGGAGGTGGGCTTCACGACGGGCGCGGGCCGAGGGTTGGCGTTGGTTTGCGAACCGGATTGCAAAGCTGCGGCGAGACGTGAGGCGGTACGAACGACGCGAACTTTCGCAGCCATCTTTACTTTGCGAAGAAGGTCTTCGCGGATGCTTTGCATGTCGAGATCGATGGCGCCGGATGGCTTGGCGATAAATTCGATGGCCCCGAGCTCGAGAGCTTTGAGAGTGCTGGCCGCACCGTCCTTCGACTCAGAGCTGACGACGACGATGGGGCGCGGGTTAGTAGTCATGATCTGCGCAGTGGCCTGCAGACCATCCACGTGAGGCATGTTGATGTCCATGGTGATGACGTCGGGTTTCAGAGACTCGGCGAGCGCAACAGCTTCGCGGCCGTCTTTAGCATGGCCGGCAATCTGAAACTGCGGGTCGGCGTTGAAAATGGTTTCCAGAACCTTGCGCATGAACGCAGAGTCTTCAACGATGAGAACGCGAATTTTGCTGGGAGCAGTGGTCACCATAGGAGGTTACGCGACGGGCTGCTGCGCCTCCGTACCGATGAGCTGCTCGACGGCTTCGGTGAGCTGATCTTCCTGTACCGGTTTGGTGAGAAACGCCACGGCGCCTTCCTTCATGGCGCGATCGCGATGCTTCGCGCCGGCGCGCGAAGTGACAACCATAACCGGAATGCGGCGGGTGGACGGACTCTGCCGCAGCTGAGCCATTAGTTCGTAACCGGTCATGCGTGGCATTTCGAGGTCGGTGATGACCAGATGGCAGCCGTGTTGGGCGATGAGTTCGGCGGCCTCCAGGCCGTCGGACGCGAGAATTACGCGATAGCCGTTTTTCTCCAGCATACGGCCCACGAATTTGCGGACGCTGATGGAGTCATCGGCGACGACCACGACGCGTTCGTGCTGAACGTGATCGATAGCGTCGGTGGGAATACTGCCCTTGGCGACGGCGGCGGAACCGGGCGCGAAGATGCGCGCGGCGCTTGCGGAAGCTTGAATGGACTTGCGCTCGCTCGGCTCGCTGGCGATTATGCGATTCAAATCGAGAAGAAGAATCAGGCTGCCATCGGGCGCGATCGTGGTGCCGGGGAAAAGTTTTACGCGGCGCAGATATTCGCCGAGGCTCTTGATCACAATTTCGTCTTTGCCAAGCACCTCTTCGACCACCAGGCCGACCTGGCGGTTGTCCGCATTGGCGACCACCATGCGGAAGTAGCCATTGATGGGTTCGAGTGCGGGCAGACCGAGATAGGAGTCGAGACGGATGACTTCGGTGACCACGTCGCGGACTTTGGTGAGCAGCTTGCCGCCGACATCTTCAATTTCATCGGCGCGGAGACGGCGGATCTCTTCGACGACGGCCAAAGGAAGGGCGAAATTCGCAGAGCCGCAGCGCAGAAAGAGCGCGGGCGAGATGATTAGGGTGAGCGGAACCTTGAGGATGAACTTGGTGCCAGCGCCGGTGGTACTCTGAATTTCAATTTCGCCGTTGAGCAGATTCAAGTTGGCGCGGACAACATCGAGGCCCACGCCGCGCCCGGCCAGTTCGGTTTTCATCGCGGCGGTGGAGAAGCCAGGATGGAAGAGCATTTCACGCAGCTCGCGTTCCGTGAGACTCTCAGCGGTTTCCTGTGAGACCAAACCGCGATCGACGGCGCTTTGCTTCACGCGTTCGTAGTCGATGCCGCGACCGTCGTCTTCGACCTCAATGTAAATGTGGTTGCCGCGGTGATAAGCGCGGAGAGTCACGCGCCCGAGCTCCGGCTTGCCCGCTTCACGACGTTTTTCGGGAAGCTCGATGCCGTGAGCCACGGAATTTCTTACCAGATGCACCAGAGGGTCGGAAATTTGCTGAATGATGTTGTTGTCCAGTTCGGTTTCGCTGCCGGAGAGATCGAGATCGACCTGTTTGCCTGTGGATTTCGCAGCATCACGCACGGCGCGGGACAAGCGCGAATAGAGCGTGCCAATCGGCACCATGCGCGCGGCGGTGATTTCGTCCTGTAGGTGGTGCGCGAGTTTGGTGAATTCGTCGATGTCGCCTTCGACGCGCCCAATGAAGCCACCCATTTGCGAGAGGACCTCGTTGACGTCGGCGGAAATTTCGGTCATGGAGCGCGACAGGATGTTGACGTCGTCGTAGCGATCCATTTCGAGTTCGCTGAATTCCGACCAAAACGAGGTGTCCCCGGCGGCGGCATTGGTCAGCATTTGCGGGGTCGGCGTGGTGCTTTGCGCAAGCGGGCCGCGCGTTGAAGTGATGCGATTGAATTCGTATTTTTCCTGAAATTCGGCGACTTTGCCCTGCAGGCGCTCTTTGGAGAAACCCAGGGTGTCGCGCAGACGTTCGAGTTCGGTGACGCGGCCTAACATGCGGGTACGATTGATGACCAGCTCGCCGACGGTATTCATCATACGGTCGAGGCGAGAGAGCGAAATGCGGACCGATTTTGCTGCCGCCGCGTTGGGGCCCCGGGCCGATTTCGGCGCGCTGAGGCGAGTGGCGGAAGCTGCTGCGGATTCCGGGAGCGCTTCGTTCTCGGCGGCTGCCGCGCTGACTGGCTCATCGTCCGCGTCCATGGGCGCGACTTCGGCAATGCGGTTGAGCAGCGAATCGACGCCGGTACGCATTTCGGTTTCGTCGGCCCATTGCCTGTGCAACGTCTTTTTCAGGACATCTACGGATTCTAGACAAAGATCGATGACTTGCGGCAACGGTTCAATTTCGCCTTCGCGCAAGCGGCCGATCAGGTCTTCGACCCGGTGGGCGATGCCGCCAAGACGTTTGAGGCCGACCTGGGCGGCGGAACCTTTTACCGTGTGAATGGCACGGAAAAGCTTGTTGATTTCTTCGGGGCTGTGATGGGCTTCAAGCGAAAGCAGGCAATCGCTGACGATTTGCAGATGCTCTTCGGCCTCGGGCTGGAAGAATTCCAGAATCTCCGCGGGCACTTCGTCATCTTCAGGAAGGGCGTCGAAATAGGAGCCGGTAGCTGAGGCGACGGTCTCTTCCTCCGTGGCTGAAGATTCGGTTTCAGATTGTGCCGGTTGCCAATAGCTGACCGGCGCGGGCTCCGCGGGAAATGCAAAACGATAGCGTTCCTTGAAAGCGGCAATGTCTTCAATAAGCTCTTGGCCGGTATCGCTGATTTCCAGCAAATCGCTTTCGAGCAGCGAGATTCCATCAGACAGGAATTCCGTGAGCGGGCCATGAAGGTCTTCGCCGAGAGAAGCGTTCGTGGCGTACTGAAAAACGTGAGCGAGCTTTCCGGCAATTTCGGAGAAGCGCGGGAAACCGTAGCTGGCAGAAGTGCCACAGAGTGTGTGCGCGGAAATGTAGAGACGCTCGAGATCTTCGCGGCGCGGGGCAATCTCCTGCAGTACACCGATGTATTCCCGCAGGTATTGCAGGTGTTCGGAAGCTTCCTGGAGGAACATTTCGACGGCCTCGCGGTCTGGTTGGCTCACGCGCGTCCCTCCGTCACGAGTTCAGCCTTCTGAACCTCTTCCGCCGTGGGCTTGCGGTACAAAATACAATCGTTCAGTACGATGGCCTGAAACTTAACGGGCATTTTGGAAATGGATTCTGAATGTCCCAGGAAAAGGTAGCCACCCGGCTCCAGCACGGAGTAGAAATGTTGCACCAGTTCGCGGCGGCGCTCTTCGGAGAAGTAAATAAGGACGTTCATGCAGAAAATGACGTCCATTTTCCCGACGTAAACGCTATTGGCCAGGTTCATCTGAACAAAATTAACCATTTTGCGCAGGCGCGGGCGAACCTGCTGGCCGCCTTCCGCGGGCTGAAAATGAGTGGCCTGCTGCCTTTCGCTGACGCTGGCAATGCTGCGGCCGGAGTAAACTCCCCGGTCAGCCGCGACCAGCGCATTCCGACCGATATCGGTGGCCAGAATTTCGACATCCCAGGCCTCAGAAAACGAGATGGCGTCAGCAATGCTGATGGCGATTGAATAGGGTTCCTCGCCGGTGGAGCAGCCCGCGCTCCAGATACGCAGTGAACGGGGATTCCTCCAGAATTTGCGGATGTGCAGTTCGGGGAGAACCCGCTTTTCGAAGGCCTCGAAGACGCTCGGATAGCGGAAGAAGGAGGTTTCCTGAGTCAGCAACGATTCCAACAATTGCTGGAAGTCGAAATTGGTCTTCTTGATGGCGCGCAAGAGATCGATGCCGCGGGCGTGCCCTTTCCGGGTCATGTGCTCGCGCACACGGGCGGAAAAGAATCGCTCGCGCGATTCGTCGAACCGGATGCTTGTCCGTTCCTCGATCAGCATGCGAATTTCACTCAATTCGTGTTCGTTCAAGCTCAATGGGCCGCCCTGGCATTCGTTCAACCTTCTCGATCAGTGCAACTCGCGCGATCATCGCCAGCGATTGTTGACTAGCGGTGTGCGCCTGCCGGTACCAGCCGATCGGACTCCTCGTGCGCTTCTTTGGATTGTTTGGACGCTGCGCGGAATTGCGAGAGCGCTTCGTTGAGCTGATCGGAAAGCTTGACCAGTTGGCTGACAGTGGCCACGGTGCCGCGAGTACCTTGCGAGGTCTGGCGGGTAATGTTGGAAATAATCTGCATAGCGTGCGCTACACCTTCTGTTCCGCGCACCTGCTGTTTGGAAGCCAGGGAAATTTCCTGAACCAGTTCGGCAGACTGGCGAACGACACTGGAAATTGCGTCGAGCGCTCGTCCGGCCTGATCAGCAAGGGTTGCGCCGGATTCGACTTCCTTGGTGCCTTCTTCCATGACCACCACGGCTTCGTTTGTCTCAGCCTGAATGGCCTTGATGAGCGCCGCAATGTCTTTGGTGGCGCTGCGGGAATGTTCCGCCAGTTTGCGGACTTCGTCGGCGACGACGGCAAAACCGCGGCCAGCTTCACCGGCGCGGGCCGCTTCGATGGCGGCGTTTAGTGCGAGCAAATTGGTCTGTTCGGTGATGTCGTTAATCACGTTGATGATTTCCGAAATTTCCAGGGAGCGATCGCCGAGCGATTTGATCTTCTTGGCGGTTGCCTGCACGGAGGAGCGAATACGCTGCATACCTTCCAAAGTGTCGCGCACGGCTCGGTTACCCTGCTCGGCGGCATCAAGAGCGCGGCGCGCGGCTTCGGCGCTGGCTTCCGCATTGTTGGAAACCTGCTTCATCGAAACCGTAAGTTCTTCCACGGCGCTGGAAGTGTTGGTGATTTCCTGATCCTGTTGCGTGGCGCCGGCCTGCATTTCGTCGGCGGCGACAAGAATGTTGTTGGAGCAAGCGGTGACTTCCATGGCAGCTTTGCGAACGCGCTCGAGCACTTTGGTGAAGTTGTCGAGCATGTAGTTGATGGAGTCCGTGACGTTGCCCAGCGCGTCGTTGGTCACTTTTCCGCGCAATGCCAGTTCGCCGCGTGCGACCTGATTGATGACTGCAAGGAGATCCGTGATGCTGCGTTGCAGAGCGTCGCTGGCTTCCTGATTGGTGTTGGCCTTGGCGACCTTGGCCACGGCGCGGTTCAGATTTTCGGAGATGTAGCCAAGTTCGTTATCGGACTGAACGTCTGCACGGGCGCGAGGGTCGCCGGCGGCTAGCCGTTCGGAAAACTCCGCGAGTTGCTGCACCGGTGTAACCACAGTGCTGCCCAGCCGCCATGCGAGGGACGCACACGCAGCGAAGGTCAACAGCACGGCGAGGATTACCAGGCCGCTGGAGCCGCTTGGCAGCGACGCGAAATCCAGCATCGACTTGTCGCCCGCCTCACGGCCGGCATGGAATGCCAGGCCGACAATGGCGAACAGCGCCAGTCCATTGACAATGACCAGCGTCCAGATGGTTGAACTCAATCGCGATTTCATACTTCCTCCAAGCTATTTCCTGCGGAGCGGCCGGCTCAGCCAGCCTCACGCCGCAAATGTCAAATGGACGGCCCAGGGAAAACTTCCAGCAAACGGGACAAATCCAAAACCAACGCCAGGCGGTCGTCGTGACGCAACATGCCGATACAGTGCGGCACATTTTCCGGCGCCTGGCGCAACATATCGTCAGAGGTCACAGAATATGTGCCAACGACTTCGTCGGAAGCGATTCCAAGACGTACGTCTTCGTGAGCGCCTTCAAAGCGCATGGATGCGACCACCACGTGCTTGGGCAACAGACCCGGGCGGCGGCCTTCCGTCATGGCGATGTCAATGAGCGGCACGATTGCGCCGCGCAAATTGAAAATGCCCATCAGATAGGCCGGGCCGAGCGGGAGCTTGGTGACGATGGGCCACTCAAGAACTTCTTCCACATCGAGGACGGGAAGACAGAAGCGTTCGCGGCCGCTGCGAAATACACAGTATTGCGATTCGGCGGGACGCTCTTCGAGCGGGCCGATAGCCTCCAGCATTTCCGCGGTGTCGGCGTCGGGAGGAAGCGGCGCGAGTTGGAATTCGTCGTTCATGTTCAGTCAGACAAAGCGGCGGACAGCCCGCAAGAGCTCCTCGCGTGTAAATGGCTTGGTGACGTAAGCGTCGGCGCCTTGTTGCTCGCCCCAATATTTATCGCTGGTGGTGTCTTTGGAGGTTACAAGAATCACGGGAATGGATTGGAATTCGGCGCTGCCTTTGAGTTCGCGGCAGACCTGAAAGCCGTTGCGCTCCGGCATCACCACGTCAAGCAGAATCACGCTGGGATGAAGCGTGGCAATGGTCTCTTCAACGCGCCGTGGGTCATTCAGTCCAAAGGACTGATAACCCTCGTGGTCGAGAAGCCCTTGCATGAGCTTCACCTGCGCGGGTGAGTCGTCGACGATGAGCACTTTTTTCCGCACGACGGGTTTCTTCGCAGTTCTCCACGGAAGGGAAATGCACGTGGGCGGCCATGACTCTGAACGAGAAGAGAGTTGTGTCGAGAAATGAAACCGCCATGGAATCAATCACTTAGATGGGTAGAGGGGAGATGCTAAAGTTTGGAGGTCAGGCTTTCCGCAGCTTGTTCTGTCTCAGCCTGAGATGCATTCTCAGCCTCGCGTATCTCGCTCTCCAGCGATGAGAATCGCTGCATGATTTCATTGATGCGCAGGGTCATGCTGTGCATGGTCTTTATCTGCAGCAAGGACTGAGCGCTGAGCTGGCCTGGTTCAAGAAGCAGCAATTCGGCATTTCCGAGAATTGATGTGAGAGCGTTGTTGACGCTGTGCTTCATGTCGGCCATGTAGCGCCCGAGGATGGCGTCGCGTTCGCTTTGTGCTGCGCGAGAAGCGGCCTGCCTGGCTTGCCGGCCAGCGTGAACCCGTCGCAGAGATTCGCCAGCCACCAGCAGCAGAGTTTGTGTCCAATCTTCACGCAGCGGTACATGCAGCAAACGCGGATAACGCGCGCGCAATTCTTGCATCTCGTGGGAATTTGTGGGTGCGCACAAAATGACGGCCACGCCGGGGATCAACGTGCGCAAAATTGTGGAGAGTTTTCCTTCGCCCACCGGGCCCAGCACCACCAGGTCAAAGGCCTCACCGCTTTGCGCCTTCCAAAGGCTGCTGTTCAATACCGTAATGCCCGGCACTTGGCGTTCTGTGTGCCAACATGCGCCCAGAAGACGCGCGAACTCAGCATCGTCCGTCAGGATTAAAACGTTGGCGTTTTTCAAGTGACCAGGCTCCCGGATATTTTTGCTAGCAATCGCGAGTCGCAATCACAATTTGTCGGCTTCGTCGATCGCGGAATTCAAACGCTTGGCGCTAATCCCAAGATTCACCGCGGCTTCCGTGTCTTTGGCCTGCTTGGCCGCGTCCACGCACTCCAGTAATCGCGTAACTTCCATGCGCGCGGCCGACAGCGCACGATCGAGATTAGTCGCATTGCCGGTTTCGCGGGCGGATTCGGTGGCGGCACAGACCAGTGCGCGCGCGACCACGGCGCGTCGCAAGTCTTCGGCAGATGGACCGTCCTCGCTGACGAACGCAGTCACTTCCCAGGAGGAGAGGAGTACCCGAGCGGCCCCGAGACGAATGGTAGTCATGGAGCGTCCGCGCGAAGGCGGTACGGCGATCAACTGCTCCCAGATCTGCTCCATGCAGGTTTCAAAATCGAGTTTCGCGGAAGACTCGAATTTTGCGGCTGCGCGTGGCGATTCGGACTGGTGAACTCTTGCTATCGGTGAGTCCTTGGCCACAGGATTCAAGGGACCGGCCAGAACTTGATTCACAGCTTGCTTGGTTGCGATTTTTTCCAGGGCGCGCTCTACATCGAAACGAAGCCCCAGTAACTTTTCAAACGCCTGGTTGACCGTTCGCTCCGTATATTCCTTCTGGAAGGGCTGTTTCCATTCTTCGGCGGCTTGTTTGACGCGCGAAATCGATTCGTTACTGGAAAAGCCCGCATGTTCGCCGTCCAGAAAACGGATGCCTGCGGCTTCCAGTTGCGCCAATCCGGCGCGAATAGCGATCAAGTCGGAATGCATGAGTTCGATGAGGGTGCGGCGCATCAGGAAATTGAACCGTATGAAGGCCAGCAATGCCGAAGGATCGTAAAACATTCCACCGGCGGATTCCTTTACCCGGCGGCCCTGCTCGATGAAACTGGTTTTTAGAATCTCGCGTAGGCTGCGGAAAGTCCTTAGCGTCTCAATCATTTTTTCCAGCGGTTCGCACCAGGCCAGCGGGGCAGTATCCACTTCGCCGAGTACCGGCTGCATGACCAGAGCGGCGTCGGTCAGATCGATCTGCTTGTGATAGATCTTGGCGGGAGCACAGAGAGCGAAGTATTGGACCAGCAGGAAGTCAATTTTGTCGCGGTC
>Ga0126381_100003827_pt1 | contig 16325 bp, 14 predicted proteins | sample PanSoiMetPlot_28_FD_96465 | JGI IMG/M metagenome (GOLD analysis project Ga0126381, IMG submission 96465) | Tropical forest soil microbial communities from Panama - MetaG Plot_28 | ecosystem: Environmental > Terrestrial > Soil > Tropical forest > Bulk soil | place: Panama | collected 2016-02-17 | reverse complement strand
GCGCTGACGCTCGTCCCGATCGCCATCGGCTATCACGTCGCCCACTACCTCACCTATCTCCTGGTGCAGGGCCAATACATCATCCCGCTCCTGTCCGATCCGTTCGGCCGCGGCTGGAACCTCTTCGGGACCGCCGGCTACCGGGTCGATATTGGCATGGTTGGCGTCCGTTTTGCCTGGTATGCGGCGGTGATCGCTATCCTCACGGGCCACATAGCGGCGGTGTACCTCGCGCACGTGAAGGCGTTGCAGCTCCTGCCCAGCCGCCGCGCCGCGCTGCGCTCGCAGGTGCCGCTCACGGCGCTGATGGTGGTCTACACGTTTGTGAGCCTCTCGATCCTGGCCGAGCCGATCGCCGAATATCGCACGGCTCCGGCGCTGCCGCTCGAGGCGAGCACTGCGCCGGTCGCGGTGCCGGAGGATGCGGTGCTGCCCGAGCCCGGCAGCGGACGCCTGCAGCGCCTTGGCCCCGGCAAGATGGCACGCCAGAAGCTGACCTATCGTATGCTGGGTTCCGCCTTTCAAGACGGCAGCAAAACCAGTGCCGCCGACATCCTCTACGCGTTCATGTTCGCCTATCGCTGGGGCTCGCCGCCTGCCGGCGAGGAGGCGCATTACGACCCGGCGATCGATGCGGCGACCGCGGTGATGCGCGCGCGGCTCGTTGGGTTGCGCATGGTCGGGGTCGACACATCCTCCAAATCGATCCGGTTCGGCGATTTCGAGTATGTGCGCGAGCTCCTGGTGGCGGAGGTCTACACCACCACGCCCCCGATCGATCCCGAGCAGGATGCCATCGTGGCGCCGCCCTGGAGCACGCTGCCGTGGCATCTCCTCGTCCTGATGGAAGAGGCCGTCGAGCGCGGCTATGCGGCCTTCTCGCAGCAGGAGGCGGCCCGCCGCGGGGTCGAATGGCTCGATCTCGTGCGCTCCGACAAGCTCAAGCAGCAGCTCGCAGCCCTGGTCGACACTTTTGCGCGCGACGGCTACCGGCCCGCGATCCTCGCCCCCATGGTGAGTGCCGAGGACGCGCGCAAGCGCTGGACCGCGCTTGCCGCCTTCTACCGGGCGCACGACCATTTTCTGGTGACCAACGGGCCCTACCGGCTCAAGGGCTGGTCCGACCAGGGCGTGGCGCTCGATGTGTTCCGCGATCTCACCTATCCGCTGGGGGTCGGCTCGTTCGACAATTATGCGATCCCGCGCCGCGGCTTTGTCACCAAGGTCGAGCGCAATGGCGACCAGATCACGCTCGTGGCCGACATCGAGCTCGTCATGAAACACATGCGTAGCTACGACATCGTGCGCCAGCCGTTGCAGTCGGTCCCGCCCGACGTGGCCAAGCGCTCGGCCCCGCAGCTGCGATACCTGGTGACGGACGCGGAGGGCCGCGTCGTGCTGGCAGGTCAAGCCGATGTCGCGGACGATGGGTCGTTTCACCTCGATGTCGCGGGCCGCCTGCCGCCCGGCCGCTTCACCCTCGCGGCCGAGATCGCCGTCAACGGCAACGTGATGAACGCGGAGATCAAGCGGGTCCCGATCGTAATGCCGTCCTCTTGAAGCCTCTTCAGGGCAGGGGTCCAGCGGCCTGCATGTGGCGCTTCGAGCACAATCAGCGAAAATCTTTGCCCGGCCACAGATCAGTCATGATAGTCGTCACTCTCGCCGGCGAAGTTACCTTCACTCGCCAACTCCCAGGGAGCATCGCATGCGTTTTCGAGCCTCAGAATGGGCGCGCCTTGTCGCCGGACCACTCGCGGGTCTGATCCTGTGCGCCGCCGGCGCAGCGCTCGCGGCCGAGAGCAGCTTCCCGGAGGACGCGACGCTCATCCTGGAGGCCAAGCCAATGAAGGGCTCCAAGCGCGTCCCGACCCTCCAGATCGACGCCAAGAGCAAGGCCTCGTTCGATTTGTGGTGCACCCGGGTCCCGGCTCAGTTCGTGGTGGTCGGCGACACGGTGACCATCCTGCTCGGCACGCCGACCCGCCAGCAATGCGATGCCGAGCGCGCGGATGCCGATGAGGACCTCCTCGCATCCCTGCAGGCAGTCTCGAGCTGGAGCCGGCGGGAAGATGTCGTGACTTTTGAGGGCGAGCGCCCGTTGCGCTTCCGGATCGCCACGAACTGAGCCCGCCGCGGCGCTCACGTGAAGCCGTAGAGGCGCGCCGGATTGTCGACCAGCACCGCGCGGCGCGCCGTCTCGTCCGGAAGGAACCGGTCGAACAGCCCGATCAGCTCGCGCTCCTGCGGGCCGCCGCCCTCGTGGTGGCTGTGGGTATGCGGCCAGTCGGTGCCGGACAGGCAGCGCGCGGGTGCGGCGGCATAGAGATCGCGCCCGATCGGCACAACGTCGTCCCAGCCACTCGCCTGCGCCGACATGCGAACGCCGTTCGACAGCAGCACCCAGAAATTCTCGCGCTTGAGGAGATCGAGCACCATGGCGTGGCTGCGATCGCGCGCGCCCGGCTTGAGGCGGGCCATGTGATCGATCACGACCGGAATTGAAGTGATCGCAGAGAGCGTCTCGATGTGGTCGGCAAGCTCCTCGGTCCCGATAAAGATCTTGATGTGCCAGCCGTAGGGGCGGATGCGGTCGATCGCGCGCGCCAATGCCTTGGGGCTCGGCTGAAGCTTGAACATGCGCACGAAATTGAAGCGGACGCCGCGCATGCCGGCGGCGTTGAGCCGCTCGATCTCGGCATCGCTGACGCTGTCGTCGAGGATGCCGGTCGCCCGATAGGCCCCCGGCGGCAGCCGCGCCAGCGCTTCCTGCAGATAAGTGTGATCGGTCGTATAGTTCGCCGGCTGCACCAGCACGCCGCGCGCAAACCCCACCGAGCGATGCATGCGCAGCGCATCCTCCCACGATGCCTCCCGGCTCGGATGCACCGGGTTGGGATTGCGGTCCGGATACTGGGCCGGATCGCCGAACACATGTAGATGGCAGTCGCAGGAGAGCGGTGGCAACGGCTTCTCAGGCGGCGCAGCCGGCCGCACCGCGCCAGCGTATTTCTCGGTCATGGTTCACCGTAAACAGGGTCGGCTTTCTGTTTGGCACGGGCGACGCCAAAATGAAACGGCTGCGCCCAAATTCGACCGAGTCATTCCCGGGGCGCATTCCAGGTCTAATTTCGCGGCCATTCGTGGGAACAACAGGCTGCGACGGAAGTTTCTTTGTTCGGTACGACGTGGGCCAAAGACATGCCAATCCATTTTCCAAGGCGCCTGAGAAAAGAAGCTTCGCCCGATCCCCTGCGGTTCGGGCGCGACGTTTCCGAGGTCATGTGGACACGGATTTCCCGCGGAATGACCGGCCGCTTGAGTGCGGAAGAAGCGCGCCGCATGATCCTCGAGAAGCACGCCGCAGGAGCGCGCGCTCAGCTTGCGTACCTGGAGTGGCTGTTCAAGGGAAACCCCGCAGCCGGGAGCCATGCGGCCTTCGCGGTTTATGATGGGGTGGTGCAGTCCAATCGAAGAAGGCTTAACCGCCGCCGCTGGCTCTGGCCGATAGGCTGAGGGACGTCTTCTGGCGAGCAGACGCAGTATTGATTTCGCCACAGGCGACGGTCGGGATCAGTGAGGTCGCGATGGGAGCGTGGGAGTCCATCAAGGATCTGTTTGCTCCGGGGAGACCAGGGCCCCCCGAGGCGATAAAGCTCGACGGGAGCAGCACGCAAGCGCTGTCCCGATCGCTGAAGCAACTGGTGCTCGAAGAGCGGGGATGGATTTCGTTTGCCGAGGCGCGTTCCCTTTTTTCGACCGCAGACCCACAATACGCGTTCGGGGAAATGGATGATGACGGCAACGCCAAGCTGGCGTCTTTCGCTTCCGCGGGCGACCGACCCTATGAGTATCAATTCATGCCAGCAGAAGGGCGGGTCTACTTCGCACGCAAAACGCCGTAGCCCATCGTCTTATTGGTAACTCCCGCACGGCTGACTGCGTGCTGGAATAAAAAAGGGCGCGGGTGACCGCGCCCTTTTTTGTCTGTTGCAGAGGGCGTTCAGAAATCCATCCCGCCCATTCCGCCGCCGCCCGGCATAGGCGGCATGGCGGGCTTGTCCTTGGGCACCTCCGCCACCGTGGCCTCGACCGTGACGATGAGGCCCGCGACCGAAGCCGCGTCCTGCAGCGCGGCGCGCACCACCTTGGCGGGATCGACGATGCCCTTGTCGACCATGTCGACATATTCCTCGCTCTGGGCGTCGAACCCGAAGGTCTCGGACTTCGACTCCATGATCTTGCCGACCACCAGGGAGCCCTCGACGCCGGAATTCTCCGCGATCTGCCGCAGCGGGGATTCCAGCGCCTTGAGCACGATGTTGATGCCTGCCTGCACGTCCGGATTGTCGTTATGTATCCGGCCAACAGCCTTCTTGGCGCGCAGGAGCGCCACGCCGCCGCCCGGCACGATGCCTTCCTCGACCGCGGCGCGGGCCGCGTTGAGCGCATCCTCGACCCGATCCTTCTTTTCCTTCACCTCGACCTCGGTTGCGCCGCCGACCCGGATCACCGCCACGCCGCCCGCAAGCTTGGCGAGCCGCTCCTGCAGCTTCTCGCGGTCGTAGTCGGAGGTGGTCTCCTCGATCTGCGCCTTGATCTGCTCGATGCGGCCCTCGATGTCCTTCTTCTTGCCGGCGCCGTCGACGATCGTGGTCTTCTCCTTTTCCATGATCACCTTCTTGGCGCGGCCCAGCATCTGCAGGGTCACGTTCTCGAGCTTGATGCCGAGCTCCTCGGAGATGAGCTGACCGCCGGTCAGGACCGCGATGTCCTCCAGCATGGCCTTGCGGCGGTCGCCGAAGCCCGGCGCCTTGACGGCCGCGACCTTGAGGCCCCCGCGCAGCTTGTTGACCACCAGCGTTGCCAGCGCCTCGCCTTCGACATCCTCGGCCACGATCACCAGCGGCTTGCCGGACTGCACGATCGATTCCAGCACCGGCAGCATCGCCTGCAGACCGGAGAGCTTCTTCTCGTGCAGGAGCACATAGGCGTCCTCGAGCTCGGCCAGCATCTTTTCCGCGTTGGTGATGAAGTAGGGCGAGAGATAGCCGCGGTCGAACTGCATGCCTTCCACGATCTCGACCTCGGTCTCCAAGGCCTTTGCCTCCTCGACCGTGATCACGCCCTCGTTGCCGACCTTCTGCATCGCCTCGGCGATCATCTTGCCGATCTTGCTGTCGCCGTTCGACGAGATGGTGCCGACCTGGGCGATCTCAGCCGAGGAGCCGACCTTCTTGGCCCGCTTCTCGATGTCCTTCACCACGGCGCCGACCGCGAGATCGATGCCGCGCTTGAGGTCCATCGGGTTCATGCCGGCGGCGACCGACTTGGCGCCTTCCCGCACGATCGCGTGCGCCAGCACCGTTGCGGTGGTGGTGCCGTCGCCGGCCTGGTCGTTGGTCTTCTGGGCGACCTCGCGCACCATCTGGGCGCCCATGTTCTCGAACTTGTCGTCGAGCTCGATCTCCTTGGCGACCGTTACGCCGTCCTTGGTGATGCGCGGGGCGCCATAGCTCTTGTCGAGAATGACGTTGCGGCCTTTCGGGCCGAGCGTCACCCTGACCGCATTGGCGAGGGTCTCGACGCCGCGCAGCATGCGGTCGCGCGCGTCGGAAGAGAATCTTACGTCCTTCGCAGCCATGTCATTTCACTCCATTGGATTGTCCGGCCCGTCTTCGCCGGCATGGGGCCGGCGTGCCGATCAGGCCGGCGCATTCGGTTGGGTTCAGCCGATCACGCCCATGATGTCGGACTCCTTCATGATCAGGAGCTCCTCCCCGTCGATCTTGACCTCGGTGCCGGACCATTTGCCGAACAGCACCCGATCACCGGCCTTGACGTCCGGCTGGATCAGCTTGCCGGCCTCGTCGCGCCCGCCGGGCCCGACCGCAATGATCTCGCCCTCCTGCGGCTTCTCCTTCGCGGTGTCCGGGATGATGATGCCGCCCTTGGTCTTGGCTTCGGCATCGATACGCCGCACCACCACGCGGTCGTGCAGGGGACGAAACTTGGTCTTGGCCATGGCTTCCTCGCAGGCGCTGAATTGCGACTAGGTCATTGATAAGCGGGGTGAATCGGAGGGCCGGTTAGCACTCGCAAGTAACGAGTGCCAAAGGCTGCCGCGGAAATAGGGGCTTCAACCGGCAGTGTCAAGTTCGCAGGACCAGAGAACGGGAGCCAGGGGACGGATGTCGGGTGGACGCGGCGCGGGGCGCAAGCCAAGATGGCGGGCTTGGTAACTCTTTGAGAATCGGACGATGGCACGCATTCGCTACCTTGCCCTGCTCTGCGCGGACGCTGCGGCGCTCGCGAGTTTCTATCGAGGCTGCTTCGGCATGGAGGAAGTGGGCCGCAGCGCCGAGGGCGACGTCACGCTGACCGACGGCGGCTTCAATCTCACGCTGTTCCGGGCGCGTCCGCAGCTGCGCGAGCCCTCGATGGAGATCGGCCTGCATCACCTGGGGATCGCGGTCGACAATATCGACGAAACCGTCGCCCGGTACCGCAAGTTCAATCCGCGCGGCGTAGTCATCCCGGAAAGCGGCGACCTGCAGCATGGCGAGGTGCGGATCCACGATCCCGAAAGTCATCCGGTGAGCCTGTCGCAGAAGAATTTCTGCCTGCGCGAGGCTCCCGGGCGAGTGCCGCGGGTGGCGCACCTCGCGCTCAATGCGCTCGACACCGAATTGATGCTCGCCTTCTATCGCGAGGTCTTCGGCTTCCGCGAATTGTTCGAGGCGCACCGGGAATCGATGAAGCGGCCCGGCTACCGCAACAAGCATGTGGGCGACGGCTTCAGCAACGTGGCGATCCAGGCCTTCTACAACGACGAGGTCGGGCACGAGGCCCGCTTCGGCATCGCCCATTTCGGCATCCTGGTCGGCGACTCCAAGGCCAAGGCGGACGAGGTCGGACGAAATGGCGCAAGCTTCAAGGCGCGCCCGGCGCACCGCACTCAATCGGAAATCCGCATGCGCGATCCGGAAGGCAACGGCTGCGATCTCTCGCAGCGCGGCTGGGAGGTCGACACCGACAAATGGGTGCGCGCCACCGCCGCCTGAGGAGAGCATCGATGCTGGCACGCGCTGCCCTTGCCGCCCTGATGCTGGCGTTCGCCGCCGCCCCCAGTATTGCCGAAACCGATCTGGCGTTCGAAGGCCAGTGGCGCAGCGCGGTCAGCGGCGATGCCTGGGACCCAGGCAAGCCCGCGGGCCTGGCGCAGCAGGCGCCGCTTACGCCCGAGTACCAAGCGATCTTCGAAGCAAGCCTCAAGGACCAGGCCGCCGGCGGTCACGGCAACGATCGGCACGCGGCCTGCGTGCTCGACGGCATGCCGCGGATCATGAGTCTCACCGCGCCCATGGAAATCCTGATCCAGCCGGGCCTCACCTTCATGGTCTTCCAGCAGCAGTTCACCCGCCGCATTCACACCGATGGCGCCCCCATGCCGGCGTCCGAGATGCCGGCGTTCCAGGGCTACTCCACCGGCAAATGGGTCGATCCGGATCGGGACGGGCGCTATCACGTGCTCGAAATCGAGACGGGGAACTTCAAAGGGCCGCGCGTCATGGATTCGACCGGCTTGCCGCTCGCCAGGGATAACCTGACGATGGTGCATGAGCGGCTCTATCTCGACCGCAACGACCGGGATCTCCTTTACGACGAGATCACCACCATCGATCACGCTTTCACGCGGCCATGGACCGTGATCAAGACCTACCTGCGCGAACGCAATCCGGTCTGGGCGGAATACCGTTGCCAGCCACCCAAGGGCGCCATATTCATCGGCCTCGACGAGTATCGCGTCACGCCCGATGGGAAACTTGAGCCGCTTTACCAGGGCCAACGACCGCCGGACCTGCGCTATTTTCCGCCGGTACCGAAGTGAGCGGAGAGGGTGATGCGCGCATCGATTGTCTTGTTGGCGGCCCTGCCGCTGGTGAGCGCGCCCGCGCTTGCCGCGAAGCAGTTTCCGGACATCCAGGCGCAATGGCGAAATCCGACCGCCAACCAGGGCGGCAATCCCTGGGACCCGACGAAGAAGATGGGGCTCGCCCAGGAAGCGCCGCTGACCCCCGAATATCAGGCGATCTTCGAGGCCAGCATCAGGGCCCAGAAGGCCGGCACCCAGGGCAACAATCTCGGCTCGACCTGCCGGCTGGCCGGGATGCCCAAGATGATGAATTTCTCCGAGGCAATGGAGATCGTGATCCGGCCCGAGATCACCTATTTCATCCCGATGCAGGACCCGGTGCGGCGCGTCTACACGGACGGACGCGACTGGCCGGAGGAGCCGGCGAGCTTCGGCGGCACCTCGCTCGGCCGCTGGATCGACGAGCGCGGCGAGGGGCGCTACGACGTGCTCGAGATCGAGACCCGCAACTTCAAGGGACCGCGGGTCTTCGAATCGACCGGTCTGCCGTTGCACAGCGACAATCAGACCGTGGTCAAGGAACGCATCTATCTCGACCGCGGCAACAAGGACGTCCTGCACGACGAGGTCACGACCGTCGATCATGCCCTGGCGCGGCCCTGGACGGTCGACCGCATCTATCTGCGCACCACGCCGACGCGCTGGCTGGAGAAGAACTGCCACGAGTCGAACCCGCATCTGCGGATCGGCGCCGAGGATTACTATCTCAGCGCCGACGGCAAGCTGATGCCTGTGTCCAAGGGCCAGCCGCCGCCGGACACTTCCGCATTCGGCTCGCCGCAGCGGTAGAACGAGAAGAAGGCAAATCGGATGCCGCGCTCAGCCGCACGCCTTGTTGTCCTCGCCGCCACACTTGCATTGTGCGCCGCGCCGGCGGCTGCCGATGCTGTCACGGACTTCTATCGCGGCAAGCAGATCAAGATTTACATCCGGGCGGCACCGGGCGGAAATTACGACATCTATTCGCGCCTGATCGGCCGATATCTGGTGCGCTACCTGCCGGGCAATCCGAGCGTTCTGCCGGTCAACATGCCGGGCGGCGGCGGGCTTGTGGCGCTCAATTATGTCGCCAATGTCGCTCCGCGCGACGGCACCGTCCTCACCATGATCACCCAGTCGTTCCCGATGGACCAGGCGCTCGGCCTCGACAAGAATCTCAAGGTGGACCTGCGCACGCTCAATTGGATCGGCAACATGAGCGACACCTCCACGGTCTTTTTCACCGCCAAATCCTCGCCGACCAAAACGCTCGACGATGCGCGCAAGCGCGAGACCGTGGTGGCGGCAACCGGCGCCGGCTCGATCATGACCCAGCTTGCTGCGGTCTACAACAACATGCTGGGCACCCGCTTCAAGGTGATCTACGGCTATCCGAGCGGCCCGGAGATGAGTCTTGCCGTGGAGCGCGGCGAGGTCGAGGGGCGCAGCACCAGCAATCCGCAGGTGCTGCTCGGCCCTGCCGCCAGCAAGGCGGAGATTCTCGCGCGCTACAATTTCCTGATCCAGACCGGCATGCGAAAGCTGCCGGGCTACGAGGAGGTGCCGCTGATGCGCGATCTAGCGGCAGGCGATGAGCAGCGCAGCATCTTCGATTTCATCTCCGCCGGCGTCTCGGTGGCGCGCCCGATCGTGGCGGCGCCGGGCGTGCCCGCCGATCGCGTGGCGGCGCTGCGGCGCGCCTTCGATCTGGCCATGCGGGATCCCGATTTCGTCCGCGAGGCGGAGCTGCAGGCACTCGAGATCAGCCCCATAGGGGGCGAGGAGCTCACCCGCATCATCGTGGGCATGCTGGATACGCCGCCCGATCTGCGTGCGAAGATCGCCAAGGCGATCGAGATCAAGTCCGCTGAGCCCGCCAAGGGCATCAAGCCGGGCGCGGCGGCGGAGTAGTCCCGCCTCATTGCTTCCACGGCGTTTGGAAATGGCGTAGCTTCACTGCCGCTACAGGGGAGAAACAACCATGCTGATCCGAGGCGCGTTCTGCGCGATCGCCGTTGCGGCGCTGTTGGGCTCGGCTGCGCCGGTCCAGGCCTTCGACGATGCGATGTATCCGGACCTTTCCGGCCAGTGGGTTCGCATCCGCGATCGCGTGGGAGGTCAGATCACCTTCGATCCGACCAAGCCCTGGGGGCTCGGGCAGCAGGCGCCGCTGACCCCGGAATATCAGAAAATCCTCGAAGCAAGCCTCGCCGATCAGGCCAACGGCGGCCAGGGTAACTGGAACTCTGGCGGGCGCTGCTATCCCCCCGGCATGCCGGCCACCATGAACGGTTACAACACCTTCGAGTTCGTGGTGCTGCCGCAGATCACCTATGTGCTGAACGAGCACAATCTGCCGATCCATCGCCGCATCTATACCGACGGCCGCGACTGGCCGCGCGAGATCGAGCCCACGTTTCAGGGCTACTCGATCGGCCATTGGATCGATCTGACGGGCGACGGCCATCACGACGTGCTCGAGGTCGAGACCCGCGGCTTCAAGGGGCCGCGCGCGCTCGATCCGACCGGCATTCCGGTGCATGTCGACAATCAGTCGATCGTCAAGGAGCGCATCTGGCTCGACAAGTCGGCGGTCCTGCACGACGAGATCACTTTGCTCGACCATGCGCTGACGCACCCCTGGAGCGTGCACAAGAGCTATTTCCGCGACAAGGAAAAATATCCGGAATGGGCGGAGGAGAATTGTCCTGGCGTCACCCGCCTGCTGAAGATCGGCAACGAGACCTACTTCAAGGGCGCCGACGACAAGCTGATGCCGACCCGCAAGGACCAGCCGCCGCCCGACCTGCGATTCTTCCAGCAGGTGCAGCATTGACATTCGTTTTTGCGGCCATGGTTCGAGACGGCGCGCTTGCGCGCGCCTCCTCACCATGAGGACTGAATTCCCGGAGCGGCCTCTCGACCTCGCCCACAAGCCTCGGACCTCATCCTGAGGAGCCGTGCCAACGGGTCCGGCCGAAGGCCGGCCCGATGATAAACTCCGCACGACGTCTCGAAGGATGGCCACACCCAGATCAGCGCAGCTGCATCAGGCTGTCGAGCCGGGCGATCTTGCGCGCGCCCAGGATCGCCGCAAAGACCAGGATCGTCTGCAGCACCGAGAAGGCGGCGAGCGCCGGATAGGCGCCGGTCTCGTACAATTCATAGATGACGACCGGCATCACGATACTGTCGTCGGAATAGAGCAGGATCGAGAGGCTGAGCGAGCGGATGAACTCGACGAACATCAGAATCCATCCGGCCGCGAGCGCCGGCTTGATGAGCGGGATGACGATCCTCCACAAGGTCGCGAATGCGCCCGCGCCATGGATGCGCGCGCTCTCCTCGAGCTCGCTGCTCACCTGAGCCAGCCCCGCGGTGGCGGCACGCACCCCGAACGGAATGTAATGGGAGACATAGGCGATCAGCAGCATCCAGATGGTCCCATAGATCGGCACCGGCAGGAAAATGTAGGACCACAGGAGCGCCACCGCGAAAACGACCGCCGGAACTCCGGCCGGCAGTGTAGCGAGGATGTCGACCGCATGGCGGGCGGCAAGCCGCGTCCGGGTCACGATGTGGCTGATGACGAGCGCGAACAGGATCGTCAAGGTCGCGCCGCCCGTCGCAAGCAGCAGGCTGTTCCTGATCGCCCGCACGGTCAGCGGATTGTTGAGGAGCACCTCGGCATAAGGCCGCAGGGTCCATTGCGCCGGCTCAAACGCGAACGAGAGATAGGGCTGGAACGAGGTGAACAGAAGCGCCCCATACGGCAGCACGATGCTGACCAGCAGATAGAGCACGCAGGCCGCCGCCGCGATCGGGCGCAGCGCCCCGAGCTGCACGACACTTGGCCGGTAGCCGCGCCCGCTGACCGTGACGAAGCTCCTCCGCGCGAGATGGCGCTGCTGGAGGAACATGATCATGGCGGACACGAGGAGCAGCACCACAGCGAACGCCGCCGCCTCGCCATAGCGCGGCGGGAAATAGCCGAGCCCGATCCAGATCCGGGTGGTGATCACCTCGTAATGCATCGGGATGCCGATGACGGCCGGAATCCCGAACTGGCCGGCGGCATTGAGAAAAACGAGCAGCGCCGCCGAGCCGACCGCGGGCGTGACGAGCGGCAAGGTCACGCGCAGCGCGGTGGCGAGCGCGCCCGCGCCGTTCATGCGCGCGGCCTCCTCCAGCGCCGGGTCCATGGCGCGCAACGCACCGGCGCCGAACAGGAACACGATCGGCGAGTAATAGAGCGCCAGCACGAACACGAGTCCGCCCAGGGTGTAGATGTTGAGGGGCGCATGCTCGATCGGGAAAATCCCGGTGAGCAGACTATTGAGAAAGCCGACGCGCGGATTGGCAAGCAGCGTCCAGGCGATCGCCCCGATGAAGGGGGAGAGGTAGTAGGGCAGCACGAAGGCGTTGTCGAAGAAGGCGCGGCCCGGCGCATCGGTGCGGCTCGTGATGAAGGCGAGCGTCATCCCGATGATGACGGCGAGCACGGTGGCCAAGCCCGAGCTGATGAACGTGTTGAGGATCGCCTCCTGATTGGCCGGCTCGGCGAACAGCGCCAGAAAATTCGCCGGTGTGAAGCGGCCCGCCCGCATCGGCAGGTCGGTCCGCAGGCTGCCGATCACGAGCACCGCGAGCGGATAGAGCACCAGCCACGTGAGCAGCGCGCAGGCGGCGATGGAGGTCGCCTGCTCGAGCGTGAGCTTGATCGCGGGAATGCGCCGGCTCGCTCCGGCCTGCGCCGCAGGAGGGCTCAATTGGGCAGGTTCTTGCCGAGGCCCCACGCCTGCTTCCATTTCGCGACATAGTCGTCGCGGACGCGCAACGATTCTTCGGCCGAAAGCCGTGACGCAAGGGTCGTCACCTGCGCCGGCATCTCCTTGAAGCCAGGATGCGGCACGTCGGCGCGCGCCGAGCTCCAACCCATGGTCTCGACGTAGAGCGTCTGCCCTTCCCGCGACAGCAGGAAATCGAGGAACAGGCGGGCGGCATTGGGATGCGGCGCGCGCTTGAGGATGGCTGTCGTCCACGGCTCGCTCGGCACGCCCTCCTTGGGCCACACGCCCCGCAGCGGAACCGAGGCCGCGGCATCGCGCAGATTCTTGAGATGAAAGTCCGACATTTCGGCCGCGCCCGCATATTCCCCGGCGGCAACTTTCTGGGCCATGCCGGCATGGCCACGCTCGAGGCCCGGCTTGTTCTTGCCGAGCGCTTCAATGTAGCTCCAGCCGAGGCCCGGCGTGTTGACCACGGCGGTCAGCCAATTGTAGCCGGTGCCGGAGACTTCGAGATTGTCGATGGTGAGCTTGTCCTTCCAATAGGGCTTGGCGAGGTCCCACCAGCTTTGCGGCACGTTGGCGGCATCGACCTTGCGGGTATTGATGAGAATGATGATGTTGCTCACGCCGCTCGCCGCCCAATAGCCGGGCGCCGAATAATCTTTCGGGTAGGCGGCATATTCCGGCGAATCGTAGCGCAACAGCTCGCCGCGCTGGGCGAGCGAGGTCGTCAGATAAAGGAGCGAGAATTCGATGAGGTCGCCCTGCACCCGGTTGGCCTCGATCTCGGCATCGAGCCTGGTTGCAAGCTTGGAGGACGACGCGCGCACGGTTTCGGCCGCGATGAACGGATACTTTTTCTGGAACGCCCCGATGACGACCTGCGCGGCGGCGCGCTCCACGCCGGTGTAGATGACGAGCCGCCCTTCCTTCCTGGCGCCGTCGATCACGGCCTGATCCTGCGCGCGGGCGGACGGCGCGAGCGCAATGGCTGCCAGCGCCGCAAGCATCGAAGATGAAAACGCGGGCCTCATCTGCGCTCCTGGTCTAGGCTGGGCGCCCGATCCGGCGCGTCACCGGGTGGAAGCTGAATGCGGTGGGCACGAACAGCGAGTGAATCCCCGCGCCTCCCGCCACCATCACGTACACATCCTCCGCCCGATCGGCGACGCCGATGTGATCGGGATCGCGGACCTCCGCGAACCAGCGCGTGCGCCGATGGTGCAGGCCCTTGACGGTGCGCGGCGCGAACCGGGCAAGCGGGATGCGGGCGCGCTCGAACACCGCCCGGGCGATCTCCGCCTTGCCGATCCCGTCGCGCGCCAGGGTTCCGGCATGCTCCGGGCTCACGACCAGCAGCGGACCGGTCGGAAAGATGATGTTGTTATGGCCGAGCCCAGTCATGGCGCCGATGAACTGATCGAGAATCTCTTCCCCGGTCTCGCAGCCGTAGGTGAAGATGTTGTGCGGGGCGGACGCGCCGATCACCGTCACGGTGCTCTCGTCCCGGCCGAAGCCTGCGTCCACGTGAAATGGCGTCCACGGACTGTTCGCCTCGGCTTCGGCGATGCAGGCGGTGAACTTGCCGGCCTGGCCGTGGGTGGCCATGTCGGTCTCGCCCGCGATGTCGCCGCCGATGTTGCGGAACACGAGTTGCACCGCGCGCCCGATGGTGGCATTGGCGCGGGCGCCCTGCCCAAACACATTGCCGCGGGCATTGAGATCGATCTCGTCCACGATCGGGCCATTGACGATGATCAGCGGGGCGGTGGTGTTGGTGGCGGTCTGGATGCCGTAGAGCTGGCAATCCTCCTCGAGGAGGGCCTCGACTGCCGCGAGCACGACCGGGAAATATTCCGGCCGGCAGCCGGCCAGCACCGCATTCACGGCGATCTTCTCGACCGTGGCCATGCGCCAGCGCGGCGGGATCGGCCCGACTGGCTCGTGCGCGCCGCGGCCGGCCGCCGCCAGCATCAGCTGGACCTTTTCGGCTGTCGGGAGGTTGACCGGCAGCCCGTCGGTCCAGCCGCGGGCAAAGAACAGCTCCTGGTCATCCCCCTCTGCATTCGTGCGCGCCCCGTCAGGCCGCGCAGCGCGCTCGTCGCCCTGGACGGCAGCTCCGGTCAGGGCGCCGGCAAGCAACTCGATGACCGCATCGGCGCGCTGGCGCACCAGATCGCGCGGGGCAGTGTGCATGGGATGAGGAATTTTCACGAGCCGCAGGTTGGCCATGCCGCGGCCGGCCGCCTGCACGCGCGCCGCCTGCGCGAAGGCGGTGCTGAATACCGTCACGGTCGGGATGCCGCGCCGCTCGATCTCGACCGCGTCGGCGACGCTCATCGAGGTCGAGGTCCCGCAATCGCCGAAGCATTGCACCACCGCCTCGCAGGCCGCGAGCGCGCCGAAATCCTTGTCGGAGAGGCGGTCCTTGGGGGCGGCCTTGCGGATCGTGGGGCCCGCCGCGATGGCGAAGCGATCGACCAGGAGTTCCGCAAGCCGCGCCAGAAAAAGATCCGCGTTGACCTTGCTGTTGTCGACGAACGCGATCCGCCGGCCCGCAAGATTGGCAAGCGCGCGCGCCGGGCGAACTGCCGCCGGCTCGGTCGTGACCACGGGCTCGAGATTGGGATCCACCAACGGCTCCGACGGGGGTTCTGATTGATCGCCGCCACCGTAGTCCTGCCGTTGCTGCAAGGCAACTGCGGCGGGTTGGCCGGCCTGCATGGCGGTTGGAGTTGGCCGCATTTCCTGGCAAGCTGCGCCCGAAATTGCCGCCAAGTGCACCGGGAGGAAACACCATGAGAGCCAAGCTTGCCACCGGATTGCTGATCGGAGCGCTGCTCGCCGGCACCAGCCTCGCGTGGGCCGCCGACATGTCGTTCGAGCGCGCGCTCAATGCCGACAGCGAGCCGCAGAACTGGCTGCTGCACCACAAGAACTATCAGGGCCACCGGTTCTCGCAGCTCAAGGAGATCAATGCCGACACGGTCAAGAACCTGCGGGTCGCCTTCACGGTGGGGCTGGGCGGAATGGAGTCGGGCGGCGCCCGCTACGCCAGCGGCAATCTCGAAGCCACGCCGCTGGTGGACAACGGGATGATGTACGTGACCGACGGCTGGGGCTCGGTCTATGCGATCGATGTTTCGAGCGGCAAGAAGGGCGCGATTCGTTGGAAGTTCGATCCCGCCATCGACCGCGCCTGGGCGGGCGACGTGGCCTGCTGCGGGGTCAACAACCGCGGGGTGGCGCTCTGGAAGGACAAAGTCATCTCGGCTTCGCTCGATGGCCGACTGTTCGCGCTCAACCGGGCGACCGGCGAGAAAATCTGGGAGCGCAAGATCGCCGACCCGGCCTTGGGCGAGACCCTCACCATGGCGCCGCTGGTGGTGCGCGACATCGCCATCATCGGAACGGCCGGCGGCGAGTTCGGCATCCGCGGGTTCATCGAGGCAACCGATCTCAACACCGGCCAGCAGGCCTGGCGCACCTACACGATCCCCGGCACGGGCGAGCCCGGCAACGAGACCTGGAAGGACGGCGCCGAGCACTGGCGCCATGGCGGCGCATCGGTCTGGGTGACCGCGACCTACGACAAGGACACCGACACGATCTATCAGGGC
>Ga0126381_100003826_pt1 | contig 16327 bp, 17 predicted proteins | sample PanSoiMetPlot_28_FD_96465 | JGI IMG/M metagenome (GOLD analysis project Ga0126381, IMG submission 96465) | Tropical forest soil microbial communities from Panama - MetaG Plot_28 | ecosystem: Environmental > Terrestrial > Soil > Tropical forest > Bulk soil | place: Panama | collected 2016-02-17 | reverse complement strand
TCGGTCGACAGGATCCACGACAATTTGCGCATCGAATTGCGCCGACCCGCGAGACGAGATCCTTCTCTCTGATTTCCAGGTTGCGCCATTGTCCGCGCTCTCCACCAGGATCATCGTTGGCACAGGACACATTTCGCACCCCGGCACTTGAATGTATTGAGGATAGAAAATGTAAACGTGACCGTAGCCGTCAGCCGCGATTGCCGGCTCCCACTGATCCCCAGTGCGCAGTCCCACCCGTATCTGCGGAGAAAATCCAGCGCCAAAAGCAGGCGGGCACAATGCACCCAAAAAGAGGGCGACTGTGGAGATCCAAAAAAGGTGAAAACGGTGGGACAACCTTACTCCCCGGGGGGCGGCGCTACAGCTTCGAACTCTATAGGGAAGAAGAAGTTGCGTCAACGGATAGTCAGAAAAGATGGCACCCTCGTGCCATCTGAAGCGTTCCGAAACGGGTATGGCCCCCATGGCCCGATCAGGCGGCCGTCAACAGCAAGGGCGCGCCCTTGGTGATCACCAGCGTGTGTTCGTAGTGGGCGGCGGGTCGCCGGTCCGCTGTCTTCATGGTCCAGCCGTCCTTTGCCAATAGGGCCCGGCCTGAGCCGGCCGCGATAATCGGCTCGACGGTGATCACCAAACCCTCGGTAAGAACATGACGGGCTTCGGGATCCGCAAAATTGGGCACTCGTGGTTCCTCATGGATAGTGCGCCCGATACCGTGGCCCCCTAACTCGCGAATTACTGAGAAACCATCACGGCGCACTTCCTTCTCGACCGCGCGCCCGATCTCCGAGACGCGAAACCCCGCCCGAGCCACCAACATCGCCTTCTCGAACGCCCGGCGCGCACAATGCATCAATCGCTCAGCTTCTTTCGAGATGGTTCCCACAGCAACCGTCTCGGCGGCGTCCGCCATAAATCCGTTTTTCTCGACTGTCACGTCGAGCTTCAGCAAGTCCCCATCCTGCAAGACCCGTTCGCCGGGAATTCCGTGTACTGCTTCTTCGTTCAGGCTGATGCAGTTGAAACCGGGAAACCCGTACACCATGGCGGGAGCAGATCTTGCACCGCTGTCCTCGATGACCCTCGCACCGATTTCATCCAGCTGCCGGGTCGTCACCCCCGGCCGGACTTCGCGCTTCATTGCTTCCAGAACAGCCCGCACCACGGCGCCAGCTGCCCGTAAAGACTCGAGTTCCTCGGGGCCATTGATCGACATTTTGGGCTCCTGGAATGATCCTACGGGAAAGCTTGGCTCAATGCCTAGGTGACTTCACGCATGGGCCGTCGAGGTCCGAAAAACAGTAGAAGAATGAAACCTGAAATATAGAAGTACGCGACCTGCGACAGTGAGAATCCCATAAGCCGCAAAACAAAACCAAAGACGGCGATCGCTTCCGAGAGTGCGTACGTCATGATGTGACCCGCTCGCCAGCGATTCAACGTAGCCAGATCATTCGGTCTTGCGGCGAGGGATGTGGCTGACTGAATCACGAGCGTACGGCGGACGACCAGGATGACACCCACGATGGTGACGGTCGCAAGAGAGAGAACATAAAACACGACCGGGTCGTTAAGTTTCGGAATTGACCCAACCTTCTCGCCCACGATGGCGTAGAGGACGACGCTCACCAGTAGCGCGATCTGAACGATGCGTATGGCTTTGACCGCCGAATCCATATTTCGGAATATTCTGCCTCAATTTGAGATATGGCCCGTCAAAATTCCTGACAGGTGCCGCATTCGCCAATGGGGAAGAGTGTACTTGTCGAGCTTGCCGGTGCTAGTGGCGATGCTCCATCAGTCCGGGCCTGACCCGCAAGAAAATTTGAAAAGAGACTGGATTATTTCCATAGGAACTGTCCAGTGGAGCAGGCTTCGAATAGAAGGTAAGGTCCGCGCCTAGCCCGAATTGCCACGCATGCGTATGGACCAAATCACGCACACCTCCAAATGTATAAGCGCCGATGCGGTAGGCCGGATGCGTCGCGGCGGCCGGAAACAGCTCGTCTTTATCGACCAATTCAAGCCGAGTGAACGCATAGTTTCGACGTTTGAAATTAACCGTCGATTCCGCAAGGTAGCTGTTGAGGATCGTTCCGGTCTCCTCCTTATATTTCCGCCCCCAGATCAACGAACTTGCCCAGCTACCTCCGTCCCAAGTCCGTATGTGCTCGATCGACGCTGATTGTCGCATTTCATTGCCGGGCTCTAGAGCCTCTGGATGAATGAGTTTTCCATAGCTGTACGCGGCAGTCCAATTGCGCGAGATCGCAACGCTCCCTCGAGCGGACCACGAGTCCAGGGGCGCAAGTTGAATGCTCCATCGCTCTTCATTTGGTTCTCGTCCGTTAAAGACGCTTCCCTCCAACTTGAACCGGCTGACAACCAGCCCGGTCGTTACGACTCCGAAACTGGTGTGCGTTGAATCCTGGAGGTGATGGCTCAACGGCGCCATCGGCAACTCCGACGCGGAACTGCGATGAATATAGGTAACAGGCCCAAGTGCGGGCTCCGCCGCGGGGCCGCCGTACAGGAACCACGACACACGCTCGTGAACTGGAACGGAATAGTATGCCGATAGCTCCCCAAATACGTTGTGCGGATGCTGATGATCGACGAGTGGCTCTCCATGGTAGGTCTCACCGGTCTGAAAAAGTTCAGGGAAGCCTGGATGCGGCGACGTCAACGACTCCGCAGAAAACATCTGCCGGAACAGCAACGTTCCATTGCCAAGTTTATGTTGCTCCATGGTCATCAGCCAGTTAACCGACTCCGCTTTGCCCGCCCCCCGCGGTCCGCCCTGCTGGTTGTAGTCGAGGAAAACGACGCCATGCGCCATCAGATCCCAACCGTCGAGTGAAGTCATCCACATGCGCGAAGGTGCGGCGGCCGGCTCCCACGCTGTGCCTGATCCTGCATGCAGCGACGGCATTGAGTCTGCGCCAGACATAGGCATCTTCATGCCAGGCATGTCCTGCATGCTTTGCATGTCATGACCAGAGTGAGTGTGGTCATTCGTGTCAGATTGTTGTGCGCGCGCGTTCGACGCGAACAAAGCAGCACCGAAAATACAGACGGTCCATACTCGCAAGTCTTCCTCCGCTCGATGAACAGTAATGGCTTGTTTCTAAAAACTGACAAGCAACGTCGAGCAGAGTTTAGATTCGAAGTGCGGTATTCGTGGGAGGGTCCCCATAAGAGTTGAAACTCGCCCTGCTTCTTTCGAGACGGACTCCTGCAAGGACAGGATCGGAAGTGGCACTGGCCAGGAAACAATCGCTATTTGGAGCAACCACGTTCGACGACTGCAGAATTAGCGAGTCGTGTCCGCTCCGGCAGCACGCATAAGTCTTCTGTTGCTGGAGAGGACTCTTTGGGTGGTGTTCATGACAGCCCGCGGGACGTGCGGATGAAGTTGGCAGCAGACCTGCATGAGCCGAGACGCTGAATGCGAGAATCTGCATCGCCATCATCAACAAAACCAATTTATGAGCAATTTTCATCCGCAGACAATGGGATGCCGGGGTTTCCGCAAAAGTCGCATCGAGAAAACAATTTCTGCCAACCGAAGCCCTACGATCCCGTGATCTTAAGCCGCAAATCTTCCGGCAAGCGCTCACGAATTTCCGCCGGCAGCCGATCATGAACCCGGCGGGCACCAATCCGGGCCACGTCCACCACCGTCGTAGGTGCGGGGGTAGCAACTGCTACAACAAGCCACAACAGCGCCGAAAGCGTGAATCCACCCAACGCAATCAGTTCTAGCAGCAAAGCATGCCGCGGACCGAAATGCCGGATGACTCCAAACGCGAGCAGAAACATTGCGGCTGAAACGGAAGCCAGTACGATCAGGGAAACGTCGATAATCCGATGGATTTTCTGTCGGCTACGGCAATATTCGCATTCGGCGAAGTGATTCTCGTAGTCTTCGCGCATCTCGGGCGCGATGCCGGAGATGTCATACCGCCAGCCAGCCAAAATCTTGCCAACGAGGGGATCAACACATTGGCTCATACAAAGTGGCTAGAGCCGGATGGGCTCCAATGGTTCCGTTTGCGATGCAAGCATCACCCGGTTTCGAAGCAGCGTCTGGCGAGGCCCCAAAGCCTTCATCGCCGCTCCCCGGGCAATTTCGGGATGGTTGTTGTGCTCAGAGAGGTGCGCCAGCACTACAAACGCTGCCTGCCCATCATAATCGTTGATGAAGAATTGCGCGAGTGCGTCATTGGAGAGATGGCCTACCCGGCTCATAACACGCTGCTTAACGGACCATGGGTAGGGCCCCACCCGCAGCATCTCCACGTCATGATTCGATTCGATGACCAGGACGTCGCAACCTCGTAAGTGATCCCGCACGCTCGCCGGGACATATCCCAGATCCGTTGCGTAACCGATCTTCACCCCTTCCGCTCTGAACGTGAATCCCACCGGATCGGCGGCGTCGTGCGGAATCGTGAACGGCATGACCTCGATGTTGCCAATCTGAAATCGTCTTCCTGACGCGAAAACTTCCAGTTTCTCGACCTGCGGCCGGACGCCCTTTTCGTCGCGCATCGATCTCGCCCAACACTGATGCGTAGCACCCGTCATGAATACCGGGATTCGCAGCTTTTTCGAGAGCGTAAGCAGACCATAAACGTGATCGCAGTGCTCATGAGTGATGAGCACTGCAGTCAGGGCCCTGGGATCCTCCGAAAGCGCCTTCATGCGCTTGAAGGTTTCGCGGCACGAGATTCCGGCATCGACCAGAATCTTCGTTTTCGACGTCTGTATGACGGCGCTATTCCCGCGGCTTCCGCTGGCCAGCACCGACACTGACACACCCATATGCTCGCAGCATACTCGTTCTTACGGTGGAACCGCGAGTACTTTTATGGTTAGCCGGGACCTTCGTGCGCGGAATATTTGACGCCGCTCTCAGGCCGCAGAGCGACCGGATCCATTATTTCTCGGCAAACATATTTCCGATGGCCTGGCGCATCATGGCGCCTCCATACGCGCCGGCAATCCCCGGCAGAAATGCCAGGAACGATTCGTAGATCTGTGCGCGATAAGGCTTCTCGATCAGAATCAGATAACCGAACAACTCGGCAATGGGAACAAAGATCCCCACAATCAGGACCCATCGCCACGGCCGCGACGGACGCCACACTCCAAGAATCATGCAGGGCGCAAGAACCAGCAACGCGGTGAACAGAAGATCGCCCACCCTGATATCCATCCACCCTGCAAAAATTCCCGCCAATGCCGCCGCAACGTAGAAACCCAAGTCCCGAATACCACTCGGTCCCTCGTCTGGAAGCACGCGGCCCCATGCCGTCGTCATCGTAACTTCACGCCCCTGTCTTGCTAGTACTGATAGAAACCGCGCCCGCTCTTGCGCCCCAACCATCCGGCATCAACCATCTTGATCAGCAATGGGCATGGGCGATATTTCGGATCTCCAAGCCCCGAATGCAACACGCGCATAATGTCGAGACACACATCCAGCCCGATGAAATCCGCCAGCGTCAGCGGTCCCATCGGATGCGCCATCCCCAGCTTGAAAACTTCATCCACCGACTCCGGCGTCGCTACGCCTTCCATCACCGCGAACATCGCCTCGTTCAACAGCGGCATCAACACGCGATTCGAGACAAACCCCGGCGCATCATTCACCTCGACCGGAGTCTTATCGAGCGCGACCGCCAGATCGCGCACGGTCTCGAATGTCGCTTGCGAAGTTGCGAGGCCACGGATGACCTCAACCAACTTCATCACCGGAACCGGATTGAAGAAATGCATCCCGATCACACGTTCCGGACGCTTGGTTATCGCGGCAAGCTTTGTGATCGAGATGGAGGAAGTATTGGACGCCAGAATGATTTCAGGCCGTGCGATGCGATCAAGGTCGCGAAAAATCTCAGCCTTGATTTCAAATTTTTCGGTCGCCGCTTCGACGATCAGATCACTCTCGGCGAGCATCGAGCGTTCAAGAACGGGCTTGATTCTCTCGAGCGCCGCTTTTTCCTGCTCAGGAGTGATCTTACCTTTAGCGCTCTCTCGTCCCAGATTCTTGGCCATGGTATCCAGTGCGCGATCGAGGAATCTCTGCTCTACATCGCACAGCAGCACTGCATAGCCACTGCGTGCCAACACGTGGGCAATACCGTTTCCCATCGTGCCCGCACCGACGACTCCGACTTGCCTGATCTGCATCAAGACCGTCCCCACGCGTTTGTGTGCGAACTCAAAAGTCTAGCAGAACAGGATGTGCCGATTGTCTTGCAGATTCTCTCGCTTTTGCCGCCGCAAACAATATTGGGGTGCTCGTCCGATTTCTCTCCGCGACTGCTGCGGATTTTCTCCGCCGTCTCTGCGGTGAAGACTTCTTTGTCTAGTCGAGGTTGGTGATCACCGACGCGCCAATCGTGCTTACCTCGGATTCTGTGTTCCCCTGTGCCCTCTGTGGTTATCTTTTTTTCGTTGGCCGTTTTGAGCATGTCGGCAAAGATCCCGGTCCGCGTTCCAGCCTATGAACTCAGGCGTTTCGCCGTTAAACCCGGCTCTCCCCAAAAAGTTGCGTACCCGCATAAACATTGGTGATTTTGCATGCTCCCAAATTTAGCGGTCGCCATTTTCAATTTTCATTCGAGGCATCGTCCCCTCACACACACGCATCCCAAGTGATCAGATGCCGGAGGCAGCGACCGGATCGGAGGCAACCATGCGGCGACAACTTAGAACGGTGACAATGGCAGTATCTCTTTTCCTTGCGCTCGGCACATTAGCCGTGGCACAGGACTACGACGACTACGATCGCGGTGGTGGCAACCAGGCGCGCCAGTACGGATACGAAAACGGTTTTCGCGATGGTCAGCGCCGCGGCCAGCACGAAGGCCGCGAGAATGATCCCAACGACTACCACACGCCTGACTGGCGTCAGGCCACGCACGGCTACAAGAATTGGATGGGACCGATCGGCGCTTTCCAGAACGGTTATCAGCAAGGCTATGCAGAGGGCTTCCGTTCCGGGTTCAACAGCGAGCGACCGGCCTATCGTGGCGACCGCGACGATTTCTATCGCGGCAATCGCTTCTACGGGTCTGACAATCGCGTAGCCTTCCACACGGGCTATCAGGATGGGGCATCGGTAGCTCGTGAAGACATGTACAAGAACAAGCCTTTCGATCCAGAACCGCGCGGGAAATATGACGATCGCGATCACGGCTATCGTCGCGAATACGGCGATAAGAACTTCTACCGCTCGCAATACACCGAGGCGTACCGCGCCGGCTACCAGTCAGCCTTCGGACGGAGGTAATGACGACAGGCAAAACCTGATCTAGCCGAATCGCGCCAACAACAAAGCCGCCGGATCCGTTCCGGCGGCTGTTCGTCTTTGTAGCGCCGCGGGTTCCCGGCGGCCGGGCGGCGCGCGCGCCGATTAATTAAATCTCAATAGTCCAACTCTCAGTGTGCTGTCGTCTGTCCTTCCTTCGCGGCGGCCTCCAGCCGATTACTGGCCTTCGCTAATGCATTCTGCGCGCGCGCGACATCCACCTCTGCATCGCCGCTCGCCAAGCGCTTCTCGGCACGTTCCTTCGCTTTCTGCGCCCGTTCGCAGTCGACCTCCTCACCACGCTCCGCGGTTTCAGCGAGGATCGTAACCTTGTCGGGCAGTATCTCGGCGAATCCCCAAGCCACACAGAGATAGTGGGTCTCATGGCCGTTCCGGTAACTGATCTGCCCCACCCCCAATTCAGAGATGAGCGGTGCGTGTCCCGGCAAGATGCCCATGTACCCGTTTTTCCCGGGAATCTGCATCTCCTCCGCGGTATCTTTCACGACGAGCTTATCCGGAGTGACAATTTCGAGTTGGAATGTGTCTGCCATGCAAAGCTTTTAGCCTTCAGCTGTCGGCTCTCAGTTCAGCCCTGTTTTGGCTGATCGCTGATGGCTGAAAGCTGACCGCTGTCTTTTACGCTGCCGCCTTCATCTTCTCGGCGGCCTGCAGCACTTCATCAATGGTGCCCTTCATATAAAAGGCCTGTTCGGGAATGTCGTCATATTTGCCCGACACGATGTCGCCGAAACCCTTCACCGTATCAGCCACCTTTACATAGCGTCCCGGCGAACCAGTGAACTGTTCCGCCACGTGGAACGGCTGCGACAGGAAGCGTTGAATCTTGCGTGCCCGCGCCACCGTCAGCTTCTGATCTTCACTCAACTCGTCGATACCGAGAATCGCAATGATGTCCTGCAGATCTTTGTAGGTCTGAAGCGTCTTCTTCACAGCCTGCGCCACGTCGTAGTGTTCTTGTCCGACGATGCGTGGATCCAGAATGCGCGACGTGGAAGCCAGCGGGTCGACGGCAGGATAAATTCCGATCTCCGTCAGCGCGCGCGAAAGCACCGTCGTCGCATCCAGGTGCGCAAAGGTTGTGGCGGGCGCAGGATCGGTCAAATCATCGGCGGGGACGTAAATTGCCTGGACCGACGTCACCGAGCCTTTCTTCGTCGAGGTGATGCGCTCCTGCAATTCACCCATTTCCGTCGCCAGGTTGGGCTGATATCCCACGGCGCTTGGCATGCGACCCAACAGCGCAGAAACTTCCGACCCCGCCTGCGTAAAACGAAAAATGTTGTCGATGAACAGCAGAGTGTCTGCGCCTTCCTTGTCGCGGAAATATTCCGCAACCGTCAAGCCGGTCAGCGCCACTCGTAAACGCGCCCCGGGCGGCTCGGTCATCTGTCCATAGATCAGTGCCGCTTTTGATTTCGACGGATCGCCGGGTTTGATCACACCCGACTCGCTCATTTCGAGCCACAGGTCGTTGCCCTCGCGCGTGCGCTCCCCGACACCGGCGAACACCGAGAATCCACCGTGCTGCTTGGCGACGTTGTTGATAAGCTCCTGAATGAAGACGGTCTTACCGACACCGGCACCGCCAAACAATCCGATCTTTCCGCCCTTCAAAAACGGCTGAATCAGATCGACGACCTTCACACCGGTCTCAAACATCTCCGCCGTGGTCGCCTGCTCGTCAAACGCCGGCGCCGGGCGGTGAATCGGAAGCCGCTCCTTATATTCGATCGGGCCGAGCTGATCAACGGGCTCGCCAATCACGTTCATTACGCGGCCCAGCGTCCCGTGGCCCACCGGAACCGAGATCGGCCCGCCCAGATCAATCGCCTTCATGCCACGCACCATGCCATCGGTGGCTTCCATCGCGATGCAGCGCGCCCGGCCCTCGCCAAGGTGTTGCTGCACTTCAAGGACGACGTTGATGGGCTGCGGAACGTTGAAGCCGTCGCTGACAACCCGCAGCGCCTGGTAAATCGGAGGCAGGCCCGCTTCGGTGAACTGCACGTCCACCGCCGGTCCTGCAATCTGTATTACGTGTCCAATGTTCTCTGCCATGAAATTCAACTCTCAGCTCTCAGCCGTCCGCTTTCAGCCAGTACGACGACGATGGGCAGAAGCGTCCAGCATGTCTCTTCCATCCAGCTCGGATGGCTTTTTCACAAACCCTTTGTCCGCCCGACGTAGCTGACAACTGATGGCTGACAGCGGTTCTATTGCGCCGCCGCTCCGCTCACGATCTCGATAATCTCTTTCGTGATCTTCGCCTGGCGCGCGCGGTTCATCGCCAGCGTCAATGAGTCGATCATGTCGGTCGCGTTGTTCGTCGCCGATTCCATCGCGGTCATGCGCGCTGCATGCTCCGCAGCCACCGACTCAAGCAGCGCATGAAAAATCTGAATCGCCACATATCTCGGCAACAGATCGTTAAACAATTCCTTCGGCGACTGCTCATAGATGTAATCCACGGGTGCGGTCGCGAACTTCGCCGCTACTGCATCGATCTCAGAGCGCTCGCTCGAACGCATCCCAACGCCCGCCGAGATTGCCGCCTTCTGCGCTTCTTCTTTTTCTTTCTGCGTCAACTCACGCGCGACTTGCTGCTGCGTCTTTCCGATCTCCACGATCGGCAACACCCTCTCCACCACCAGCCGTTGCTGAATCACAGACTTAAATTCGTTGTAGATCAGGTACACGGCGTCGATCTGTTCGTTTGCGTAACGCTCGATCACTCGCTTCGCAATCTCGGTGGCTAGCGCATGATCGATCTTGTTGAACACGCCCACCCGCTCCCCGATGATGATGGTTCGGGCTGCCTCGTTCGAGTCCGCGGTCCGAGGCTCGGCCGTGACGAAGCGCCTGCGTAGAAAGTCCCGGCCTTTGCGCCCGATGGTTTCGATCTCGATGTTCTCTCCAGACTTTTCGCCGATGAACTGCATCGCCGACTTCAGGATGTTCGTGTTGAAGGCGCCGGCCAGGCCTTTGTCCCCGGTCACGACAATCAGCAGAACATTCTGCTCAGGACGCTGCGCCAGCAGCGGATGCCGCGGCTCGCCAGTCTCCGGATTGTAAATTTCAGCGCGCGACACCAGCGACTTCAGAACGTTGGTCAGCATCTGCGCATATGGACGCGCAGCCAGCGCGCGATCCTGTGCACGGCGCAGCTTCGCTGCCGAGACCATCTTCATGGCCTTGGTGATCTGCCGCGTGTTGATCACGCTGCGAATGCGTCGTTTGATGTCGAGTACGTTAGCCATTTGAAAGCAGCTTTTATTAGCTCTTAGCTTGTAGCACCTAGCAACCCAAAGCTCTTAAAATATTGCATCCTGAGTGTCTGTCCAAAAGGTCTCAAAAGCATTGTCATCCTGAGCGAAATGAGGCGTGAGCCGAACGCAGCCCAAACCTGCCACTCGCGAGGGCTCTACTTCTTCCTCGTCGCCAGGAACTGCTCCTTGCACTCCTTGATCACTTTCGTCATCTCGGCCTTCAGGCCATCATCGAGAACTTTCTTCTCCATGATCCTTTGCAGTAGGCCCGGGTTCGTCGTATCGACGTACTTGTAGAGCTCCATCTCGAACGGACGCACCTGGTCAACCGGCATGTCGTCGAAGTGCCCGCCCGTGCCGGCAAAGATGACCAGAATCTGCTTCGAGAACGGGAGCGGCGAGAATTGCCCCTGCTTCAGAATCTCGACCAGCCGGCTCCCGCGGTTCAACTGATTCTGGGTAGCTTTGTCGAGATCGCTGCCGAACTGCGCAAATGCCGCCAGTTCGCGGTACTGCGCCAGTTCCAACTTCAGCGATCCGGCGACCTGCCGCATCGCCTTGATTTGTGCGCTGCCGCCCACGCGGCTCACGGAGATACCGACGTTCACGGCTGGGCGCACGCCCGAGTTAAACAGATCGGTTTCCAGGAAGATCTGCCCGTCGGTGATCGAAATCACGTTGGTCGGAATGTAGGCCGAAACGTCGCCCGCCTGCGTCTCAATGACTGGTAAAGCCGTCAACGATCCGCCGCCCATTTTGTCGCTCATCTTCGCGGCGCGTTCCAGCAGGCGCGAGTGTAGATAAAAAACGTCTCCCGGGTAAGCCTCACGGCCCGGCGGACGCCGCAACAAAAGCGAAATCTCGCGATACGAGGCTGCATGCTTCGACAGATCGTCGTAAATCACCAGCGCATGCTTTTTGTTGTCGCGGAAGTACTCGCCCATCGCGCACGCCGCGTAGGGTGCGATGTACTGCATCGGCGCTGGTTCCGACGCGGACGCCGCCACCACGATCGTGTAATCCATCGCGCCGGCGTCTTCCAGAATCTTAACGACCTGTGCGATCGACGACCGCTTTTGCCCGATCGCGCAGTAAATGCAGATCAGGTCATTTCCCTTGTTGTTGATGATCGTATCGAGCGCGATGGCTGTCTTGCCCGTTTGCCGGTCGCCGATGATCAGTTCGCGCTGGCCGCGGCCGATCGGAATCATCGAATCGATCGCCTTCAATCCCGTGGCCATGGGTTCACGCACCGGCTGGCGGTCAATGACACCGGGAGCGATGCGCTCCAGCGCAATAAATTCCTTGGTCGCGATTGGGCCCTTATCGTCGATCGCCTGGCCGAGCGAATTCACCACGCGGCCCACCATCGCATCGCCCACCGGCACGCTCATGATGCGTCCGGTCCGCTTCACTTCGTCGCCTTCGCGGATTTCGGTGTAGTCGCCGAGCAGAACCACACCCACCTGATCCTCTTCCAGGTTCATGGCGAGGCCCGCAACTCCATGCGGGAACTGCAACAACTCCCCAGCCATCACCTTATCGAGGCCATACACGCGTGCAATGCCGTCGCCCAGCGTGATGACCGTACCAATTTCGTCGACGGCGATCTTGGTTTCGTAGTTCTCGATCTGTTCGCGGATCAGCTGCGATATCTCGTCTGCCTTGATCTGTGCCATATGAAATTCAGCTCTTAGCTGCTAGCTCTAAGCCACTAGCTTCCTGGTTTCGAACGCAACTCCGTGTCTTCTACTGATTCTGCACAACTCGACTGCTGCCCACAAACTCGTTGTCGTGGCGCGCAGCTAGCCCAATTCTGGCCGGTTTTGGCTACTAGCTAATTGCTACGAGCCACCAGCTATCTGTTCCCGGATTCTTTGCAACTGCCCGAGCACTGAACCGTCGTAGATTGTGCTCCCGACACGCACAATCGCGCCCCCTAAAATCCCTTGGTCGCGTGAGTAGCGCGCCCGCACCTTTTTGCCGGTCAATCGCTCCACTTGCGCTTCGAGCGTCCGTTTTTCTGCCTCACTCAAGTCGCGGGCGCTGGTGATTTGCGCCTCCGCAAAACCGAGCCGAGCATCGAGTTCGTGGCCAATTTGCTCGCCGATCGCATTGAAGAAGTGCACCCGCCGGTGGTCGATCAATACCGCGATGAAATTCCGAACCGGACGCGAAAATCCTTCCCTATGCACGATCGCGTCTAGCACTCCGCGCTTCTGCTCGGCGGCAATCGCGGGATTCTCCCACACGCGCCGCAGATCCGGATTGTTTTTCAGGAGGTCACCCAGCGCATGGAGCTCTCGAAGCGTCTTTGTCGCATCCAAACGCCTCTCGAATACGACATCGGCAAACGCTCGCGCGTAGACTCCTGTCACGGAAGCCATTGCCTAGTTCTTACTCTTTCCAGCGCTGTCCGCGCTCGCAAGCCTGTCTGAGAAATTTCGGACCAGCGACGAATCGGTCGCCGGATCCACATGAATCTGCTTCTTCGCCAGCGAGACCGCCAGATCGGCGGCATAAGTGGTCAGATCCCGGCGAGCCGCCTTCGCTGCGGCCGCAATCTCTTGCTCGGCCGACTCGACGATCTTGCGCGCGTCCTCTTCCGCGGCCGCCTTGATTCGCGCTTCCTCGGCCGCCAGGTCCGCTTCCCCTGCTGCTTTCATCGCTTCAATTTCGCCGCCGAGTTTCGCCAGGCGCGATTCCACATCTGTCAGCCGGCGGTTCGCATCTTCACTCGCCTTGCGGGCTTCTTCCATCGCCTGCTGAATCGCCGCCGTCCGCGCTCGGAATGCGCCGGGCATGTATTTCCGCCCAGCCCAGAACAATACCGCCGCAATCACCACAAAGTTCAGCAGAACAGCCAGCCAGTAGGCGTGCCGCAGACTCATGCCCGTAATGCGCGCCAGGAAGACGACTGAGGGTGAACTCTTGAAGGCCGCGGTGTCATCCTCTTCGCCTGCCGCTTCACGAGTCTCTCGCGCCAATTGCTGGCCGAAACCGGGATTCTCAGGTTTCTGCGCTTGCTTCTTTGGAGGACCTTCAGACAAAGAAGATGTGTCGTCTTGTGTCCTAGGTTCAGAGGTCTGTGCGCTGGCGAACGCAACAAATAATGCCACACACACCGCCGAGAGGAGCAGCACCGTGCACATCGAGCGGGCCGAGAATATCGCTCTCATCGCGCATCTCCCGCCGAACCGGCTGTGACCGGACGAAGCACCGTCCTCACAATCTCGGTAGCCAGTCGCACCGATTCCGCCTGCAGGCCATCCTGCGCCGCAATCTTGTCGCGCTCAATCGCCGCACGCGCCTGCTTCACCTGCTCTTGCGCGCGCGACCGAGCCGCCGCCACCGCCGCCGCACGGGCCTGCAACGCGGCCTGACGTCGGGCCTCCTGTGATTTGAACAGCGCCACCCGCGCCTCGCGCAGTTTCTGCTCGTATTGCGCCGTACTCGCCTCCGCGGTGGCAACATCGGCACGGGCTTTCTCAATCGCGCCTTCGGTTTTAGATCGCCGCTCAGCAAGGACTCTCGAAAGCGGCTTGTGGACGACGACCGTATAAATCCCGTAAAGCACGACCAGCATGATGATGGTCGGTATGGACCCGAGCAGTAATTCGCCTAGTTGTCGGAGTGTCTCGTCCATGGCTTAGCTGATTGAACCGGAAGAAAGAGGGCTATAAAACCTCTAAATGTAACATCCTACGAGGCTTTTCGTCAATCCGGAAGGCGCAGAAAATGCTTCGTTGGGCGACAAACAGCGGGAAGAAAATTCCCACCCTCCATGACACTTTTTGGAGCAATCGAGAACAAAGGCTTGACATCGTTCTAAACGGTATTAACATTAAAGCATCACCTCCGATCCAATTCAGGATCGAATGGGCCGGCAGCCAAGAAAAGTCACCGCTTTTTGGCTATCGGCCCATTTAATTGTCGGCTGAATTCGACCAAGCCCCGCAGCCAAAACGCTATCCTCCTCTAACTATTTCACTACCCACTCCCTCACCCTTCTCACCACCGACTCGGGTGCCTCCGCGACCATCTCTACCACGCCGTCGCGATACTCGCGCGAGTAGATGCGCGATCGGGCTGCCAGCATCGCCAATACTTTTCCTTCTTTCTGTGGAATGCTCAAGCGTACCCGGCTCACAGGATCTTCTTCGAGCACCTGATCGATCCGCTCCAGCAATGTCGCAATCCCAATATCGCGGACCGCTGACACGTGCACCGTCTGCGCATCATCTCGCAGTGCCTCGCGCTGTTTCGGCTCGAGTAAATCGATCTTGTTCATGACGTGGAGGCGCGGCTTCTTCTCGGCCTCAAGCTCCTTCAGGACTAGATCCACCTGCGCATCCTGCTCGGCCGTCAGGGGACTGCCCGCATCCGACACGTGCAGAATCAGCGCCGCACGTTGCACCTCTTCCAGTGTTGCGCGAAATGCTGATACCAGCGTGTGCGGCAGGTTCCGGATAAATCCGACTGTGTCCGACAGCAGCACTCTTCGGCGGGAAGGTAACTCCACACCACGAATTGTCGGATCAAGCGTGGCGAACATCTTCGCCGACGCAAGCACCTCAGCCTGTGTCAGCGCATTAAACAGCGTCGACTTTCCCGCGTTCGTATATCCGACCAGCGCCACGGTCGCCACGGGCGCCGACTCCCGCCTTCGCCGCTGCTGGGCACGAATCCGGCGCACGTTTTCGATCTGCTCTTTGACGTGACGAATCCGGCGGTAGATTTTTCGCCGGTCAGTTTCGAGCTGCGTTTCGCCCGGACCTCTCGTTCCGATGCCGCCCCCTAACTGCGACATCTCCACGCCGCGGCCTGCCAGCCGCGGCAACATGTACTCCAGTTGCGCCAGCTCAACCTGTAACTGGCCTTCCCGCGTTTTCGCATGGCGCGCAAAAATGTCGAGGATGAGCTGCGTGCGGTCGATCACACGCTTGTGCAGAATTCCTTCGATATTTCTCTGTTGGGAGGGCGAAAGGTCGTGATCGAAAAGAATGAGATCCGCGTCAACCGACGCTGCAGCGCCCTTGATCTCCTCAAGCTTGCCCGCACCAATCAGTGTTGCCGGATCAAGACGATCGCGTCGCTGCAGGATCTCGCCAACAACTGTCGCTCCGGCGCTAGTCGCCAGCGTGCGCAGTTCGTCAAGCGATTCGTCGGCACTGAACTCAGGCATCGACGGAGGTGTGGCGCCGGCAGATACACTAGTGGCTGCGTCGCGCGCCGCCTGCGCTCCCGACGTGAGTGAGCGTTTGCCCGTGTTTCGCGCACGAAAACGATAATCGAGACCCACGAGGAACGCTCGCTCCCCGGAATCTCGATGATCACGATCCTTATTTGTAGGCCCGGCTTTCAGCCCGCGACGCACCGCGTCACCCTTGCGAAAGCTTCTGGAATCTGCGCTGCGCAACTGAATCGCGCCTTAGCCTTCGGTGCCAGACGCGGCCGCCGGAGTCGGAACGACAGTCGGTGTCGCCGTCGCCGAAGGCTTGCCCTCCCCATGCGACCCAAATGTCGCATGCGGTACGCGTCCCATCACTACCGTCGAAATCGCATGCTTGAAGATCAACTGCTCTTGATTGTTGGTCTCCAGCACCACGGAGTACTTGTCAAAAGAACGGATTCGGCCCGTCAGCTTGACCCCACTCAGCAGATAGATCGTAATGTTGAGCTTTTCCTTGCGGGCCGTGTTGAGGAAAGAATC
>Ga0126381_100003825_pt1 | contig 16327 bp, 16 predicted proteins | sample PanSoiMetPlot_28_FD_96465 | JGI IMG/M metagenome (GOLD analysis project Ga0126381, IMG submission 96465) | Tropical forest soil microbial communities from Panama - MetaG Plot_28 | ecosystem: Environmental > Terrestrial > Soil > Tropical forest > Bulk soil | place: Panama | collected 2016-02-17 | reverse complement strand
GGTCTCGACGTCCAGCCGCTGCTGCAGCTGGAACGCGAGGTCGATGGAGCTGAGCTGAGCGCGCGGGCTCTGCCGCGAAGCGAGGAAGAACGTGCCGATGCCGCGCTCACGCAGGTGCGCAGCCTCCTCGGCTGCCGAGTCAGCCGTACCGCCGAGCGGCGCTGCAAGTGTGGCCGCGACAGCGAACGTGCCAGCGGCCAGGTGCCCGCTGAGCCCGCCGCCCGGCGAGAGCGTGACCGGCTGCTCCTGGTGCGAGGCTGCTCGCGGCGCGGCGGGCTGGATGCCGCGCACCGGCGCCATGCCGCCGATGTCCGCGGCGGCGGCCTGGATCTGGGATGGCGTCGTGCCGCAGCAGCCGCCCACGAGGCTTGCACCCGCTTCGACCAGCCGACGCGCATAGCGGGCGAAGTAGGCGTCGTCGGCGCTGTATTCGAATCGCCGCCCGCCCACCCGGCGGGGCAACCCGGCGTTGGGCTGGGCGCTGACTGGCAGCCAGGTATGCGGTACCAGCGCCTCGACGACCGACAGAGCGCCCTGGGGCCCGAGCGTGCAGTTGGTGCCGAGCATTGCGATCGGCAGCCCGTTCAGCACCTCCGCCACCTCGCGCGGGCTCTCGCCGCCGAGGGTCCGGCCGTCGCCGGCGAACGTGGCCTGGGCGATGATCGGCAGGCTGGAGATCTCGGCCGCGACCGCGACCGCCTCTGCCAGTTCCTCGAGGTAGCCAAACGTCTCCAGGATGATCGCGTCGATGCCGGTGGCGGCGAGGACGGAGATCTGCTCCCGGAGCGCCTCGACCCGTTCGGCTCGCTCGACCCGCCTGCGCAGGCTCGGGGTTACCGCCGGGGCGACCGAGCCGGCCACGAAGACGGGCCGCCCGGCTCGGTCTGTTGCGGCCCCATCCCGGGCCCGCATGGCTAGCTGTGCCCCCGCTTCGTTGATCTCGCTGACCAGGCCGGCAAAGCCTTGCTCGGCGAGCCGGAGACGGCTGGCGCCGAACGTGTTCGTCAGGATGACGTCCGCGCCCGCGCTCAGGTAGCTGTCGTGAATGGTGCTCACCAGGCCGGGGTTGGACAGGTTCAGCTCGGTCAGCGCGCGGTCGAGCGAGTTGCCCGCCGCATGCAGCATCGTGCCCATCGCGCCGTCGCCGATCAGCACCCGCTCGCGTAGCGCAGCGACCAGGTCCGCGGCCTTGGCGGTCACCTGGCCAGCCTCTCCGGTGCGTGCAGGACGTCCACGCCCCCCTCGGTCGCGGCGACAATCTCAATCGCCACCTGCGCCATCAGCCGGTCGCGGTAGGTGTCGAGCTTCAGGCCCGTGATCTCCTGCACCCTCCTGATCCGGTACGCCACGGTGTTCGGGTGCACGTGCAGGCTCTGCGCCGTCCGCTGCGGACTGTTGTTCTCCCGGAAATAGCACGCCAGCGTCGCCAGCAGCTCGGCGCCGCGCTGCGGGTCCTGCCGGTCGAGCTCGCCGAGGATCTCGGTGGCGAATGACTTCAGCTCGGCGAGGTCGGGGACCTGGAGCAGCAGCCGGTGGATACCGAGGTCCTCGAAGGCTACCGCCTGGCCCTGGCGGCCGAGCCGGACAACGGCATCAATCGTGCGGCGCGCCTGCCCATAGGAACGGGCGATCTCGGCCGGGTCCCGGCACGCCCCGCCGATGCCGATGGTCACGACGGCCTCGGGGAACAGGTCGCGCATCCGGGCCAGGCAGGCCGCGCTCAGCCGGCCCACCTCCGCGCTGACCGCGGCTGCCGCGTCGCGGTCCGGCACGACGATCACGACCTCGCCTTCGCGGATTGCGATGATCGCACCTGGCACCCGGGTCGTGAAGAAGTGGTCGATGGCGGTGGCGACCCGCTTCCATAGCGCCGCCGCGCTGCCGGCGGCACCCGCTGACCCGGTCGCCTCGATGGCGACGGTCAGAACCCGGTGCTCGCGGCTGGCGTCGTAGCCCAGGTGCCTGGCCCACCGGCCCACCTCGCCGTTGGAGTGCCCGGTGCCGAGCAGCAGGCCCTCCATAAGATCGTCCCGGACCTGGCGGGCCGCGGCCGCGACGACCCGCTCGCGGCCGAGGATGACACCGCAGATGGTCGCGGCGTGCTCGGTGACCAGCAGGCTCATGTCGCCGCCATCGGCGTCTGGCGTGCCGAAGGTCAGGAGGTAGGCCGGCACGTCGTCGCCGACCAGGATGGGCGCCACGATGACGCCGGCGGAGTCCCCGGTCTCCGGCAGCCGCAGGGACCGGCGGGTCTGCGCCGTGCTGTTGAGGACCGTGCCGAGACGTCGCGCCGCGACATAGTCGCGGACGTTGCTGGCTACCTGCTCGTCCGGAAGGTCCGGGCCAGCGGCCGCCATGATCTCCAGCCCGCGGCTCACGACCGCGACGGTGGCGGCGGTCCGCCTGGCGAGCAACTGGAGCACCGTCGAGACGTCAGCCTCCTGCAGGGTGAGGCCGGTGAGGTGCTGATAAACAGTCACCAGCTCCCGCAGCAGCGCATTCTCGCGATGCACGGCCCGCTCGTCCAGCACCACTGACGGCTGGCGGGTCATCTGGGAGGTGTTCACGTTAGCTTTCACACTAGACCGCCACCGGGCAGTTGCCCTGTGTTAGAGCACAATGTACGTCCATCATCTGGCGTCCCTGCGCTGTAACTTACCGCAGACATGCTGCCTGGAGGCACGCGCTTCCATCTCCTGGAAGAAAGCCAGCGTTGTGCAGAGCCACAGGGCCAAAGCCCAGGCGATACGGCGCCTACTTGCCGGGTACCTGCTGGCTGCCGCGAAGCAGGTAGGCGGAGCTAAGCAGCTCCGGATGGCCACGCAGCTCGCTGGCGGGCCCGGAGTACCGGATCCGGCCGCCCTCCAGGATGTGGGCTGTGGTGGCAAGGCCGAGGGCGACGGCGGCGAACTGCTCGATCAGTAGCACGCCGATGCCCGCAGCGGCGATCTCACGGATGGTGGGTACGAGCCGGTTGACGATCACTGGTGCTAGTCCGAGCGACAGCTCGTCAATGAGCAGGTACCTGGGGGAGGAGATGATCGCCTGGGCCAGCACGAGCATCTGCTGCTCGCCGCCGGACAGCGCCCGGGCTGGCGCGGAGAGCCGGCGCTTGAGCTCGGGGAACAACTCGAGTGCGCGGCTTCGGCCGGTCCTGGCCGCCTCGCCCGACAGCGGGTAGGCGGCCACCCTGATGTTGTCCGCGACGGTCAGGTCGGGCAGCAGCCGCCGTCCTTCCGGCACAATCGCTACGCCCGCCCGGCGGATCAGCTCCGGCCGGTGCCTCGCCAGCTCGCGGCCGTCCATCTGGATCGAGCCCGCTAGCGGGCGGAGCACGCCACCCACCGCTAGCACAAGGCTGGACTTGCCCGCCCCATTCGGGCCGAGCAGGGCCGTCACGTCCCCCGCGGGCACGTCCAGCGACAGGTCCCTGACCACTGCCCGGCGGCCGCGCTCAACCGTGAGGCCGGTCAGGGAAAGCACTCCGTTCCCGCCCTCAGCCACGCTCACGCCACCTCCGCGGTGCCCAGGTACGCCCGCATGACACGCTCGTCCCGCAGCACCTGGGCGGTCGGGCCGGCCGCGATCAGTTTCCCGAAGTCCAGCACGGCCGTCGTTTCGCAGCAGCCGGATACCAGGCTCATGTCGTGGTCGACCAGGATCGTCAGTGCGCCGGTCCGGGCCGGAATCTGCCGGATGACCTCGGCCAGGCTCTCGGTCTCGGCGTCGGGCAGTCCCGCGGCCGGCTCGTCGAGCAGCACCAGCCGCGGTCGCCCGACAACGGCCCTGGCCACCTCCACGAGCCGCCGCTGCGCCACGCCGAGCGTGGCCACCGGACTAGCAGGGTCGATGTCGAGGCCGACGAAGGAGATCGCGCCGAGGACGTCCGCGCGGCGGGATGCCCGCGGCTGGCCGGCGTGCTCGTGCACGAGGGCCACGTTGTCGAAGACGGACAGCTCCTCGATCGCCTGCTCGGTCTGGAAGGTCCGGCGGACCCCCCACCGGGCCCGCCGGAAATGCACGATCGACAGCAGATCATCGCCGAACGCTCGCACCGACCCGGTGGCCGGCCGCACGAAGCCGCTCAGCACGTTGAAGAACGTCGTCTTGCCGGCCCCGTTCGGCCCGATCAGCCCGCACGTTCCGGCGTCGAACGTGACGCTCATGTTGTCCAGCGAGGTGACCCCGCCGAACTTGACGGTCAGTCCGCCGACCTCGATCACGGCGTCTCACCCCCGGTCTCGGGCACGGCGGGCACCGGACGGCGCACCAGGCCGAGCAGCAGCTTGCCGAGCTTCGCCATGTCCTTGGGGAACTGATCGGCGAGCCCGCGCGGCGCTGTCGTGAGCACCTGCACAACGCCGATGCCGAACAGGATCGTCAGCCAGTCGTTGGACACGCCCCAGTTCTGCAGCAGGGCGGGCAGCAGCTGCATGAGCAGCCCGGCCACGACCGCGCCCCACAAGTTGTACGCGCCGCCCATCAGCACGACGGCGAGAATGGTGATCGAGGTGTAGGCGGCGAAGTCGATCGAGTACAGATAGTGGACCGCACCCGCGTACACGCCGCCTGCCACGCCGGTCACGAACGACGCGAGGGCGACCGCCCAGAGCTTGTACGCTGTCGTGTTAATGCCCACTGCGAGCGCGGCCGGCTCGCTCTGCCGAATCGCGGCCCAGGCACGGCCGGGCCGCGTCCGGATGTGGACGGCGACCAGCGCGAACATGACGACCGCCACGACGACCGCGTACCGAAAGTAGGCCGGGTCGCTGGTCGCGATGCTCGGCCGGCGGATCGGCGGAATGTGCGTCTGGTTGCCGTTGTAGCCCGTGAACCCGCGCCCCCCGTTAGGGAAGTTGAGGGTCGCGAGCACGACGGTGACGGCGCCAGCCAGCATCAGCGTGATGAGCGCCAGGTAGAGCCCGCGCAGCCGCAGCGCCGGCAGCAAGAGCACGGTGCCGAGGATCATGGTGACCAGCCCGGCCTCGAGCAGCACCAGCGGATAGGGCTGACCGGTGCCGAAGAGCAGCCGCGCGGCCGACCAGGCGCCGATGGCCAGTACCGCGACCTGGCCGAGCGACATCAGGCCGACGCGGCCGACCAGGACGCCGAGCCCGAGCGCGACCATGGCGTAGACAGCCACCTGGGTCATCGCGTCCACGTAGTACAGGCTCAGCAGCTGGGGCAGCCCGAGCAGGACGAACACCAGCAGCACGACGATGACGCCGGCCCGGATCAGCGTCGGCCGGGCGGGCAGCCTGAGCCCGGACTGCCGACCGCTTGCCCTGCTATCCGCGCTATCCGGGCTTTCCGCTACGTCAAGCACTCAGGCCTCCTCGCGGGACAACCCGATGACGCGGCGGCGCGACAGCAGCAGGAGGGCGACCGCCGCGAGCACGAACGGCGCCATGTTGCTGTAGCTCGTGAGCGCCGGGATCGGCACGAGCATGTTCTGCACGAGGCCGACCAGGAGCGCTGCGCCGAAGGTCAGGGTGACCGAGCGCAGCCGGGCAATGAGCGCTGCGGCGAGTGACGAGATCACCAGGAACGTCAGGGTCGTGGCGTCGAGGGCCACCATGTCCGCCAGGAGCAGCCCGGCGATGCCGGCCAGGATGCCGCAGCCGAGCCACGCTGCGGCTTCCACCCGGCGCACCGGCACGCCGAGCGTGGCGGTGATCTCGCGGTCGTTGGCCAGGGCACGCATTGCCGTGCCGAGTTTGGTGAAGCGCAGGAACGCCGCTGTGCCGGCGGTGATCGCGACGCCGACCCCGAGACCGATGACCTGCGTCCAGTTAATGGTGACGTGACCGAGGCTGAAGCCGTGGCCGTCGGTCGGGAAGGTCAGCGAGCGGACCGCCCCGCCGCTGGTCGTCCACAGCAGATCCATCGCCCCGAAGAGCACGAGCAGCAGCCCGAGCGTGGCCGTCGCCTTGACGAGCGGGTCGCGCTTGGCCAGCAGCGGGCCGAAGATCATGCCGTAGGCGAGCGTCACGGCACCGCTGAATGCCAGGCACACGAGCCAGGCGAGCCAGTGTGCCATGCCGCCGCTGATGAGCGAGTAGGTGATGAGCGCGCCCATCGCGCCGACTGCGCCGAGCGCCAGGTAGACCACGCCGGTGGCCTGATACAGGACGACCAGTCCCACCCCCGAGAGGGCGTAAACCCCCCCGAGGGCGAGACCGGTCACGATGAACGGCTGGAAGTTCTGCCAGCTCGGCATTGGCCTCCTACCGCCAGCGTTGGGAGAGCGTCACGTCTGCCGTCACCCGTTCGCCGTCGGATCGAGCGGCGCGACGCCCGCCTGCTGCCGATACGCGGCGATGTCCGGGTCGACCGAGGAAACCTGCGTGCAGCCCTGGGCCACCGCCATCTTTCCGTTGTTCGGCGTCACCGTGTAGTCCACGTTGTTGGGCAGGTGTGAGGAGTAGCCGCCGTAGCTCCACTTCTGGCACAGCATCCCGGTGTCGAAGTTGGTCACGCCCTTGAACGCGGCGTTGACGCTCGCGACCGTGTAGGCGCCCTTGATGCTCTCGAGGGCGTGCACGGCGATCTCCGCCTCGGTGAAGCCCATCTGGCTGAAGCTGCCGACGCCGCCGGAGACCTTGTTCGGACCGGAGGAGCCGTACTGGGTCAGGATGTCCTGGTAGAGCTTCATCGTCGGCGAGTTCGTGGTGTCCGGCGGGGTGAGCTCCGCGTTGACGAACAGCTTACTGTTCCACTGCGCGCCGAGCCCTGCGGCGAGGAAATCGGTGTTGCACGGGGTTGAGCAGCCCCACAGCTTCACCTTGTCCGCGAGCCCCAGCGATTGCGCCGCCTTGAGGATCACCAGCGCGTCCGGCGGGGTGAAGTTGAGGATCACTGCCCCGTTCGGGCCGGCGTCGTTAACCTCCTTGATGGCGACCGAGTCGGCGCTCGTGACCGGCACGTTCTCGGTGAGCTGGACGATCGGCACGTTCTTGTTGCCGGCGAGCGCCGCCGGGCCTGCCGCGATGTGATCCGTCCCCGGCACGTTGGCCTGGTCGAAGACGATCTTGGACACGCCCTGCGAGAGCGCGTACTGGACCGCGCCGTCCGAGCTGTACCGCGGGCCCATGTTGACAGCGGCGCTGTTCGACGTGGAGTAGCACTCCGGTGCGATCCCCGAGTCAATGATGTAGTAGCCGTGCTGCTGCCAGTAGCTGGAGTCGACGGAGCACTCGATGATGCTGGTGTTGCCGACGATGCCGAGCACCTGGTCAGTCTGCACGAGCTGCTGAGCGTCCGCCGCGATCTGCGCGGGGTTGGTCTGCTCGGTCAAAATGGTGTACTTGATCGGGTGGCCGTTGATGCCGCCGTTGTCGTTGACGCAGTTGAAGTACGCCTGCGCCATGTAGGGGATATCGGTGAAATTCACTCCAGGCTGATTGGTGACGATCGTGCCGAGTGCGATCGGGGTACCCGTCGCTTTCACTCCTGGCTTGGTGCCGCAGTCCGACGTCTTGACCGCCCCATTGCCGCCGGTGCCGCCGCTCGATGTGCTGGCCGGCTTGCCGCTGCTGCCGCAGCCGACCAGGGTGGCGATTCCCACTGCCGCGATGAGGGCGACGAAGGGACGCGCGTGTGCTCCTCGTCCGTACATTCGCACCTGTCTTTCCACTTCCTGGTGGTGACGGCAAAAGCCCCGCCGTCCTGGGCAAGGTGTGCCGATGCTAGAGCCGCGTCAACAGGGCCGCAAGGCAGGGCTTCCACCTGGCGAGATAACTACTTGGCTTCAGCGTGGCCTCAGCGCGGCCGCTGCGGGGCGCTTTCATAGGCTGGGCCCGACGCAGATGCGTGCCTATGACGACCATGTCGACATGGAAGAGCCATGGGATGATCAAGCAACCTGAGTTCACCCTGGATCCCTGGGCGCTGCGGGAGACCGAACTCGACGTCGACCGGCTGGCCCAGACCGAGTCGGTGTTCGCGCTGTCGAACGGCCACGTGGGCTGGCGCGGCGTGCTCGAGGAGGGTGAGCCGCACGGGCTGCCCGGGACCTATCTCAACGGCGTCTATGAGGTGCGTCCGCTGCCCTATGCGGAGCGGTCATACGGCCGGCCGGAGGTTGGCCAGAGCATCATCAACGTGACCAACGGCAAGCTGATCCGGCTGTTCGTGGACGACGAGCCGTTCGACGTCCGGTACGGCGCCCTTCGCTCCCACGAGCGGGTGCTGGACTTCCGGTCCGGGTTGCTGACCCGGTACGCCGAATGGGTGTCGCCCGCGGGCGCAGGAGTGCGGGTGGCGTCACAGCGGCTGGTGTCGTTCTCCCATCGCGCCATCGCGGCCATCAGCTACGAGGTAGAACCGCTTGGCCAGGCCGTGCAGGTGTCGGTCCAGTCCGAGTTGCTGGCCAATGAGCAGCTACCCTCCGGGGACGAAGACCCCCGCGCCGCCGCCGTGCTCAAGCGCCCGCTGGTCAGCGAGTTCCAGGACTACGACGGGCTGGCAGTGGTGCTCGTGCACCAGACGCAGCACAGCGGACTGCGCGTCGGTGCTGCCATGGATCACGTGATCGACGGGCCAGAAAGCCTCCGGACCGACACACGCGCGCGCCACGACAGCGGCGTGGTTACCGTTGCGACGATGCTCGAGCCTGGTCAGCGGCTGCGGCTGCTGAAATTTGTCTCTCACGGCTGGTCGAGCACGCGTTCGCTCGAAGCCGTCCGCGACCAGGTGTTTGCTGCGCTTATCTCGGCCCGGCAGGCTGGCTGGGACGGACTGGTGGCAGCACAGCGCGACGACCTGGCCAGGTTCTGGGACCGTGCCGACGTCGAGGTGGAGGGAGACGCGGAGATTCAGCAGGCAGTGCGCTTCTCGCTGTTCCACGTGCTGCAAGCTGGCGCACGTGGCGAGGACCGCCCGATCCCGGCAAAGGGTCTGACCGGTCCCGGCTACGACGGCCACGCGTTCTGGGATACCGAGATGTTCGTGCTGCCGGTGCTGACCCTGACCGCGCCGGAGGCGGCTGCGAGCGCGCTGCGTTGGCGCCAGGCCACGCTGCCCGCCGCCCGCGGGCGAGCGGCGGAGCTGGGCCTCGTCGGCGCGGCTTTCCCGTGGCGGACCATCACAGGCCAGGAGGCGTCGGGTTACTGGCCGGCGGGCACCGCGGCGTTCCACGTGAACGCCGACATCGCCGATGCGGTCGTGCGCTACGTCGCGGCGACCCAGGATACGGACTTCGATCGCGGCACCGGCATGGAACTGCTGGTGCACACCGCGCGGCTGTGGCGATCGCTCGGTCACCACGACAGCGAGAGCAGGTTTCACATCGACGGCGTGACCGGGCCGGATGAGTACAGCGCGATCGCCGACGACAACGTGTACACGAACCTGATGGCACGGCGGAACCTGACGGCAGCCGCTATCACGGCCGAGCAGTATCCGGATCGAGCCCGCGAGCTCGGTGTCGATGCCGAGGAAGTAGCGGCCTGGCGTGACGCGGCGGCCGCGATGTTCGTTCCGTATGACGACGCACTCGGGGTGCATCCCCAGGCCGCCGGGTTTACCGGACACCAGGTCTGGGACTTTGCCGCCACCCCTGCGGACCATTATCCGCTGATGCTGCACTACCCGTACTTCGACTTGTACCGCAAGCAGGTCACCAAGCAAGCCGATCTTGTCCTTGCGATGCATCACTGCGGCGAGGCGTTCACAGCTGAGCAGAAGGCACGCAACTTCGACTACTACGAGGCGCTCACCGTGCGCGACTCCTCGCTATCGGCCAGCTCGCAAGCCGTCATGGCCGCCGAGGTCGGCGAGCTGGATCTGGCGTTCGACTACCTCGGCGAGGCAGCGCTGATGGACCTCGACGACCTGGAGCACAACACCAGGGATGGCGTTCACATCGCGTCACTGGCCGGCACGTACCTGGCGCTCATCGGCGGATTCGCCGGCCTGCGCTACGAATCGGGCTCGGCATGCTTCGCGCCCCGACTACCCGACGGAATGGCCCGGCTGGCCTTCACCGTCGTGGTACAAGGCTGCCGCCTTCGCGTCGAGATCAGGCACAAGTCAGCCCGTTACCTCCTGGTTGACGGAGAGCGGAAGCAGATCCGCCACCATGGCACCCCGGTCACGCTCACGGCAGGCAAGCCGTCAGTTCTGGCCATTCCGCCGATCACCCTGCGGCCCCGTGCCAGGCAGCCGGCCGGCCGCGAGCCCGTCCGCCGCCGCGCCGCCTCCGGCACCGTGCCGGGATAGCGCGTGGACCTGGGCCTGGCGGGCAGGACGGCCATCGTCGCCGCATCGAGCAAGGGCCTCGGCAAGGCGTGCGCACTGGCGCTCGCTGCGGAGGGTGCCCGGGTCACGGTGTGCGCGCGGACGGAGGCGGACCTCGCGCGCGCTGCCGCGGAGATTCGCGCGGCGACCGGGGCGCAGGTGCTCCCGGTTCCCGCCGACCTCTCGATCCCGACTGACATCGACCGCGTCGTGGCGGCGACCCTCGCGGAGTTCGGCGGCGTCGACGTGCTGGTGACCAACTCTGGCGGCCCTCCGCGGGGCACGTTCGCCGATTTCACCGACGACGACTGGGTGGTTGCATTCGAGCTGGTCACGCTCGGCTTCGTGCGGCTTGTCCGGGCGGTGCTCCCGCACATGCGAGCGCGCCGATGGGGCCGGATCATCGGTATCCAGTCGACGTCGGTGAAGCAGCCAGTCGGCAACATCGACCTGTCGAACGGGATTCGGCCTGGCATCGCCGGGCTGGTGAAGGCCATGGCGCCGGGCCTGGCGCGAGAGGGGATCACGATCAACCTCGTGCTGCCGGGCTCGTTCCGGACCGACCGGATGCTCGCGTCGCTCGCTGAGCTGCCCGCGGCCGAGGCGGCGGCCCGGCTGGCAGCGCTCGGCTCGGCAATCCCGATGGGACGCATCGGCGAGCCGGCCGAGCTCAGCAGCCTGGTGGCGTTCCTGGCCTCGACGCACGCGTCCTACATCACCGGCGCGGCCTATCAGGTGGACGGCGGCGCCATCGCCTCGAACGTGTGACGGCGTCCGCGGGTGACTAGGCCGCGACCAGCGCGGTTGGCTCGGCAATGACGTCCACCAGCGCGCCGTTGCGGAGGACGGTGATCGCCAGCGGCCGCCCGATCGCCTCGCTGAACATGAGCTTCTGCAGGTCCTGCGCCCTGGCGACCGGGTGACCTCCAGCCGTGATGAGCGGGTCGCGGCGACGCAGCCCGGCCCGGTCCGCGGGTGCTCCCGGCACGACCTCAGCAACCCGCAGTCCGGTAGCGCGGCCGAACCGCCTCTGCAGCGGCTCGGTGAGCGGGAAGGGCACGCTGACGATGCCGAGGTAGGCGCGCCTGACCTGGCCGTCCCGCATGAGCGCCGAAATGATCCTGCGGGTGGTCGCGTTGATCGGCACGGCGAGGCCGAGGCCGACGCCGGCTACGGCGGTGTTGATGCCGACAATGCGGGCCCGCGAGTCGGCCAGCGCTCCGCCGGAATTACCAGGATTGAGGGCCGCGTCGGTCTGGATGACGTCTTCGACCAGCCGGGTGTTCATGCCTTCCCTGGTCGGCAGCGACCGGCCGAGGGCGCTGACGACGCCGGCCGTGACCGATCCGGTCAGTCCCAGAGGGCTTCCGACCGCAACCACCAGCTGGCCTACGACGAGGTCGTCGGCCTCCCCGAGCGTCGCCGGATTCGGCGTCGCGCTGTCCACCCGGACGACCGCGAGGTCCGACAGCGGGTCGGCGCCGACCACCCGGAACGCTGCGCTGGTGCCATCAGAGAACAGCGCCACACCCTGGTCGGAACCCCCGACCACATGCGCGTTGGTGAGCAGGAAACCGTCGGGGGTGTAGATGACCGCCGAACCCAGCCCTTCACCGCGTAGCCGGCCCCCAGGGTGGGGCACCCGGAGGCTCGCGACCCTGGGCGTGAGCTCGGCGGCAACTCCGGCCACGATCTGGGAATAGGCGTCCAGTGGTTCCGCTGCCATCTCGCCGATTCCTCCTCCGCCAGCCTCGATTACAAGATTACATCCCAGCCCGGGATGGTGCCAGGCCCGCGTCGGCTAGCCTTGTCGGGCAGGGCTCGGGTGAAAGGGAGCGTGGGTGGCGATAGCAGCGCTCGTCCTGTGGCTGTGCACCGCTGCGGCAGGCGTGACCTTGCTGCGGGCCGGCACCGCAAGGCGGCGGGAGTCAGCCACGCGGCCAGCGGCCCCGGCTGAGCCGCTGGTCCGAATCGGCGCGGTGCCGCTGACAGCGGAGGGAAAGCCGCCGCCTGGTCCACGCGCGCAGGTCAGCACGCCGTCGGGCGAGCACCCGCTGCTAGAGTTCAGCCACCCTGCACTGGCCACGACTGGTGTCGCGTGCTGGCTGATGTTCACGCTCGTGCATTACCGGCCGTTTGCCTGGATCTCGTTCGCCATCCTGGTCGCGACGCTGCTCGTGGGCCTCGGCTGGTTCGCACGGAACCGGCAGGCCGCGCGCAAGGAGGAGCAGGCAAGCTGGACGTTCCCGCCGCGGCTGATCGCGCTGCATGGCGCCGCGGCCGCACTCTCGATCACGCTGACGGTCGTGACCGCGCTCGTCGCGAGCCGCGGCTGATCGGAATGGAGCCCTCAGTGGAGACATTCACGACCCCCCAGGTGACCGCGCATGACCACGTGCGCGGCCCGGCGGACGCGCCGGTGACGGTTGTGGAGTACGGCGACTACGAGTGCCCGTACTGCCGTGGCGCGTTCCGGGACGTCCAGGAGATGCTGGACGAGTACCGCGGCAAGATCCGGTTCGTCTTCCGCAACTTCCCCATCCCGCAACTGCATCCGCACGCTGCGCAGGCGGCCGAGGCGGCCGAGGCCGCCGGCGCACAGGGCAGGTTCTGGCCGATGTATGAGCTGCTGCTGCAGCCGCGCGCAGGCCTGGACACGGACTCGCTGGTGAACTACGCGCAGGTCATCGGGCTTGACGTGCCGCGCTTCGCCGACGACATCGCCGAGCAGCGGTACGCCGCGAAGATCGACGCCGACGTGCAGGAAGGCTTGCGGAACGGCGTCAATGCGACGCCCAAGTTCTACGTCAATGGCCAGCGCGTGGACGGCAAGGTGCCACTCGAGCACCTCGAGGAGCTGGTGCGGCACGCGGTCTCGGCGTCAGGTTCGGAGGGCTAGCCGCGCCCGGCTCCACCGCAGTACTGCTGGCGCCTCGCTCCGTCGGTCAGCCACGGGTCAGCCGTGGGCGTCAGACTATAGTTTCGACTAGCAAGTTCCACCGACCACAACAATGTGGATCTGAACGAATCGGGGGAAAGTTCAGTGACACAGCACATCGACTACCGGGCTGCGTTTAAGAGCATGCCAGGCGCCGTCGCGCTGCTCAGTCCGGACCTCGTCATCCTCGACGTCAGCGACGGCTTCCTCGATGCGGCCGGACGCCGCGTAGACGACATCGTCGGCCGGAACATCCTGGATGCATTCCCCGTCAACCCGCGTGATCCAGGCGATACTGGCCCGCGAGACCTGCAGGCCTCCCTGGAGGCTGTGCTGGCTAACGGCATGCCTGATTTCATCGACCCGACGAGGTACGACCTCGAAGATCCGGGCCGCCCGGGTGAATTTGAAGAACGCTACTGGGCGATCGCAAACGTTCCCGTCTGTGACGTCGGCGGGCAAATCTGCATGATTGTCCATATAGCTCAGGAAGTCACAAATCTGGTCCATGCGGTGCGCTCGACCAACGCATAGCGAGGGACAGCCCCGAAGGTCGGTAGTGTCATGTCATGCGGAGATATGTGGCGCTGCTGCGCGGCATCAACGTTGGCGGCCGCAACAAGGTTGCCATGGCTGACCTGCGGCAGGTCGCTGCCGACCTGGGCTTCACCGACGTCTCCACCTATATTCAGAGCGGGAACCTGCTATTCGCTGCCGACGAGCGCGACGCCGCAGGGATTGCCGCTTCCCTGGAGCGGCGTATCGCCGAGCGGCTGGGCGTCCGGCCCGCGGTTGTGGTGATGTCCGCGGCGGAACTCGCCCAGGTGATCGCCGATAACCCGTTCGCTGACGAGCCGAATCCACGCCTCGTGCACGCGGTGCTCCGGAACGCCGACCTCGGCGACACGGGCCGTGCCGCGGTCGCGGCTGCGGTGGCAACGGCACAGAGCAGCGGCAGCAGGGACGAAGCGGTCGTAGTCGGGCGGACGCTCTACCTGCACACCCCCGACGGGTTCGGGCGAAGCCAGCTGGCAGCCCAGCTTGCTGCCTCGTCGGCGCAGGCTTCTGGCACCGCGCGGAACTGGGCCACCGTGACGAGGCTGATGGCTCTGCTGACTGGGGAATGATGGCGGTATGAGCCCTGTATCGCGCGGTTTCCGCGGCCGCCGGATCCAGGCCGCGGCTGACACGGCCAGGATCCCGCCAGGTCAGCATCCGACGAGTGACTTTCCGGTGCTGTCGGCTGGGCCGACGCCCCATACACCCCTGCAGGAGTGGACCTTCTCCATCAGGCAAGCCGGATCCGACCGCAAGAGCTGGACCTGGCCGGAGCTCACTGCGCTGCCGGCCGAGGACGTCACCGCCGACATCCACTGCGTGACGCGCTGGTCGAAGCTCGATACGCGGTGGCGCGCGGTCTCGATCGACACCCTGCTCGCGCAGGTCGACACCGAGGCGAGGTTTGTCCTGGCCTTCTGCGACGGCGGATACACGACAAATGTCCCGCTCGCCGACCTGACAGCCGGCCGGGCGTGGGTGGCCTACGAGTACGACGGGCGGCCGCTTGCGCCCGAGCACGGCGGTCCCGCCCGGCTGCTCGTTCCCCACTTGTATTTCTGGAAGAGCGCGAAGTGGGTGCGCGGCCTGGAACTGCTGGCAGCCGACCAGCCAGGTTTCTGGGAGCGGTATGGCTACCACAACTACGGAGATCCATGGCGGGAACAGCGGTACGCGGGCGACTGACCTGGCAGGTTGCCACGGTCGACGCGGTCTGCGACGAGACGCCGTCGGTACGGACCATCGTGCTGAGCGTGCCCGGCTGGGCCGGCCACGCGGCGGGCCAGCACCTAGACGTGCAGGTGACCGCGGAGGACGGTTACTCTGCGCAGCGGTCCTACTCGATTGCCTCCGCGCCGGGCGAGCCACTGACGATCACCGTCGAACGGCTGGAGGACGGTGAGGTCTCGCCCTATCTCACGGACGAGCTGAGGGCACGGGACGAGATCGAGATCCGCGGTCCCATCGGCGGGTACTTCGTCTGGGCCGGTGACGACGCTGCCACCCCGCTGCTGCTGGTCGCGGGCGGGTCCGGCGTGGTGCCGTTCCGGTCCATCCTCCGGCACCGGCACAACCTCGGCAGCAAGGTACCGATCCGCGTGCTCTACTCGGCGCGCTCGCTACCGGACGTGATCTACCGAGCCGAGTTGGACCACGCCGATGAGGGAGTCACGGTCACCTACACCCTGACCAGGCAGCAGCCGCCGGGCTGGACCGGGCACGCCGGCCGGGTTGACCGGCACCTGCTCGCTGAGGTTGCGTGGCCCGCGGACACTGATCCGCTGACCTTCGTGTGCGGTCCGACCCCGTTCGTCGAGGCGGTGGCTTCAAGCCTGGTCGATCTCGGGTACCCCGGCGGCCGGATCAGGACCGAGCGCTATGGCGGAACGGAGGAACCATGACGGTCGTCGACGATAATGCTCTGGATGGCAACGCGATCGGCGGGCTGCTGCATGAGGTGTTCGGCACCGAGATGACCGCAGCCGTGGCGGTCTGCCGCAGCTGCGGCGCGAGCGGGCCGATGGCCGAGACGGTTGTCTTCCTGCGGGCACCTGGCACCGTGGTGCGCTGCCGGGCCTGCTCGTCGATTCTCATGGTCGTGGTCAAGCATCACCAGCTGAACTGCGTGGACCTGTACGGACTCGCTGCCCTCGAGCCCTAAGGTTCGTGCACATGCCACACCGCGCGCTGGACGTCGCCACGCTGGTCAGCTGGCTGGCTGCCGAAGCGCTCGGCGTATTCATGGTGCGGAGCTGGATCTCTCGTGGTGGCATCCGGGAGGCACGGCAGCGGCCAGCCCCGCCCGACGCGATGTCGCTGCCTATCCTGGCCGGGCACGCCGGCTTGAACTTCGCCGGGCTGTTGTGCTGGATCGTGTTCGTCACGACCGCGACGAAACCGGCCGCGTGGCTTGCCATCGTATTGATGGCGCCCGCGATCGGCCTGGGCATCTCCACGGTCGCAATCTGGACACCGTATCCGGGTCCGGGTCGGCATCAGGACGCGCCCGCGCGTGTCAAGGTGCTGGCCGAACATGAGATCAAACGCGCGCTGGACGACGATGCCCTGACAGGCCAGCTTGTCGACGAGTTC
>Ga0126381_100003824_pt1 | contig 16335 bp, 11 predicted proteins | sample PanSoiMetPlot_28_FD_96465 | JGI IMG/M metagenome (GOLD analysis project Ga0126381, IMG submission 96465) | Tropical forest soil microbial communities from Panama - MetaG Plot_28 | ecosystem: Environmental > Terrestrial > Soil > Tropical forest > Bulk soil | place: Panama | collected 2016-02-17 | reverse complement strand
TGGTTTCCCTTATGTAGCTGGTGCCGTCCGCCAGCGTGCTAAGCGCCATGATCGGCGACTGCAGGTCCGTGGCAAACCCGGGGAACGGGCTGGTAATCACGTTGATCGGCCGCAGCGCCCGCTCTCGGCGCACCTGCAGGATGGCGCCGTGGGTGGCAAATTCGACGCCCATCTGTTCCAGCTTCCAGCGCACCACGCCGAAATGATCGAGGGAAGCGCCGACCAGGCTCAGTTCCCCGCCGGTGATGGCGGCCGCGATGGCGAGGACGGCGGCGTCGATGCGATCGGACATGACGGTGTACTCGACGGCCTTCAGTTCCCTGACCCCGTTGACCGTCACGAAGCCGGTGCCGCCGCCGCTGATGTCGGCACCCATCTTGGCCAGGAACGCGATGACGTCGAGCACCTCGGGTTCCATGGCCGTGTTGTCGATCACGGTGGTGCCGGGCGCCAGCGCCGCCGCCATGATCAGGTTCTCGGTGCCGGTGTGGGACGGGGTGTCCAGGTAGAGATGCGCGCCCCGCAGGCCGCGGTCGGCCTTGATGTGGATCGTGGCATCGCCCTCGTCCACCCTGGCTCCCAGCCGGGCGAACCCGCGGTAGTGGAAGTCAAGGTTGCGGGTGCCGAGGTTGCACCCGCCGACGCCCTCGATGGTCGCCTCGCCGAGCCGGTGCAGCAGCGCGGGCACGAACACCACGGAGGCCCGGAAATGGCGGGCGATCTCGGCCGGCAGCACCGAGCTGGTCAGCCTGGACGCGTCGACCACCAGGGTCCGCTCCGCCTCATGGAACCTGACCACCGCGCCCACGGCCTGCGCCAGCTCGACCGCCCTGCGCACGTCCTCGATCACGGGGACGTTCCTGAGCACCGTCCGGCCCTTGTCGACGAGCAGCGAAGCCGCGATCATCTTCAGGGCCGCGTTCTTGGCACCCTGCACGAAGACCGTGCCCTGCAGCGGGTGGCCGCCGCGCACGCGATACCGGGTCTGAGGGCGGGTAGTCATACTGCTCCTGTCCGTCGATTGAGCGGCATCACTGTCCTGGCCCGCCGGCGGCAAGGGTCGCACCTGTGGCTAACCAGACGGCAGGCCGCCCGATAGCAGGGGCAGCCTGGTTCATGTGCGGTCCAGTATTCCACCGGTCTGAGGGGCCCCCGACCATGACGGTGATGTTGCGTTAAGTCTCTCGCCCGGTACCTGCAGGTACCGGACAGGGGGTTCCGGCGGGGTTCCCGCGAGTCCGGGGCGGGCTCGCCGTGCCTAGCGCCAGCGCCGCCCCGTGATGCTCTCGTATGCGCGTACGTATGTATCACGCGTGCGCTCCACCACGGGTTCGGGCAGCGGCGGTGGCGGCTCCGGGCCGTAGCGGTCCCAGCCCGCCTGCGGTGAGGTGAGCCAGTCCCGCACGTACTGCTTGTCGAGCGAGGGCGGGGTCCGGCCGGGCGCCCACTGGTCCGCGGGCCAGAACCTGGACGAGTCCGGGGTCAGCACCTCGTCGGCCAGCAGCAGGCGGCCACCGGCGTCGAAGCCCAGCTCGATCTTGGTGTCAGCCACGATGATGCCGCGGCGGCCGGCCAGTTCCGCCCCCCGGTGGTAGACCTCCAGGGTGATGCGCTCCAGTTCCGCGGCCACCTCGGGGCCCACCAGCCCGGCGACGGCGGACGCGGGGATGTTCTCGTCGTGCTCGCCCCGGGGCGCCTTGGTGGCCGGGGTGAAGACCGGCCGGGGCAGCCGCGCGCTCTCGCTCAGCCCGGCCGGGAGCGTCACGCCGCAGACCTCGCCGGCGCGCCGGTAGTCGGCGAGCGCCGAGCCGGCCAGGTACCCGCGCGCCACGCACTCCACCGGGACCATGTCCAGGCGCTGGCACGCCATCGCGCGCCCGGCGAACTCGGCCGGGATGGCGGCGTCCACCAGATGGTTCGGGACCACGTCGGCGAGCCGCTCGAACCACCACAGCGAGAGCTGGGTGAGGATCTTCCCCTTGTCCGGGATCTCGGTGGCCAGCACGTGATCGAAGGCGGAGATGCGGTCGGTGGCCACGAGCAGCAGCACGCCGTCGCCGGTCTCGTAGAGCTCGCGCACCTTGCCCGAGTAGATGTGCCGCATGCCTCAGGCCAGCCGCTCCAGCCGCTCGAACACGCCCCCGAGCCGCTCGACGTACCGCTGCGGGCGGCAGGCCTCGTCGAGCCGGGCTTCGTCCAGCGGCTGGCCGAGCCCGGCGGCGTGCTTCCTGAGCGTCTCGCGGAACGGGACCGAGGTCTCGGAGGTGTCCAGGGCGGCCGCCTGGACCAGCGCGTAAGCGTCCTCGCGGGACATCCCGGCCGCGACCAGTTCGAGCAGGACCGCGGAGGAGTAGATCAGGCCGTGGGTGGCGTCCAGGTTGGCACGCATGCGTGCCGCGTCGACGCCGAGCCCGGTGATCAGGGCGGTGGTCTCGGCGAGCAGGAAATCGGTGACCGCGGCGGCGTCGGGCAGCGCGACCCTCTCGGTGGACGAATGCGAGATGTCCCGCTCGTGCCACAGCGCGATGCCCTCCATCACCGGGACCACCTGAGCGCGCACGACTCGCGCCAGCCCGCAGATCCGCTCGGCGCGGATCGGGTTCCGCTTGTGCGGCATCGCCGACGAGCCCTTCTGGCCCCGGCCGAACGGCTCGGCCAGCTCGGCGATTTCCGTCTGCTGCCCGAGCCGTATCTCGAGCGCTACCGCCTCGCACACCGCTGCGATAAGCGCCATAACGGTCAGCCACTCGGCGATCCCGTCCCGGAACACCACCTGGGTGGCCACGTCGGGGGGCCGCAGGCCCAGCGCGGCCATGACCTGGGACTCGATGGCCGGGTCGATGTTGGAGTACGTCCCGACCGGGCCGGACAGCTTGCCGACCGCGACCGCGGCGCGGGCGCGCTCCAGCCGGTTCCGGCACCGGGCCATCGCGAAGGCGAAGTCGGCCACCCGGTGCCCCCACACGTCGGGCTCGGCGTGGATGCCGTGGGTGCGGCCGACCCGCAGCGTGCCGCGGTGCGACAGCGCGTGGTCGCGTAGCGCCGCGATCAGCGCGGTGCATCCGGCCAGCAGCAGGTCGGTGGCCTCGGTGAGCTGCAACGCCAGCGCGGTGTCCAGCAGGTCGGAGGAGGTCATCCCGAAGTGGACGTACGCGGCGGCCTGGCGCGGGACGGTGTTGTCGGCCCACGCGGACAGGAACGCGATGACGTCGTGCCCGGTGACGGCCTCCAGCGCGGCCACCGCCTCGGGGGTCGGCGGCGGGGCGGCGCGTACCGGCGGGACGCTGTCGGCGGGCACGGTGCCCGCCCGCGCGTGCGCCTCGAGCACCAGGACCTCGACCTGGCACCAGAGCTCGTACTTGTGCGCCTCGCTCCAGACCCGGCCCATCTCCGGCCGGGTATACCGCTCGATCACGCCTCTATCCTGCCGTAGCGCGCCGCCTGCTCCGGCACCGGCGCCAACCCGCTCCGCGGCGCCGACCCCGGCCGCGGTACCAACCCGGCCCGCAGCGCCAGCCGGCCCGCGGCGCCAGCCGGCCCGCGGCGCCGACCCCGCCCCGCGGCGCCAACCAGCCCGCGGCGCCAACCGGCCCGCCGCGCCGACCCCGCCCCGCGGCGCCAACCAGCCCGCGGCGCCAACCGGCCCGCCGCGCTCGTGAATGTACCGTTGGGCGGGTAATAGCGTGCCTAACGGTACATTCATGGGCGCCCTACCCTAAGCCCGGAGGATTCAGGCGTCGCTCTAGCACCAGCATCATCACCAGTATTGCGGTGATCACGACCAGCTGAACTTCGAGGGCGACGAACGCGCCGATCGCCGCCGTGGCCAGGACCAGCACTGCGGTGGCGGCCCGTAGCCGCCACGGACCGGTCCCGAGCAACCGCCGGATGACCGCCTCGCCCGCCAGGAACAGCGCCGCGCCCACGGCGAGCGCGACCGCCGCGTCGGCCGGGCCCGCCGCGATCCGGTGCGAGCGCTCGATCGCCTCGCCGACCCCGGCGGCCATGGCGACCAGCCCGACCAGCAGCGGGATGTTGCCGTAGAAGAGCGCGGACAGCGCGAGCGCGGTGCGCCGCTCGCTGGACGCCGCGGTGAGGACCCGCTCGGCCGCCTCCTCGTCGCCCGCACCGAACACCACCCACCAGAGCGCGGCGGCCAGCGCGAGACCGAGCACCGCCGCGACCACCAGCCTCGCGTTCTCCGCCCCGGAGTGCCCGGCCAGCCGCCCGGCACCGACACCGATCGCGGCCACCGACTCGCCCAGCGCCACCAGCAGCAGCGCGCTGTGCCGCTCCGCCAGGTGCGCGGGCCGCAGCTCGAACAGGCCTCTCGGGTGCACGATCAGCGGCGAGCCGAGTTGCACGGCCAGCGCCACGACCCACAGCGCGTAGCCCGCGGGCGGCCTGGCCCCGCCCGGCCCGGGCAGCAGCGCGGCGACGATCACCAGCAGCGCCGAGGCGACGTTGAACGGCATCACCCGGATGATGTTCCGGTTGACCCGGAAGTACAGCCACCCGTGCACCAGGACCACCACCAGGTAGCCGAGCCCGAGCGCCAGGCTGGTGCCGCCGAACCCGCCCGGGATCGCCAGCCCGATGGTCAGGAAGCCCGCCATCGCCACCAGGAGGAGCAGCCGCTCGGCGGTGTGCACCGGAGGCCGGGCGTTGGTCAGCCAGGCATACCCCTCGTACATCCACCACAGCAACCCGAAGATCAGCAGCACCCGCCCCGCGTCCGCGAACGTAAACCCGCTGGCCAGCAGCGTGGCGAGCTGGGTCAGGGTGAACGCGAAGACCAGGTCAAAGAACAGCTCGAGCGTGGTCACCCGCAGCGGCGGCTCGTCCGGGCCGGGGGCGGCTGCCTCCTCCGCGCGGCCTGTGGGCTGGTCCGGCTCCTCGTCCGCGCGGCCTGTCGGCTGGCCCGGCTCTTCGCCCGCGCGACCCGAAGGCTGGCCCGGTTCCTCGTCCGCGCGGCCTGTGGGCTGGCTGGGTTCCTCGTCTGCGCGGCCGGCGGCGCGCCCGGAATGCGGCGGGCTCACGGCCCGGGCGGCGCGATGGCTGCGGCGCGCTCGGCGATGTCCCGCCGGTACCAGCCGCCCCGCATCCTGATCTTCGCGACGGCCCGGTACGCCACAGCCCGGGCCGCCGCCAGGTCGGCGCCGGTCCCCACCACGTTGAGGACCCGGCCGCCGGCCGAGACGAGGTTCCTGCCCGCGGACACGGCCGTGCCGGCCTGCAACACGTAGGCCCCGGCGGCCCGTTGGGCATCCTCTAGGCCTTCGATCTGATCGCCGGCCGCCGGCGCACCGGGGTATCCCTCAGCCGCCAGCACGACGGTCACCGCGGCACCGGGCGTCCAGCGCAGCGACCCGGCGCCCGCCAGCCCGCCGGCGGCCGACGCGTGCAGCAGCCCGCTCAGCGGCGTGGCCAGCCGGTCCAGCACCACCTGCGTCTCCGGGTCGCCGAAGCGCGCGTTGAACTCCACCACCCGGATCCCGGCGGCGGTCAGGCTCAGGCCTGCGTACAGCAGCCCGGCGTACGGGGTGCCGCGGCGGCGCAGTTCGGCGACCGCGGGCCGGATGACCGTGCCCAGCACCTCGTCGGCCAGGCCGGGTGCCGCCCAGGGCAGCGGGGCGTAGGCGCCCATGCCCCCGGTGTTCGGCCCGGCGTCGCCGTCGAAGGCGCGCTTGAAATCCTGCGCTGGCAGCAGCGGCACCGCCGCGGCGCCGTCGGCCAGCGCGAACACCGACACCTCGGGCCCGTCCAGGAACTCCTCGATGACGACCGTGCCGCAACGTCGGGCGTGCGCCTCGGCCTCGCGCCGGTCACCGGTCACGACCACGCCCTTGCCCGCTGCGAGGCCGTCCGCCTTCACCACGTACGGCGGGCCGAACTCGTCCAGGGCCTGGCCGGCCTCGGCGGCGGTGGTGCAGGTCCGGGCGGCGGCGGTGGGGATGCCGGCCGCGGACATGACCTGCTTGGCGAAGGACTTCGAGCCCTCGATCATAGCGGCCGCCCGGCCTGGCCCGAAGCAGCTGACCCCGGCGGCTCGCACCGCGTCGGCCACCCCGGCCACCAGCGGGGCCTCCGGGCCGATGACCACCAGGTCGGCCCCGGTCCGGGCGGCCAGCGCGGTCACGCTGGCCGGGTCGGCCGGGGTGACCGCGTGGGTCTCGGCGACCTGCGCGATCCCCGGATTGCCGGGCGCCACGTGCAGGGCGGTGACGTCGCCGTCCCGGGCCAGGGCGCGGGCCAGGGCGTGCTCGCGGCCGCCGGACCCGATGACCAGGACGCGCATCAGATCAGGGGCCGGAGCTGGAGCGTCTGGTCCCGGCGCGGGCCCACGCCGATGCCGGCCAGCGGGGCGCCGATCATGTCCTCGAGCGCCTTGACGTAGGCCTGGGCGTTGCGCGGGAGCTCGCCGAACTCCCGCGCCGAGGAGATGTCCTCCCACCAGCCGTCCAGGTACTCGTAGACCGGCACCGCGTGGTGGAACTCGGTCTGCGTCATCGGGACCTCGTCGTGCCTGGTCCCGTTGACGTCGTAGGCCACGCAGACCGGAACCCGCTCCAGGCCGGACAGCACGTCGAGCTTGGTGATGAAGTAGTCGGTGATCCCGTTGACCCGGGTGGCGTACCGGGCGATGACCGCGTCGAACCAGCCGGTGCGGCGCGGCCGGCCGGTCGTGACGCCGTACTCCATGCCGGTCTTGCGCAGCCACTCGCCCTTCTCGTCGGTCAGCTCGGTGGGGAACGGGCCCGCGCCCACCCGGGTGGTGTAGGCCTTGACGATCCCGATCACCTTGCTGATCCTGGTCGGGCCGATGCCCGTGCCGGCGCAGGCCCCGCCCGTCGTGGGCGAGGACGAGGTCACGAACGGGTACGTGCCGTGATCCACGTCCAGCTGGGTGGCCTGGGCGCCCTCGAGCAGGACCACCTTGCCCTCGTCCAGCGCCCGGTTGAGGACCAGGCCGGTGTCGGCGACGTACCGCCGCAGCCGCTGGAAGTAGGCCAGATACTCGTCGGCCGCGGCCTTGGCGTCGATCCCGCGCCGGTTGTAGACCTTGGTCAGCACCTGGTTCTTCTCCCGCAGCACCAGCTCGAGCTTCTGGCACAAGATCCCCGGGTCCATCAGGTCCTGGATCCGGATCCCGGTCCGCGCCACCTTATCGCTGTAGGTCGGGCCGATCCCGCGGCCCGTGGTGCCGATGCGGGCGCTGCCGAGGTAGCGCTCGGTCACCTTGTCCAGCGCGATGTGGTGCGGCATGATCAGGTGCGCGTTGGCCGAGATCAGCAGCCGGTCGCAGGACACGCCGCGGGCCTGCAGCCCGTCGATCTCGTCGATCAGCACGGCCGGGTCGATCACGACCCCGTTGCCGATCACCGGCGTGGCCTTCCTCGACAGCACGCCGGCCGGCAGCAGGTGCAGGGCATAGCTCTCGTCGCCGATGACGACGGTGTGCCCGGCGTTGTTGCCGCCCTGGTACCGGACCACGTAGTCGACGTCATCGCCGATGAGGTCGGTGGCCTTGCCCTTGCCCTCGTCGCCCCATTGCGCGCCCACGATCACGACGGCGGGCATCAGGTGACTCCCAGGGCCGCCGCGGCGGCGGCACTGCTGTCGCGCAGGAAGTCGCGGCAGCGGCGGGCCTCGTCGTCTTCCCCGATGGCCGCGGCGGCGACGGACAGCATGGACAGCGAGCGCAGGAACCCGCGGTTCGGCTCGTGCTCCCACGGGATCGGCCCGTGGCCTTTCCAGCCCGACCGGCGCAGCTGGTCGAGGCCTCGGTGATAGCCGGTCCGGGCGTACGCGTACGCGGCGACCGGGTCGCCGTCCGCCATCGCGCGCTCGGCCAGCGCGGCCCAGGCGGCGCAGTAGGCCGGATGGCCGGCGGCCACCTTGGCCGGGTCGGTGCCCGCCCGCAGCGCCCCGGCGGCCGCGGCGTCGTCGGGCAGGTACGTGGGCGGGGGCCCGGCGAGCAGGTTCTCGTGCGTCATGCCTGCCATCTTGCCGGATAGGTTGGCTGCATGACGGACGGCGAGCTCCCAGCCGCGGCCAGCGGCGTGTTCTCACTGGGCGGCACGGTGGCGGTCACCCGCCTCGGGTACGGCGCGATGCGGATCACCGGCCGGGGGATCTGGGGCGACCCCCCGGACCGGGATGTCGCGATCAAGGTACTGCGCCAGGCGGTGGAACTCGGCGTCGACTTCATCGACACGGCCGACTCCTACGGGCCGCACGTGAGCGAGGAGCTGATCCGCGAGGCGCTGCATCCCTATGCCGGCGTCACGATCGCGACCAAGGGCGGGCTGACCCGCAGCGGCCCTGACCAGTGGGGAACGGTCGGGCGGCCGGAGTACCTGCGGCAGTGCGTGGAGATGAGCCTGCGCCGCCTGGGCCTGGACACGATCGACCTGTACCAGCTGCACCGGATCGATCCGCAGATCCCGGCCGCCGACCAGGTGGGCGAGCTCGGGGCCCTGCGCAAGGAGGGCAAGATCCGGCACATCGGGCTGTCCGAGGTAAGCGTGCCGGACATCGCGGAGGCCCGGCTGACCGCGCCGATCGCGTCCGTGCAGAACCTCTACAACGTGCTCTACCGCAGGTCCGAGGACGTGCTGGAGTACTGCGAGCGGGAGGGGCTCGGCTTCATCCCGTACTGCCCGATCGCGTCGGGCGGGTTCGCCGGCCCGTCGGGCCCGCTGGCGCAGCTGGGCGGGCAGGCCGGCGCTACCGGCGTCCAGCTCGCGCTGGCCTGGCTGCTGCGCCGGTCCCCGGTCATGCTGCCGATCCCGGGCACCGGCTCGGTGGCGCACCTGGAGGAGAACGTCGGCGCCGCCCAGGTCGAGCTGACCGATGACCAGTTCGCCGCGCTGTCGGCGCTGGCCGGCCCGGGCTGATGCGCGGCCGCCCGCAGCGTGTTCCGGCCGGGCCGTCAGCCTATCTGCTGGCCCGCCGACATCAGGTCCTCGCAGGCCTCGACGACGCGCGCGGTCATCGACTCCTCCGCCGCCTTGCCCCAGGTCCGCGGGTCGTAGGTCTTCTTGTTGCCGACGTCGCCGTCCACCTTGAGCACGCCGTCGTAGTTGGTGAACATGTGCCCGGCCACCGGCCTGGTGAAGGCGTACTGGGTGTCGGTGTCCACGTTCATCTTGACCACGCCGTAGGAGATCGCCTCCCGGATGTCCTCGAGATCGGATCCCGATCCGCCGTGGAACACCAGGTCGAACGGCTTGTCCCGGCCGTACTTGGCCCCGACCGTGTCCTGGATCTCCTTCAGCACCGAGGGACGCAGCTTGACGTGACCGGGCTTGTAGACGCCGTGCACGTTGCCGAACGTGGCGGCCAGGATGTAGCGGCCGTGCTCCCCGAGCCCCAGCGCCTCGGCGGTGGCCAGGGCGTCCTCCGGGGTGCTGTACAGCTTCTCGTTCATCTCGCCGACGACCCCGTCCTCCTCGCCGCCGACGACCCCGATCTCCATTTCCATGATCACGTGCGCCTTGACGCACTGCGCGAGCAGCTCCTTGGCGATCTCCAGGTTCTCGGCCAGGGGCACGGCCGAGCCGTCCCACATGTGTGAGCCGAACAGCGGCTCCTCGCCGCGCGCCACCTGCTCGACAGAAATCTGGAGCAAGGGACGCATGTAGGTGTCCAGCTTGTCCTTGGGGCAGTGGTCGGTGTGCAGCGCGACCTGGACCGGGTACCGGGCGGCCACCGTCTTGGCGAAGTGAGCCAGCGCCACCGCCCCGGTGACCATGTCCTTCACGCCCTGGCCGGACAGGTATTCCGCCCCGCCGGTGGAAACCTGGATGATCCCGTCGCTGCCGGCCTCGGCGAACCCGCGCAGGGCCGCGTTCAGCGTCTGGCTGGACGTCACATTGATCGCGGGATAGGCGAAACCATGCTCCTTGGCGCGGTCGAACATCTGCGCGTATATCTCCGGCGTGGCGATGGGCATGACGGCCGCTCCTTGTCAGTCGCTATCGCCTCCAGTATCCCGCCGGCGGCAGGACCCGGCGGCGGCCCCCTTGGGAAGGCCCGGTGTCGGCCCGGCGTCGCCCTGGTATCGGCCCGGCGTCGGCCGGGCCGGGCAGCGCTCACCCCAGGCCGAGGTCCGCCAGTTCGTACGCCGCGCGGTACGGCAGGCCGCGCTCGGCGACCCGCGGCCGCGCCCCGCGCTCCACGACCACCGCGACGCCCGCCACGTCGGCGCCCGCCTCGGTCAGCGCGTCTACGGCGGTCAGCACGGAGTTCCCCGTGGTCGAGGTGTCCTCCACGGCCAGGACGCGCCGCCCGGCGACGTCGGGTCCCTCGATCCTGCGCTGCAGGCCGTGAGCCTTCTCGGCCTTGCGCACCACGAAGGCGTCCAGGTGCCTGCCCTGGGCGCTGGCGGCATGCATCATCGCGGCCGCGACCGGGTCGGCGCCGAGGGTCAGGCCGCCGACGGCGTCGTAGTCCAGGTCCGCGGTCAGCTCGAGCATCACCCGCCCGGCGAGCGGCGCGGCCCGGCCGTCCAGCAGCACCCGGCGCAGGTCGATATACCAGCTCGCACGCTGCCCCGACGACAGGACAACGTCGCCGTGGATCACCGCCCTGGCCTTGATGAAGTCCAGCAGCTCGGCACAGTCGGTCACGGCAGCCAAGCCTATCCGGCGCCCCTGAATTCCCGGCCGGGCAGCGCGCCCGTGATCTGTGCGTTACGCGTCACGACGGTGGCCGGGCGCTGGTAACGTCTCGCGTCGAGGGAAGGACGGGATCGCGTGGATCGTTGCGCCGTGTTCGTTGATGCGAGCTACGTGCTCGCTGACGGCGCCATGGCCGTCCACGGAACCCGTCACCGGGACTCCGTCTCCTGGGACTACGCGGGCCTGGTCAAGCTGCTCACCGGGCTGTCCCGGGACCGCACCGGCCTGCCCGTGCTGCGCTGTTACTGGTACGAGGCGACGGTCGAGGGACGCCGCAGTTCCGAGCACAACGCGCTCGCCGACCTGCCCGGGGTCAAGCTGCGGCTCGGCCGGGTGCGCCCGGGCCGGCGCGAGGGCGTGGAAGCCGAGATGCACCGGGACCTGACCACGCTGGCCAGGAATCACGCGGTCAGCGACGCGGTCATCGTCAGCGCGGAGGAAGACCTCGCCGAGGTCGTCGCCGAGGTGCAGGATCTCGGGCTGCGGGTCCTCATGCTGCACATCACGGCGGACGGGAACTGGACGGTCGCCAGGCCGCTGCGCCAGGAGTGCGATGACGTCGTCGAGATTTCCGGCGCGCACTTGCGGCCCTTCGTGGATCTCATCCCGGGAGCCGAGCCGCCCGGTCGCGACGACCAGTACCGGAACGGCAGCTACCCGGCCCGGGGTCACGAGCGGCGGGGCATAGCCAACGGGCACGGGGCCGGCCTGGGCGCGGTGACCCACCAGGGCCTGCCGGCGGCCGCGCTCCCCGGGCCGCCCGCGATCTACACCGCCCCCGTGGTCGAGGAGTACCAGCGCACAGCGCAGCCGCCGGCCCAGGGCCAGGGGCCGCTGGCGCCGCCCGGGCTGGCCGCCGACCCGCCCGGGCCGACCTCACCCGGCTCCCACGCCGCTGCGCGCGGCCCGGCCGCCGGCTCCCGGCCTGCTCCCGATCAGGGTGCCTCCCCGAACCGCGCCGCCGCCCAGCGGGATGCGGCCGGTGCCCAGGACCCGGCCGGTGCCCAGGCTCAGACCGCCTCGCAGGCCCCGCAGGCCGCCCAGCCTCAGAGGGCTCACCAGGCTCAGGCCCAAGCGGCCCACCAGGCTCCGGCGGCCCATCAGGCCCAGGACATGGGCCAGTTCCCGGCGGCGGCGCAGGGCCCGGCCGCTTCCCAGGGCCCGGCGGCCCAGCCCGCGGCCGCTCCCGGTCCCTCGGCCGGCTACGGCGCACAGCCAGGTGATCGCATGGGTGATCACGTTGGGGCGCACGGTAACCCGGGTCGCCGGGGCTCGCCCGGTCCGCAGGCCCCCGCGCCCCAGTCGGTTTCGCCGGCACCGGTGCCGCCAGCACCCGTTCCGCAGCCCCTGGTGCCGCCCGCGCCGGCCCAGCAGACCCCGCTGCCGCAAACGCCGGTGCCGCAAACCCCGGTGCCGCCGGCCGCGATGCCGCAGGCACCCAGGTCGGCTGCCCCGGCCCCGTCGGCTTCCGTTCCGCAAGCTTCGGTGCCGCAAGCTCCGGTGCCGCCAGCCCCGGTGCAGCAGCCCTCCATGCCGCCGCCGGGCATGCATCAGCCGGCCGCGCCTCAGCCTGGTCCGGGGGAAGCACGGTTCGGGGCGGGCCAGGGAGGCTCGGGCCAGGGAGACTACCGCGCGCCCGAGCCGCCCGGGCCACGGGCCGTGCCGGCCAGGGAAGCGATGCCTGCGCGGGACCGGGAGGCCTCGCGATCAACCGGACCCGCGGCCCAGTTTGCCGAGAGCGCGCCGCCGGGCCGGTTCGCCGGGGATCCAGCGCCGGGCCGGTTCGCCGGGGATCCAGCGCCGGGCCGGTTTGCCGGGGATCCTGCGCAGGGCCGGTTTGCCGGGGACCAGGCCCAGGCCCGGTTCGCCGAGGGTCCGGGGCTGGCCCCGTACCCGCCCGCCCCGCCGGGCGCTTACGGCGCGGGCGGCGCGGCGCAGGTGTCCTACCCGCCGTTTCCCGGTCAGCCGGGACAGCACGCGGCACCCGTTCCGGAATCCGGGTACCCCGCGCCGCCTCCGTCGGCCCCCCAGCACGATCAGGGGCCCTACAGCGGACCGCAGCCGGCCGCCCACCCGAACCTTCCCCAGCCGGTGTCCCCGCCCACGACGATCTCGCTGACCGACGCCGTCCAGGCGGCGCACGCCGAGGGCTTCGGTTTCGGCGACGCGGTGGCGAGGGATGCCCCGGCGCTGTGGCTGGAGGCGGTGCTGGCCCGCAAGCCGCGGATGCCGTCAGATCTTGAGGCCAGGCTGCTGCAGGGCTCGGCCCTGCCTATCGACTCGCTGCTGCACGACGAGGTCAGGCATTCGCTCCGGCGTGGCTTCTGGGACGCGCTGGAGCGCTCCCGCCGCTAGCTGCGGATAGCTGGAGCCCATTACCACGATGCCGCGTTGTAGACCGGCCTGCGCCGGGTACCTTACGTAACGTGCCTGCTCTGAGCCGTGAGGAATTCGACGCGATCGAGTTCGACGCCGCCGCCAGCGGGGACCATGAATCCGCGGCAAGGCGGATGAACAGGCTCGCCTGGGCCGGCACCGAGACCGACTCGATGCCGCGCTCGGAGGCTTTCCTGCGCGCGGGCGAGCAGTGGCTGCTGGCCGACGACCCGGCCGCCGCGGCGACCGGGTTCCGGCTCGCGCTGGCCGACGGCGGCCCGGTCTTCGTGGATCCGCGGGTTCCGCTGGCCCGGGCGCTCTTCCTGCTCGGCAAGCCAGACGAGGCGCAGTCGCTGCTCGACCAGCTGAAGGCGGAGGGGCGAAACGACCCGCGGGCGTGCGACCTCGTCGCCGAGCTGCTCGTCGAGCGCTCCGACCTGGCCGGGGCGCTGGACTGGGCGACCGCCGGCGTCGAGCTGTGCCTGCAGCGCCGGTCCAACGGCGCGCCGGGCCCGGCTGACCACGGCGGGGGCCCCTCCGGCGACGAAGGCGGTGCCGAGGCCGAGCTCCGCCTGCTGCTGAGCCTGCGCTACCGGATCCGCAACGACCTCGGGCTCCCCGAGGACCGCTACGACGAGCTGCTCGACGAGGCGTGATCCGGCCCGCCGGATGGCGGCGCCGCGGCGGCCAGCGTGCGCTCGGGGCGGACCGTCAGCGCGTCGGCGGCCTCATCGAGGTCGACGACCACGGTGTCACCGTCGATGATCTCCCCGGCCAGCAGCGCCCGGGCCAGCTGGTCGCCGATCGCCGACTGGATCAGCCTGCGCAGCGGCCTCGCGCCGAACACCGGGTCGAAGCCGGTGACCGCCAGCCAGTCCTGCGCGGCTCGGGTGACCGTAAGCGTCAGCCGCCGGTCCGATAGCCGCCTGGTCAGCCGGGCCACCTGAATCTTGACGATCTCGGTGAGTTCCTCGGTGGTCAGCGCGTCAAAGATGATCACGTCATCGAGCCGGTTGAGGAACTCCGGCTTGAACGTCGACCGCACCACGGACATGACCGCGTCCCGCTTGGCCGCATCGTCCAGCGCGGGGTCGGCGATGAACTGCGAGCCCAGGTTGGAGGTGAGGATCAGGATCGTGTTGCGGAAGTCCACCGTGCGGCCCTGCCCGTCGGTCAGCCGCCCGTCGTCGAGCACCTGGAGCAGGATGTCGAAAACCTCCTGGTGCGCCTTTTCCACCTCGTCCAGCAGCACGACGCAGTACGGCCGCCGCCGCACTGCCTCGGTGAGCTGGCCGCCCTCCTCGTATCCGATGTAGCCGGGCGGGGCGCCGACCAGCCGGGCGACGGTGTGCCGTTCGGAGTACTCGCTCATGTCGATGCGGACTGTCGCCCGCTCATCGTCGAACAGGAACTCCGCCAGCGCCTTGGCCAGCTCGGTCTTGCCGACGCCGGTGGGGCCGAGGAACAGGAACGAGCCGGACGGGCGGTCCGGGTCCGAGATGCCCGCGCGCGACCGGCGGACCGCATCCGACACCGCCTGCACGGCCCTGGCCTGGCCGACCAGCCGCTTGCCGAGCTCGGATTCCATCCGGAGCAGCTTGCCGGTCTCTCCCTCGAGCAGGCGCCCGGCGGGTATGCCGGTCCACGAGGAGACGACGTCGGCCACGTCGTCCGGGCCGACCTCCTCCTTGACCATCGGCCTGGCATCGGGGAGGCCCGTCTCCGGGCCGGAACCGCCCGCGGCGGCGGCGTTGTCGCTCGCGACCGCCTCCGCGATCTCATGCTCCAGGGCCGGGATCTCCCCGTACCTCAGGCGCGAGGCCGTGGCGAAGTCAGCGTCCCGCTCGGCGCGCTCGGCCTGGCCGTTGAGGTCATCGAGGCGCTTCTTCAGCTCGCCGACCCGGTTCAGGCCCGCCTTCTCCTGCTCCCAGCGGGCGACCAGCGCGGTCAGCTGCTCCTGCCGGTCGGCCAGGTCCGCGCGGAGCCGCTCCAGCCGCTCCTTGCTCGCCGGGTCGGCCTCCTTCTCCAGCGCCATCTCCTCCATCAGCATCCGGTCCACGGACCGCCGCAGCTCGTCGATCTCGACCGGCTGCGAGTCGATCTCCATGCGCAGCCGTGACGCCGCCTCGTCGACCAGGTCGATCGCCTTGTCCGGGAGGAACCTGGCCGTGATGTAGCGGTCCGACAGCGCCGCCGCGGCGACCAGCGCGGCATCGGAGATCTGCACCTGATGGTGGGCCTCATAGCGGCCCTTGAGCCCGCGCAGGATCGCGATCGTGTCCTCCACCGAGGGCTCGTCGACGAACACCTGCTGGAACCGGCGCTCCAGGGCGGCATCCTTCTCGATCCGCTCGCGGTACTCATCGAGCGTGGTGGCGCCGACCATGCGCAGCTCGCCGCGGGCCAGCATGGGCTTGAGCATGTTGCCCGCGTCCATGGCGCCCTCGGCCGCGCCGGCGCCGACGACCGTGTGCAGCTCGTCGATGAACGTGATGACCTGGCCTTCGCTCTCCTTGATCTCGGCCAGCACCGCCTTCAGCCGCTCCTCGAACTCGCCGCGGTACTTGGCGCCGGCCACCATCGCGCCCAGGTCGAGCGCGACCACGCGCTTGCCCCGGAGCGACTCGGGCACGTCACCGGCCACGATCCGCTGGGCGAGGCCCTCGACCACGGCGGTCTTGCCCACTCCCGGCTCCCCGATCAGCACCGGGTTGTTCTTGGTGCGCCGGGACAGCACCTGGATCACCCGGCGGATCTCCGCGTCGCGGCCGATGACCGGGTCGAGCTTGCCCTCGCGGGCGCTACGGGTCAGGTCGATCCCGTACTTCTCCAGGGCCTGATAGGTGCCTTCCGGGTCCTCACTGGTGACCCTGGCGTGGCCGCGGACCTGCTCGAAGGCGGCCAGCAGCTCGTCGGGTCCCGCGCCGGCCTCCCGCAGCACCGTGGCGGCCTGGCCGCCGTCGGCGGCCAGGCCGACGAGCAGATGCTCGGTCGAGACGTACTCGTCGTTCATCTCCTTAGCCCGCTTCGCCGCCGTGGCGAGCGCGGCGAGCAGCGGCCGCGAGGTCTCCGGGGCGCTCAGCGTGGCGCCGGCCGCCCGGGGCAGCCGGGCCAGGAACTCGTTCGTGGTCTTCAGCACGGCGCCCGGGTCGGCGCCCACGGCCTGCAGCAGCGGGACGGCCGTTCCCCCGTCCTGCCCGATCAGCGCGGCCAGCAGGTGCAGCCCGTCAACGTTCGGGTTCCCCGCCGCGGCGGCCTGCCGGACGGCATCGGA
>Ga0126381_100003823_pt1 | contig 16336 bp, 15 predicted proteins | sample PanSoiMetPlot_28_FD_96465 | JGI IMG/M metagenome (GOLD analysis project Ga0126381, IMG submission 96465) | Tropical forest soil microbial communities from Panama - MetaG Plot_28 | ecosystem: Environmental > Terrestrial > Soil > Tropical forest > Bulk soil | place: Panama | collected 2016-02-17 | reverse complement strand
CCATCTGGATGATCGTTGAAATTGGGTGCCGGCGCGGGACCGTCGGCCCGAACCAATACGGCCCCGATCCACTCGAGGGCGTTGCGACTTGATTGCTCAAGCCCCCCACGGACGCTTTGGGCTAAGGCCGGAAATCTTTTGCTCGATCCGAGCCTTTCTGCTTCTGGCCCCGCTCTGCCATTATCGCCGGTCAGCCCTTGCGGCAGCTTCCGGGGGTGAACCGACCGTCGACAGCCTTACTTTATTGAACGACCTTGAACTTATGCACCCGCCGTCCGCGGTTCTCGGCGACATAGACGCTGCTCTTCGAATCCGTCGCAATCCCATGAGGCTGATCGAATTGACCCGGTAGCTGGCCGACTTGGCCGAAGCTGGACAGCAACCTGCCGGAGCGGCGCTCGACAACGTCGATCTGTGAATTGTTCTGGTTGACAATGAACATAAGGCTCTGGTCGGCATCGTGAGAAAAGTCGAGCGCTACGGTTGCGCCGCCGTCCTGCTCGATTTTGCCGTCGGCCGGCGGCGAATAGGGTTTCCACGGAAGGTCGATGCTCCGCTTGAAATTGCCCGCCTTGTCGTAGAGCTGAATCCTGGACCCCATGCGGTTGCAGACGTAGACCGTCCCGTCATTGGCGATGGTCATGCAATGAACGGTGTCCATGCCTTCGGGCAGCCACTGGCGCAGGAAGTTTCCGTTCGCGTCGAACACAACGACGCGGCGGTTGCCGCCCCGGCTTTCACCGTCGGAGACATAGACGTCGCCGTTCTGCCGGTCGACAAAGATGCTGGACGGCATGAAGAAGTGCGCCGTGCTCGAATTGAGCGGCGTGCCTTTGACGGTACCATCAGAGGAATCGTACACGCCCTTTTGCCCGATCTGCATAAGCAGTTTGCTGCCGTCATGGGTATATTTCTGAATCATGCCCGACGGGGAACTCGCGACCCACACATTGTTGTCCTTGTCGAAATGACAGCTGTGGAGGCGCGTCATAGGGGAGTCGGCTCGCGGCGGTGCTTTGATGGGCTCATCGAGCAGCTTGGGATCCCCCCAGGAGTTGACCACTTTGCCGGCGGGATCGAACTCGATCAGGGGCGGCGCCAGACGCCCGGCGTTCAGCTCGCCCTTCACGACGTCCTGCCGATTGAGGATGAGCACGTGATCCTGGGCATCGACGCAGACCCCGCCGAGCCCACCCACCACCCAGCGGTCGGGTAGCGGCTTCGGCCAGGCGGCATCGACCTCGTAGTGAGGCACTTGCGCCGATGATGTGGACGCCGCGCCTTGCGCCGCGACTGCCGTGAGGGCACAAATTCCGAGATTGACCAGAAAGCTCGTCTTCATAGGCGGATCCTCCATGCAGCATACCCGCCTGTGCCCGTTACAAACAGGTTGGCGATGTTGATGTGAACCTTGCCGATTGAATTGAGGCCTGCAGATAGTACCGCGTCTGCACCTACGCTACATTAGTCGCCCGGTCGTGTGGAAGGGCCTCCCGTCGGGCTGCTTGCGGTCTGTGCCGATGCTGCTGGTCGCAGCTGACGAGGTCATCGATAGGCCGTTTTGTTGCGCTGCAGAGTCTGTTGCTGGCCCTACTTGCTCGTCGCTACCCCCTGCCGCGCCGGCAGCTTTGGGGACTAGACCTGCCGTCCGGGAGGAGCGCTCATGACCCAACTCGGACACCGGCGGTCCATTTTTTTGCTGTGACGCACAACACACCCCCTGATTGACGATATGGATAGTCTGCCCCCGAACAGGAGGGCTGTTGATGCGGCGGCGGGATTTCATCGTTGCGCTTGCGGCGGCCGCGCCTTTGCTTCTTTGGCTGCTCGTAGCGCGTGCGCAGCAGGAGCGCGAAGTGCGCGCCTGGCAAATCAGCATCCTCCGCCTGGAGGCCGAGAGGGCCGCCGCCAGCTTCGGCCAGGCCATCAATGAGATCGTCAGCCAAATCGGCTGGACCACCCAGCTGCCCTGGTCAGTGGGCACGATGGATCAGCGGCGGTTCGATGCCTTAAGGCTACTGCGGCAGGTTCCAGCCGTCACGGAGATCGCTTTCCTGGATGCCGCCGGCATCGAGCAGGTGCGGGTGTCGCGGCTTGCGGCGAATGCCACCGCGAGCAAAGCCGATCTGTCGCAGGATCCCAAATTCACCGAGGCGGTAGCCCATAAGGTCTATTTCGGGCCGGTCTATCTCCGGCGGGAATCCGAGGCATACATGACGGTGTCGCTCGCCGGCACGCGACCCGATTCCGGCGTCAGCGTCGCCGAGGTCGGGTGGCTCAAGCTGGTCTGGGACGTGGTCTCGCAAATGGAGGTTGGCGGCGGGCAGGCCTACGTGATCGACGGTCAGGGTCGCCTCATCGCCCATCGGGATATCAGCCGGGCGATCCGCAGCCTGTTGCAGGGCAGCACCGAATTCGCCGGCCTCCCGCAAGTGCAGGCGGCGCGCGCCGTGGTGGCTGGCGCGGCGGCGAAGCGAATCGAGATCGCCCGGGACATAGGCGGTCGTGAAGTGCTCACCGCATTCGCGCAGGTGCCGCCGCTCGATTGGCTTGTATTCGTGGAGCGACCGACCGGCGAGACCTTTGCGCCTTTTGCCGGAAAATAGCTTTAAAAGCCGGAATGATCCGAGCCGATCGAATGGGGCGAAGCTTGTTAAATCCCGACGTCAAGCTCTGATTGCCGTATCGGCTCGATGTCTGCTTCTGGCCCCGTTTTTACTGTTGTTGCCGACCGCCATCACGGCAGCTTCCGGGGGTAAAGCGGACCAGATATGCTGGCCGTGAGGTTTTCCGCTCATGACCCCAAGCGGAAGTCGACCGGCCGAATTTGCTGTGATGCACAACACAGCCCTCAACGCAGCGATGTGATAGGGGTTGGTCCTCAGCCAAACGGGGCAGCCATGCGGCGGCGCGAATTCATCACCTTTCTCGGCGGCGCAGCGGCGGCTTGGCCGCTCGCGGCGCGCGCGCAGCAGCCCGCGGTGCCCGTGGTCGGATTGCTTGAGGGAGCGGATGACCCCATCCTCACTTCTGCGCTCCGTCTGGGTCTGAGCCAGTCTGGCTTCGTCGAGGGCAAGAGCCTGACGATCGAATATCGCGACGCCCACGGTCAATATGACCGATTGCCGGCGTTGGCGGACGAGCTTGTGCGCCGGCGGGTAGCCGTGATCGGCACCGTCACCCCGATTGCGGCGCTTGCCGCAAAGGCCGCAACCACTGCGATTCCCATTGTATTCACACTGGGCAGCGACCCGGTCAAGGATGGGCTCGTCGCAAGTCTGAACCGGCCTGGCGGCAACGCCACGGGTGTCACCTTCTTCAGCAATCTGCTTGACGCGAAACGGCTGGAGCTCCTGCATGAAGCGGTGCCCGTGGCCGCGCCAATCGCGATTCTCTTGAACCCAAACAATTCGAATGCGGTGTTCGAGCTGAACGATACCGAGACGGCCGCGCGCACGCTGGGGCTCCAACTCTTCGTTGTTCGCGCGAGCAATGAACGCGAAATCGATGCAGCCTTCGCGACGCTCGTTCAACAGCGAGTGATGGCGCTCCTCGTCGCCAGCGATCAATACTTGTACAGCCGCCGCGGCCAGATCGTCCTGTTGGCGACGCGCCATGCAATCGCCACATCGTTTAGCAGTCGCGATTCAGCCGCCGCTGGCGGGCTCATGAGCTACGGGGCCAATCTCGCCGCCACCCATCGCCAAGGGGGTATCTACATCGCGCGGATACTCAAGGGCGAGAAGCCGGCTGATCTGCCGGTCCTTCAGCCGAGCAAGTTCGAGCTGGTCCTCAACCTCAACACCGCCAAAGCGCTTGGTATTGAAGTCCCCTTAAAGGTCCTGGCCCTCGCCGACGAGGTTATCGAATGATTCGCCGCCGCGACTTCATGACGCTTCTCGGCGGTGCGGCGGCAGCGTGGCCGCTGCCGGCGCGCGCACAGCAGCCACGCCGAAACTGGCGTGTTGGGGTCCTCGCCGCTGGGCAACCCCCCGCTGCAGTGTTGAGCTTGCTCCGCGACGCATTGCGCGAGCGCGGCTACGTCGAGGGACAAAACCTGGCTATCGATGTGCGGTGGCCGCAGGACTCTTTAGACCGAGAGCCGCAAGTGGCGGCCGAAATGGCGCGCAGCGTGTTCATGACCCAAACCGGAAGTCGCTTCACGAGAGTTCAGGACGTTTAGGCACACGCTGCACGGCTAGTGGCGGACCGCTTTGACCGGCATGTCGGAGGCGACGGGTCCGAGCGCGATGTTCACACCGAGTTGGCCACCATAGTTAGTCACGCCCTGCTGTGCGAACTGGCCGGTGAACGCCGCCAACCCGCTCACGCGATTCGATATCCTGACCGATGTTCCCACGCTCGCGGTTCCCCAGTCTTTGCCAAATGCGACGGCCGGCAGCGAGAAGCTTGGTGCCGCAATGGTCGTGAGGTGGGCAGTTACGTCGCGGTCGGTCGAGGCTAATTCATGGTTCCACACCGCCTTGGCAAACGGGCGAAACTGCCCGGCATCGTAACTCGCCTGATAGCCAATTTCGCTAACCGCCGAGTTGCGATTCTGTTCGTCGAACGAAAGGCTGGTGAAGCTTCCACTTTCCGTGAAGCCATCGACGCCCACGCGCTGCAGAGCAATACCAACCACCGGCCCGTGTGTGAATTTGCCGTCGAAAAAGCGGTAGCCGATCTCCGATGCGAGCGAATAATCGCTGCCGCTGGTGCTGCCGCTGTTGGGCTGGATCGTAATCCCGATCGGCACCAATCGGTTGACATCGTTGTGCTGCGCTCCGGCGCTGGCAATGACGTCGGCCCAGAACGGACCGGTGAGGTAGGCGGTGTAAAGGCTGGCCGCAAATACATCCTGGGTGAAGTTGCCGGTCGTGCTGAAAGATTGCTTGGTGGTTCCAGTCGACAGAGCGGCGCCGATGAGCCAGCCGGGCCTGACCCGGTAGTCGAAGCCCGCGGACACGGCGATCGGGGTACCGGGATCGCCGGGGAATCCGGGAAAATTGTCCATCCTGAGAGACGCCACGTCTCCCGTTATCCAGGCATTGAGCCCCGTCGGGCTTTGGTGATCCCAGGACAACGGGATCTGGTTCAAGATGGCATTGATGACGCCGGCGCGCGTCTTCACCGCGACCTCAGGGAGGAACGAGATCTGGCTTGGGGCGACGATAAGGCTGTAAAAGTAATCGGCTTCAATCTTTTGCCCGGCGGCAGAAAGGTGCTCGTTATCCGAGAAAAAACTCGTCTGCTCCGAGTTTGCTGACCTCAGATAGGCGAAAGACGAACTAGGTGTAGTCGTATTCGCACAAGTCGAGCCCCAGCCGCTCGTGGTCGCGGGAGCGCCAATCGGTGTTACGCAAGCAGAGCCCGTACTCGGTCCCACCACCCCGGGCAGTACGGTTGCAGCGGTAAATCCGAACGCCGTTGGATTGGCGATCACCGTATCCACCATGGGCTTGATATCGGCAGGAATGAAGGGCACTCCCGCCGCATGCAGATCAGACCAAAGCGTTTGATTGTAGAAAGTCACCAGCGGGACGGCCGCATAAACGTTAGGAACCACGATGTAGCGCGCTCCTGCCGATGTCAGAGTGGCGACAGAAGCGCTGAGGGCGGCCGCCTGGCTTGCCATGTACGGTTGCTGTGCGGCCACAGGCAGGATCGTGAGTGCAAGCCCCAGGTCATTTGCTCCCGAACTGATCAAATAAAGCCCGTTGGGATTGGCACGACCTCCGTTCGCCGACAAATAGTTCGCAATCTGCTGTACGGTAGAAGGAAGGTTGTGGTTGGGGTTCAGATTGCCAGCAAAACCGTTTGCGGCGTTACGGTTGTCAAGAGCGCCGCCGATTGCATAGTTGGTGCCTCCAGGCTGATTGGCAGGGAGGGCCGTCAGGCCGAAATACGACGCCAGTATCTGAGAATTTATGAATCCCACGCCAACGGGTGCACCGGCTCCCCCATTGGCAAGAGCGTTTCGAATCAAAGCGTCCTGGAGCGGATTTCCGGTTGTGCACGGCACCGCGACGGAGTCACACCGAGGAGGAACGGCAAGCGCGCCCGCCCACCATCCCGAGTCGATCGAGCTGTCCCCAAAGCCGATAAACTGGTTGAAGCTCTGTGCTCGAACGGGCTGGCTGATCAGCCCGAGCAACGCCACGCAGAAAGTCGACGCGACCCACCGAAGCATTACGTTTGCCCCCCGCCCTAAACATAATATATCTGTAGATTGGGGAGCGATGACGTACGAGTTTACCTCTTCGTCGATTTCGCGGCGTGACTTCATCACGCTGCTCGGCGGGGTATTGCGGACCAGCTAGCCGTTCTTGGACCCTGAACGGACATTGGCGGCTGCGTTTTTGCTTTGACGCACAGCACACCCGCTAATTGAGGATGTGGTAGGCTGCGCTCGTCAAGGAGACGGATCATGCGACGGCGCGACTTCATCGCGTTGCTCAGCGGCGCGGCGGCGTGGCCGCTCGCGGCTACGTCGCAGCAGGCCGACCGCGTACGGCGCATCGGCGTGCTGATGCCGGGCGACGAAGACGATCCTGAGGGGAAGCATCGCTACTCCGCGTTTACGCAAGCGCTTGCGGACTTGGGTTGGACCGATGGCCGCAACGTGCGGATGGACGTTCGGTGGGGCCGCGGTGACATCAATTGGATACGAACGCTCGCGCATCAGTTGGTCGCTCTGCAACCCGACGTCATCGTGACAGGCGGGACCGCGGCGCCCGTTGCCGTTCAGCGCGAGACGCGGACGATCCCGATCGTCTTTACGGTCGTGGCCGAGCCCGTCGCCAGCGGCATCGTCCCGCGGCTCGACCGCCCGGGTGGGAACTTCACCGGCTTCGCCAACTACGAACCGTCGCTGGGAGGCAAGTGGCTTCAGCTGCTCTCGGAGATCGTGCCCGGGCTCAAGCGGGTCGCAATCATGTTCAATCCCGACACGGCTCCCGTATCGGCTTATATGCCCTCACTTGAGACGACGGCCCGGTCACTAAAACTCGTGCCAATCATTGCGCCCGTTCGTGACGACGTAGAGATCGAAACCGCCATCATCGCCCTCGGGCGCGAGCCGGGAGGCGGCCTTGTCGTCTTGCCGGACATCTTCACGTTCGCGCATCGCGCGCCGATCATATTGGCGGCGGCCCAAAACAACGTACCGGCGATCTCTGCGGACTCTGTCATTGCCAGAGACGGCGGCTTGCTCTGCTACGGAGTCGACTTTGTAGACATCTATCGCCGTGCCGCCTCCTACGTGGGTCGCATTCTGCGCGGCGAGAAGCCGGGCGATCTCCCGGTGCAGTTTCCGACCAAGTTCGAGATGGTCGTGAACCTCAAGACTGCCAAGGCGCTCGGCCTGAACCTGAGCCGCGAATTCCTGCTGCTCGCCGATGAGGTGATCGAATAACCTTGGTAATGACTGCTTTTGGCCCGTTTCTGCCGGCGCCGTTACCCGGCTGGCACGGCAGCTTTCGGGGGCAAAGCGGACCAGATATGCTCGCCGTGAGGTTTCCGCTCATGACCAAAAGCGGAGTCACGACCGGCCGAGTTTGCTGTGATGCACAACACAACCCTCAACGAGGCGATGTGGTAGGTTTCCGGTAGTAGTGCCCGTCTGACCCCTGGGGGCGACATGCGGCGACGCGATTTTCTCACGGTTCTTGGGAGCGCGGCGGCGTGGCCGCTCGCGGCGCGCGCCCAGCAACCGGCGCTGCCGGTCGTCGCATTCTTCACTGGAAGGTCGCTGGACGATGCCGTGCGGTACAGTACGACATTCCGAAAGGGGCTCGCCGAAACCGGATTCATCGAGGGCCAGAACGTCTCGATCGAGTACCATTGGCTAGGCGGCCGGAACGACGATCTCCAGACACTCATGGCCGATCTGGTCCAGCGCAGGGTCGCGGTCATCGTCACTCAGGGCGCGAATTCTGCGGCGCTGGCGGCTAAGGCCGCGACAACGACAATTCCGATCGTCTTTGGCGTGGGCGTAGACCCGGTCAAAATGGGCTTGGTTGCGAGCCTCGCGCGACCGGGCGGCAATATGACTGGCGTCAATTTCCTGAACCAGGAGGTTGCCGCTAAACGTCTTGGGCTCCTGCATGACGTAGTGCCAAAGGCGACACGAATTGCGGTGCTGGTCAATCCGACAAATCCCTTGATCACCGACTCCACGCAGCGAGACATATCTGAAGCCGCACGAGCCCTTGGGCTGCACACTCGAATTTTGAAGGCGGGGACCAGCCGCGAAATCGACACGGCATTCGCATCGCTAGGGAACGAACCGGCCGATGCTCTCTTCGTCGCCAATGATGCGTTTTTCGCGAGCCGGCGCGTTCAGTTTGCCATTCTGGCGACGCGCTACCTGATCCCGGTGACTTATTCCAACCGCGACTTCGTCGAGGCGGGAGGGTTGATGAGCTACGGGAGCGATATTTCTGACTCGTACCGCCAAGTCGGCATGTATGCCGGCCGCATTGTCAAAGGCGCCAAGCCCGCCGACCTGCCGGTGATCCAGTCGAGCAAGTTCGAGTTCGTCATCAACATGGCGGCGGCGCGGACGCTCGGCCTCACCGTGCCGGGTGATGTGCTCTCGATCGCCGACGAGGTGATTGAATAATGCGCCGCCGCGACTTCATCACGCTTCTCGGCGGCGCAGCGGCAGCTTGGCCGCTGGCGGCGCGCGCGCAGCAGCCGACGTTGCCGCTTGTAGGATGTCTGCGCGGCACCGGACGCGTGGCCTCCGCGCCTTTTGACGCGGCGTTTCGCCAGGGCCTTGCCAGCGTGGGCTTCGAAGAGCGTCATAACGTCACGATCGAGTATCGATATGCCGAGGGCCAATACAGTCGGCAGGCGTCGGAAATTGACGATCTGCTCTGCCGGCAAGTCGCTGTGATCTACGTGAGCGACATCCCTGCCGCTTTGGCCGCCAAAGCTGCGACCACGACCGTGCCGATCGTCTTTCGGATCGGCGGGGACCCAATCCAGCTCGGGCTCGTGACGAGCATGAGCCGGCCGGGCGGTAATTTGACGGGGGTGAGCTTTCTCACCACCGCGACGGGAGCTATCAGGCTGCAGATGCTGCACGAAGCAGTACCCAACGCGGCCGTCATGGGTCTTCTCGTCAATCCGACCAACCCACAGGCGGCGCCGGACACCCGAGAGGCGCAGGAAGCGGCGCGCAAGCTCGGGCTTGAGCTTCATGTATTGGGCGCGAGCAGTGCGCAAGAGATTGACGCAGCCTTTGCAACGCTGGTGCAGCGTCGCGTGCAGGCGCTCGTCATTGATGGGGACGCCTTGTTCGCCACCCGCAGCGCGCAGCTCGGCGTCCTGACAGTGCGCCATGCGCTGCCCTCGATCTACTCAGCGCGCGCCCTGCCGGATGCTGGGGGGCTGATGAGCTATGGCACGACCAGCGTTGACGCCGATCGCCTGAGCGGCGTCTATGTGGGCCGCATCCTCAAGGGTGAAAAACCGGCCACCTTGCCGGTCCAGCAATCAGTGAAAGTCGAGCTGATCATCAACTTGATAACCGCGAAGGCGCTCGGCATCACGATTCCGATCACGCTGCTCGGCCGCGCCGACGAGGTCATCGAGTAGGCGGAGGCGCCGGAAATTGCTGCATTGCACGATTTCCGCTTCTGGCCCCGAGCGTCGATTTGCTCGGTCCGTCCTAACTTCTGTTGTTGGGAGCGAAGCGGAAATCTTATGCTCTGACTCAGGTTTACGGCTCTTGACCCACCTGCGCCATGAACCCGGTGGTTGTGCGGCGGGTCTTTGAGCAGAGCGGGTTAGCCGAGGCCGTGGGTGTTGAGACTTCGCCGCTTTGACTGATGCTGCGAATCACGTGTTTAGGGATGAACCCGATGCCGCAACGACTGCTGCGAACGGCTGCGCTCGTCGCCCTTTTGCTGGCAGCTCCCGCGCCGGGGCGTGCGCAGTCACCGGAGGATTTCTATCGCGGCAAGACCGTCAGCCTCTTGATTGGCATCCAAGCGGGTGGCGCCTACGACGGCTATGCGCGCCTGGTCGCCCGCCATCTCGGTCGGCACATTCCGGGCGAGCCGGCAGTCGTGCCGCAGAACATGCCTGGCGCGGCCAGTCTAGTGCTGGCCAATTACCTCTATACGGCGGCTGCGCGTGACGGGCTTGTCGTTGGCGCGGTGCAGCGCGGCATGCCGCTCAATCCGCTCTATTCCGCCGGCGGCTCCTCGCCAGCCCGTTACGATGCGGCGCGCTTCACCTGGATCGGCAGCATGAGCAAGGAGAGCGGCGTGCTGCTGGCGATGAGCCGGTCAGGTTTGAACAATTTCGCCGATCTGTTCGACAAGGAGCTGATCGTTGGCGCCGAGGGCGGCGGCACATCTGATTCCGAGCTGTTCGCGCACCTGACCAACGCCGTGCTTGGCACACGCGCGCGCATCGTCTCCGGCTACCGGGGCTCGACTGACGTGCTGCTCGCGATGGAGAACGGCGAAGTCAATGGTATTTTCGTCGGCGGCTGGACCGGAATCCGCGACAAGGCAAAGCCTTGGCTCGCGTCCAATGCGGCGAAGCTACTCGTCCAGCTCGCGGTCCGTTCCGATCCGATGTTTCCGGACGTGCCCCTCATCATGGACTACGCGCACGACGATCGGCAGCGCCAAATTCTGCGCCTGGCCTTCACTTCCCAGCTCTGGGGCCGGCCCTATGTGGCACCACCGGGCCTGCCGCCGGAGCGGGCACGGGTTCTGCGCGAGGCCTTCGAGGCGACCGCGCGCGACCCCGTCTTTCTTGCGGAGGCTAAAAAGCTAAGTTTCGATATCGGAATGCTTTCCGGCGAGGAGATGGCCGGCCTCATCGCCGGGCTCTATGCCTCTCCGGCCGACATCATTGAGGCAACGCGCGCGGCGCTGCGCAGCGACAGGAAATGAATGAGAAACTTCGAGACAGGGAGGTGATGCATGGTGGCGATGGACGATATCTACGGTAGCCGGGCGCGGATCGGTTACACCTCGCCGCCGCTGCTGACGGAGGTTTTTGCCTACGACTTCTACCGTCTTGTGCCCACCGGCGTGACGCTCGTGCTCACGACGCTCGCCATCCTCGATCGCAACAAGGACGAGGTCGATCGCTCGTACGAGATCAGCATGCAGTCGGCCCGTGCCATGGCCTCGGCAGGTGTCGATCTGTTGGTGCTGGGCGGCGTGCCGATCAACCTGTCGCGCGGCTACGCCAATGCCGACCGCATGCTCGCTGAGCTGTCGTCCGAGCTCGGGATCAAGGTCACCAGCAGCGCTGCCGCCCAGAGCAAGGCATTGACGGCGCTGGGCGCGAGGAAAATCGTAATCGCGCGGCCTTACCCGCCGCAGGGCGCCTTCGACGTGAGCGGGTACGGCAGCCACACGGTGCTGGGTGCGGTCGAGGGAAACGCGCCGTTTCGCCAGATCGCTCAGCTCAAGCGCAGCGTCGCCCTCGAGCTTGGGCGTCAGGCGATGCGCGCCTATTCTGACGCCGACACGATCATGTTCCCGTCGCCGCACTGGCCGGTGGTCGACGCTATCGAACCGCTGGAGCGCGAATTTGGCGTCTCGGTCATGAGCTCGTTGCAGGCGATCGTCTGGCACGCGCTGCGCCTCACCGGCATCGATGAACGCATCGACGGATTTGGCCGGTTGTTGCGGGAGTTTTAGGCGGACTCCAGTCGCGTACCCAAAAGCGTCAGGAAATCGGCCGATGGCAGCTCCTGGCCCCGATCCAACATCGTCGCCGATCGGCAGCACGGCAGCTTTCGGGGTAGATCGGAAATGTTGTGCTCAATCTGAGGTTTACCGTTTTTACCCTGAGCGGACATAGGCAAGCCCAATTTTGCTGTGACGCACAACACAGCCCTCGCGGCTGCGACGTGGTAGCCGTAGTTTCCGGTCCGACATCCTGGGGGCAGCCCATGCGGCGGCGCGAATTCATCGTGTGTCTCGGCTCCGCAGCGGCCTTCTGGCCGCTGGCAGCGCGGGCGCAGCAGCAGGCGCGCATGCTGCGCATCGGCGTGCTGATGCCGGGCACCGAGAGTGATCAGGACGGACAATTACGGATCACGACGTTCCAGCAGGCCCTTGCGAAGCTCGGATGGACTGAGGCGCACAACGTCGAGATCGACTATCGATGGGCAGCGCTTGATCCTGACGGCATGCGCAAATTTGCAACGGAGCTTGTCGGCCTGCGACCGGATGTGCTTCTGGCCGGTAACACGACCGCGTTGGCGGCTTTGCAACGGGCGACCCCCTCCATACCCATCGTGTTCACGCTTGTTGCCGATCCGATCGGCGGCGGCTTCGTCGCCAGCCTGGCACGGCCCGGCGGCAATATCACAGGTTTCGGGGGAACCGAGGCGCCATTGGCCGGCAAATGGGTGCAGCTGCTTAAGCAAATCACACCCGGAATGAAGCGGGCGGCATTCCTGTTTTGTCCGGAGGCAGCCCCCTACGCCGGAGAGTACTTCCGGCTCGCTGAAACCGCCGCCGCTTCTCTCGCCGTAGAACTGACCGCCGCCCCCGTCCACGACGATAGCGAAATCGACAGCACTTTAGCCAAATTTGAGCGTGAGCCGGATTACGGACTCATCGTGCTGCCCGACGCCTTTACCAGGCTTCACCGCAGGCGAATTGTCGCGCTTGCGGCCCTGGACCACTTGCCGGCGATCTATGCCGACCGCTCTTTTACAGCAGAGGGGGGCCTGATTTCCTACGGGGGTGAATCGCCTGAGGTGAACTACAGCCACGCTGCATTCTATGTCGATCGCATTCTACGCGGCGCCAAGCCAGCCGAGCTGCCGGTTCAGATGCTGACCAAATACGAGCTGATCATCAATCTCAAGACCGCCAACGCGCTCGGCCTCGATGTTTCACCGGGGCTCCTCTCCGTAGCAGATGAGCTGCTCGAATGAAACGCCGCGACTTCATCAGGCTTCTCGGTGGCGCGGCGACAGCGTGGCCACTTGCGGCGCGTGCGCAGCAGCCGGCGTTGCCGGTGATCGGCCTCCTCGATACCGGCACTGCTGACGGCAGATTGGTGGAACACACGGCACTGCGCGAGGGACTGCGCGATGCCGGTTATGTCGAGGGCCGCAACCTCACCATCGAAACCCGCTTCGCCGAAAACCATTACGAGCGGTTGCCAGCCTTGGCGGCCGATCTCGTGCGCCGCCGCGTGGCGGTGATCTTCGCAGGCGGCGGGGGTGGCGTTGGACCGCTGGCGGCCAAGGCGGCCACCACGACCATCCCTATCGTGTTCACCAGCGGCGCCGATCCGGTACAAGCCGGCCTCGTCTCCAACCTAAACCGGCCGGGTGGCAACATCACCGGGGTCAGCTTCGCCAGCAACATATCCGAGTCGAAGCGGCTGGGGCTCCTTCACGCGATGGTTCCCGGCGCGACCATGATCGGCGTGCTGGTCAACCCGGACAATGCAAGCGCTGCAACGGAGGTGCGAGACCTGAACGAAGCGGCGCTCGCCCTCGCCCTGAAGCTTGAGATCGCGAATGCGCGAAACGAGGGTGACTTCGAGCCGGCCTTTGCGGGCTTTGCGCGGCACCGGGTCGGAGGCCTGGTCATCGCAGCTGACGCCTTTTTTGCCATCCAGATCGCACAGCTGGCCAGCCTTGCGGCACGCTACGGCCTTCCGTCGATCTGTTCGGGCGCCAATGAGGTGCGCACGGCCGCAGCGGCAGGCGCGCTCATGAGCTATGGAGCCAGCTCCTCGACGGCAAATCATCAAGCCGGCATCTATGTCGGCCGTATCCTCCATGGGGAGAAGCCCGGCGATCTGCCGGTCATGCTGCCGACCCATTTTGAGCTGGTGATCAACCTGAAGATCGCCAAAGCGCTCGGCATCGAGGTGCCGCCTACATTGTCCGCCATCGCCGACGAGATCATCGAGTGAGCATCAAGCGCCGCGACTTCATCACGCTTCTCGGCGGTACGACAGTGGCGTGGCCGCTCGCGGCGCGTGCGCAACAACCGGCAGTGCCTGTGGTCGGCTTTCTTTACGCCGGCGTACCTGAAGCGAGCGCAACAGTTGTGGCGGCGTTCCGAAAAGGTCTCGGCGAAATGGGTTACGTCGAGGGCCGCAATGTCGCGATCGAATACCGCTGGGCCTACAACGACTTTAGTCGATTGGCGGAGCTTGCCACCGAACTCGTGCGCTTGCGGGTCGCCGTCATCGCGACACCCGGGGGCACGGCAGCGCCGCTGGCAGCCAAGGCCGCGACCACGACCATTCCGATCGTCTTCAGCGTCGCCGCGGACCCGGTTGAACGGGGCTTGGTCGCCAGCTTCAACCGGCCCGGCGGAAACCTCACCGGCGTGAGCAACATGTCCGGCGAACTGGGCGCCAAACGGCTCGGTCTCATGCATGAGCTGTTGCCGCGGGCGACACGCTTCGGGGCGCTGGTCAATTTGCAAGCGGGTTCGAACAGTCCGTTTTCGTTGAACGCTGCCATGCTCCGCGACCTGCAGTCAGCGGCCGCCGCGATCGGCGTCGGGATGGAGGCCCTCGACGCCAGCACCAATCGTGACATTGACGTGGTCTTTGCCGGTATTCAGCAGAAGAGGATTGACGCGGTCCTGGTCACGAACAACACATTGTTCTCCGCCCGCCGCGTCCAGATCGTCAACCTGGCGTCACGGCACGTGGTGCCGGTCATGTATACCGACCGCGAGTTCGTCGAGATCGGCGGTCTGGTGAGCTACGCATCCAGCCTCAACGACAGCTACCGCCTGAGCGGCATCTATACGGGCCGTGTCCTCAAGGGCGAGAAGCCAGCCGACATTCCGGTCATGCAGGCGACCAAATTCGACCTGGTGATCAATCTGCAGAGCGCGCGCACGCTTGGCATCGACGTTCCCCCCACGCTGATCGCCATCGCCGACGAGGTGATCGAGTGACTCTGAAACGCCGCGACCTCGTCACGCTTCTCGGGGGCGCGGCGGCGTGGCCGGTGGCGGCGCGGGCGCAGCAGGGAGCGAGAACGCGGCGCGTTGGATTTCTGTTAGCCTATCCGCCCAGCGATGCGGAAATGCAGACTCGCCTCCAGGCCCTGCAGCAGGAGCTCCAAAGGCTTGGATGGACGAAGGGCATGAATATCGTGTTTGACGAGCGCTGGACCACGGACAATATGGAGCTTGTGCGGGCCAGTGCCGCGAACCTTGTGGAGCTGAAGCCTGACGTCATCGTGACCACTGGTGGGCGAGTCATTCCGGTCGTTATGCAGATGACCCGCTCTATTCCGATTGTGGTTCCAGGAACGGGTGACCCAGTTGCATTGGGTGGGTCGAAAGCTTGGCGCATCCGGGCGGCAATGTCACTGGATTCACGATGTATGAATACTCAGTGTTTGGAAAGATGCTGGGAATGTTGAAACAGGTTGCCCCCGGCGTCTCGCGGGTTGCGGTTGTTTACAATCCCGACAACATATCCAGCGCCGTCTACCTGCGTTTGAGTGAGGACTTTGCCCGCTCGCTTGCAATCGAGTTCGTACTCGCCGCGATTCACGGAATTGCCGATTTGGAGCGCGTACTCGAATCGATAGCGCAAAAAGGAGGCGGAGGAGCCTTCTTTCCGGCGGACCTTACGACTATTCAACTTCGCGACCAGGTTATCGCCCTAGTTGCCCGGCATCCGGTCCCTGCGATTTACACCGACCGTGTTTTTGTGACCGGCGGCGGTCTTATGTCTTACGACGCCGATCGTCTTGACATTTATCGTCGCACCGCATCTTACGTCGATCGCATCTTGCGCGGCGAAAGGCCCGGCGAGCTGCCCTTCCAGCAGCCGACGAAATACCAGCTCACGATAAATGTGAAGACCGCCAAGGCCCTCGGTCTTACCCTGCCGCCGACCCTGCTGGCCGCTGCCGACGAGGTGATCGAATAGTATACCGCTTGCTGCGATGCATGAGTCCGGTTATGGCCCCAACCCGAAGTCATCGTCGGTGGCCGCCACGGCAGCTTTCGGGGGTGAACCGGACCATCGACAGAGGCCGCCCGGACGCTTGAAAATGACCCAAACCGGAAGTCGGCCGCCCGATTTTGCTGTGACGCACAACACAGCCCTCGACGCAGCGATGTGGTAGTCTCCGGGCCGCAGTACCCGTCTAAACCGTAGGGGCAAAATGCGACGGCGCGAGTTCATTGCGATGCTCGGCGGCGCGGCTGGGTGGCCAGTCGCGACGCGCGCGCAGCAGGGCAATCGCGTGCGCTGGATCGGCGCACTCATGGTTCGTCAGGACGACGATCCAGTCGCGCGCGAAATTGCCAATGTCTTTGAGCAAAGCCTTGCAAAGCTCGGATGGGTGGTT
>Ga0126381_100003822_pt1 | contig 16338 bp, 14 predicted proteins | sample PanSoiMetPlot_28_FD_96465 | JGI IMG/M metagenome (GOLD analysis project Ga0126381, IMG submission 96465) | Tropical forest soil microbial communities from Panama - MetaG Plot_28 | ecosystem: Environmental > Terrestrial > Soil > Tropical forest > Bulk soil | place: Panama | collected 2016-02-17 | reverse complement strand
CGCGGCCCCGAGGGCCGCGGCGAGGGCGGCGATGAGGACGCGGCGCAGAACTAGTTCTTGACTGCGGAGAGAGCCCGGCGCAGCTTACGGACACCTTCTTCGGCCTCGTCCTTACTCAGGATCAGGTGCGGACGGAAGCGGACGGCGTTGGCGCCGGAGGCGAGACCCATCATGCCGTTCTCGAGGCAGGCCGCGAGGGTCTTGTCGCGCGTCTCCTTGTCCGGCAGGTCGAAGGCGATGAAGAGCCCCCGGCCGCGGACGTTGGACATCACGCCCGGGAACTCGTCGGCGAGCTCGCGCAGCCGCGCCTGGAGGTGGTCTCCGACGACGCGGGCGTTCTCGACCAGGTTCTCCTCGGCGATGATCTCGACGTATTTCGCACATCGGATCATGTCGACGAGGTTTCCGCCCCAGGTCGAGTTGATGCGGGACGAGATCTTGAAGACGTTGTCGGGAATCTCGTCGACGCGGTGATTGGCCGCGAAGCCGCAGACCTGCGTCTTCTTGCCGAACGCGAACATGTCGGGCTCGACGCCCATCTGCTGCCAGCACCACATGGATCCGGTCAGGCCGACGCCCGTCTGGACCTCGTCGAAGATGAGGAGGAAGTCGAGCTCGTCGGCGAGCTGGCGGAGGCGGCGGAAGAGCTCCGGCCGGAAGTGGTTGTCCCCGCCCTCTCCCTGGATCGGCTCGAGGATGAGCGCCGCGACGTCGTCCGGATACGCGGCGCAGGCGGCCCGGATCTCCTTCTCGACCTGCTCCTCGGCGGCGGCGACTTCCTTGACGACGGCGTCGGTCACCGGGAAGCGCAGGCGCGGGCAGGTCAGCCGCGGCCAGTCGAACTTGGGGAAGTACTGGGTCTTGCGGGGGTCGGCGGTGTTGGTCATGGAGAGGGAATAGCCCGACCGGCCGTGGAAGGCGTTCTGGAAGTGCAATACTCGGGTGCCCTTCTCGCCTTTGCCCTTCGCGAGGTTCTTGCGGATCTTCCAGTCGAACGCGGTCTTGAGCGTGTTCTCGATCGCGAGGGTCCCCCCCTCGACGAAGAACATGTGGTCCCGGTGCGTCCGGGGGATCGCGAGCTCGGAGAACGTCTCGACGAAGCGGGCGAAGTGCTCGGTGTAGATGTCGCTGGTCGAAGGCTTGGTGAGCGCCGCCTCCATGAGGGCCTCGCGGAACTCCGGGTCGGCCATCTTCGGGTGGTTGTAGCCGATCGGGAGGGTGGCGAAGCAGGAGAAGAAGTCGAGGATCGGCCGGTCGCTCCGCGCGTCGTAAAGGTACGAGCCCTTGCTGCGCTGCATGTCCATGACGACGTGGTAGCCGTCGACGAGGATGTGGCGGGAAAGCACGTCGAGGACGTTCTTCGGCGAGAGCTGCTCACGGGCGATGGTCGACATGACTCCCTCCTGGCAGGCGCAAATCGGGCGAAAGACCCGGACGCGAGGATCGAACGCTAACATTTCCCGAAACGGAAAGTAACCCCCGCGGGACCCCTCTCCCCTACGCCCCTCTCCCCAGAGGGGAGAGGGGAGCGTCTCTTTTTATTGGGACGACAGCGCGGGAACCCGCGCGTCTTCGAGGCTCGCCGCCGTGCAGCGGTCCTTGCCGTGATCCTTGGCGCGATAGAGCGCGGTGTCGGCGGCGCGGAGCAGCTCGTTCTTCTGCTGTTCGACCGAGGCGCCCGCGGTGGCGTGCGAGCGGATCGACGAGAGGCCGAGCGACGCGGTGATCACCCCCTGCAGGTTCAGCGCGGGCTCGTTGAAACCGTACGGCCGGAAGAGGAACGTCGCGCTGCGGATCGCCACGCGGATCGCCTCGGCGACCTCGAGCCCTTCCTTGAGGCTGTGCCCGGGGAGGATCAGCACGAACTCGTCCCCGCCGTAGCGCGTCAGCGTCGCGCGCTCGTCGGTGACCGTGCGGCGCAGCAGGTAGCCGACCTCGCGGAGGACCTGGCTGCCGGCGAGGTGGCCGTGCCGGTCGTTGACCGCCTTCAGGTTGTCGAGGTCGAGGAAGATCACGCAGCAGTCGCCGCCGTCCCGGGAGATGCGCGAGAGCTCCTGCGTCAGGCGCAGGTGGAGGTAGCGCTCGTTGTAGAGCCCGGTCAGGCCGTCGCGCTTGGCGACCTCGTAGGCGCGGCGCGCGTCCAGAAGGTTCTGGATCGAGATCGAGGCATAGTCGGCGAAGATCTCGAGGAGGCGCCGGTCCTTCTCGCGGAACCCGCCCGGTCCCGAGCGGTTGACGAGCTCGAGGACGCCGCACACCGAGGACTCGATGCGGACCGGGACGCACAGGACCGACTTCGTCTGGAAGCCGTCCGTCAGGTCCAGCGTGGGATAGAAGAACGGATCGTCCACGACGTCGTCGGACATGTAGGCCACGCCGGTCGCGTAGACGTGGCCGACGATCCCGACGCGCGCGTTCATGCGTTTGCCGAGACGGCCCTCGCCGTGGGCGCCGTAGGTCGCGATGAAGACGAGCTCGTTTTCGAGGCGGTCGTCCGAGTTCTTGGTCATCGGGTCGTCGAGGAGGATGGAACCTGCCTCCGCCGGAACGAACTCGTTCGCTTTCTGGAGGATCTCGCGGAGGAAGCGGTCGACCTCGATCTCGCCGCTGTAGGCGTAGTACGCCTTGTGACGCTCGAGAAAGTTCTCGAGCCTCCGGTTCTCGAGAGTGAAAACCTGCAGCAAAGGCAACCTCGAAAAAAGTTTACCATCTGATAGCCTCGAAAGCCGTGGCCCCAGTCACGCGACGTCATGCCGTCACCGCATGAACGGAAGGCGAGCCGGCGGTCGGGACCGCCGACTCGACGCAAGTGGGGTCAGAACTTCCTGAAGAGCAGCGATACGGCGGAGCGGATCGTCGCCGCGGCCCGTGTCGGACCCGGCGAGCACGTCCTCGAGATCGGGCCCGGCGACGGAGCGCTGACGCGACCGCTGGCGGAGCGCGCCGCCTGCGTCGCCGCGGTCGAGATCGACCCGATCCGCGCGCGCGCCCTCGCCGAAGAGCTGGCGGATCGTCCGAACGTGCGCGTGCTCGAGGGCGACGTTCTCGCGCGACCGTTCCGGGACTGGCTCGACGCGGCGAGTTGCCCGGCGCCGGCCGTGCTCGTGGCGAACCTGCCGTACAACGTGGCCACGCCCATCCTGACCGCTGCCATCGAGTCGCCGGAGACGATCCGCCGGTCCGTCGCGACCGTCCAGCGGGAGGTCGCGCGGAGGTTTGTCGCGCGGCCGGGGGAGGACGGTTACGGCTACCTCTCGGTGCGGGTCGCGGCGCATGCGACCGGCCGCGTCCTGTTCGACCTGCCGCCCGGCGCCTTCCGTCCCCGTCCCAAGGTCTGGTCGAGCGTGCTCGAGCTCGAGCCGCGCGCGGACGCCCCCGACCCCGGGCTCGTTCGCCGCGCGCTGTGCCTCGCCTCGCTCGGCTTCAACGCCCGCCGCAAGACGCTCGGGAACGCCCTGGCATCGGCGGGTCCGCGCTCCGACTGGGAGGAACGTCTCGCCGGGCTGGGCCGCGGGCCGCGGACGCGGGCGGAGGAGCTGTCGCTCGACGACTTTCTCTTCCTCGCGCGGGATTGGCGTCCGCGGGCGTGACGCTCGAGATCGTCCCGCTCGGCGGGGTCGGCGAGTTCGGAAAGAACGTCCTCTGGCTCCGCGCGGGCGACTCGAGCATCCTTCTCGACGTCGGCGTCTCCTTCCCCGACGAGACCTTCCCGGGCATCGACCGCATCGCCCCGGACCTGTCGATGCTGCGGAGCGAGCGCATCGACGGAATCTTCCTGACGCACGGCCATGAGGACCACGTCGGCGCGCTGCCGTTTCTGCGCGAGTGGTGCCCCGCGCCGGTGTACGGCTTCCCGTTCACGCTGGCGCTGGCTCGGCGCCGCCTCGAGGAGGCGCAGGTTCCGCTCGACCGGCTGATCGAGGCGCGCGGACGCGAGCCGATCCGGGCCGGCGCCTTCGCGGTGACGTTCTTCCGCGTCTCGCATTCCGTTCCCGACTCGGCGGCGTTGCTCGTCGAGGCGGACGGCCGGAGGCTGGTGCACTCCGGCGACTTCAAGCTCGACGACGATCCGCCCGACGGCGAGACGACCGATCGCGAGGGGGTCGCGGCGGCCGTCGGAAGCGGCGTGGACCTCGCGCTCGTCGACTCGACGAACGCCGAGCGGCCCGGCCGGTCCGAGTCGGAGCGGCGCGCGGGCGAGGGTCTGCGGGCCGCGTTCGCCGGCGCCCGCGGACGGATCATCCTGACGACATTCTCGAGCCACGTGGCGCGGATCGCCCAGGCCTCCGAGGCGGCTCTCGCGATGGGTCGCCGCGTCGGGATCCTGGGACGCAGCATGCGTTCGGTCGCGGAGATCGCCGAGCGCCACGGACGCCTCCGCTTGCCGGTGGGACTGCGCCCGGCGGGCCCGGAGCTGCGCGAGGTCCCGCCCGGCCGCCTCCTCTGCCTGACCTCGGGGAGTCAGGGCGAGCCCTTCTCGGCGCTCTACCGGCTGGCCCTCGGCGAGCACGCGGACCTCGAGCTCTCCGAAGGGGACCTGGTTCTTCTCTCGGCGCGGACCATCCCGGGGCACGAGCGGTCGGTCAACCGGATGAGCGATCACCTGGTGCGGAGAGGCGCGCGCGTCGTCCGCGAGAGCGATCCGCCGATCCACGTCTCCGGCCACGCCCATCGCGAGGAGATCGCGGAGTGGCTCCGCCTGGTCCGGCCGCGCGAGGTCGTGCCCGTACACGGGGACCGGCGCATGCTCGCGGCCGCGGCCGAGGTGGCGGCGGAAACGGGGATCGCTCCGGAGCGCGTGCACGTGCTCGACAACGGCGACCGTCTTTCCCTGGGTCCCCGCGGCGTCGTCGTCGAGCCGCGTGCCGTTGCGTGCGGCACGGTCTTCCTCGACGAGCGCACCGAGGCCGTCGACCCCGACATCGTCCGCGAACGCCGGCACCTCTCCGAGGAAGGCGTCGTGGTGATCCTCGTCCGCGGCGGCGACGTCGACGTCGTCTCGAAGGGCGTCTCGGCCGACGAGCGCGAGCTCGCCGTTGAAGTCTCGCGAGCGACGAAGGCCGTTCTGGATCGCGCCACCGCCGAGGAGCTCCGAGACCTGGAGTGGCTGCGCGCGGAGATCGCGATCGCCGGCAAGCGCGCCTGCCGGCGCGCGCTCGGCCTCCGGCCCGTCATCGTGCCCGTGGTCGTGGAAGCCCGCGGGGCATGAAGCGGCTCGTTCCCGCGCTGGCGATCCTCGTCGTGGCGCGGATGACCTTCCACGCGCTCTGGCTGCCCGCGTTCGAAGGTCCGGACGAGCCCCACCACCTCGGCCGCATCGTCGCCTTCGCGAGCGAGCCCTTCGCGGAAGCGTTCGCCGGCGCGCGCGTGCCCGCCGCCGTCGTCGCCGCCGTCCGCGCATATCCGTGCGCTCCGGTTCTCGCGCACGCCTACGGCTGCGGTCCGTTCTCGGAGAGGACCGGCGCGTTCGATCTGCTGCGTCCGGGACCGCCCGCGGCGGCTGCCGAAGCCGTGCCGAACCCCGAGGCCAACCAGCCCCCGCTCTTCTATCTGGCCGCGGGGCTGCCGCTCCGCCTCACAACGCGAGGCGCGGGTCCCGCGGCGGTGCTCCTCGCGATGAGGCTCCTGTCGGTCGCCCTCGTTGCGCTCGCCCTCTTCGGTCCGATGCGCGTCGCGACGCGGGGTTGGTCGGACGAAGCGCGGGCGGCGGGGCTGCTCGCTCTCCTCCTGCCCGGCGCCTCCGAAGCGCTCGCCCGCGCTTCGAACGACGCCGCGGTCTTTCTGTGGGCGGCCTGCGTGGTCGCGGTGCTGATAGGGCGGCCGAGGACGGGAACCGTCGTCCTCCTCCTCGCCGCGGGCCCGCTGCTGAAGCTGACCGCGATCCCGATCGTCGCGTTCGCCGTCGTCGCGCTGTGGTGGGACGGGAGGCGCGGCGCAGCCGCCGCCGGAGCCGCGGCGTCGCTCGCGGTCTTTCCGGTCCAGCTCCTCCGAGGTTGGCGCTTCGGCGGAACGGTCGAGCTCAACCGCGCCACCGCGCCGATCGCCGAGCCCGGGTGGCACGCCGCCGTCGGCTTCGCCCGCTCCGCCTACGCGTTCGTCAAGACGGCGTTTTGGGTCGGGGGATGGAGCGAGCTGCGTCCGCCCGCGTGGCTCGCTGCGGCGTACTTCGTCCTTCTGATCGCCGCCGTGCTCGCAAGCCGCCGGGCGACGCCGCCGACACGCCTTTCGGCACACCGGGTCGGCCTCGCCGTCGCGGCGGCCGGGTTCATCGTGTTTGCGGTCGCGAATCGGCGCCTCTACGGCGACTGGGGCGGCGTCGCCGGCTGGTATCTCTGGGACTGGAGCCCGTGGCTCGCGACGGCGGCGGCGGACCTGATTCGGGTTCGCCCCCGCGCAGTGCCGCCGCTCGTCGCCGCCGCCGCGGTGTTCGCCGCCGTTTCGAACGCCGCCTGGCTCGCGGCGCACGTCCGTTTCTATGGCGGGTGATCGCGGCTGTTCTTTTCGGAAGCGCGGTCCGTGCTTCGCCCGAACCGTGCTTCCGACGCGGCGTTCTCCCGCCGCGGGTCCTCGAACAAACTATTTCTTTTCGGAGGCGCGGTCCGTGCTTCGCCCGGACCGTGCATCCGACGCGGTGTTCTCCCACCGCGCGCGCGCGTGCCGGGAGCCGAGGCGGATCGCGACGTACACGAGGACGCAGATCGCGAAATTGACGAGCAGGCCGAGGTCCAGCCGGAACGGCTCGTGGCTGAGGCCGGGCATGGCCGGGAGGATGACCGCGAAGTAGATCGCGTTTCCGACGAGGATCGCGATGAGGTACTCGATCCAGCGGCGCGGCGTCATCCCGTTCGAATCTATCGCGGTTTGTGCTCCAGAAGGGCGAGCGAGACCGCGAGGTGGCGCTCGGAAAGCGCGCGACCTTCGGCGAGGCCGTGGCGGCCCCGGATCGCGACGGCTTCCCGCAGCGCCTCGGCGCTCGACGCGAGGTGCTCGGCGGCCCGTTCGGGGTCGAGCTCGGCGAGACGGCGGCGAGCGAGGCCGAGATTGTGAAGCGTGACACCCCGCGCGATCTCGCGCTCGGACGTTCTCCATGCGAGCGCCCGCTCGAAGAGAGCGACGGCCTCGGCGAGCTCGTCCGTCGTGGCGCCGAGGTTCGACAGCGCCGTCGCGAAGTTGTGGAGCGCGCGGGCGTGCCACCCGTTCTCCGCGTCCTCCGCGAAGTGCTCGAGCGCGACCGCGAACGCGCTCCGGGCGCGGGAGAGGTCGGCGGCCGGGCCCGGGCTTCCGTAGAAGACCGCCGCATTGTGGAAGAAGCGGGCGCGCTGCTCCTCCGCGTCGAAGGGGAGCGAAGGAAGGAGCTCCCACAGGTCGTCGGCGAGCGCCCGGGCGGTCTCCGCATCCCCGCGTTCGCGCAGCTCCTCCTGCGCCCGGAACCAGTCGCGGTAGGCGCCGACCGGGTCGCCGGCGAGAGCGGAGCGGAAATGGCGGCGCAGCCCGGCTCTTTCGGTCACCGCGGGCAACGATACGCCCGCGGCGGTTCCTCTTCGGAATCCCGGCCCCGGCTGCGCCGGGCCCGTGCTTCCGACGCCGCGTCCTCTCGATGCGGTCATCCCGCCTCCGCGCGCGTCGCCGGCAGCGCCAGGTAGACTTTCCCGTGCATCGGGCTGTTCTCGTGCCCGATCAGGACCTTCTCGACGCCGCCCGGCGGATCGCCCACGTAGAGGCGCGGGCCGCGGGCGTCGGGAGGCAGGTCGAAGATGAGCGTCGTCGTGTAGGACTCGCCGGGACGGAGCTCCCGGCCCAGAGGCGTCGAGCTGCCATGCGCCTTCTGCCAGGCGGCGGTCGCTTCGGGTGACGGGTCATACCGGCGGCCGGCGTCGTCGAGGAGGTAGACGGTTCTCGGCCCGGGCGAGAGCGGCGCGTCGCCTCGGAACGGCGCGATCGTGCTCGGGTCGAACCACGTGCGGAGCGTGACGGCACGGCCCCCGGCGCCGGCCGGCTCGGCGGACGTGACGTCGTAGGCGATGTGGCAGTCGATCTCGCAGAAGTACTTTCGCTCGCCGGGGGTCAGCGTCCGGTCGCGGGAGACCAGGGACGCGCCCACGAGGAAGGCGCCGTAGCCGACCGCGACGGCGAGCGCCGCTCCGGCGATCCACTGCGCGAGGCGCACGCGACGGGCCGCGAACGCGATGCCGGCGGCCACCGTGCCGACGACGATCACGAAGCCGGCGCCGAGGAAGGCGAGGGCGACGAGCGGGGAAAGCGACGGCACGAAAGCGTCCATCGTGGCGAGCTGCAGAGAGCTTTGCAACATAAAGTTAACCTCCAAAATTTTTTCATCAGCGGCGCCGGGCGTGCTCGATCACGGCCTCGAGATGCGCCAGATAGCGTTCGAACGCCCTCCGGCCCTCGGCCGTCAGGCGGTACTCGGTGCGGGGGACGCGCCCCTCGAAGCTCTTCGAGCACGCGACGTATCCGGCCTCCTCCAGGCGTCGGGCGTGGACCGACAGGTTGCCGTCGCTCGCGTCGAGGAGGCGGCGCAGCTCCGGAAAGGACAGGCTCTCGCTCGCGGCGAGAGCGCTGACGATGCCGAGGCGCATCCGCTCGTGGATGACCCGGTCGAGGTCGGGGAGGGCGCGGGCCTTCGGCGCGGTGGCCGGCCTTCGCGAAACGGGGTTCGGCGCCCGGTTGCTCCCTGCCGCCCTAGCCACCGTGCCTCCGCGCAATCACGAGCCCGAAGCCGATGTGGAGGCCGCCGAAGCCGGCGGCGAGGTACGCCGTCCCGAAGGAGGCGGGGGAAGAGAGCGCGGCACAGCCGAGGAGCATCAAGAGCGCGCCTAGGACGAGCACCGTCCGCACCGACATCGCGCCGCCGGTCACGACCGCCGTTCCGTAGAGGAGGAGCCACACGCCCGGCAGCAGCGTGAACTGGCCCTCGCGCGCCAGGACGAGCGTCAGAACGGCGCCCGCTCCGAGCGGCGGCGTCAGCGTCAGGAGGAACCGCCGCGCCGGCCCCGAAAAGAGCTCCGAACCGGTGCGCCGCGCCTTGCGGGCCATCGCCCAGACGCCGATGCAAACGGCGATGCACGCTTCCGCGAGCCAGATGCCGAGCCACACGTCGGGTGTTTTCGCGCGGAGCGAGACGGCTGCGGCGACCAGCGCCGTCGCACCCATGGCGACGCCGCCGAGGCCCGGAACGGCCGTGAACGACGACGCCCGCTCCATCGCGGTCCGGATGAAGCGGAGGTTGTCGGCGGCGTGGGCGTCCAGGGGTCTCATCACAGCCAGTTTCCGACGGCCTCGATGATCATGTCAAGTACTTTGTAATGCAAAGTAACCATCGTCAGTCCGGATCGAAGAGGCCCCGTTGGGGCCCGGCCGGGGGCTTCCGGTAAGTGCTCGTGTGAGGAGTTCCGTCGGTCTGGCGGTTGAACCCGAGGCGCCGGCACTCCACCTCGAAGAGCGTCTCGATGGCCGCCCAGCGCGGCCCGACGCCCTCCATCCGCGCTCCGAACCGGCTTTCGTTGCGCTTTCCGCCCCGCATCTGCTCGAGATTCGAGAAGATGCGCGCCGCGCGGTCGGGGTACGCCTCCGCGACCCTTTGCTCGAAGACGAGGCGCGTCTCGGCCGGAAGGCGCAGCAGGGTCAGGAAGGCCCTCTCGGCGCCCGCCGCGCGCGCCCGCGACAGGATTTTCGGGATGTCGCTGTCGGAGAGGCCCGGGATGACCGGAGCCACGGCGACGCCGGTCGGAACGCCCGCGGCGGCGAGGGCGGCGATCGTCTCGAAGCGCTGGTCCGGGGATGCGACGTTCGGCTCGATCGCCCGGGCCGCCTTCTCGTCGGCGAACGGGATGCTGACGTAGACGATCGCGTCGGCCTCGCGGGCGAGCGCCGAGAGGGTGGCGGCGTCGCGCCGGACGAGCGCGCCCTTGGTGACGATGCCCACCGGATTCCGAAACTCCAGGCAGATCTCGAGGCAGCGCCGCGTGAGCTCGTACACGGCCTCGAGCGGCTGATAGCAGTCCGTGACGCCCGAGAAGACGATCGTGTCACCCGTCCAGGAACGCCGCGAGAGCTCGCGCCGCAGCAGCTCCGGCGCGTTGACCTTCGCGACGATCTTCCGGTCGAAGTCCGTTCCGGCCCCCCACCCGAGGTACTGATGCGTGGGGCGTGCATAGCAGTACGCGCACGAGTGGAAGCATCCGCGGTACGGGTTGACGCTGAAGCGGAATCCGACGTCCGGGCTCTCGTTCTCGGCGATGATCGAGCGCGCTTCCTCCTCGAAGACCTGGAGCTCGGCCGCGGGTGGCTCGCCGAGCCACTCGGCGTGGAGGGTCTCCCAGGGGTTCGGAGGGTTGGAAACCGGACGAGGCATCCCTGCCGAGTATAGAGTGCCGCCTCGAACGGAGGCATCCATGCCGAAGACCCTGTTCCGCGCCCTCGCGTCCCTCCTGCTCGCGGCGGGGACGGCGCGCGCGCTGCACGAACCGATCCCCACGCCGACCCCAGACCATCACGAGCGCAAACCGGACGACGTCTTTCGCCTGCAGCCGCTGAGGGGCGACGTCTACGCGCTCTACGGCCGCGGCGGCAACGTCGGCTTCTTCGTCGGGCCGGACGCCGTCGTCGTCGTGGACTCCGAGTTCAAGGACATCGCTCCCGGCATCGTCGCCCAGATCCGCTCGGTGAGCGATCGCCCCATCAAATACCTGGTGAACACCCACCATCACGGCGACCACGTCGGCGGCAACGAGGTCTTCCGGTCCTTCGCCGTCATCATCGCCCAGGACAACGTCCGCAAGCGGATGCTCGAATCTCCGCAGGTCATCCTGCGCACCTATCCGAAGGAGCTCGAGGAGGCGAAGAAGGCGGGCAACGCCGAGGACGTCAAGTTCATCGAGGACGCCATCGCCTGGGCGAAGAAGGTGAAGGTCGACGAGATCGCCGCTCCGATGGTCACGTTCGACTCCGAGCTCCGGATCCACGTCGGTCCCGAGACGATCGAGGTCTGGCACACGCCGCCGGCGCACACCGACGGCGACTCGGTCATCTACTTCACGAAAGCGAACGTCCTCCACATGGGAGACCTCTTTTTCCACGGCCTGGTGCCGTTCGTCGACGTTTCCTCGGGCGGCTCGGTCAGGGGGTACGCGACGGCGATCGACAAGGTGATCGCCCGTGTGCCCGCCGACGTCATCATCATTCCGGGGCACGGCGAGGTCACGGACCTGAAGGGACTCAAGGAAGCGCGTCAGTTCATTGCCGACGTCCTCGACGCCGCGGCCGCGGCGAAGAAGGCGGGCCGCACCAAGGAGCAGTTCCTGAGCACCGTGGACCTGCCGGCCTACAAGAACTACGACGGCTACAAGGACCGGTTCAAGGCCACCTGCGCCGCGGCCTACGACGAGGTTCCCTGACGTCGCCGGCGTGACCCGGCGAGAGATTCGGTTCGCCCTCGCTGGTCTCGCTCTGGCGGGGGCGATCGTCTGGCTCGCGCTCGGAATGTCCCGGGGGCTCCTTCTCTCTGAGGACGTCAAGTCGAAGGTCTGGCCCTGGGCGCCCTACTTTCCGCACGCGGAGATCGCCGCGCCCGCGCTCTCGGACCCGGTGTGGCAGTTCGTTCCGTGGATTCAGCTCGCCCGCCGCGAGCTGATGGCCGGAAGACTGCCGCTCTGGAACCCGCACCAGAGCGGAGGCGTCCCGCTGCTCGGAAACGCGCAGTCGGCGCTGGGAAGCCCCCTTCTCTGGCCGGCGCTGCTCTTCGGAGTGGAAGCGGGGTGGAACCTGTCGCTGCTGCTGCGGGTCCTGGTCGCGCTCGCGTCGGCGTACGTCTGGTTGCGCGACGCGGGGCGTTCCCCGGCCGCAGCGGTCGCCGGCGGCACTGCCTTCGCACTCTCGGGACCCTTCATCGCCTGGCTCGCACACCCGCAGACGCTGACGGCGGCCGCGGTCCCGCTGGTCCTCCTGTTCGTTCGACGCCTCTGCCGGCGGTCGACGCGCGGAGATTTCCTCGGCCTCGCGGTCGCAGTCTACGTCGTCGCGAGCGGCGGGCACCCGGAGACGCTCCTCATGGCCGCGCTCCTCGCCGCGGCGGTGCTCCTCGCCGCGAGCCGTGCGCGCCCTCGAATCGCCGCGCCCGCGATCGGCGCAGCGCTGCTCGGCACGGGCCTCGCCGCGCCGCTCCTCTTCCCCTTCGTCGAATACTTTCGGCTGAGCGCCGCGCGGACGGGAGCCGGCCGACGCCCCTTCGTGCTGCCGGCCGCGGATCTCGTCCGGTTTCTCGTGCCGCACCGGGCGGGCTCGAACCTGATCGAGGCGGCCGCCACCGTGTCGGTCGTGATGCTCGTGCTGGCCGCGGTCGGCCTCGCGCGCCTCAAGCGGGAGCCGGGGGCGGCGTTCTGGGCCGCCGTGGCGGCCGCGATCCTGCTCGCCGTCTACGACAACCCGGTCGCGCGCGGGCTCGCCCTGAGCACGCCGGTGCACTGGACGCGAGCGCTGCTGTTCCTGCCGCTCGCGGCGGCGTACCTGGGCGCGGCGGCGCTCGACGCGCTGTGCGCCGCGCTCGCACGGCGGGGTGCGGCGGGGCTGGCGCGCATCGCGGGATTGGCCGTCGTCGCGCTCGTCGCCGCCGAGCTGCTTCGGGCCGCGCGCGGCGTGCACGAGCATTCCGCGCCCCGCGATCTCGTGCTCACGACGCCGCTTCTCGAAAAGCTGGCGGCCGACCGGGAGCCGTTCCGCGTGCTGCCGCTGCACACGTTTCTGCCTCCGGACAGCGCATCGGCCGTCGGGCTCGACGACGTCCGCGGCTACGACGCTCTGTCTCCCGCGCCGTGGCGTCCGCAGCTCGAGGCGATGGGGCGCGTCGAGCGGGCTCCGACGCAGGACCAGATCATCGAGCCGTGGCGACTGACTCCGGGCGGCCGCGCGCTCGACTTCTGGAACGTGAAGTACCTCCTGCTCCACCCCCAGTTCGCCTTCGGCGCGGCGGAGATGTCGTCGCGTCTGGGGCTGGATCTCGAGGAGGTGTACTCGGGGCCGGACGGCCGAATCCTCCGGAACCGGCGGGCGATGTCGCGGGCGCGACTCTCGGACACGGGCGACGTCGGGGTCGTCCGGCGCACTCCGGGTGCCTGGACCATCCACGCGAGCACCGAGAAAGGCGCGACGTTGACGGTCGCCGATCCGATGTTTCCCGGCTGGCACGCCCGCGTCGACGGCCGCGAGGCGCCCCTGCGCGCGGCGCCGGGAGAAGCGATGGCGGTCGTGCTGCCCGGCGGCGCGCACGACGTCGAACTCGTGTACCAGCCGGGTTCGTTCGGATGGGGGCTCGCGGTCGCGGCGCTCTCGGCGCTCCTGCTCGCGGCGGCGTGGCGCCGTTTCCCCGAGCCTAGGCGGTCTTGAGCGGGCCCTTTTTCCTTTCCGGGGGCCGCGCAAGCCGCTCGAACTCCTTCAGGCCCTTGCCGGTGAGGAACGGACGCGCGTGCCGGATGAGATCCGCTCGCAGACGCCGGAAGGCGTCGAGCGGGTCCTTCGACAGGCCCGGATACCGCATCGCGCCGGCGGCCCCGAGGGCGTCCATGTAGTCCGGATGGCGCATCGAGCGGTCGCCGGCCTGGTATTCCGCGATGACGACGCCGCTCTTGACCTGGAGCTCGACGGCGCGCCCCCGCCGGGCGAACCGCCCGCGAACGACGTGACGGTGTCCCGTCTTCTTCTCCTCCACGCCCTCGAACTTCATGTCGTACGCCCGGAACATCCCCTCGAGGATCTTCGCTCCGCTTTCGAGCAGATCCCGATCGGATCGCTTCGGGATCGAGTGCCTCAGCGCCTCCATGAGGCCGTCGATGCGCCGGCGCAGATCGTCGCGCGTCACGCGGAACGCGGCCAGACGCACCTCGGCGTCCCCGGGAACGAAGCTCGGGTCTTCCACGGACCAGTGCACGATGTGGCGCGCGCCGGGCCAGACCGGGCAGTCGGCCGCGGCCGAGTCGCAGACGGTCACGACGAGGTCGAGCCGGGCGTCGTGGAACTCGTCCGCCGATTTCGAGTACGCCTCCTCCAGGCTGACGCCGAGCTCCGCCATCGCCGCGACCGCGAGCTCGTGGACGAACCTCGCGGGCCGGGATCCGGCGGAGACCGGTTCGACGAGGTCCCCGTAGTCGAGCCGCGCGAGGGCTTCGGCCATCTGGCTGCGAGCGGCGTTGCCGGTGCAGAGGAACAGGATGGTCTTCTTCGAGTCGGTCATGGGATCGTGGCGCCCGGACCGCGATTCTGTCACGTCGGCGAGCGGGCGGCGCGCTGGCCCTTTGCCCGGTTCCGTCCGATAATGGCTCGGATTGAGTCAGACCTCGTTCTGGAAGAGCCGTCTCGCGAGCGAGGCGATCGGCATCCTGCTGCTCCTGGCCGGGCTGCTCGCCGCCCTGGCGCTGATCTCGTACGATCCCCACGATCCCAACATCTTTTCGTGGACGGCGGGCGGCGAGGCCGCGGCCCCCAACAACTGGATCGGGGGTTTCGGCGCCTCGCTCGCGGCGGCGCTCTACGCGCTCTTCGGCGTGGCGGCCTGGGGCGTGACGGCCCTTCTCCTCGTCCTCGGATGGCGGCGGTTCTGGGCGCGGCCCCTTCCGAATCCCGCCACCAAGGCCGCGGGGATCGGCCTCGCCCTGCTCTCGGTGCCGACGCTGCTCTCCCTCGCGTTCGGGCGGCTTCGGTACCGCGGCGACGAGCTCGAGGCCGGGGGCCTGATCGGCCGCTCGACGGCCGACGTCCTGCGAGGCCGCATCGGCACGACGGGCGCGGTGCTCTTCGCGCTCGCGCTCGTGCTGCTCGCCGTGCCGCTGGCCACGCAGGTCTCCCTGGGCGACGTCTTCCTGAGGCTGCGGGTCCGTTTCGCCAGCCTGGCGGGCCGCCTGACGGTCGGATGGGCGCGTCACCGCGATCGGCGGACCAAGGAGCGGCTGCGGCGGACCGTCGTGTCGAAGCATCTCGAGAAAGTGCGCAAGGACGACGTTTCGCTCGAGGACATTCCGTTCGCTCCCGAGGACGCGCCGCCGATCGTCCGCGAGGTCCCGGGCCCCGGAAAGTTCTCGATCAAGAAGACGACGGCGGCGCCCGCGCCGGCGAAGGCCAAGCCGGCCGCCGCGGCTCCGAGGAAGAAGGCCGAGCCGCAGCAGAGCCTTCCCCTGACGCTCGACGGCTACGCGCTTCCGCCCGTGTCGCTGCTCGAGAAGCGGCCCGAGGCCGGGTCGATCGACCGCAAGGCGCTCGCCGAGACGGGCCGCTTGATCGCGGCCAAGTGTGCCGAGTTCGGCGTGGAAGGAGAGGTGACCGAGTACCACCCCGGTCCCGTCGTCACGACCTACGAGTTCCGCCCCGCGGCGGGGATCAAGGTCAACCAGGTCATGGGGCTCTCCGAGGACCTCGCCCTCGCGCTCTCGGCCGAGTCGATCCGCGTGGAGCGGCTGCCGGGGCGCGCGAGCGTCGGCATCGAGGTGCCCAACCCGGGCGGCGGAGAGATCATCGCCGTCCGCGACGTCGTCGAGTCGGAGCGATTCCAGGGCTCGCGCTCGCTCCTGACGCTCGCCCTCGGGAAGGACATCCACGGCGAGCCGGTCGTGGACGATCTGCGCGCGATGCCGCACCTGCTGATCGCCGGCACGACCGGGTCGGGCAAGAGCGTCGGGATCAACGCGCTCATCACCTCGATCCTCTACAAGGCGCCGCCCGACAAGGTGAAGCTCATCCTCATCGATCCGAAGATGGTCGAGCTCGAGATGTACGAGAACCTGCCGCACCTCGCGACGCCCATCATCACGGATCCCAAGAAGGCGGCCAACGCCCTGAGGTGGGCGGTCGCGCAGATGGAGGAGCGGTTCCAGACGCTCTCCGACTTCGGGCAGGTGCGCAACGCCGAGCAGTACAACGCCGCGATCAAGGACCCCGAAGCCGTGGCCCGCGTGCGGGCGCAGCATCCGGACGACCCCGAGCTGAAGCTCGAGCCGATGCCTCTGATCGTCATCATCATCGACGAGCTCGCGGACCTCATGATGACGACGCCGAAGGAGGTCGAGGAGGCGATCGTCCGCATCGCGCAGAAGGCGCGCGCGGTGGGAATCCACCTCGTCGTCGCGACGCAGCGCCCGTCCGTCGACGTCCTGACGGGCCTCATCAAGGCGAACCTGCCGTCGCGCGTCGCGTTCAAGGTCTCGTCGAAGATCGATTCGCGCGTCATCCTCGACGGCAACGGCGCCGAGAGGCTCCTCGGGCGCGGCGACATGCTGTTCCTGCCTCCCGGGACCTCGCGCCTGAAGCGTGTGCACGGGGCGTTCGTCTCGGTCCAGG
>Ga0126381_100003821_pt1 | contig 16338 bp, 8 predicted proteins | sample PanSoiMetPlot_28_FD_96465 | JGI IMG/M metagenome (GOLD analysis project Ga0126381, IMG submission 96465) | Tropical forest soil microbial communities from Panama - MetaG Plot_28 | ecosystem: Environmental > Terrestrial > Soil > Tropical forest > Bulk soil | place: Panama | collected 2016-02-17 | reverse complement strand
GGAGCGAGCCGCAGGCTTTGAGGCTTGAAGGAGACGTCGAATACACGCACGATCCTTCGATCGCGAAGGATGGGGATACGTGGTACCTGTTCGGAACCAACAATGGACTGGTGCGCAAGGGTGAATTGCCGGTTCGCTGCTCGAAGGACTTGCATCAGTGGAAGCTGTGCGGCTACGTGTTTGACAAGATTCCCGACTGGATCAGAACACAGAGTCCCAAAACGAGAGAACTATGGGCGCCGGATGTTTCCTATTTCCATGGCGAGTATCACCTGTACTATGCCTTCTCGGTCTTCGGCAAGAACACGTCGGGCATTGCGCTTTTGACCAACAAAACCCTCAACCCCAGCAATCCGGACTTTCATTGGGTGGACCGGGGACTGGTTCTGCGCTCCCAGGCGGAAGATGACTTCAACGCAATCGACCCCAATCTGGTGATGGATGAAAATGGGCAGCCTTGGCTGGCTTTCGGAAGCTTTTGGAGCGGAATCAAGATGCGGAGGATCGATCCAAATACAGGACTGCTTGCTGGGAGTGACGCGCAGCTGTACTCCCTGGCAAGTCGGAAAAGGCCCGACAATCCTCCGCCGAATCCACCGGGATTGCCCGGCGACTGGCAAGCCATTGAGGCGCCTTTCATCGTGCACCATGACGATTACTACTACCTGTTCGTTTCTTTTGACCTGTGTTGCCGCGGCACCAAGAGCAACTACAAAACCATGGTCGGGCGCTCCCACAGCATCACCGGCCCGTACGTAGATACGAAGGGAACGCCAATGCTCGAAGGTGGCGGCACTTCGTTATTGCTAGGAAATAGCCGTTGGCTGGGGCCGGGGGGAGAATCAGTGCTCGAGCAGAAGGATGGAGACATTATCGTCTTCCACGCATACGACGCAAAAACGGGTGAAGCGTTCCTCCAGATATCAACGCTCGCTTGGGTCCATGGATGGCCGAAAGCAGAGCTCGAAGGCGGAAACCCGGCGGAATAATCTAAGAGAACGGATACTATTTGTCTTCCGGAACTTCCACCTGGTCTGGGTCTAGAATCCGCAGAACGTTCTGATGACTTTCAACCTCAGCGTGCTCGATCTGGCTGGCGATGGCTAGTTCCCTGTCCGAATCTGCTTTGCGGCCAAGCCGTGCATCGGTCAAGCCCAGGTAATAATGCGCTTCGCGCATCCGCGAGTTGGCGCCAATCGCTTTGGTAAACAACGAAGTGGCCTGCTCATAGTTCTTTTCTTGAAAGCGGACTCGTCCCAAGCCCGTCAATGCTCCGGCATGTTGCGGAGCGCGGTTCAAAACGCGATTAAATTGAGCCGCGGCGGCCCGCAGATTCCCCCCGTCGAGTTCGATGAGCCCTAGCTGGTAATAGGACTCGGTCTGCGCCGTCTGGAATTCGATCGACTTCTCGTATTCAGCGCGCGCTTCGGCAGTGCGTTCGAGAGCCTGTAAGGCAAAACCAAGCGCGTAGTGTCCGGAGGCATCGTCGGGCCGAAGCTGAACGTATCGTTCAAAAATCTGTTCCGCATCATCGAATTTAGAGAGGGCTATCTTTGTCCTCCCGAGTCCATAAAGGGCCTGGGGATCGGAGGGACGGAGCTTCAGGGTCTCATCAAACGCATCGATGGCATCGGGGAACAGAGACATCCTTAATGCCACCATGCCGAACTCGAACTGCACATCGGGATCCTCGGGATTGAGTTTGCGCGCCGCGATGAGCAGGGCCAATGCTTTTTCCTGGTCACCGGAGTGCGCTGCCGAGTGGGCCTGGGTACGCCAGACGCTTACCAGAGCAGCTTGCGCGTCTTTCCTTCCCGGGTCGAGCTTGAGAGATTGCTGAAGCTCAGCCGCAGCCACATCATCCTTGCCCAACTGTACGTAAACGAGACCCAGGCCAACATGGGCTGAGGCAAAGTCAGGTTGGATGGCGATGGCATTTTTAAACAACGCTTCCGCTTCTTGGTTTCGCTGCTGTTGCGCGCGAAGGATACCCAAAAGGTTCAGCGCATGGACGTCATGCGGGGAGGATTCGAGAATTGCCGTCAACTCGGTTTCGGCTCGTTTCGAGTCGCCGGCCGCCAAAGCTGCGGCAGCGCTCCTGACAGTTGGTGGGCTCGCCTGAGAAGAATCGCGCGTTTGCGCGAATCCCGTCATCAACCCAGCAAGAAGCACACAAACAAGCCAGCCAGTGCTCCGCGCTAGCCCGATTTCCCTGGCGTTAATCCTGACATTTTGAGAGATCGACATATTGCTAAAGAGCTATCGAGAATTCGTGCCCGAGGCCATACCTGCCTGGGAGGCGTTCTTGTCATGGATGAGCGCTGCCGTCAGGCGGAACTGTTCCCCCGCCAGCTGCTTGCGGTTCAAACGCTGATAGATGCGCCCCAGCAGGTAATGGCCGGAGCTGTCTCGCGGATTGAGTTTGACAGCATCTTCTGCCTGCCGGCAGGCAGGATCAAGCCGCCCGGAATCGAAATAGGCCTTCGCCAGTTCGTAATGCACCTTAAATTGACTCGGTGCGATTTCCGCTGCACGAGTCAACATGGGAATCGCTTCCTCAAGCCGGTTCGATTTCGCCAGCAACGAACCTAGATTCAAGTACGGCTGTTCGGAATGAGACGCGCCGGCCTGATCAAGTTCGATGGCCTTGCGGTAGGCGGCAACGGCCGCATCGATCTCGTTCTTACCTTCCAGGCTCAGCCCCAGATTGTCGTAGGCCTTCACGTTGGCCGGGTCGCGCCTGATGACCTCCTTGAAAGCGGCGATAGCCAAGTCAAACTGATTCTGCTGATAACGAACGCGTCCCAGATGATAGCGCGCCTCCACATCCTCTGGATTCATCTCGAGAGAGGACTCCAGATAATGAGCGGCATCCGAATAGTCGTTTAGAAGAACGTAATCCAGCGCAATGATCATCAGATCGTTGGCTGACGGTGGCTTCAGCTTGGCTGCTTGGGAAAAAAGTTCGAGCGATTGTCGGGGCTTATCTTGACGGAAAGAAACGTACGCCAAAAGGTACGCCGCGTCGTCGGATTGTGGATGGGCTCTCGCATAATTCTCAAGAGCCGTGGTGGCCTCGCCAAACTGCCGCAGATTTACCAAGGATTTGCCTCGATAGAGGAGGGCATCGGTCTTTCCCGGTTCCTGCCGTTCACATAGTTCGAAGGCGGCCGCTGCCTCGGACCAGCGCTTTTGATGAAACATCTCGACGCCGGTCGCGCAAGACGGCGTCTGTCCGGACAGTCCCGCCGCGACAATCATGAACCCGAGCACAATCAATCCGCCAACCGTTCTTGTCATGAACCGATTTCCTTATTTGGACATCGCACCGCTCTCGGTGATCGTCAGGATTCGATCGGTTTTCAGATTTGACAAATCCTGTCTGACCCCGCTCGGCCAACGAATCTCGATGCGTTCGATCGCGGTGTCTGAGCCGAGACCAAAATGCAACCGCTTATCACTGGATGACTGATAGCTGCCGGCGGTCGATACGGTCGCATATTGGGTGCCCGATGCGGCCGTGATCTTCACCTGGGCGCCGATTCCGTCGCGATTGCTCTTGGTGCCTACCAGATTCAGCGTCACCCAATGGTTCTGTTCCGGCGTTTCATTGCGGAGCATTTTGCCCGGTCCATCGATCGAATTGAAGACCACGTCAACTCGGCCGTCATTATCAAAATCACCCACCGCCATCGCCCGGGATGCCCATTTTTCTTGAAAAACTTCCCCGGATTGAGCGGACACATCCACAAAACGCTTGCCGTGGTCATTCCAGAGCAGGAGAGGAGACTCGAGATAGCGCAGGTGAGGTTCATTAACCTCGATGGTGTCCATTACGTGCGATTGCACGATAAACAGATCTTTCCATCCGTCGTTGTCGTAGTCGAGAAAACGCACACCCCACCCCGAATGCAGCAAGCTGATGGCACCAAGGCCGGTGTTCAAAGTGGTGTAATCAAAGCTGCCGTCCCCGGCATTGGCGTACAGAGGATACTTCTGGTTGGCCAGATCGGTAATGATCAGGTCGGGCCAGCCGTCGTTGTTGTAGTCTTCGAAATCCACGCCCATACCCGCAAACGTCGCGCCGCCGCCGTCCAGACCGACACCGGAGGGCAACCCGAGCTCCTCAAACGTTCCGTTACCTTTGTTGTGAAAGAGGAACTCAGGAATGGAATCGTTGGCGAGGAGAATATCCATCCAGCCGTCATGATCAAAATCTGCGATCGCCAGACCCAGACCCTTGGCCGGTTTATCGATTCCAGCCTTGTGTGACACCTCGGTGAACTTGCCGTTCCCGTCATTGTGATACAGCAGAACTGAGACGGGTTTGAATAGGTCGGGATGACAATACGAGCGGAACCCCTCCTCGCGATGCCCACAATAGATGTCATCGAAATCCCAAGCCATGTAGCGAGCCACGATCAGGTCTAGTCGACCGTCGTTATCGTAATCTACCCAAGCCGCGCTGGTGGCCCAACCCGAGCCTCCTACTCCGGCGCTCGCGGTTACGTCGGTGAACGTGCCATCGCCGTTATTGTGATAGAGAGTGCTGCGGCCGTAGCCTGCAACAAACAGGTCCTCGAAGCCGTCATTGTCGAAGTCGCCGACGGCTACTCCGGTCGAGTACCCGCTTCCTGCCAGTCCAGCCTTTTCCGTCACGTCTTCGAAGGTACCGTCTGATTTCTGATGATAGAGGCGGTTCCAGTAGCTTGGGCCGTCCTTTTGCGGGATCGAGCCTTTCGCCATGGGGTCGTCAATTCGGGCACCGTTGGCGAAAAAGATGTCCAGCCGCCCATCATTGTCGTAGTCGAACACAGCGATGCCCGAACCCATGGTTTCGAGCAGGTATTTTCGTGACGTCTTTGAGGCTTGCTGCCTGAAGTGAATTCCGAGCTTTTGCGTTACGTCAACGAACTTGCCCGAAACGGGTGCAGCCCGATCTGACGGAGCTTGGGCATGCAGTGCCTGGGAAAGGAAAACGGGAGCGACGAAAAAGCCGGCCAGGATGCCGGCCATGGCAACAAAGCTGACCCGTCTGTCCCGAATCCGGCTCACGACCCTTGTAAGTGTAATACGATGGCGAAAAACCGCTCCCCTCTTTCCAAAAGCAGAAAGGCCGCCGGCGAAGCGACGGCCTCTTGAGTCCCAACGAACCCAGTCTGCAACTAGAACTCAAATTTCAGTTGCAGCTGGATCTTTCTTGGACCCAGCAAATAGCCGCCACCTCCAGTCGTTGAGTAGGAGCCAAAGTTGATAACCCCGAAGGCGGGATCGAAGGGATAGAGATCGCCCGGCCGGTTCCAGATGTGACGGTTGAAGGCGTTGTAAATATTGGCCGCAAATTGGACGTCACTACTTTCGGTTATCCGAGTGCGCTTCAGCAGATTGAAATCTTCGTCCAGATAGGGACGCATTCGCACCGCCCCGTCCACTCGGGGCATCGTGCCAAAGGCGTAGCTTCCGCGCGCCGTCAGGTTCGCATTGGAGTTCGGATCGTTAAAAGCTCCCGGGTTAAACATACTCTGCGTGACGGGATTAAAGCTCCCCCCGCTCCATGCAGAGCTGATAATGGGCGTTCCGGGGACCTGGTCGAAGCGAATGCAGCCGGCAAACGCCGGTACGCCGGTGGCGCAGGCGAAGGAAATCGGCTGCCCACTCTCGTATCGTTGTATGCCGCTGATCGACCACCCCCCGACGACCCGATCCACCACTCCGCCCTTGGACAGGAATTTCTTGTTCTTGCCGAAGGGAAGATCGTAAACGTAGCCGACCACGAAATTCTGGGGCAGGTCCTGATTACTGATGGCTTTGTCCCCCTGCTTGTTGAAGGGGTTTTGTGGTGCACCTCCTTGGTGCAGGGTGGCAAAAAAGGGCAAGGCGGAATCAGCATTGGTCAGCGTTTTTGACCACGTGTAGGAGGCAAGCAGGTTCAGCCCGTTCCGGAAACGACGCTTCAATTGCGCTTCCAGTGCGTTATACGTGGACTGCCCTAAGTTTTCTAACTGACCATCGGTGTTGAATCCAAAGTACTGCGGGAACGGAACCAGCGCCTGGGCCACGATGGCGGAACCCGGAAATGCCGTATAGGGAGCCGCCACCGCCGTCTGGGAGGAAATCGGCGCGAGCAGCGCCGTGCCCATGGAGAAGTATTTCGGGCTCAAAGAGTTCACCGCGTCGTAGTTCGAGCGCAGATTCTGCGAATGCTCGCCAACGTAGGCAACATCTGCGATCAAGTCTGTGGCCAGTTCCCTTTGTATTTCGAAGCTCCAGTTCTGGAGCATGGGTGGACGGCCATAGGTCGGATCGATGTATTGCGGCCCGGCGAAGATCAACTGAGTTGGATCCAAACTCGGGGGCGCCGGATACGACGGTAACCCCGAATCAATCTGCAGGGCCGGGTCGAAGCCGTTCAGGCTGTTAAAGGCCGGATTCGCCTGAAATCCAGTTCGGCCGAAACCGCCGAAATCCGCATACTGCAGATTCCCGTAGATGATGCCATAGCCGCCGCGAACGACCGTCTTCCCCTTGAACATCGAAGGCGACCAGGCAAAACCAACACGCGGACCAAAATCCTTTTTCCAGATGTTGGCCCAGCGTTCATTCACATTGCCGTTTCTTCCGGCTCCTTTGCCGGCGAAGACCAGGACACCCGGCAAATTGCCGGCCCCTGGATTCGGCTGAGTCAAACTGATATTGGATGTGTCTCCGAACACCTCCTTGCGGGGTTCATCCACGTCATAACGCATACCGAGAGTTACGGTCAGGGTAGGCGTCGCTTTGAAAGTGTCCTGAAAAAATCCTGCATAGTACGTGCTCGTCCAGCGGGCTTGGCTGGCATACGCGGTTACGTTCGCAGAACCCAAGTCTCCCAGCAACATGCTGGCGATGCCGTTGCCGCTGAGATTGCTGGTTGCCGACGTTCCGGCGGTTTGGCCACGCCCGAAATTGAAGCTTCCGCTCGTGTTCTGGAAATTCAGAGGCGAGTACTGCTGATACCACCCTTCGAACCCAAACCTGAATTCGTGTTTTCCCTTGACCCAGCTGACGGTATCTGCAACACGAAAGCCATTATCGATCGTGTCGCCGTCCACGTTGTCCCCGAATCCGGCAATCGAAGCCTCGCCGGGACCGATCCCTGGAAACATGCGGCCGCTGGCACCGGTGATTCCCAGCTTCGCATCCCAATCCTCACCGTGACCGAAGGCGACTCCCGCCCCGACGTTTTTGCTGTTGGTGCGGTTATATCCGAGATTCAGGTGGTTGAGAATCGAAGGACGAATGGAGTAGTCGTACCCGAAACGGATGTAGTGGGTGCCGAAAAACTGGTTGCGCCCGTAGCCGGCGGCATTGGCCCACTCGGGCGTTGTCGAGAGGCGGACGTTGTTGCGAGAAGAATACGTAAAGTAGGCTTTGCTTTTCTGGCTGACGTTCTGGTCGATACGGAACGTCATGGTCGTGTCCAGAATCGGATAGCCGTAGGGGAACACATAATTGTTGACCGGGTTGTTGTTCTGGGCTGCCGGGTAATAAGAAAGCAGGTTTTGGCCCACCTTCGAAAAGCGGTTGCTCGGTACCGCATTCTTGCCGCCATTTCCCGGTTCATTCATGAAAGCGGTTCTGCATTCGACGCCCCCTACGGTCTTGGTCGTCAGAGGATCGAAAACTTCGCCTTGGTAAATCGGAGTTCCGTCACAAGGATTGGAAGCTGCCAGCACAGTCGCGGTATTCAACGTTGCGGAAAAATCCCCGGCAAGTTCCGCCGGGGTCGGAACGGTTGAAGTTTGGGTACCGCCTACTTGCTGCCGATACTGCTCCCAGGCGAAGAAGAAAAAAGTCTTGGCTCTTCCGTCATAGAGATGCGGAATTACGACTGGCCCCCCGAACGTCCCTCCGTAATCGTTCTGCTTGTCGAGCGGAGTTCGGAAGGGATTCCGGTTGCTAGGATTTTGGGAGAGGAAGTAGCTATTGCCCCAGGTGTTGGCGTCGAGATCGTCATTGCGGAATATTTCATACACGTCGCCGTGGTATTTATTGGTTCCGCTCTTGGTGTTGAAGCTCTCGATGCCGCCGGTCGTCTGGCCAAACTCGGCCGGAATGGTTGATGTCAGAACCTTGAACTCGCTGAGCGCCTCGACAGAGGGGGCGGTCTCGTCGAAGGAAGAACCGTTCTCCGACCGAGTCATGGATGCGCCGTCGAGCAGAACCTCGGTTCCGTAGTTCTGGCCTCCGGTGATTTTCGATTCGAAGGTTCCGCCGTTCCCCGAATCCGAGCCAGGTCCCACCACACCCGGAGCCAGATAAACGAATGATTCCGGAGAACGCATGTTCTGCACAGTGCTGCCGAGGGGAAGCGGCAGGTCCTCAATCTGTTTGTCGCCAACGACGGTTCCGATATCTGCACTCTCGGACTCTACGGTCGGAGCATCGGCGAGAACCGTAACGTTCTCGGTCACCGAACCTGTCGCCAGCTTCACGTCCACGGCCGCCGTCGAAGCCACCTGGACTGCAATTCCGGTTAAGGTCGTCGTCTTGAAGCCGGACGCACTCACGGTTAGGTCGTAAGTTCCAATGTTGACGTTGGGGAAGCGGTACGACCCGGCACTACTGGTAACCGCCTGGTAAACGGTTCCAGTTTGCCGCGCCCTGGCCGTAAGCTTGGCTCCTCCGACCAACGCTCCGGAAGGATCGACCACGTTGCCCGCAATCGCCCCCTGATTTTCTTGTCCGCTGGCCATCGAGGAAAACAGAACAGCAACCACGGTGAGCAGCACCGGGCTGATGAATAGACGATTCCTGAAATTGCGCAAATCCCACATAAGTCGTCCCTCCGAACCAAGAACAAAGGATTTGAAATGCTACGGCTCCCCAAGCCTGGCCCTCCAGCTCCCCTTTGAGCAAACGATTACTCACAATCCCCAAAAAATCACCGGTTCACTTGTGCCGATTTCTTCAGCTTGTCCTCGAGCTTCTGTGCCTGGCTTGCGTCTTCCGCCTGCTTTAATCGGAGGAAGGCATCCAATGCAGCTTTGGCTTCTTCCGGTTGATGTGCCCGGCGATAAAGCTGCGCCAGCTGGTAGTACGATTGCCGGACGGCTTCCGGATCTCCCTTTTGCCCCTCTGTCACTTCTGCCTTGAAGTCAACAATGGCATCTTCCACGTGTCCCAACTGTGCTTCCGCTCTTCCCTTCTGGTAATGCGCATCGCGGTATTCCGGAGATTGGTGCAAAACCTCGGAAAGAAGTGAGACGGTTACATCCGGTTTCGATCGTTCGAGGCTGACGACGGCGAGCTTATAACGGGAGGAGAGACTTTCGGGATCAATTTTCAGCTCTTCCTGAAAGGCCGTCTCGGCTTTTTCCAGTTGATTCTGTTTCCAGTAAATGTCCGCCAACTCCTCGTGCAAACCTGGCTCGGACGCGCGTAAATTCAGGGCGTTTTGGCATTCTTGCGCGGCGTCGTCCAGTCGATCGGCTTCGACAAAGGACTGCGCCAGAGCCTGGTGTACACGCCATGAGTTCGGATCAGCTTTGTACATCTGCTCGTAGCTTTCATTGGAAACCAGCATGTGCGCGCGACCGCGGTGATAGAGGATGTCGACATTATCCGGGCTCAAATGCGCCGCCTCGTCAAGCGATAGAGTAGCGCCCTCGGCGTCGCCGGCAGCCAGCTGTGCCACCCCCAGCCACATCCACGACTGGGCATTCTTCCGATCGATTTCGGTTTCCTTGCGCAAGGCTGAAATCGCCGGGGAGTAATTATTCAGCCGATATTGCGCGATGCCGAGAAACAGGTGCGGGCCTCTGAGACGGGGCGATAGAGTTGCCGCGCGATTGAACTCCGGGATCGCATCCTGGTAACGGGCTTGCTGGAGCAGAGCGAGACCTAGATTGAAGTGCGCTTCTGCGGAGGTGGGAAGAAGTTTCGCAGCACGAGTGAACGAGGCTGCGGCCAGGTTCCAATTCCCCTCGCGCATCGCGCCGGTGCCTTCGTTAAACGATTTCTCGAAATTTGATTCCTGCGCCCAAACGAGAGTCGCAAGGGCGAGGACTCCAAACGCAGCAAGGAATCCCTGTAAGGACTTCAGCTTGGACGCTTTGAGGCTAATTCCCAACTCTCCGACGAAAAGTGGGGCGACTATAGTACGAACCAATTAGAGGTGTCAAGGAAACTTTGTCGAGCTGCAGCAAGAAAACGATTGCACGGTATCGCACTAGCGATCTTTTCCCTCAATTAGGGTGAAAATATTGTCGATTCCTGAAATCTTCGGATGCTCCACGGCCCCGCTCGGCCAATGGATCTCGACGCTCTCGACTTTTGCCGCGGCTCCGAGGCCAAAGTGGAGCCGAGGATCATTCGACGAAGCATAACTGCCGCCACTTGTGATGTCAGCTCGTTGTCGCACGCCGGCGGCGGTCACATAAACGGACGCTCCCACTGCGTCTCGTGGACTCTTGGGGCCTCCGACCAGCCTGAACTCGACCCAGTGGTTCTGGTCTGAATTGATGTTTCGCAGCAGAACAGGTGTGCGGTTCAACTGGTTCATGACCACATCAATCTTGCCGTCATTGAACAGATCTCCAAACGCGGCGCCGCGGGCGGTGAACAATGACGCCAGCCCAGTTCCCTTCACCGCCGGAACCAGTTCGAACTTTCCATTTCGCGTGTTGTGAAACAACAATGGCCTCTCGGCAAAGGTTGTTCCCCAGTCACTTTGATCTACACCAGGATAAACGTGCCCGTTGGCAACGAAGATGTCCTTCCAACCGTCGTTGTCGAAATCGAGGAAACCTGTGCCCCAGCCCAGAAACGGAATCGTGGGCTCGGCAATTCCCGTTTGATAGCTCACCTCGGTAAAATTGCCGTCCCCGTCGTTGCGGTAAAGGGGATTGTAATCATCGGAAAAGACTGTGTTATAGAGGTCGAGAAGTCCGTTGTTCAGATAATCTCCAACCGCAATTCCCATGGAAGCTGTCTCGCGGCCATTCTCATTGAGCGCATATCCGGAGGCGTAACTGGCATCCTCGAACGTGCCATTGCCCTTATTGAGGTACAGGTAGTTCGGTGTGGAATCATTTGCTACCGCGAGATCAATCTTGCCATCGTTGTTGAAGTCGGCAAACACCGCAGTGAGGCCGTAATAGGAACTGGCGTCGGAGACGCCTGCCTTTTCACTCACGTCGCTGAACGTGCCGTCACCATTGTTGTGGAACAGATGGTCGGGTTCGCCTTTGAGACCGCGAGGACCACACATCACTTTCAATCCGCGAAATTCACAAGTCGAAAATCGGACGACCGCGGAGCCGGGGACGGGCGGGTGCTCGATATCGTAGTGCACGTAGCCGGGGACGAAAAGATCAAGTCTGCCGTCGCCGTCGTAGTCGCCGAAGGTAGCTCCGGTTGACCAATTGCCGAGAGCGACTCCCGCCTTCTCGGCGACGTCGGTAAAAGTCCCGTCGTGATTGTTGTGATAAAGGCGGTTCTTGCCAAAGTTGGTGACGTAGATGTCGGGCCAGCCGTCATTATCGTAGTCTCCGATGGCGGCTCCAAAGCCCCAGCGATCATTGGTGACTCCGGCCTGCGCGGCAACATCGGTAAATGTGCCATCGTGATTATTGTGAAACAGCGCGGCGTGTGGCGGCGTTGACTTGCCGGAAAGTGCGTCGTAGGTGGAGCCGTTCACCAGATAAATGTCAAGCCAGCCATCGTTGTCGTAGTCGAGCAATGCGACGCCAGACCCGACGGTTTCAAGGATGAATTGGGTTTCCGGCGTGCCCATGACATGGCGCCAGCGTGTCAGACCAGATTTTTCAGACACATCTTGAAAGACGGTTGGGCCACTGTCGACAAATCCCCCGGCGGTGATGGGTCGTTTTTCACTGTCGAGAACGGCTGCGTGCGCTCCGCCTGTCGAGACCACCCCGGAAGTCCCGGAAGCGGACTGCCCTGAACTCGGCTTCTGTTGTGCGCCGGCAAAACTGGCGATGCAGGTCAGAACCATGCATGCGCGGAGAAGATTTTGATTTATTTTGCGCCGCGGCGCGCCGAACTTTGACCCATGGCATCTGGAACGAATTGCCGGGTTGGACATCGCTATGAATGCTCCGGTTCTGGTTTCGCGTAGTTTGCTTACTAAAGTGGTTTCCCGAGGATGATAGGGCATGTCCGTCGCCGCAGAAAACCTCGGAGAATCGTGGTAAACGTTTGCCGCCCGGGATAGTATAGTTCCCCTTGGGAAACCTGCCTTCGTGACGAGGTGCGAACCATCTCCAATGAAGGACCTCCAAAGAAGAGCTCGAGCGGCAGGCTTCGGTACACTCGTGGAACCTTATGTCTCGCGTCTCTCAGTGTTTCCTCATGTTTTCTCTGGTAACAGTTTCCCTTTGTCTTCTCGGAAAACCGGCAGACTCTCCCTCTGTGGAATTGCGGATCATCGTCGTGGAGTCAGAGAGTCAGGCCAAGGGAATACTCAAACGTCTGGAGAACGGGGAGGATTTCGCCCAGCTTGCCAAAACGCTTTCGATCGATCCCACCGCCTCAGAGGGGGGCTACATGGGGTTGATGGACCCGGCGATGCTGCGCGCCGAACTGCGAGAAGCCATCAAGGGATTGGCGCCGGGCCAGACCAGCGGCATCATTCACACCCATTCCGGATACGCGATCCTGAAGATCATCTCGCCATCCGAGGCAGGCGCGGTGCGGAACACGGCCCCGGCCCGCATCCTGCCCACGTCCGCGACGGGAGCGATCCGCTATGCACCCAATGTAGGAGGAAAGGGCGAAGTCGATCTGGCGTTCCGTAGTTTCCCCAAGCCCGATGGCTGGAGCCACGACCTGCACGGGATGTGCGAGATTCGCCAGAAATCCATCGCTTCCGTGATCGACACCGTCCTCAAACAACTGGATCCCGCTAATCCGGAAGGTGTGGCGAAAAAGGGTGCGCTAGACAGGATTCAGATGCACTACGCTTTGGCAAACATTTATTCGTATCAGGGGGAGATGGACAAAGCAATCGAACAGTGGACAAACGCATATGAGATCGCCAGCAGAGAGTTGCCTGCTGCCATGCCAGAACTGGAAGAGGTGCTAGGAATTGCCTACCTGCACAAGTCGGAAATGGACAATGATGCCTATAACCATCCCGGCGATCGATGCATATTTCCCCCCACGTCAAGCCGGAGCTTTTCAAAACCTGGCGCATCGGAAAAGGCTATCGCATACCTGCTGAAGTATCTCCAGCGCAAGCCGGATGCACTCGATGTGAAGTGGATCCTCAACCTTGCCTACATGACGTTGGGGAAATATCCAGCTGGGATATCGCAACAGTATTTGATTCCGCCTTCCACCTTCGAATCGCCCGAGGATGTTGGAAGATTCGTCGATGTTGCACCGGAGGCAGGCATCAATCTCTACTCCATGTCGGGCGGATTGATCGTTGACGATTTCGAGCGCAATGGGCTGTTCGATATCGTCACTTCCGACTTCGGTCAATGTGCGCCGATGCATTTCTTTCATAACAACGGCGACGGTACGTTCAGCGATCGATCGGCCCAGAGTGGACTCAGTGATCAACTCGGTGGGCTGAATCTGATCCAGACGGATTACAACAACGACGGCTGTCTCGATATCCTGGTCCTGCGCGGCGCCTGGGAGTTTCCACAACGTCCGTCCTTGTTGCGCAATAATTGCGACGGCACATTCACGGACGTCACCAAGGCTGCAGGTCTGGATCTGCCTATCCAAACGCAAGCCGGAGTCTGGGCTGACATCGATAATGATGGCTATCTGGACTTGTTCGTGGGGAACGAAGCAGGGCCGAGTCATCTGTTCCGCAATAAGGGCGACGGGACCTTCGAGGATATCTCCCATGCTGCGGGAATCGATCGCGTTGCCTACACCAAAGGAGTTGTGGCTGCAGACTACGACAACGATGGATACGTGGACTTCTACGTTTCGAACTTGAACGGCGATAACTTTCTGTTTCACAACAACCACAACCGGACCTTCACGGAGAATGCCAGACAGGCGGGAGTCCAAAAACCGTGGCAGAGCTTTGCAGCCTGGTTTTTCGATTACGACAACGATGGCTGGCCCGACCTGTTTGTCACCAGTTATTACGTCTCAGTTGACGAATCCATAAGAAGTTATCTGGGACTTAGTCCGAATTCGGAGACGCTGAAGCTCTATAAGAATCTCGGAGATGGGACGTTCCAGGACGTGAGCGCAGACGTTGGTCTAGACCGCGTGTTTATGCCCATGGGCGCCAATTTTGGCGACATCGACAACGATGGCTTTCTCGACATCTATCTGGGCACGGGCAATCCCAGCTACGCATCGATGCTGCCGAATGTCATGCTGCACAACAAGGAGGGCAAATTCTTCACGGATGTGACCGCCGCATCTGGAACCGGCGAACTACACAAAGGACATGCGGTTACCTTCGCCGATATCGACAATGATGGCGATGAAGATCTGCTCGAGGAGACGGGTGGGGCCGTCCTCGGCGATAGCCATGCCTTTCGCCTGTTCGAAAATCCGGGGAATGATAATGACTGGATCAGCTTGCACCTGATCGGCATGAAGACCAATCGGGCGGCAATCGGGGCAAAAATCAAGGTAACGGTCGAGGACGAGGGAAAGCCGCCTCGGTCGATTTACCGCACCGTGGGCAGCGGCGGTTCCTTTGGCGCATCGCCGCTGACACAGCACATTGGCCTGGGGAGATCGGCCCGCATTCTGGATCTGGAAATCACCTGGCCAACCAGCCGGTCACGCCAGAATTTCTCAAACATTCGAGCCAATCAGTTCCTCGAAATCCAGGAATTCGCCAAAGACTACAAAGTGCTCGATCGGCCTAAATTTCGACTCGGAGGGCCCCGGCGGGACGCCGGACTCTCCGAAAAGAAATCCGTCAGAAAAGCGCTCGATGAGGTGGCCAAGCCTTGATCCGGCGGAGCGTTCTCGAATATAGCGCGGCGATATTGCTGGTTTACGGGTTCGCCGCAGGGGATTGCCTTGCGTCGCAAAAGAAATACGATGTCACTGGCTTACTGCTGTCGGCCGACATCTCGAAACATGCGATTACGGTTTCCTGCCAACAGATTCCTGGTTATATGGATGCAATGGTGATGTCGTTCCCAGTACGAGACGCCAAGCTCCCGGACCGTCTTCAGCCCGGGGCGACGGTCAGTTTCAAGCTGGTTGTCGAGAACGACTCGTCTTACGCCGAGGATGTCCGAATTGTGCCCTTTGAAAGTCTCGAACTGGACCCGACCGAGGCCCGTCGCCTCAAGTTGCTGGAAAATGCGGTCAGTCGAAAGCCTCTCTCAGCCGATGTTCTTCGTGTGGGCCAATTCGTTCCCGATTTCCAATTGACCGACCAAAACCGTGCCCCAGTCTCATTGTCGCAGTTCACGGGAAAAGTCGTCGCCCTTACATTTGTTTACACAAGGTGCCCGCGTCCGGATTACTGCGTACGCCTATCGAACAATTTCGGGTTATTGCAGAGGCGGTTTGCCGGTCGCATGGGCCACGACTTGATCCTGTTAACAGTGGTCATCGATCCGGTTCATGACCAGCCAGATGCTCTGCGAGAGTATGCGCGAACCTGGAATGCCGACGCACGCAGTTGGCATTTCCTGACAGGATCGGTCGCGGATATCCAGCAGCTGTGCCGGCGCTTCGATATGTCCTTTTATCCTGACGAAGCACTCTTTGTGCATTCCTTTCACACCGTCGTAATCGGCCGTCGCGGCCAGCTGATCGCAAATCTTGAAGGCAACAATTTTAGTGCGAAACAACTGGGCGATTTGATTGAGAATGTGGCAGAGCGCAACGAGTAACACAATCCAGCCGCCGGCATCGCCATGAAAAGAGGTTAATCCACCCGCCGAATAGCAACCATAGCCCCGTGCCGAGACGATTCAGGACGAACACACCCGGTGTACATCCATCCCTCGCAGAGCATCCCCGGTGTTAGAATGCCGCCTTCCGCCTTAAGTTCAACCTGGGAGACTCCGGTGAAACCTCTGCGCTCGTTTGTTTCGTACGTCCTTGTTTTCGCCTTTACTCAGTTTGGTGCGGCCCAGTCCGCTCCAGATTCGGCTTCTCCCATCTCACCCCGTACACTCCTGGGCTACACGCCACGCAGCGCCGCCGCCGAGCGAGACCTCGAGAAGAAATTTCAAGGCACGGTGATCGCCGCCAATATCCGCGAAAACATGCGCCTCCTTTCGGCGCGCCCGCACAGTGTTGGTTCTCCCTACGACAAAGACAACGCCGAATGGATCCTAGCCCGATTCAAAGAATGGGGTTTTGACGCGCACATCGAGAATTTTGACG
>Ga0126381_100003820_pt1 | contig 16342 bp, 10 predicted proteins | sample PanSoiMetPlot_28_FD_96465 | JGI IMG/M metagenome (GOLD analysis project Ga0126381, IMG submission 96465) | Tropical forest soil microbial communities from Panama - MetaG Plot_28 | ecosystem: Environmental > Terrestrial > Soil > Tropical forest > Bulk soil | place: Panama | collected 2016-02-17 | reverse complement strand
TGTTTTGCATCGAACCAGTCGATGGCGCGGCCTTCGTTCGTAAAGACCTGCTTCAAATTGCCAATCGATAGCGCTTTCGCCGCGGCGGCGCCGGCTTCATCGGTGAAGCTCCAAATCGCATCCACGTCGTCGTGCTCCGCGAGCGTCTTCAATAGTTCCGCGGCGCGGCCCGTGAGGATATTCACCACACCGCCGGGTAGATCGCTGGTTTCAAAAACCTGATACAGATCGCCGGTGATCAGTGGGTATTTCTCCGAAGGAATTGCAATCACCGTATTGCCCGCGCAGATGGCCGGCATCACCAACGACAGAAAACCGAGCAACGGGGTATCCGGAGGACAGAGAATACCCACCGTTCCGATTGGCTCCTTCATTGCAAGCGCCACGTTGCGAAATGGCGGATTGTGCACGCGGCCATCGAATTTATCGGCCCAGGCGGCATAAGAGAAAATCCGCTCGATTCCCACCGTAACCTCGGCGGCGGCCTGCTTCCTCCCCACGACAGCCGACAAACGCGCGGCAATTTCCTCTCGCCGTTGCGAGAGGTTTTCCGCAATGTAGTAGAGCACTTGCGCGCGATTGTGCGCGGTCGCTTTGCCCCAGGCTTCCGCGTGGCGTGCCGCCTCGACGGCATTGCGAATGTCCTTACGATTGCCAAGCGGCGCTTCACCGAGCAACCGGCCATCCGCCGCGCGTACCGCCATGCTGTAGCCGGAATCCGGTCGCGCCTGCTTTCCAGCGATGTAGAGCTTCACGGTACGGTCCATCGCCGGGTCCGAGGAATCCGTTGCCGGTTCGGGTGGCTGCTCGATGGCCAGCGGCGTCGCGCGAATCGGCGGAGCTTGTTTGAACCACGCCGGCTCCAGATATTCCAGCAAGCCTTCGCGCCCGCCCTCGCGCCCAAATCCGCTTTCGCGATAGCCGCCGAATCCACAAGCCGCGTCGAACAGATTCGTGCAGTTCACCCAAACAACGCCGGCCTTCAACTGCGCCGCGACATGCAGCGCAACGTTGATGCTTTCGCTCCAAACGCAGGCCGCCAGGCCATACACCGTGTTGTTTGCAAGCTCGACGGCTTCGCGCGGCGTTCGAAAGGTCATTGCGGCGAGGACCGGCCCAAAGATTTCCTGCTGCGCCACGACCGAACTCGGATGCACGTTGCTCAAGAGTGTTGGCGGAAAATACAGTCCGCGTGACGGAACAGGGATGGAAGGCTGCCAGCACGTGGCGCCTTCGGCCACGCCTTGATCCACCAGCCGCTGGATTCGCTCCAGCTGCACGCCCGCCACAATCGCGCCAATATCCATCGCCTTGTCGAGTGGCGGGCCGATGCGCAGCGTGTTCATGCGGTCCTGAATTTTGCCGATGAGCTTTTCGGCGATGCTCTCTTGCATGAGCAAGCGCGACCCGGCACAACAGACCTGCCCCTGGTTGAGCCAGATGCCATCCACCAGCCCTTCGACGGCGCTGTCCAGGTCCGCATCCTCAAAAATGATGAACGGGGATTTCCCGCCAAGCTCGAGTGAAAGTTTCTTGTGACTCTGCGCCGTAGCTTTGCGAATCGCGCGACCAACCTCGGTAGAGCCAGTGAAGGCGATTTTGTCCACGTCGGGATGCTTTACCAGTGCCTCACCGGTCGAGCCATCGCCAGTCACGATGTTCACTACGCCTTGCGGCAGCCCAATTTCCTTGCAGATGTGCGCAAAAGCGAGCGCGGTCAGAGGCGTGAACTCTGCAGGCTTCAGGACCACGGTATTTCCCGTGGCCAGCGCCGGAGCGATTTTCCAGGCGAGCATCAAGAGCGGAAAATTCCAAGGAATAATCTGGCCTACGACACCGCACGCTGCGTAGCCGGGGAACTCTTGTTCAAGGATTTGCGCCCACCCCGCGTGATGATAGAAATGTCGAGCAACCAGCGGAATATCAATGTCGCGGCTCTCACGGATCGGCTTGCCGTTGTCCAGTGTTTCGAGCACCGCAAGCCAGCGTGAATGTTTTTGCACCTGGCGCGCAAGCGCATAAAGGTATCGTGCTCGAGCATGGGATGTGAGCGCTTGCCATCCCGGCAGCGCCGCGCGAGCAGCCTTCACTGCACGATCCACGTCCTCGGCCGAGCCTTGCGCCACGGTGGCCAGTTTTTCACCCGTGGAAGGATCCGCGGTATCAAAATAAGCTCCCGAAGCAGGCGCTTGCCAATCGCCATTGATGAAATGTCCGAACCGGCGCTGATGAAGATCAAGCCACGCGAGAGCCTCCCGCGGATCTTCCGGCGCGGGTCCGTACTCCATGGTCATGAATTTTTCGACAATGCTCACAAGTTTTGTTTCGCTTCTTGCTTCATCGCAGGAAAATTCTTTCAATCACGCAATCGGGTGCCGGTAATCCGCCGAATAACGTCCAGTCGCATAATGCTCAAGCTGACGCTCAATGTCAGCCAGCATGCCACTCGCGCCAAAGCGGAACAACTCCGCTTTCATCCAGGAAGTGCCCAGTTCCTCTTTCATCAGCGCCAGCCATTCGAGCGATTGCTTCGCCGTTCGAATGCCGCCCGCGGGCTTGAAGCCCACGGCCATCCCAGTTTCCTGCGCGTACTCGCGAATCGCGCGCACCATCGCCAAACTCACCGGCAAAGTGGCGTTTACTGCCTCTTTGCCCGTCGAAGTCTTGATAAAGTCCGCTCCTGCCATCATAGCCACCAGGCTGGCGCGCGCTACGTTGCGCAACGTCAGCAAGTCTCCCGTTCCCAGAATCACTTTCAAATGCGCTGGCCCGCACGCATTCTTAAATGTCGCGATTTCGTCATAAAGCGCCTGCCATTTCGCGCCAAAAACGTGGGCGCGTGTAATCACCACATCAATCTCGTCCGCCCCTGCCTCCACGGATCGCCGAATTTCATTCACGCGCTCGTGCAGCGGCGAAAGGCCTGCAGGGAATCCTGTCGATACCGCGGCCACATGAATCCCGCTGCCTTCAACTGCGCGCCGGGCCGTTTCGACGAACCTGTGATACACGCACACCGCCGCTACTTTGATGTTCAGGCTCTCGACGCCCAGCTCTTGGACAATCTCTTGCTGCATGGGCTGTCGCGCCTTCGCGCACAGTCGCCGCACGCGCTCGTCGGTGTCGTCGCCGGAAAGCGTCGTCAGGTCCATGCAAGTGATGGCGCGAAGTAGCCACGCGGCTTGCCATTCCTTCTTTACCGTGCGCCGCGTGACCAGCGTTTGCGCTCGCCGTTCGACCGCGCTGGTGTTCACGCGGGCCGCATCGATCCAATCCAAATTCAGGGGAATCCCGCGATTCGGCTGCAGCTCGCGACCGCCATATTGTGCAATGGCTGAGTCGGAAGGAGAAATAGAGTTCGCGTGCGATGCCGATAAACGCTCGAGGCTGGAGTCACGCACGGCGGGCGGTTTGTCGCGAAGGGTCATGGAAAGGTGTGCAAAATCAAGGAATTGCAATCGCTATTTGATCTTATCACTTTGCCGTCGCTCGTTTACAGGCTCGCACAGCTTCTGCCACTGTTTCTCGAATTCTGCCCGGGCCCAGAACGATTTTTGCGTACCTACTTTGGTCGTCGAAAGGGCCGCATAAAGGCTTGCCCGCTTTAGTGCCTCCTTTTCTGAAAAACCCTCGCCCAAAAACACCGCGAAGCTGCCGATAAATGCGTCTCCGGCGCCGGTCGTATCCACAGATTCAACTTTAAACGGCGGTACCAGTTCCATACCTTCTTCGCTCGCCACCAGGCAGCCATGCTCTCCGCGCGTTATGATCACGCGCTGCACTCCTTGCTCGAGCAAGTGCCGCGCGCAGTCTTTGGCATCGCCGGCCGTGTGCACAGGCATTCCTGTGATCGTTTCGGCTTCGCTCTCGTTGGGAATGAAATAGTCCACGCCTCGCAACTGCTCGAAATCCACCACCTGTGCCGGGGCGGGATTCACGATACATCGAATTCCCTTGTCCTTCGCGAATTGCGCGGCGTGATAGACAGTTCGAAGGGGGATTTCAAATTGCAGCACGATGGCGTTTGCCTTTCGCAAGAGTGGTTCGGCCGCATCAACATCCTCGGGACTCAGCAGATCATTCGCGCCTTTCACCACCAGGATGCGATTCTGCCCTTTGGGGTCTACAAAAATGGGTGCCACGCCACTTGAAACGCCTTCGGCGACACTCACATAGCTGGCATCAATACCCTGCGACTCGAAGTTCTTGATGGTCGCGGGGCCAAATAGGTCGTTCCCAACCTTCGCCACCATCTCGACGTTGGCTCCGCACAATCGCGCCGCCACCGCCTGGTTTGCGCCCTTTCCGCCGAACCCCAGGTCGAAGCTTCTGCCAAAAATGGTTTCGCCGGGTTTCGGAAACGCGTCATGAAACGTGGTAAGGTCCACATTCGCGCTTCCCACGACAGCGATGAGCGATTGGCCAGGCATCTCGTTAGCTTTCTTGCCCGCGCGGATTATATAAGAATACGGCTCGTGAAACCCATAGCGGTCGCCCGGGGATGCGCACGCTCAACACAACTTCGTAAGTTCTTGACAGATTTCCCCGCTGTGATTATAAGCAGCGGCAGCGCTAACAAGAATCGCTTCACGTTGCTGTTTTTTTGTCGTAATCAAGGGTCTCGGGATACCCCGGCAAAAAGGAGCCGCAAATTCATGTTCGCCCCTCATACGATGACCGTCGCGCTCCTGATGATGATCACCAGCGCCGTCTGCTGGGGCTCATGGGCGAATACATTCAAGGGCGTCAAAAACTACCGTTTCGAGCTTTTCTACTGGGACTACGCCGTCGGAATTTTCCTGGTATCCGTGGTGCTCGCCTTTACCATGGGAAGTGTCTCGCACGATGCGCCGAGTTTTATCAATAACCTTCATTCCGCGGATCGTTCGAATTTTCTCTACACACTCGTTGGCGGCGCCATTTTCAATTTGGCCAATCTCCTTCTGGTAGCCGCCATCGACATGGCTGGCCTGGCTACTGCATTTCCGGTTTCCATTGGCATCGCTCTCGTCGTTGGCGTTGTTTCAAGTTATGTTTTGCAGCCAAAAGGGAATCCGGTCCTGTTGGCCGCGGGCGTCGCATCCGCCATTATCGCCGTGGTTCTCGACGGCAAGGCTTACGGCAGCTTGCAGCGATCTGCAAGCTCGCTCTCAAGAAAGAGCATCATCGTTTCTGTCGTTTCCGGAGTCCTGATGGGCCTCTGGGCGCCATTCGTTACTCACGCAATGACGCAAGGACACGCACTCGGCCCCTACAGCGTCGGCGTTTTCTTCACGCTTGGCGCGCTTGCTTCCTGTTTCCTGTGGAACATTTATTTCATGAACAGACCTCTGGTGGGAACTCCTGTCAACTTTGCGGAATTTTTTCACGGGCCAGCCTTGGGTCATCTGCTTGGTGTTCTGGGAGGAGTGATTTGGGGGACTGGCACGGTTTTCAATCTTGTCGCGGCAAACTTTACCGGCGTTGCGATTTCCTACGCCATCGGTCAGTCGGCTCCAATGGTGGCTGCACTCTGGGGAGTCTTCGCTTGGCAGGAATTTCAAGGAGCCAATCGCCGCGCGAAAACATACCTCGCGTTGATGTTTGTGTTCTACCTTCTTGCGATTCTAATCGTTGCCAAAGCAAGCACTACAAGCTGAGGGGACCTGGGAGGTCTCGGGTTTTACGATGCAAACACATTCCGCGCAATAAACCAGAGATTCGCGGGGCGCTCCGCCAGCCGCCGCACGAACCAGGGATACCAAAACGTTCCGTAGGCCACCAGAACAATCGACGTGCAACCATCCGTCGCCAGCCGTTCCTGTTCGCCGCGCTGGATTCCATAAAGCATCTGCACTTCAAAGTCCGCCTTCGAGAAGCCTGCCTTCGAGGCATGCTCGGAAAGCCGGCGGATCATTGCCACGTCGTGCGTTGCAAACGCTACACGCGCGCAGGCCTTCTCTTTCTTGGCCTGCAGCAACGTCTTCCCCAGCTCGAAATAGCTCGCGTCCACGTCCGCCTTTCGCGGAAACGCAATCTCCGGCGGCTCCATGTACGCGCCCTTCACCAGCCGTATCGACGGCCGCAGCGGTAGCAATTTCGCAATATCATCTCTGGTTCGGTGGAGATACGCCTGCAGGCACACGCCCACGTTGGGAAATTCGCCCAGCGCACGACGGTACAAATCCAACGTTACGTCCACGTAATTGCTTGCCTCCATATCGATCCACACCGTTGAATCCTTGGGCGCGCGTGCAATGATGGCGTTCAAATAGTCGAAGCAAAGGTCGGGTGAAAGGTCCAAGCCCAGCTGCGTCAGCTTGACCGAAATCTCGGTCCGGAGCCCCTTCTGGCCGATGCGATCGAGAACTTCAAGATAATGATCAGCGACTTGCTGGGCTTCTCCACGGTCGCTGATGTTTTCCCCCAGGTGCGTAAAAACGGTTCCGATTTTTTTACCGCGCAGAGTCAGCGCGGCAATCAGTGCGTCATCCAGCGTTTCTCCCGGCATGAAGCGCGCCACGCTCTTTCGCACAAACCTGTAATGCGAAGCATGGTCGCGCAGCCAGTGGTTCTGGGAAGCAGCCAGCAGAAAGGAGCGCATCAAGCCCATAACGTGTTCAGCCCTCAAAAACCGTAGGATGCAAGCGCTTGCAGCAGCGCATTGGCACCCTAGATTCTAAACTACTCTTCGCTAAACTCCGAGTGCCCGCAGCAGCGCCCCGGCCAACAATCCCCCGGTCAGGGGACCAAGCACGGGAATAGGCGCGTAGGTCCAATCCGATCCGCCCTTGCCTGCAATCGGGAGTATGGCATGCGCTACCCGCGGCCCCAGGTCGCGCGCGGGATTAATCGCGTAGCCAGTTGGACCACCGAGCGACAATCCAATCCCCCACACCAAGCTTCCCACCAGATAAGGACCGAGTCCCGCCGCTGGCCCGCTCGCAGCGACGCCCTTTGAGAAAATCGCGCCCGCGACAAACACAAGCACAAATGTGGCAATCACCTCGCTTGCGAAATTCGTAATGGTGTTCCGAATTGCTGGCGCTGTGCAAAAGCATCCCAGCTTTGCCCCGGCGTCTGCGGTCTCCTTCCAGTGCGGATGATAATGCATCCATACGAGCGCCGCACCGGCTATCGCCCCCAGCATCTGCGCAACGAAATACGGCAAGAACTTTGCAAAATTTCCGTCACGCAAAGCGAAGCCCAGCGTCACAGCGGGATTTAAGTGCGCATCGCTGCTCCCGCAGGCAATCGCCGTAAACACGCCAGCCATCACCGCGAGCGCCCATCCGGTCGTAATCACGATCCAACCGCTGCCCTCGGCTTTCGAGCGCTTTAGCAGCACCGCAGCCACCACTCCGTCGCCCAGCAAAACCAAAATCATGGTGCCTAGAAATTCACCCAGCCACGGCGAACTCATAAATCCACCTCTTTCAGGATTCCATCCAATCGAAAGACCGCGTCACTGTTTTTTTCCATTGCCCGTAAAGCCTTTCGCGCTCGGCCTCCGCAAGGCACGGCTTCCATGTCCGGTCTACCGCCCACTTCGCGCGCAACTCTTCGAGCCCCGCAAAAAAGTCCACCGCCAAGCCCGCCGCGTATGCTGCCCCCAGCGCCGTCGTTTCCTGAATCACAGGCCGCACCACTTCGCGGTTCAGAATATCCGCTTGAAACTGCATTAGCAGTTCGTTCGCGACCATGCCGCCGTCTACGCGCAAGCTCGCTAGGGCAATCTGTGAATCTTTTTCCATCGCTTCGATTACTTCGCGCGTTTGAAACGCGCTGGCTTCCAGCACCGCGCGTGCAAGGTGCCCTTTGTTTGCAAAGCGCGTCAGCCCGGCAATCACTCCTCTCGCCGAATCCTTCCAGTACGGCGCAAACAGTCCGGAAAACGCCGGCACAAAATAAACTCCGCCGTTGTCGTTCACCGTTCGCGCCAGCGCTTCCACATCCGGACTTTTTGCAATAATGCCCAGATTGTCGCGCAACCATTGCACCAGCGCTCCGGCAATCGCCACGCTTCCTTCCAGCGCGTAATGTGCAGGCGCGCCGCCAAACTTATACGCCAGTGTTGTAAGCAATCCAAAGTTCGACGGCACCAGCCGCTCGCCTGTGTTCATCAACAAAAAGCAGCCCGTGCCGTAGGTGTTCTTCGCCTCGCCGGGACGAAAACAGGCCTGCCCCACAAGGGCCGCTTGTTGATCTCCCAGAATTCCCGCAACCGGGACTCCGGCAATCGCCGCGACGGAAGCCTCGCCATAAACTTCGCTGCTGGACCGAACTTGCGGCAGCAGCGCCCGCGGAATATCAAACGCGGCAAGCAGTTTTTCGTCCCAACCCAGTGTTTTTATATTGAGGAGTTGCGTGCGGCTCGCGTTCGTCGCGTCCGTTGCATGTACGCCGCCCTCGGCGCCGCCTGTCAGGCTCCACAATAAAAAGGTATCGATATTGCCGAAAAGCAGTTCTCCCGCTGCTGCTTTTTCCTTTGCGCCGGAAACATTTTGTAGAAGCCAGCGCAGTTTCAGTCCGCTGAAATACGTGCTGAGCGGCAACCCGGTGTCCGCGCGGAAGCGGTCCTGGCCGCCCGCTGCGGAAAACGACTTCACTTCATCGGCCACGCGCGTGTCTTGCCAGACGATGGCATTCGCAATCGGCTTTCCGGTCTTGCGCTCCCAAACCACGGTGGTCTCGCGCTGATTTGTGATACCGATCGCCGCCAAATCCGAAGCGCGCAAACCTCGTTGCGCAAGCGCTTCTGCGATCACTTCCTCGGTGCGCCGCAAGATCTCGAGCGCGTCGTGTTCCACCCATCCGGGTTTCGGATAAATCTGCTCATGCTCCTTCTGCGCCACAGCAACGATGCGGCCCGCCCGGTCGAACACCATGAACCGCGTGCTCGTGGTTCCTTGATCGATCGCCCCGACGTAATTTTTCACCGAAGTCCGCCTTTTTGCCGCGCCGCAGCATACTACGGCATGCCGCTGTTTGGGAGCAGGGAAATCCGTGACCAGCAGGGCGCGCTCGGAGCTGGAGCAATGCGGGCAAAATAGGGAAGCGACAGAACCGAGCGCCTACGCGGGGCTCTCCTCCAACCCGACCAGGTCATGCCTCCTTGAAGTTCCCCACTGCATCTAATGAATGAGGAACAAATAGGGAGAAGGAACATGAGAATGCTGAGACCCAGTTGTTTTGCGGTGGCCATTGGTGCGTTCGCGTTTCTTCCAGCAATTTTCGCGGCCGGTGCTTCCGGGGTGGAGCTGGGGAGTGTCACCATGACGGTGACCGCCCTCGGCAAGAAAGATGCCGCTCCACCGGTCATTCGGAAAGAAGATGTGCAATTGTTTGTGAACAAGGAGCGCACGCAAATCGCCAATTGGCGGCATGGCGAAAAACTCTATCTGGCGGTCCTCATCGATGATTCGCTGGACAGCGATGTCGCGAGCCAGTGGAATGATTTGAAGGCATTTTTCAACGCGCAACCCGAGACGACTTACGTCTCCGTATCGTACGCGCGCAACGGCGCTGCGGAGGTAGCGCAGGACTTTACCAATGACCACGAGTTGGCCGCCAAGGCTTTGCGCATTCCGATTGGCCCGCAAGCCTTTTCAAGCCCGTATCTTGCGGTCATCGATTTGTTGAAACGCTTGCCAGCCGGGCCTACCGAGCGCCGTTCCATTCTATTGATTTCCTCGGGAGTTGATTATTTTCACGGCAACTTCCCGGAGAGTCCGGACCTCGAATCCGTTTATGAACGCGCGCAAAAAGAGAACGTCAACGTCTGGTCTATCTACTATCCCGATGCCGGGCACTTGGGCCGCAGGTTCTTTCGCGCGTTCCGCGGGCAGAATGATCTGAGCCGCCTCGCGGAATCCACCGGAGCCGAATCCTACTATCTTGGCACCAACGAAGCCGTCACCTTCAAACCCTATTTCGACGAACTGGCGACTCACTTCCGCAACCAGTATCTCCTCAGCTTCAGAGGTAGCGTCGGAGCGAAGGGCCGGTTCGAGCGCGTGCACACGGCAACAGAAACGCCGGGCGTTCAGTTTCTCCATGCCCCGGAGGCTTTTCTGCCCCCCGCTAAATAGCGTTGGACGAACCTCCGGGTCCTGGTGTGAACGCAGACGGCCCTCGGCACCGTCGAGTGCGGTACCCTGCCTGCCGCAGGCAGGCGTTCCCGCTTGGATTTGGATTGGGACGGTTGGCGAAATATGTTAATCGTCGGCGGCCGACAGCATAGTTCTGGTTGAGTCGCGAATCACCAGCTCTGGCGTCATCTTATGCCGCGAAATGCTCCAATCGCGCTTTTCCAACCCAGCTTTGATGCCTTCGACCACCAGGTTCACGGCCATGTTTCCCATGGCCTCGAGCGGCTGCCGAACGGTGGTCAAGGAAGGAGCCGCCAAAGCCGACAGAGGCACATCATCGAAGCCCACGACCGAGCATTGATCCGGCACTTTTACGCTGGCCTTGGTCAACGCGCGAATGGCTCCAAACGCCGTCAAGTCGTCGAACGCCAGCACAGCCGTGAACTTTTTCTTCCTCTCCAGCAATTCTTCGGTGATGCGGTAACCGCCTTCGAATCCCGAGTTGGCTTCCAATTCATCGGGTAGTTGCACGACCAGCGACGGATCGATTTCCAATGCCACGGAATGCGCGAATTTTTGGATGCCTCTCCATCGGGGTCCGCTGTCAATCAACATTTTGGGCCCGCGAATGAAAGCAATCCTGCGATGCCCCAGGTGGTAAAGATGCTCGAGCGCCAGCCGCCCACCCGCCTCGTTGTCCACCATCACCGAACTCACCGAGTCTCCCGGCACCTCCCAGCCGATCGTCGCGGCGGTAATGTTTCTCTTGCTTAGGTCCGCCAGGAGCTGAATGTCCACAAAGAGCCAGTTGGCCACCACGATCAAGGCTTCGACGTGGTGCTCCAGCAGCATTTCGAGGTAACGCTCGAAACGGGCTCGCTGGTTGTGGGCATCGGTAAAAATCGGCACGTACGAGGATTGGTAAAGCGCGTTCTCAATTCCGCGTAAAACCGGGGTGCAGAAAGGATCCGTGATGTCGAAGATCATTACCCCGACAGTCTGGCTTCGCCGGCTGCGCAGGAACCGGGCCATCGCGTTTGGGCGGTAACCCAGCTTCTTCGCGGCGTCTTCAATTCGTTTCTTGGTGGCGGGAGCGATGTAGCGCGCCAGCGGCGCGTTGTTCAGCACGATGGAAACAGTAGCCGGGGAGAAGCCGCTGGCCTGCGCCACGTCTCGCATCGTGACCATCTTGACCTTCCCGCTCACTCCGGCGGCACCTCAAACGAAAGTTGCTCGCGGAATCCTCGCGTCTTCCATATGCCGAACAAGATACCCACGGCCATCCAGATGGCTCCCCATTTGAGTGCACGGTGGCTCAGATTGCACCACAGGCCGAGACAAATGAGAAAGCCTGCAAGAGGTGAAATGAAATTGATGACCTTCTTCTCGGTGGCGCGCACAAAATAACGCATGAATGCAGAGGCGTTTACACCCATGAACGCGATCAGCGCTCCGAAATTCAGCAGCTCAACCCCACGTTCATAGGTTAGTACAAAGGAGCCGTCACCGTACCTTAATTGCGACAGAATCAGTGCTATCGCCCCTACCACGAGCACGTTGTTGCGAGGAACCTGGTGCTTTCGATCAATTGCGCCAAAAAAAGATTTCAGCAGCGCGTTGCTCCTCCCCATGCCATACAGCAAGCGCGCCGCACCGATGTGCGCGCCCATACCTGAGCCAAAGTTGGCGACAATCAGCGTCAAGCCTAAAATGCTGAACAATGGCGCCCACGTCCTCGCGGCCGCCCAAACATACGCGGTATCCGGATTCGGAAAGGGCTGCGATGCCGGCCATACCAGTTGCGCAATGTAGACTTCAGCTGCCGATAAGAACCCAATTACCACGCAGGTAAGAACGGTTGCCAATGGGATATTGCGCCGCGGATTTTCGGCCTCTTCGGAAAGCGTGGAGATGGCGTCGAACCCTATGTAGGAGAGCACCGCGATGGAAGTGCAACCAAACAGGTTTCCCCACGTAAATGTCTGCGGATCGTAGAAGGGCCGAGTGAAAAAATGTGGGTCGGCGTGCGGATGCCCAAAGATGTAACGAACCGCAGTGACAAAAACCAGGATCACGACCGCGCTCATCCCGATGGTCAAACCGGCGTTGACGCGCGCCGAAGTCTTAATTCCCTGAACGTTTATCAGGGTAAACGCGACCGCAAAGAAAACCTTCCAGCCCCAGATGGGAATCGCGGGCGCAAACTCGTGTGCTTGTACTGCACACCAGATGACGCAAATCAATGGATTTACGATGTAATCCATGACGAAGCTCCACCCCGTGACGTATCCGATTGAGGGATGGATCTCTTGCGCGACATAAGTGAACGCCGACCCCGCGCTTGGGTAAGCACGCGCCATCTGGCCATAGCTCATGGCCGTGAATAACATCGCCACCATAGCGATTAGAATCGCGGTTACGACGTGGCCGCGGCCACGGTCGCTCAGCGCTCCAAACACGGACATGGGCGCAACCGGCTGAAGCACAATCGCCCCGTACAAAATCAAGTCCCACAGTGTGAGCGAGCGCTTCAGCCGCGGTCCGGAACTTGCGCTGCCTTCCTTGTCCAAGCGACTCTCCTGTTGGAGACAAATCTACAACGCCATGGGGTCCAGCAATTTGAATCGTTTCAAGTCAGACAATTCTGCGCACTCTGGCCCTTTGCTGCAAGAACAAAAGTTTTTCCCTCGGGCGGCGGCTTTCTTCGTCTCCTCCGCCAACTTTTGACCTGTTCTTTAGGACAGGTACTCAAATGCACAGGAAGTGTCGTTTATCTCACCCCGCGGTTGATTCTTGCACAACGGACGCCCGTGCTTTGTAGTCTAATCTAGTAGGTGTTCGCCCCGATTCGCGGGGCCATCATAAAGGGATCATGGGCCAAAACTCCCTGTCGCACCGGCGCACCCGCACGACAATCTTCTTGTCGCATGTGGCGGCATTTCTGTTCGTCGTTCTTGCCGCTTACTGGCTGCGCAGCCTCACCATTCCCCCCGACGCGCTGCTCCAGGGCTACCTCGAGGTCATTAGCAGCCTCCTGGCTTTCGTTTTCGCCGCGGTCACCTTGGTTCGCTTTCAAGGCACCCAAGACCGTATCTCCCTGATCCTCGGCGCCGGCTTCTTCCTTTGTGGTGGGGTCCTGATCGCCACCAGCGTACTCTTTTTCCAAGTGCTCCCCGAGGCGTCTCTCCGCCTGCCTTCGGCGCACATCGCCTGGTGGCTCGGGCGCCTGATTCTGGCGGTTTTGGTGGTCGCCGCGCTCCTGGTCGAGCACTTCATGCCTCGTTCGCGGCATCCGAAAAGGGAAATTGCCGGTGCCTTGGTCGCTGCCGTTGCAGTTACCTATGGGCTGGCGGCTGCACTTCGTCACTTGCCCCAGGAAGTCTCCCCGCATCCAAGCGCCTTTTTCCCCAGTCCGCAGCAGTTGCTACCTGGCGGTCTCTTCTTGGTAAGTCTTTTCTGGTACCGCCGACGCTTGACGGTCGAGGATTCCTCTTTTGACCGCACCATGTACGCTGCCGTCTGGCTGAACGTCGCCGCTCAACTTGCCGCCGCCCAGTCCGCGCGCCTGATGGACGCTCCTTTTGTGTTCGCCCAGGGGCTTATGGTTCTGGGCTACACCGTCGCGCTTGGCGGCGCGCTGCTGGACAACGCGCGGCTGTTCGAGCGCGTACGCCATATGGCGGTCAGCGACCCGCTTACGGGACTTGCCAACTATCGCCGCTTGCTCGACGTTCTCGAAAACGAAACCGAGCGCACCGACCGCTCGGGCCGCCCGTTTGCAGTTCTGCTTCTGGACCTCGACGGCCTGAAAACGATCAACGACAGCTACGGGCATTTGGTCGGCAGCCGCGCCATCTGCCGCGTTGCCGATATTCTCCGTATTCATTGCCGCGCCATTGATACCGCCGCGCGCTACGGCGGAGACGAATTTGCCCTGGTTCTCCCGGAATCGCAGGAAGAGGAAGCGCGCCGCGTCACCGACCGCATCCGCCAGGTGATGGCGAATGACGATGAGCCGCCTCGACTTTCCGCGAGTATCGGCATGGCCGTCTACCGGGGCGACGGCGAACGCATCGAAAAACTGCTCTCCGAAGCAGACCAGCAACTCTACGCGGAAAAAGCCAAGCGCAACCGGCGCACTCCGGCGCTGCTGAATCCTCGCCGCCGCGCGCCCAAGCTGTAGCGGCCTCGGCCGCCATCGAACTGTCGGTCAGGCTGCACCGTCAGACGCCGCGAGGCATATCAACGTAAATGCGGTGGCTAGATGTCTGTCCGTTTTGAATGCTTTTCGTGGGTACCCCGCGCTAATAAACCGCGCGTCTCTGCACGGTTTCCTTCGTCGCCAGCGAAAATCGGGGTTCGGCTGGTGCGCTGTCGAGGAGTTGACTCGCGACGTATTCTCCAACGGCGGGACCGTGCTTGAATCCGTGCCCCGAGCCGCCGCCTGCGAACCACACGTTTTTCATTTCCGGGTGCCGGTCGATCAGAAAATCTCCACTCGAAGTATTTTCGTATTGGCAGACGCGGGTCTCCACGATCGGTGCGTCGCGCAGGGCAGGGAATCGCCGCGCGACATATTCGCGCATGGCCTTGGTCATCTCCGGCGAAACGATACGCGATTGCGTGTCGGGATCGACTTGCTCGCCGTGCTCATCAAACGCAATTTTTAGGCCGCGGCTCTCGATGTCCGGCATCCCGTAAACCAAATCTTCCTGGAACAGCCACGTCGGCAACGCCGGCGGAGCAAATCGCATTTCTCCCGCGGGAATCCCGAAAAAGAAAACTTCCTGCCGCGAAGGAAAAATCCACGCGCCCAGCACGTCCGGAAAAATCTTTCCGAGCCACGCCCCACACGCGAAGACAAATTGCCCCGCGTCGATGCGTTCTCCCTGCTTCGTCGTGATCTGCTTTACGGCTGCCGCTTCTTGCGGGTCTACAACTTGTGCGCAGCGATATTCGACGCCAGCCCGCAACGCGTCCTCCACCACCGCGCTCACGGCCCGCCGCGCCATCAATACGCCGCTGCGGGGCTCGAGAATTCCTTTTCGAATGTCCTCGAAAGCGATTTGCGGATATCGTTTTTCCAGCGCCGGGCGGTCAAATTCCAAAAATTTCACGCTGCATCGGTTGAGCGTCGCGGCCGTTTCCTTCAGTCGCGCATCCTGCTTCCCAGCCATCCAAAGAACGCCTGTCTCGAGGAACAACGGCTGCTTCGTCGCGGCGAAAAACTCCTTCCATTGCACCAGAGACCGCTGCGACCATCGCGTGTACAACTCATCCGCGCCATAGCCCATCCGAAGGATGCGCGTCTCACCGCCGCTGCTCGCCCGCGAATGCCCCGGCCCAAACGCCTCAATCAGCACGACGCGTTTCCCGCGTTTTGCCAAGTGCCAGGCCGTCCAGGCCCCAAACACCCCGGCCCCAATCACGGCCACGTCGTATGTCTTCTGCCCGCTCATCTTAGAAATGTTCATCCCGACTGCATCCTATCTCACTTGAGTTCTTGCTCGAAAATCCTTTCCATAAACCGCGTCATCGCGTTAGCATCTTGAGTTTCCCATTTCCGCTTCGGAGGTTCGTGTGAATCGTCATTGTCGCGTTGCAGTCCGCCTGCTGACAGCTTTCCTAATCGCTTTTGTTGCTGCACTCTCCGCCCACGCGCAGCAGGTCGATCCCAAAACTTATGGCGGGATGAAGTGGCGACTTGTCGGGCCCTTCCGCGGCGGGCGCGCGCTGGCGGTGACCGGCGTGCCGAGCCAGCCAAACACCTATTATTTTGGCGCGACCGGCGGAGGCGTCTGGAAAACCACCGATGGCGGTAACAGTTGGGATCCGCTCTTCGATAAGCAGCCCGTGTCTTCGGTCGGCGCCATTGATGTCGCCGATTCCGATCCCAATATCGTTTACGTGGGCACGGGCGAAGCCTGCATCCGCGGCAATATTTCCTTTGGCGATGGCGTTTACAAATCCACCGACGCCGGCAAAACCTGGACGAATGTTGGGTTGAAAGACACGCGGCACATCGGCGCGCTGGTTGTTCATCCCACGAATCCTGATGTCGTCTTTGTTGCGGCACTGGGGCACGCTTACGGTCCGAACACCGAGCGCGGAGTTTTCCGCACGCGTGACGGCGGCAAGACCTGGGAAAGAGTTCTCTATCTTGACGACCGCACCGGTGCCATTGATGTCGTTTTCGATCCGCAGAATCCGCACATTCTTTTTGCTGCAATGTGGGAAGGCTGGCGCACGCCCTGGACGCTGAATAGCGGCGG
>Ga0126381_100003819_pt1 | contig 16346 bp, 32 predicted proteins | sample PanSoiMetPlot_28_FD_96465 | JGI IMG/M metagenome (GOLD analysis project Ga0126381, IMG submission 96465) | Tropical forest soil microbial communities from Panama - MetaG Plot_28 | ecosystem: Environmental > Terrestrial > Soil > Tropical forest > Bulk soil | place: Panama | collected 2016-02-17 | reverse complement strand
TTACCCGCTTCCCAATCGGCTTTTACAGCCTTTTGTGAGCGGTAGTCACGCCCATAGGCGGGTATTACGGTGAGGTATTTCACTGTTCGCTCTTTTCACGTCGCGACATATCGTAACGGTGACGTTGCAGGATCGTTTCGGCAATTTCGTCATGTGACTTTGGCCGCTGAATTTCACCATTCTGCCCGATCACCACATTGCCTAGCGTTACTGCGAATGCGGCCCATGCGGCCAATTGGCGTGGCGTCATTTCTTTGATGCCGTAATAGCTTGCGAGAGTCTCGTAAGCGTCGTAACGGCTGGCATTGTCGATAGCCGCTTGCAGGGCATCCTCGCCCATATCGAGCCGTTCCGTGTCGTATTCACTGCTAATCATGGGGGTTACCTCGCATCCTTTCGTGCTGCCTCTGGTGTGTTTCCTACGCCGCTAACGAGCCTGCCGTCACGCCAGCCAACGGCGTAATAGGTCTGGTAGTCAATCCAGACTACGTCTAGCGGTGTGTCCTGATGCTTGCGTCCAAACATGGGGGTTGCCTTTCTAGAACGGGCTACGGGCCGCCCAGCCCGCTATATGACTGGGCGGCCCGTAGCTATATGAGAGGTTCTACCTTACGTGCACGCTTCGGCTTACCTATCCCTATCACCCCCTTATTTCAGCGCCAGCCATATCAGGATGACCGACATAAGAGTGATGAACGTGTAAACCTCGGGATAAATCTGTTGCCAGATTTCACGCCACATTGTGACCGCCCGAATTGGTGACCGGAGCGACTATCTCGTCATAGGCGATCATGACAATTTCGCGTGCCAAAACCATCGCTGTAACCAGCGCGGCGAATATCTCTTTTGGCACATTCACATTGGCGCATACCTCGATTGTGGCGATCAGCAGAGCAAACGCCAGGTGTTCGCGGTGTATGGCTGATGCGCGGCAATTGTCCGCAATACGGCGTATCACAGCATTGCCTTAATCGCTGCGGCCCGGTCGGTAACCGATAGCGTATTGAGTCTGCTATTCGGTAGCTCGACACTAAGCGGTGCCCTGCAGCCAGCGTCACGCAAGGCCGTAAGCCACGCTGTGACGTTAACACCAGACTCCGTAAGCGTCGGCCTATCCTGCGACCTACTAAACCGCGTACGGGCACCATGAGGCCTGATAAGCGGCACGCCGCATATCTGAATCTCTACGGCGTCACGTGCCAGGCCAGGTCCGAACCATTCCGGCCCATCCTGGTAAACCTGCCACATATCGAGCAGCAGACCCGTATTCGGCATGTCAGCCTCAGCCAGCACGCATTGAACACCCTCTACACGCCGTAGCCAGCCAAACGCTACCGGCTCGACTGCGATCGTTGCGTTATGTTCGGCTGCCACATTGGCGACCGCCCTAAGCCTCTCACCGATCATGCGCAGAGGTTCGGGGGTGCGCCATGTGATGCCAGCGTTGATTCGCGTCACTCCCCAAACGGAGAGCGACAATGCCAGCGTGGTTAGGTCAAGGGCGGTAATTGGCCGTCCTAGTTCTACCCACTCCAATTCGGGGGTAGTCACTCCCGCGTCATGCACGTTAGGTGCCTCGGAGAGTGAGTCTGCCAGGCTTACGCCTATGGACGTAAACCCGGCAGTCTTAGCAGCGTTGGCACGCTCTAGAGCGGTCACGTTGCTTTCCTGCCCGTATTTTGCGCCGGACAGTGACAGGTAACTGAGGGTTGCAGTTTCCATTGGTCCCTACCTTTGGTTACGGGCCGCGTATGGGGTGCGGCCCAATTCTGCGCATGTGAAAGTGAGCTAACCTCCCTTGCCTCTATTCAGTTCATCAATTTGCGATGGCTTCCGGTCGGCGCTCCCTGCCTGTCCGGTGCCGGTATTGTTAATCGGTGGAGCGTAGCTCCATCGTAGCATTGCCTGGTCAGCGCATTACATCGAACGGTTAATCTGTGACATGTCCAGGTGGCAGCCCTATTTTCGAACATAAAGGGAGGGTAAAGTAATCTTGCCTGTCAAGACACGGTAAGGTCTCGGCTTGATAACGAAACGGTAACAGAGAGGTGGCTACGGAGCGCGAGCGCGCAGTCACGTAGCGTTCAAGATCAACGATCATGGAATTTCCTACCAAAACGGTCGGGAATACCAAGATCAAAAAACCGGGGCCGCGCATCGAGCCTCCAGCGGCGAGCGCGGCCCCGGCCTACAACCCCCATACGATGCAAATGCTATCATGCAAATGCACAGAATGCAAATGCACTAAAGGATGCAAATGCAATTAACTATGCAAATGCTCTGAGGGGAAATGCAAAAGGCCGCAATACAAATGCACACCGCACAAAGTGCACACGGCATCACAATCCTCAAACAGTTCGCAGCCCGTTCTAACTTCGAAATTGTGGGCGCACTGCATTTGTGTAACTACAGCAGAGGCGCGCTCATTCAGAACCGACATGCTATCTCGTGCCGGACCATTACCTACGATCTCACCCATACTAGCCACAAAGTCATGTGACTTCACCATTCCGCGAATAGAAATGTCCACGACTTCATCGTCAGCATAAGGGTTGGGTGCACGAACACCAGCCAGAGTAGCACTAGAGAGGCCAGCGCGCCGAGCAAATTCAAGCGCGAGCAATAGGTCATGCTCATATTCCGGGTGTATTCCAGTGACACTTTTTGCAGCATCCTTAACCGCTTGCGTATCAATCGCATCAAGATCGTTGACCGTAATACTCCACATCATTCCTCACACACAAAAAGGCCCGGCCCCTTCCCCAGGCGAGGCATCACGGGGAGGAAAGGGCCGGGCAGTCCTATTATCAAGCGGCAGCCTTACGGCCCCTCTTGTTACCTGCCCGCCAAGCGACGGTCTCCGGGCTCACGGGCTCGTCGTCGTCATCGGTACGGTCAGGGTCAATCGCCACACTCACGCTTGACAGGGGCACAGTGTGCTCACCAGCCTTACGCATCAGCTTAGCGAACGCTTCCGCCCGCTCTGCCGACTCAAACGTGTGGCGCATAACGTGACGAGTCTCACCGTCAACCTCAATACCATCGTAACTGCGCTGGGCAAGCTTCACGATGGACGCGGGAACGGGGGTGACCTTAGGGGCACGCAGCCTGGTAACCGCTTCGCCCTGAATCTCGGCCCACTCGTCGGGGGTTGTGTTCTTTGGCACCGTAATCTCCTAGGTTCGGTATCCGTCTGTTGAGCTAACGATACCTGTAACACAACCACCTGTCAAGTTATTCCAGAGTTAGTTTCCGCAGGTCAGCCCATGAACCAGCCACGCCGCGCGTTGCTCCTGCGGCTACCACCCTTATAGTGCCGCGACTCCAGCAGGTTGCCTCTCCGCCTCTTATGCCCCGTGCGGGCACGCTGGGCACGGGCGGAGCTACTTCCCCCCTTGCCGCTTCGGAACAAGGCCATTAGGTATCGGTCCTTTCGCTACGACGAGACCCAAATTCTGACGTGTCGCATCCTGCCCTGCTTTGAGAATCCCATCCCTAATACCGTCGGCAGTCTTGCGGAAGTCTTCAGCTTTACACAGATAAAACAAGTGCATTGTACCCTTAGTACTAACTTGCAGCCCTAGAAAAATTTTACCCTTTTCATCGGGCTGGCCAATGACCGCGTATTGCGGCACCTCAAAATCCAGATCGGTCATTTCTTCCTCTTAGGTCGCCAGCCTGTTTTTCTAAGCGTACCATAAACATACGCATTTGTCCTGGCCTGGCCGTACCCTCGCCGCCTGGCCGTAGCCCTCAGTTTACGCTCCATCTTTTTAGGCATGACGCTCCCTATAGCAGACTGAAAGCCGCTAGCACCAGAAAAGCCACGACAGCAATAACGATGATGACAAAAGCGGCTGCCCCCGTAGCGATACCACCAGCCACACCCTCATTAAGCGTTTGAATAGCACCAGCAGAAGATGCTGACGATTGAGATGCGGGAGAACTAGTAGCTCCCTGCATTTGACCGTAACCCACAACCTTATTGATGCCAGTACCCGACTTGGAATAACTAGCCGTCTGAACATAGCTGCCAGTAAAGGGAGCATCAATCATGCGGCCAGGCACCACGACAATACCCACATGACCAGGCGACGGGTCCATTTCAGCACCTACGAAAAATACTAGATCGCCAGGACCGGGAGTAGTGACATGCTGGCACCAGGTCCATTGTTCCTCGCTAGTACGCGGACAGGAATTGATACCCAAGTCAAATGCTACACGCTGCACTAGCCCAGAACAATCCAAACCGGCACGGGGATTAGCAGGGCCACCGCCATACTTGTACGGAATGCCGAGGTATCGCCTGGCATCCTGTACAATGCGTGTACCAGTGACCTTAGTTGTCATATTCGCTCGACGTAGTTATCACTGCCGAAAAGGTTATATTAGCAGTGTCATTATTTACGACGGTTAGCAATGTGGGAGCACGTGGAAGCTTAACATCAAAGATAGCCTCATTAGCTTCTGCTCCTCCTCCTGCGTCAGGGAGATAGGCAGAGAATAGATTAGTGCTTCCCCATACGCCTGTCTGTGGAAGGGCTGACAAAGTACAGTGTACAGTTTCTGTACCTGCCGCATTAGCCACATTCAAACGCATGTAAGAGTCACAGTTCATCATGCCCATAAGAATTTTAAGTGTGGCTCCAGCATTAACCGTCCGTCCGGCGACGATGCCAATAGCACCAGCAAAACCGGCAGCACCATCTGACAGGGTGAAAGTCGGTACAGATACTGACGACATGGCATCCCATTGCAGAACATGCTGTGTTACTGGCCTGCCGGTCTGCATAATCTGTCCGCCGACAGTACATGTTACCGTATCGTTATTGGTCAGTTTTACACTCAGATATTCCGACGACATAGGCCCCTTGCCAATTAGATATGTACCATTAGTGCCGTTAGTACCCATTGGTACATACCAATCTTGCCGATCATTGGGGAAGTGTGTCGTTTGGTCCTGTGAATGCCAATCAAATTCTACGGTCAAAAGAGGGAGAGTTGAGCCTACACCAGCTATTACATTTAGCCATAGTTCATAGCTGAGCCCATCTGTAATAGCAAACCCTTTATTAGGTGACGGATTAAGAGGTGTAAGCGTAGCGGAAGCGCCAGCCGCAATAGTGAGACCCGATCCACCACCGGGCACACTACTTCCACCAAGAGTATTATTAAGCTGCTGAATACCGGGCACCTTGAAATCGGTAGGCCCGGTAATGTCGTTACCGCTGCCTGCACCCTGTCCTGAATAGTAAACGAGACAGACTGCCTTCCCCGTGTTTACGAGCGGCTGAAGAATAGAGATGATCTTATTAACAAACGGCTGCCAGATAGTCGGGGAAGGATTACCACCAACCTGATAGCCATACTCGGAATGACCGATAGGAATAGTACCGGCAGCCTGCAAAAGAGACATACCGGAGGCTGAATATACACTGTCAGGAGCAAAGCTATGTGTACCACTTGCTGTAGTAAACGCAGTCGCATACCAGTCATAGAATACCGCATCTGGAGCGGGAGCGCCTAGAGATAGGAGCAGGTCAGTACATCGAGCGGTGCCTTGCTGACTGTCTACGATACCACAGCCGTATGCCAACCCACCTGGCAAAGCGGTCTCGATAGCAGCTGCATAGGCTGCCCAATAGGCCGCATATGTAGGCTGCGCAGGATTAGACCCACTAAAGTTGAAATACCATGTATTGTCTGCTGGGCTACGTTCGTTACATTCCTGCCACAATACAACCCATTGAACCGTACCGACGGGGTTATTGAATGCAGCAATAGTAGTCTGCATAGCGGCTATTTGTGCGTTAATAGTTGCTGTGTCATTATTAAGCACAGCCGCACGGTCAGGTCGCACGCACAGAATAATCTTGGTACCAAGTGCTACAAGAGATTTGTAGTCACTAGTAGGACTGGTCGGGAATTGATCCTCATTTAGGTACCACTTCTGCATGGTGATGGCATTGGGAAAACCGATGTAATTGTCGAAGATGGGTGCCGCTGCGGTTTTAGTGGTGACTCCGTAGCCGGGAGCGAGAGTAGTGGCGCCAATAGGAATGCCAGCCTGCGATGGGGGGCTAGTCGCATTGACATTATACAGCAGGGTTGGATTACCCAGCAGAGAAATGCCGCCGGTAGCTAGTGCCGTTTGCGTAGCCGTAGCAATAGCGGTCGCCAAGCCAGATGATACCAATGCTGCAGCGGTTGCAGCTGGGCCGCCAACAAGCGCTGTAGCTCCAGCCTGGACGGAGACCGGAACGGGGATCGGATTACCATTCTGATCTGTACTTGTGGTGGCAGCAATTCCCCATACATCCCAAGTTCCATCAACTTCGATATACCCGCCTGGATCAATAGATGTAACAGTAGGGTTAACCATAGGGCTGCCCTGGTCTCCGCTTTGATTCGTGTTATTTGATTGCGGAGACGGCTGCACCGAATAAAGGCCCTCTTGCGGCCCGATCAAAATAGAGTTATTAAAATCGCGGTTAGCAATAAGCGCGTGCGCACCAATAGAGCTAATAGGATATAGCAGATATGGGTCAGTCGCGTTGAGGCCCAGGGTTGCCATAGCCATCCTTTAGGGTCATGCGGAACATACCTTTAATCTCCGCTACATCTTCCTTTACGCCTGCTAGCTGTTCCTTAGTGGCCGAGTTTTGCATGTTCAATTCGACCATGTCGAGACGTGCTTTTACTGTACCCCACCGTGAGCCTGCTATAAATGCAGACATAATACATGAAACGACGACACCGATACTCGATATGATTACCGAGAACGTTTCAGGGCTCATTTGGGGCGGGCTTGGGGATACGAGAAAGGAGGTCATCGATTTTTGACTCCCTTTGCGCCCTGTCCATCTGGAATTGATGCCAGGATGCATAGAGGAATACAAAGTATGCGACGCCAATAGCGGTAACAACTACGATACCGACCCACGGAGTCAGTTTCTGAGGATTCACCGTTAAGACCCCCACAATTCTGCGAATAGGGTAGACGAACCGGCAGTTTGCGCTGTTACTTGAGCTACAGTTACAGTAGAACCTGCCTGAATGATGAATGAGGGGCCGCTGAACGCTTCTTGATATCCGGCTAGTGCCCCACCAGGGTATGTATCGATAGGAGCTACCGCACCATCAGGGAAAGTGACCGTAATATCTATCTGCCCACCAGTCTGATTGGTCAGAATGTGTAGCGTAGATTTTAGGTCTACCCGATGTTGTTTCCCATCATTAGGCGCAGTCCACGTGAGAATAGTAGGCGTAGCATTCTGCAAAGGAAAGCCAGCCGGATAGGGTGTAGCAGCTAGCAAACCATAAGGTTGACGCACGGGAGTAAGAGTCATGCGACCCACAATCCCGCGAACATAACCGCAGCACCAGCAGTAAGCGCGGCTGACTGCTGGATAATTACCGTAGTGCCTGGAGCTATAGCCAGTACCGTATTGCTGAATGCACGAGCGCCGACAGCCAGGCCACCGCCTGACATTTGCAAGGTCTGAGCGCCACCAGATGGCGGAGTAAATGATGCCTGCGTACCGCCACCAGTCATAGCTGTTGTCACAACTATTTCGCCCACCAGCATAGCGAAATGCATATTACCATCTGGTGGTGCACTCCAAGACAGGCCCGGTATATTACCCGTGCCATTGATAAGCGTGTATCCAGCTAGGCCGGTAGTACCGACTAGCTTAAACGACGGGTTAACGGGTGTGAGCGTCATACCGACATTGTCATTTCAGCAGGGGCGGGGAAGTCATACACCCCAAACGCAAATTGCAGCAATTGGTTAGCTGGCAGGTTATAGAAGATGGCATATACCCGCTCCCCATAAATGACTGGGTTATGGTACCGCCCCTCCTCGATAATAGTCGGTATGGTTAGACCGGAGTAGATTTGTGAGGTTGCATCTACGCCTCCGTCACCAGGCCCGGCATATACATCGGCTAGTGCGCCGCTAACTGCCGTGTGACCATCGGCACCGAGTACCACGACGCGGTGTACGAACCACATGCGTCCTGCTGCTGGGCCGGGGCCGATAAGGGTCTGTGTGGCTAGTGCCGATGGTGTATTGCTGATTCCCCAGACTGTGCGAATAGGCTTGACGCTGCCTTTGAGAATCGATTGGCATGTCTTGTCAATTGACTCTGCCTTAGTAGCGAACAGACTAATTGCAGCATCAATTTCCAATGGAATTCACCGCCGAGTAGTAGTTTGAACGGGCGTGCATGGAATACCACGCGAGCCAGTTAGCGAGGCTGCCACTAACGCGTGCGAGCCAATCCCACATGCGAGCGAATACCGCCCCGAATGAAAACGTGGGGTCGATAGCGTAGATTTGAACAATAGCTATTGTCACGCCAGCGATAAGCTGTACGATGTCGTCGCGCTTCACGAGGTTCCTCCCGCCGCAAACTGACCCTCTCCATTGAAATATTGCCATGCCAGCATAATTGTGTATCCGATGGCAAGCGCGTTGGCAATGGCCGCAGTCCATTGGGTCATACCGAATACCACTAGGATAAGATAGAACGCGGTAGCATACCAGAGCCGGGAGGGGCGAGGCAGAATCTTGTTGTTGTGCCATTCGTCCCAGCTAATGATAGCCATTGACGCTGCCCAGCTATAGACAATAACCTTTTTCGTAGCCAGCGCAGGAGGAAGGCCACGCGGTACAGTTATCGTACTGTGATCTGTATGTGCGGAAGCGAACGACCGGACTCGCTGAGTATTACGGTTGAAAAAGCCGGGGCCACCACCACCAGTTTCAACTGGCACATATTCTACATCGGCACTCATATTGTCCCCAGATTATCCTTAGCCAGGAAACCCGCGATAATAACCAGTGCAACGCCGAGAGCGATCTGCAACGCTGGCAGAATTACCCTCCAGACATCGGCAACCCACGCAAGCATCCCACGCTCAAGACCTGACGCTAGCTGACCACCGAGACTTTTAAGCCAGTCATCAATAGCGTTGCCAGGCAGACTGATTGCCTTAGTCACGGGCTCAATCAGAAACTTCTCGACATCGTCGATAGGATTCCACCAGTCAAATGAACCGGCCATTAATACCACCCGTGAGCAAGATGGAACTGCCAGGCCCTTTCTGGCGTCCCGTACCGTTGTTTGATATACAATAGCATCCACTTGATCTGTGTTCTGGGATTAGTTTTCCAATCCGAACCAGCGGACGCCATCTTAGAGCCTGGCAGTGCTTGAGGAATACCGTATGCGCCAGAGCTTTGATTGACAATAGTCGAATCCCAGCCACTCTCAGCCATTACGATATTGTTTAGAGCCGTCCATTGTGCACCCGTCCAATTGTAAGGTGCAGCGGCGGCCATTTGCTGACCAAGCTTCTGATTAGCCTGGTCACTCGTAGACTTGGGCATGGGATTAGAACCGGAACTGCCACCGCTACCGCCACCCGAGGTAGAAGTTTTGACGGTACCCTGTCCGGTTGCTGGCAAAGACGGCTGGAGTTTAGGCCATTGGACATTGGCCTTATTAAAGCCGAGAGCCTGGAAAAAGGTAACTGGCTTTTTGTCCCAGTTTTTGAGATCCCAATTCGGCATAATTTAACCGCCGCTCTTTGGGACTACCGTAACACCCTTCCAGACTTTAGAGACGCCTGTGTATACCAAAGTGTAACCTAGCAGCAGCAAAAGGAACATGAGAATCATCTGCATATCTCATCCCTTCTGCCATCCACGGCTACCAGTAGACTGCGCCCTATTCAACGCCCGCTCATATAGCCACACGAGATAGCCATTAGCGAGCGCGGCCCCAACGATGGGCCAATAGCTCTTAGCAATGTATGCCGATGCGATAGCATATATCATGGAAAAACCTACCGCATGACAAAGGTACTCCTCCGCAGAGCGGCGCTTTTCTGTATCCGCTCCGAAGTTCTCCGCAGTCCACGGCGACGATTGAAACGTTGAATAAGCGTCAAGCGTCATCATCGCGCTCGTCATAAAGAGGAGCGCTGCTGCGACGTTATTAGTGTCGCCGTTGAACAGTTCCATTAACTATCCCACCGAGGCCCTAGCTGAGACAGGTCATAAGTGGCACCCCAGAAATACTGTGTTGCGTCAGAACCGGGCACAAGATGTGCCTTCTCTGTTGGATTAGCGATCCAATACCTGATTTGCGCACGCTGCACGACAGGCAGTTTACCGGCAAACGCTTTTACATCTGGCCAAGTAGACAGGTTAGAATACAGACGGCATAGCCAGTTAGGCTCATCTTCTAGCCTGGCTTCTACCCAATCTGGCACCATGTTAGGGTTAGCATCGCCGGTCTCGATGTCTAGAATGCTGCACTGCTTTGGTGCTGTACCGAGAACATCGATCCAGTAGATACGTGCCGTTGGAAAAAGCCTTGACACTTCCGCAGGGTCGGCCTTATACAACCCGTTATAATACACCGCGATGTGCGTTGCTTTTCTAGCTGGAATGTTCGATGGCACCGTAGAGTCGAACATTAGTCACCGCTTCCATTCTCATACACGATAATATCGCCCTTGGGAATAGGCTTACCCCAATCACTTGGGGTATCCAGATACTTACCCAGCGACTTACCAATGTTGTTTTTCTCCTGCCGCGTAGTAGCAGCAATTTTAGCAGCGGTCGTATTATGATCATTCGCTACTTGATTTAGCGACTCTTGACCATTAGACGTGTAGGAGTGCAGACCGGGTTTAGCGGGTGCACGGCCTGCGCCTATATGGCCGTGATGACCACCATGCCTAGGCGGGGGCTTAGGCTCTGGCTGGTCGTTATCATCCGCCGGACTTTGCTTGACGTTAATAGTCACGGCACCCTTTTTCACCACAGTTTTGCCAGAAGTGGAGGTGCCACCACCGCCCGTAGTTTTAGGGCTGCCAGCAGCTTGAGAACTTTTCTGACTGTGCGTGAAATACAGATATGCGAGCACACCAATACCGGCCAGGATAACCCAGCCAGGAATACCCGCATACTTTTTGGTTAGAAAGTTTTCCCCGCCACTTGCGACGGCAGTAGTAGGCTCACTCACGCTGCCTCCGCGTCATTATCGGGTGACTGACTTGGCGGAGATGAAATGTCCAGCGGATTATCCGGCGGGCTAGATGCTCCGATCACCGGCTGGCTGCTGGCCATTTCTGGTTGCTTTGTCCTGCTATCGGTGAGAGTGATAGTGACGGGCATTGTTACCTGCGGACCCGAAGTCGGGCCAGAACTGCCACCCACCAATTCCGGTGCCATGGAATTGAGGTTTGATCCCAATTGAGAGATAGCACTCTGACCCGACGTTTGGGCTTGCCTATTCTGATACCACCGATAGACAAGATAGGCACCGACCGCCAATACAGCGACGCCAATGGCGATCTTAGCATTTTTGGTCACGATTCTGTCCTGCGCTTCTTAGGTGCTCCGGTGGATCGCCGCAGAGTATTAACCGTATTAGAACCTGTCTGCATCCCACGACGCATACGCATTCCAACGCCCGGTCCTGTCGTCTGCTTTGGCAATGTCTGAACCTTGAAAGACAGGCCCAGATTGAAGCCAGGATATCCGGCTTGGAATAGGGCATCATTATATCCGCCATTGCGGATAGGACCCATTTCGTTGACATTGAACGCCGAGTTATTAACGTTCACACCACGCCGGGCCGTTACCGTCACACCCTGATTAATGGGCTGCGGTATAGCACCACGTACGTATTGATGGCGGATACCCACCATACGCTCGTGACGGTCAACGATAGGACCACGCCGGATATCGTTGTAAAGTTCAGTCGCGTAAGTATAGTGGCCTGCGATAGGTGACACTGGCTGATTGGTGCTGACGTACTTATCCGGCAGGTCGGTTGATGGCGTGGACTCTCCCGAGACCTGCCAATAGCCCGTGGAAGAAAGCCTGCCGATAGCCATTACTTACTCGGCTTTCCGAGGAGACCATTAATCGACTTGCCCCACAAATTGCCGAGGCCGCCGAAGAACGTCTTTGTGCCGTTGGCATGACTAATCATCATCGCGAGAATAACACCGATAACAATAAGCATACCTAGGTTAAGGAACTGGTATCCCATTACTTGTTCCTATTCCAAAGCCAGTAGATACCGATGCCGATTACGGCCAGCACGATAAGGTGTCGTGCGGTCATACCAGCTTACCCTTACCCTGGAAGAACTTACCCCAGAGCCAGTTAACGACTACGGCCACGACAATAACCGCGAGCCAGAAAGTCGGTTCCTTGATGTAATGCATATGCTATCCCCTGCCTACGAGAGCCATGTGAACGAACAGCAGGAATAGCGCAGCAGCGCCCACCCAGATAAAAGACCACAGTGCAACTTGATTGCTTGGGCCAGTTACCGATGAATTGGGGGTGACGACTTCTGCCATTCCTACAACGCCTGCGCTAGCCATTTAGACGATCACCGCCACATCAACTAGATTTGTGGTACCAGCGCCAGTACCGCCAGTTTGCTGTGCGGTGATAACATATGCACCACCATTAACCTGCTGAGTCCATCCCGTCGTATCAGTTACACCGAACGAAATAGACTGTGCAGCACCAGCGGCTACAGTATGAGCCGGGGAAACGCCGGAGATAATAGCTCCAGTAAGTGTTCCCTGACGCACCCGAATAACAATTGCAGTAGCACCTGTGCCGGGTGTGACATTCACGGTCCCAGCAATATCTACAACCCCATCGCCCTGCCCTGTCTGCAAAACGGGGGTAGTGTAAATAACGGTCTCTGCTGACGCAGCAGGGTTAGACACGCCAGCACCAGAGGCGCTATTTTTGTGCATAACCCCCATGATTACTGCGCCAGGTGAGTATAGGGCACGCCACCAAGCGGGAAAAGCTCTCCCGTGATCTGGTAAAGCTGTGCCGGAACATTAGTGATGTTGCCCCAAGTGCCAACCAATTCCAGCAGGGTCGCGGGAGAGGTAGGCAGAAGCAGATCGTAAGTGTCAGCCGTAGAAACTGCGGACTGCACCGAGTTACGGAACGTATAAACGATGACGCCAGTCGGGCGGGTCACGCCAAACTGTGCATACATCTTGTCGCTGCGCTCCTGAAGCGTCTCATAAAGATGCGGCACACCGTCAACCCAGAGGGAAAGGTCTGTAGATGGGAATAGGTCCACGCGAGCGCCGGTAGAGTCACGCAGCACCAGAATAAGCGTGTGCGTAAAAGTGCCGACCCGGGGAAGGACGATGCGCTGGAACTGGTTAGCAGCAATACCAGTCGGAGCCTTTGTAACACTCCACTGAGCAGAACTGCCAACATCCGGCGGGGCGAATTGAGGCTGGTCAACGGGAGCGGACCAGAATTCCTCGTCAAGCTGGAGCTGGAGCGTGGGAACCGTCGTCGGAAGCGTCGAATAAACAACGCTACTCGGATTGGTCTGCACCCAGATAGAAGGCTGCGATGCAGCATTCATAGCGGGGAGCGAGCAATAACCCGAGGAGTCCAGTTCGAGCGGCAGGTGAATACGGAACTCAAAGTTACCAGTATTGGCAACCGCTGTGAACGACGGCAGGGTAGCTGCGTTATTGCCGAAGCCCAGCATCCCAGACTGACCGCCATAGAGGTCGATCAGATAGAGGGAGTATCCATCGGCCTGAATCATAGGCTGACCGAATGGGTCCCTAAGAAAGATGTTCTGAATAGTATTATACGGTGCGTCCTGTGATGCGACGGCAACCGTACCCGTACCACCCGTAGCTGTAATGTACAGAGGATAGAATCGAACGTATCCACCGCACGGCTTGATGGGCGGGGTAAACAGTGAGCCGAATGTAACACCCGCAGAAACAGGACCAAGAATCTGCATTTGCCGCGACATGCGAGCAAACGGGACATTACTCCCGGCAGGTTCGGCGGTTGTCTGCGGCTGCCTGGAAACCGTCCCAAGGGAAGGCTGCGCAGTTTGCAGAGTAGAAATGGCCATGTAGTTATGCCTCCGTTACCGCTGCGAGGCCCTGTGCAGGCGCAGTGTCAGCGAAATGCATTAGACCGCCCCGGATCAGGAACTTCACCACGATATAGGTCGAGGCGAAATAGAGGAGCCAGAGCAAAAGGCCAGGAATCATGGTAACCTCTCGGTGAAATCCCTGTAGATATAGGGGCACCCCCGGCCTGGTCGCCCAGACTTAGCCCCGTTCAGGTTTCCCCGATATGGCTAACCGTCAAGACGGCGGGGGTATGTCCTTGGGCTCATTGTACACCCTGCTGGCTCGTTCGGCTATACTCGGGTGGGTTTCGAGTAGTTCGACAATGGCCTGACGTAGTGATATCAAACGCCTATCATGTTGATATTCCCGTATCAAGAAATTAAGCTCTCTGGGAATATGCCGCACAAATAGGTTTACAGCCCCGTTTCTGCCATCCATGTTTCATCATCCTCATCGTCCATATATAGCCATCGCCTTTTACGGACGCTAGCAATGTGTGGAATGTGAGCACGAGTCATAGACCCGATCTCCATAATTCGCTGATGGGCTTTATCGTCACGAATCCTTGAGCACCAGACGAATTGGCACTGGTCATAGAACGAGGAAGGCACCCATCGCGGAGCCTGCGTCGCAGCAATGAGGGAGATGTTACGTGAACGGCCGCGAAGCCAGAGCCGGTCAAGCAACGGCTGCAAACCCAAGCCTGGAGAACGGGGGTCGGATATAGCGCGGGTTTCGTCAAGGATGACAACCCAATCACCTTCATCATATATCTGGTCTAGTGCACGCCCTACCTGATCCTGTGCCTGTGGAATGTTGTCATAAATGTTGAGCCGGTACCAGCCGTCTTTTTCCTTGTCCTCATCTAGCGCCCGCTTCCACTTAGGCGGAATTTTACGGACACCACGAGCACCTGATGCCATCAATACTGGGTCATCACCTTTACTGTCAAAGATGCACACGTTATCTTTAGTGCACAAAGGCAGCAAGCCATAGACAATAAGGTGCGTTTTACCGCTCCCGTTCTGGCCCAGGATTGAATGGTGGGGCGCAAACTGCGGCACCCATTTTTCATCTACTCTGGATTGTACGGCTTTCCATGAACGGGAGGGAATAGTTATCTGCGCACTATCCGACCGGGACAAACGAACCGGGCGGGGGGACGTAGGCGCTTCCCTCCTCGGTGGCATTATTACCCTCCCCCTTAACTGCCTGCCAGGCAGAATAGACACCCAGGAACATTAGAGCTTTCTTTTCTGGGTCCAGTTTATCCCGGTCCACAGCAAGACTAGCTCCGATTCCGATGGCAGTTCTTCCGATCGTGAGGCCAGGACCAATATCAGCAACATGCTCCAAAGCCTCAAGCCATTCGGGGCGACGGGCAGCAAGTTGCAGGATTGCTTTGGTGAATGCATTGGATTCCTGCCCGATATAATATCCGGTAACAGGGAATACCAGACCAGTTAGCGCACCAGCCTGGAACATCTCTGAAGATAGTTTCTTCTGCAGCGCATCAAGTCTTTTAGCGCCGACGCTGCGGCGGCGTCGTGGTTTACCCGTCCCGCTTACTTGCGTGTTGCGGGCGGTACGCGATTGGGATAGCGGCCCCGGACGGGTCTCGATTTCAACGTCGGCTAGATCAGCGAAGTCGTCGAAATCGAGACCGTCCGGCAGCACACTGTCAGCGGTTTGAGTCACTTATTCTGCGGATCGAATGGGCCGCCCATAAGGCCGGCAATGATTTTAGGAAGGGTATTGCGGCCGCCCGTGCGGGAAGTGCCCTGTTCCTTGAGGTCCTTCATTTTATTGTCGAACCAGGAATTGAGCTTCCCTTCTAGACGCGAGTCAAACTTATCCCAAAAGTTTTTCTCTGCGTCGTCATTCTCCGGGGCCGTCTGGGATTCCGGCTCCTGCTTCGGGTCCTCCGCCATGATTAATTCCTCCGAGAATACCGCCCATATTAGCCATGAAACCGGGCGATGAGAACATCTGGAAAATACCTTTACCCTGGTCGATTGCCCACTGGACATTAGCGCCCACGGTATTTAGCGCATCAGTAAGCTGATCGATCTTTTGATTCTGCAACTCGATAGCTGCAAGAATCTTATCTACGTCAGTCGGCACCGGCGTTTCTGCGTAGCTCATTTACCAGCGCTCTCCTCTGGACTTGGCGACCCTTCCTCCTGCTGAGCGAATGCACCAGCCTGCACAAGAGCCCTGGCAAGCTGCGTGTAATCAATCTGCGGCGCACCAGAAGACGGGGCAGGAATAGGCGGAGCATTAGAAGGCCGACGCTGGGTGACATCCTCCAGCGGTGCCGCGTCAGTTTCCGACTTGACGACATTAGCGTCAGACGGAGGCACAACATGGCCCTCGTATGCGTTAATAGC
>Ga0126381_100003818_pt1 | contig 16347 bp, 17 predicted proteins | sample PanSoiMetPlot_28_FD_96465 | JGI IMG/M metagenome (GOLD analysis project Ga0126381, IMG submission 96465) | Tropical forest soil microbial communities from Panama - MetaG Plot_28 | ecosystem: Environmental > Terrestrial > Soil > Tropical forest > Bulk soil | place: Panama | collected 2016-02-17 | reverse complement strand
CAGGATTGCTTGCGAATCGTGGTCTACACGACGGACATGTACCGGTATCGTCCACTGGCCAATAAGGTACAGCAGGAACTTTGGAGCAATGGTCCCTATCCGCCGCGAACCATCATCGAGGTCAGTCGGCTTAACGATGACGATATCCTCGAAGTCGAAGGGACTTTCCACGTGCCAGGAACAAGGTGAGCTCCACAGACGACACTTGCTTTGGCTCCGGCGCCAAAAGAACTAACCATGCAACGAGCAGGACGTACCACAGTGCTTGCCGCCGCCTTGGCCGCAACGGCGTTTAGTGCGAAGGCGTAGGACGGCGATGTCGCGGCCGGGCATGCCTTCGCGCGTGAAGCTTGTAAGGCTTGTCACGTAGTCGACCCCGAAGAGACCTCGCCGAAAAGCTTTTGAAATCGGACCGGCCTTTCGCGACGTTGCAAATACATCGGGCATGACGGCGACCGCTCTGCGGGTGTTCCTCACGAGCTCACACCCGAAGATGCCCAACCTGATTCTCACACCGGAGGAGATCGCGGACGTGAGCGCCTATATCTTGAGTCTGCGCAATCATCGTTGAGCAGCGAAGCTACCCGTCATCGGCGACGATCGCATCAGGGGATGCGCCAGCCGACCTCTCGCGCAAGACTCTCAAAAAAGTCGACATCATAGGCGCGGTCTGGCGCCTGGCGGACCAATTCGTCGATCCGCACGGCGTCGGGTCCGACGATAATTCGCCACCGGTCGGCTTTGACTCCTTCGAGGATGGTCGTTGCGGCCTGCGCCGCGGTTGTCGGCGCGCCCTCGCTGAAGCGGCGTTCGCGCTCAGCGACCATGTTCCGAACGTCATCGTCCGATAAATTTGAAACATCTCGGCCCATCGAGGCGATGCGCGCCCGTCCCTGAGCAATCTGCGTCGCCTCCATTTCGTCCGACTGATTGCCGCTCTGGATCTTGCGCGAATTGACAAGAATCGAAGTTCCAATGTGGCAAGGGCATGATGACCGAGCACTTGATATGTGGTGCGTTGATCCGGAGGTCAGTGATCAGCGCCTCGGTGAAGCCCTTCACCGCGAATTTTGCCGCGCTGTAGGCGGTGTGCGGAATGCGCGGCCCTACTGACGCCCAGAAGCCATTGACACTGCTGGTGTTGACGATGTGCCCCGCGTCGGCCTTCGGCAGCATTGGCAGAAAGGCACGGGTGCAGTTGTACACGCCGCCCCAGAGACGGCTTGTCTGGAAGTGGCAGTGGCGCAGGCCCCATTGCGGTGCCAGGCGATGCTTTATCGCGATCCGGTAGACGCGAACAGGCCGGGTAATGTTTTTGAGCTGCTGCTCGCCAATGTCCTCGAAGGTAAGATCAAGCTTCCCGGCCGCATCTTCCTGTACTCGGCCCGACACGCAGATGTCGCCGGGCTCAGCCAGTCCTTCGAGCCGGGCGGCGATGTTGACGCCATCCCCAAAGATGTCGCCGTCCTCGACAACGATATCGCCCTGGTGAATGCCGATCCGGTACTCAATGCGTCTGTCCGGCGGCACGGTTGCGTTGCGCTTACCCTTATCCCGCTGCAGTTCGCTGCCGCACCGCAGTGCATCCACAACGCTACCAAACTCGACGAGCAGTCCGTCGCCGGTGGTCTTGACGAGCCGCCCATGATGGGTGGCGATCATGGGATCAATCAGCTCCGCCCGGATTGCTCTGAGGCTGTCGAGAGTGCCGCCTTCGTCCGCCCCAATCAGCCGCGAATAACCCGCCACATCGGCGGCGAGGATAGCGGTGAGACGGCGGGTCGCGGTCATTCTTCAGGCATTCCGGCCTTGCGCAGGCCGGCGAAATAGGTGCCTTCGAACAAAGCGCGGATCTTCGGCACCCCGAAGTAACCGACGGCCTTTAAACGGGAGAGGCTCGAGAAACGATCGTTGGCACTTAGCCTGCGGGCCTCGGCCAGTTCGGTCGCCGCGCGTTCAGTCTCGTCGTTGAGAGCATACGCGGACGCGAGTTCGGCGCGAATGGTCGCATGCCCGGGAGTGTGGTTGCACGCCTTTTCGAGCCACATGATCGCCTCGTCCGTCCGCGATTGCAGCAAATGCACGCGCCCCATCTGTAGATACCAGATACCGAGCTGAGAATCACGGGGGCTGAGCCGGATGGCTCGCTCCGTGAGCGGGATCGTCTCTTCTATCGACCCGGCGAAGAGCTTGCACTTGCCGAGACAGTGTAATGCGGCTACCCAATTGCGATTGTACGCGAGCACCGACCCGTATTCGAGAATGGTCTCTTCCCATCGGCGCTGCGCGCAATACCTGGGCTTTCGCGAAATGTGCCGCCGGGCTGCGTGGCGATGCAGCCAAGGCTTTCCCGACCAACTCTTCCGCACGAGTAATGTCGGCAGCGGGCGTGTCGCTCATAAAATCAACCACGCGGGCCATCAACGCGGTCGCTAACAAGCTGTGTGCGTCGACAGACCACGGATCGAGTGCTAAGGCCTGCTCATACAAGTCAATTGGTTCCGTGTATTTCTCTGGCGACGGTGGCTTGTTAAACGCTGCACGGCCTCGCAGGATGCAGTCCAGTGCGTCTGCATGCCGAGTCGGCCGCACGGCCTCCGCGCCGATTAGCTCGAGGTTGAGCGCAATAGCGATCCGGCTCGTGATCTCGTCTTGCAACGCAAAGAGGTCCCCCGTGTCCCCATCGAACCGCTCGGCCCACAGATGCGTATCGGTGTCGGCGTCGATCAGCTGGGCGTTGACACGAATTTGGTTGCCCGACCGCCGGACGCTTCCTTCGAGCACATAGCGCACACCTAGCTCGCGGCCGATTTGCTTGGTGTCGACCCGCTTACCCTGATAGGAGAAGGCGGTATTGCGCGAGATCACAAGCAGGCCCGCGATCCGCGACAGGTCGGTGGTCAGATCCTCGGTGATACCGTCGGCAAAGTATTGCTGCTCGGGATCATTGCCGAGATTGGCGAAAGGCAGCACGACGATCGACAGGCGCGGCGCAACGTTGGGCGTGATTGGCGCAGCGGGCAGAGCGCTCGGTGCCGGCAGGGCGGAAACGCCCGAGCGCAACGCATAGACCCGCACCGGCCGGGTAATGTTCTTGACCTGTTGCTCGCCCATGTCCTCGAATGAAAAATCGAGCTTGTCGCGGACCTGATCACGCACCACCCGGTTGACGCAAATTCCGCCGGGCTCGGCCAGGGCTTCTAATCGCGCCGCCACATTCACGCCATCGCCATAGATGTCGCGCCCGTCCTTGATGATGTCGCCGAGATTGATCCCCATGCGGAACTCGATACGACGATCGGCCGGCACATCGGCGTTTCGGTCCGCCATCTCGCGCTGTACCTCGACGGCGCAGCGGACTGCATCTACAACGCTGGCGAACTCAATGAACAGGCCGTCGCCCGTCGTTTTGACGATGCGACCGTGATGTTCCTTAATCTTGGGATCAGACAACTCGCGCCTGAGCGCCTTCAACTGCGCTAGCGTCCCTTCCTCGTCGGCACCCATCAGCCGGCTGTAACCAGCGACATCCGCGGCAAGAATGGCCGCCAGCTTGCGTTCGACGCGACCCGTGGCCAAAAGCGGTGCTCCCAAACCGCAACGGCCGATTAGATCATCGGCTCTCGGGGGCTCATTTTAACGGTAAACGCGAGCGGCAGCATTCCCTTTCGGTGGAGCCGCTCTGGCCCTCTCGACGAGGCTGTCGCTTTCGCTCGCATCGCGCGTTATACCCGTCTCCGGCTCGAACAAATGCCCGGATCGATTGATGCCGCTCTTGCCGAGCACCAATAAACGCCAATTTTACGGAGAAGGAGGGCGGCACATGGCTATTCAAATTCCGACGCACATCATTGAGACGATCAACAAAGTCATGCGCACCTCGCGCCAGTTGTTCTTGGAGATCGGCCGCGAGCCGACGTCGGAGGAGCTAGCCGAAAAGCTGGCGATGCCGATCGAGAAAGTGCGCAAGTTGTTGGAGATCGCCAGGGTGCCGATCAGATCCCGAGGATAGCGGACACGCCGGACTCGGCGGCGTTTCATCATTCATTTTCTTCTCCCAATATCCATTCGACGGTTGCGAGCTGGCCGACCACACGACTAATCGTCCGCAGGCAGTCCGTATCAGCGCGGCCGTCGTTGTGCTCGATCTCGATCAGGGCGCGATCGAGATTCTGCCGCGCATCTTGCTTTCGGGTTTCATCGGTCAGCCCGAGGGCCTTTTTGATGCGCTCAATTCGCGCGTCGGTCATCAGGCCCTCCATTGTGAGCCGCAGGAATGGGCAACTCGCCCTGTAGACCTGCGCCAAGACAGATGGGGCGCGCCAGGTCTCGAATCCGATCTCGACGAAATTCTTTCCAAATGTGAGACACCTCACAGGTGGCCGTCCGGTTCCTGAACTATCGTGACCCTTGCGGATCGGCTGTCGTGCCACTGAGAGGACGCGGCCAAGGGCACGAAGACTGGCTAAGAAAAAGCCGGCGCCGAACCGATTTGCCCGAAACATGTGTTTCAGAGGCGCCGAATTATTTCGTAGTTCGGCTTGGCAAAGTCTCCCTGTCGCGGGTTTGCCACCCGCGTTCCTTGCCGGTGTCGGCTATGGCGAGTTTGCACGACTCGCTGATGGCACGGCTGGACCGTCTGGCCTCGGTGCGACTTGTGGCGCAGATAGGCGCTGCAATTGGACGCTAGTTTTCCTACGTACTGCTGCGCGCTGTGTCACGCTTACCCGAGGAGGAGCTGCAAACCGCTCTCGCCCGCCTTGTCGCCTCCGAGCTGGTCTTCCAGCGCGGCACGCCTGCCCAACGCGGTCTATAGTTTCAAGCACGCGTTGGTCCAGGACGCGGCTCATAGCAGCATGCTGCGCAGCTTTCGCGAGCGACTGCATGCGCAAATTGCCGAAGCGTTCGAAGCCCATTTCCCAGATACAATGGAGGATCAGCCCGAGATACTTGCGCGGCATTGTGCCGAAGCCGGGCTTATCGAAAAATCTGTCGCTTATTGGGGCAAGGCCGGTCATAGGTCCGCGACACGCTCGGCGATGGCGGAAGCGGCTGCGCAGTTTCAGAAGGCGCTGGACCAGTTAGCGCTGCTGCCGGACAACCCAGAACTGCAGCGACATGAGCTTCGATTTCGCAGTGCTTTGGGTGTAGCGTTGCGGTCCGTCAAAGGTAATGCGGCGCAGGAGACGGGCCATGCGTATGCTCGCGCACGGGAGTTGTGGGAACAGCTGGGTTCACCCTCGGAATTCCTTCACAATCCGCATGGGCAGTCTCGATATTACATGTACCACGGCGAAATAGATCTGGCGCTGGGGGTAGACGAGGACATGCTGCGTCTAAGCCTTCAACGCAACGATTCTGCGGGCCTTGTTCTCGGTCATCATTCCGCTGGTCGAGACCTGATGGTCGCAGGCCGGTTTGCTTTGTCCCGGTCGCATCCCGAAGCGGTGCTTGCACTTTATGATCCAATCTCCCATCGCTCGACTATCGACCAGGCGGGCGGCCACCCGGTACTCGCATCGCAGGCAATTCTCGGCATCGTGCAATTTTGCCTTGGCTATCCGGACCAGGCAATGGAACGGAATAAAGCGGCTATCGCTGCGGCTCGACAGCTTGCTAATCCGACATCCTTGGCTACAAACTTGGAGTTCAGCTGCAGGCTGCTGTCACTCGAAGGAGATAGTGCAGCCCTGGACGAGCAGTCGAGTCAGCTAATCGCGGTGGCGACCGAACAAGGTTTCCCCTACTGGCGGGCGCTGGGGATGGTCTATCGCGCCTGGGCTACGGTCAGAAACGGCGACGTGGACGAAGGAATATCGCTCCTGCGCCGCGGTTCGATAGCTTACCGCGCCACCGGAGCGGAGGTATATTTGTCCTATTTCATCGCCCTCCGTGCCAAGGCATCCGAGATCGCTGGGAAAATCGAAGACGCCGCAAGCCTGTTGGAGGATGCCTTGCAGATCGTCGAAAGAACGGGCGAGCGCTGGTTTGCAGCGGAGCTGAACAGCACAAGGGCGAGCTGCTGCGGCGGCAGGGTCATTCCGATGCCGCCGAGGAACTGTATCGTAAAGCTCTTAGCATTGCCCAGGAGCAAGATGCCAAGCTCTGGGAATTGCGCGCCGCCGCGAGCCCTGCCAGGTTTTGGCGCGAGCAGGGTAAGCGCGCCGAGGCGCGCGATCTGCTTGCGCCGATCTACGGCTGGTTCACCGAAGGATTCGATACGTCCGGCCTCAAAGAGGCAAGGGCGCTGCTCGAAGACTTGGTATGAAGGTGCTTGGTTTTGCTATTGGTCATCGCTACACGGGATCGCCGTTCGCGCTGTCATGTGGCGGCAATTGGTTATTGGATTGACCGCGCGGTTCGAAGCCCGCAGGCGCGGCAAAATAGCCCTGTCAGGGGCGGCCTTGCAGTTGGAACCGGACGGAAAGGGTCCGCCCGGTCCCAACCGGCAGAACGGAGGTTTTAACGGCCTGTTGACGAACCAGTCCCAAGCCTGCCGCCTTGTGCCGGCGAAGTCGATGTGCCTGCTCCGGTATTCCGGTTGGTGAGGTCGTAATTCGCCATCTGCTTCAATTGCTCTTTCGTCCGGTCGAGCGTCAGCCGGTTGTTGTCGGTCTTCAGCTCGTTTGGTTCAACGGCGACACTCTTGCCGCCCATTCCGAGGAAGGAGCCGACGTCGATTACCACCGCATTGACTTTGCCGTCCTTGTTCAGGATGACGTCGTCCACACTACCAATTTTCTGGTTTTGCATATCATACACCGCGCTGCCAATCATCTTGCTGGCGCGGATCTCGTCCGGTTGGACGCTGTGCGGCAACGCCTCATTCTTCTGAACCGCGTGCGTATCACGGTTTGCGGCGGTTCGTGCATTAGCTGCAGGAACAGCGGCGGCCAGGGCCATTACGATGGCTGTTGTCACAAAAATCTTCGACATTCTGTAGTCCCTCTACTGTTGACCGGCTACAGTGACAACAGCCCTACTTCTGCGCAGGTTCCGGGCGACAGCGAGTCCAGTAAGGTTGGAGCGGTGCTGCTCGCGTCAACCAGGTTGCTGACGGTCGCTGACGGTCATGCCTTTCTGCGCCGCTTCGGTGCGCTGGCAGATGACTTGCTCGCGGCTTCGGTTTTCCTTTTTTGACCGGCGGTCAAGGGCAGCAGCAATGCACCCTGACGCCGATCGGGCGTCGCTTTGGTGGATTTCGCTTTGGGCCGTCGCGCGCTTTGCGGTGGGTGTTTCCTGCGCCAAGCTGCGTTTGAGGGCGGCCATCAAATCGATCACCGGCGTCGGCGTCGAAACCGCGCGCGGTTTGATGGTGAGCCCTTTCATCTTGGCCTCTACCAACTGCCGCAACGCGTCTTGATAGCGGTCGCGAAACGTGCTCGGGTCAAACTTGCCGGTCCGTTGTCCGATGATCGCGCTCGCGACCGCTACCATCTCGGGATCGACATCGCCCTCGGCGCTGCCGAACTGCGGTGTTCGAACCTCGTCTGTGGCCCGCAATGTGAAGAGCGCCATCCGGGCGCCGCGTGGCTCCACCATCACCATGCGCTCGCGCCGGGTGAGCGTAAGGCGTCCGAGTCCGGCGACACCAACTTCTGCCATAGCCGGGCCGATCACCCGCAGGGTTTCAACCGCGATCGGGCCATCGGGATAGAGGTAGTACGGCGCATCGAAATAGACGGGATCGACGTCGCCGCGCGGGGCGAACGCTTCCAGATCGATGATCTTCGAGCTTTCGACGTCGAGCGCCTTCAGCTCCTCCGGTGTGAGCGTGACGAATTGGCCGCGGCTATATTCGTATCCTTTGACGACCTCGTTCTTCTCGATCTCTTCGCCGGTTGTGGGGTCATGCGGCCGGAGCGTAACGCGCGTCGCAACGCCGGTCTGATCGGCATCTTCTTCGCCGGCCGCATCGCGCTGCAAGGTCGGCTGCTCACTGACCTGTTCTTCTCGACCGCGATCCAGCACCGCGGCTTCCGGTTCCTCTACCGGCGGCGCCGGTCGCCACACCTGATGCAGGCGGATTGGCTTCGCGCGGCTCGTCGCTGGCGACAAGTAGACCGGGCAGGAGACTAGAGAAAGGCGCAAAAAGCCGCGCCAACTCGCCCGCGGCATAATCAGCACTCCCGTGGCAACTCATTATGTCAACGAAGGATGTGCAATATTGATCCTATTCGACGGCTTTCGCCAAATGGTCTTTAGCATAGGCAGTCGGTTCGTGAGTCAACCGCACAGCTTGATCTTGCGCGTTAACTTGATTCTTGCTGCGAGGCTATTGGCTTACCGCCGTCACGTAATCGCTGGATAGATCGGTGCCATATCCCTCGGGCGCACTCGGCGCGGCAACAGCTGCCCTGCCAACCGCATCGACGGTGCAGCTTTTCCATCTCGCTCAGATTGTCGGGGGCAGATGTCGTCCCAAATATCGTGCGATTCGATGTTCCAACGCATGCCCTTCGGCGGCATCCAATTATGCGCATCGGCGTGAATGACCGTCGGCCGACTGTCAGAAATGTGCGGTGGTACGAGCCCTTTGACGTCTTCCGGTATCTCGATGACGGCGACGCTCGATACCTCCGGGTTCGCCAATGCAATTTGGACAGCGATGCTCAGTCCTAGCCCGTTAATCAACAGGTGTCATCTGTTGCACGCCAACAGAATTCGTGGAGTTCGCACAGTTCGGACGGCGTGGTTGACATGATCAGTTTGTTGTCGCGCATCCGGCTCATGTAACGGCCGGGCGGAATGTATCGCGCGACGCGGGCGATGCTCTGCAGCAGATCAAACGGCGACTGCTCCTCAGATACCGCGAAGTGCGCGGCCGTCCAATTCTCGCGACTGGCGGCTGGTATCAGTGCAACAGTTGCGGAAGTGTTGGTCACTCTCATATTGTGCCTGGCGTTAGACTTAATCGCTTTTCCTGCAGAGGCAGCTCGATTGGCTCTATCGACTGTTCCGCATCATACTATAGATCCATTGCCCTTACCGAAGCCGCCCGCACCAGCACGACGCATCCAGGATTACGAGCAAGGTGGCGCCAAACACAACGACGCCAACCGCGAAAGCACAAATGGCACGTCCCTTTGGGAGCGTATCACCGACGATGCAGTCGCCTTCACGACTCTCTGCCTGGTGGGCGTTACTGCGGTGCTGGCCGTCTCCACCATAGGACTGTGGATCGTGACGGCCAAAGGCAGCAAGAAGCAATCCAAGGACATGCAGAGGTCGATCAGAGTTGCCGAACGCGCCCTGGTATCTGTGGAGCGAGCCTTTGTTTTCGTTAAGGGTTATGCACAAATCCCTCAAACTGGCCACGATGTGCGAGTGAGAGAGTGGGCAGTCATGCCGATATTGCACAACAGCGGATCTACCCCAACGAGACATATGCTGACCCATGTGAGTATTGAAACTCGCGATGATGAGCTGCCTGACGATTTTGATTTTCCTGACAAAGGGCCACCTGACGCGGTGGAAGAACCTAAGAATCCGTTGGCCTTCGTTGGTCCGAAAGCCGATTTGTGGATGCCAGCCCTAGCTATTAACGTCGTGGACCTTGATAAAATTAACCCTGGCAGAAAGAAGATATACATTTATGGATGGATAGACTACGACGACGTTTTCCCACATGCCGAACGGCATCGAACGGAGTTCTGCCTGGAAATAATCGGCGTGTCTCCCGATTACATGACTCCGGCTGGCGCGCCCATCGCAATGAGACATTATAAGAAACATAATGGTGCCGATGACGAATGTTTTCGTCGCCCTCGCGCGTATTCAGCTCGACATAGCGGACAGTTGGCAATGAAGAGACGCCTGTGACGGCATAGCAACCGCAGCGTGCTGCTCGCTTGGCGGAATCGGTAACCGACCAGCTGCGCTCGCCTCCAAATCCCGTGCCGAGGTGGATCAAACCGCAGCTGACGAAGCTGGTTGATGCACCGCCCGACGGACCGGGTTGGCTACACGAAATCAAGTTTGACGGGTATCGCCTGCATGCCCGGCTGAATCGCGGCGACGTCCGACTGCTGACCCGCACGGGCCTCGATTGGACGCGCAAATATCCAGCGATTGCGTCGGCCGTCTCATCGCTTCGGGCGAAGGAGGCATATCTCGACGGCGAGCTTTGCAGCGTTCGCGCGGACGGAACCGCGTCATTCAGCGCGATCCAAGCGGCATCGGACGCAGGCAAGTCGGACGCGCTCGTCTTCTTCCTCTTCGACCTATTGTATCTCGACGGAGAGACGATCAACTCGGCGCCGTTCATTGACCGGAAGGCGCGCCTCCAAAAGTTGCTGACGATTGCGCCGCCAACCCTGCAATTCAGCGACCATCAAATCGGACGCGGTCCGGAGTTCTATGCGAAGGCGTGCGAATTGTCGGTCGAAGGGATCGTCTCAAAGCGCGTTGATGCTCCTTACACGCCCGGCAATCGCGGATTGTGGGTCAAGACCAAATGCCTGAACCGGGAAGAGTTTGTTGTCGTCGGCTGGACGGACCCGGAAGGCTCGCGACCGTTTCTAGGTGCGCTCCTGCTGGCGTACTACACTCCAGACGGCCGATTGGTATATGCCGGCCGTGTCGGCGGGGGCATCAACAATGCGGAGCTTGGGCGACTGTGGCAACGCCTCCAACCGCTTGCCATGTCCGAGATGCCGCTGGAGGTGCCACCACCGCGCACCAACCGCTTCGGGTCGCCTCTGGTTCTTAGCCGCGTGCATTGGGTGCAACCCGCGCTTGTTGTCGAGGTCAAATATCTCAGCTGGACGGATGACCGCTTGCTGCGCCAGGTGATCTACCAAGGGCTGCGAGAGGACAAGCCGGCGGCCGATGTCCGCCATTCCGTACCATATGGAAAAGCCGGAACTTAACGAGCTACCAGCACCAGCAGGATCAATGAATGAAGCGATCGAGAGGTGACCTCTCGGCGGCGCGCACGCCGCCGGATGACTGAGGGAATCGCGAAGTTCCGATGCTGGTCGCCGCGCGAGGTGCAGCTCGCCGAGCTAGAAGGGCCTGGCGAACTCGCGAGCCGCACAGAAGAAACGCCTCTAACGCCCACCGGAATGATGATCCCGGCATCCCTGCATACTGCTAAGTCAACTGCGCAGATCGCGGTCGGGAACCGGAACCAATGTCCGTCAGCAACCCGCGATCGCGCAGACTGACATGGCAACCGCGACCGATGATCAGGTGATCATGAACGGTAATGCCGAGTGTTGCGGCGGCCCTGACGATGTCCTTGGTGACAGCAATATCGGGCGCGGAAGGTGTCGGATCGCCGGACGGGTGGTTGTGCACGAGGATGAGCGCCGAGGCTCCGAGTTCGAGGGCGCGTTTGATCACCTCGCGGGTATAAACCGGCGTGTGATCGACCGTCCCGCGCTGTTGTCTCTCGTCTCTAATCAGCGCATTTTTACGATCTAGAAAGAGTACGTGAAACTCTTCCACCGCGCTGTAGCCGATGTGCGCGGTGCAGTAGTCGATCAACTTGTCCCATGATCCGACAACGGGGCGCTCGCGCAATTCCGCGCGAAAAAATCGCAGCGCAAGTTCGCGGATGAATTTGACGACGGCGATCGCGGGAAGGCCAAGTCCGGCGGCGGCCAGCTCCTGGGTATCGGCGCCCAGCACTTCCGCCAGGCTGCCAAACCGGTCGAGCAGCTCTGCCACCAGCGTCTCCACCTTGGCCCTTGGGTTGCTGGCGAACAGCATTAGTTCGAGCAGTTCGTAATCCGGTAGATTTTCCGCTCCTGCGGCCATCACGCATTGCCGCAGCCTCTCGCGGTGTTTCCAATAAGATGCTGACGAATTCCGCGCAACGGCAGGGAGCCCCAGCGGCTGGGTGGGCGTATTCGCATCCGTCGGGTTCGGCTCAATAGGCAGGGGGATCATGCCTATCCCTTTTTGGTGAGCGAATTTCCTCTATTTATGATAAAATCCTTAAGAGTGAGTTTGCGGTTACTTAACAATATGTTGACATCGACGATCGACTAGACCGCAACAGCGGCAAGAAATGGTCCGAGATGGACTTATTCGATCATGCCAACAGCCTCAGAGTCGAACGCCCGATCGAGGAAATCGCCTGTTTCATGTGCCGCTCGCCGTGCGAATTGCGCGACAAGATCGCTGGCCGCGGCGAGCACCGCTTTTGTCACTTCTTGAATTCGCTTGGCGCACAGCTTCCGCGTTGGTTTCCCGCTGGCCCGTATCTGGTGGCGACTGACACGCCCGAGGCACGAGGGCGTTGTCGTCACCCTCTATGTCGGTTCCGAACTGTTGCTGGTACGCCTGTCGTATCGCTCTGGGTGGCACTTGCCCAGTGGAGGCCTCCGGCGCGGTGAAACGCCAGAAGCAGCGGCACGGCGGGAGCTGGCCGAGGAGATTGGCCTCTCTGCGTCCACGCTGCGCTCTGCGGGATCTATGTGCACCGTTTTGGACGGCCGGCGTGACCGGATACATTTTTTCGAACCGCACTTGGTGGAATTGCCAGAGCTGCAGCTTAACAACCGCGAAGTTATCGCCGCTCGGTTGACCTCACTTGTCGAATTGCACCGCATGGCACAGACGAGCCTCGTCGCCCTTTATTTGGCAAGTAGGCGGGCCGCTCGGCCGCCACCCTGAACCGAGGTGATCTCTGCGAAGCTAGCGACACCAATTCGGAACGCAATGGCCCCAATGCCAATAACCCCAGCGGTCGCGCCAGTGCGCACGATGCCAGCCCCATCCGCATCCTTGCCGCACAAGCTCGATCGGCGGTGTCGTCCCAGCCTCGATATGCAATGGCTTGGCAGGCATTGTGATCGGAGCGGCTCGGGCGGACACCGCTGCTAGGGCAGCTAATCCGACAAATGCCGAAACGACCGCACGCATTGGTTGACCCCAAGTCCCAGAGTTGACGAGCCTGTCGGCCAACACCCGAGCCACGGGTTGCGTCCCTTCTGCAGAGATTGCGCTTCTAGGCGATACGGCAAGTGCTGGCGCTCCCGGAGGGTCAAACGGAATGACGAGGCTACTCGAAAAGCGCTAATCTGCGATTGGATCGATCGACCTGGGGGAGGAGCGACATGAAGATCGCCAAATGGCCGTGTCTCGCGGCGATTGTGGCCTGCTTGACATTGTCGGCACTGGCTGAGGATTTGCGGCCGGCCGAGCATCCTGAGGAGATTGGCTTCGCAACCGATCGCCTACAGCGCCTAACCCAAGCCTTCCAGGGCTATGTCGATAGCCGCGAGCTGCCGGGTGCCGTCGTGCTGGTTGTCCGCGATGATAAGGTCGCCTATTTCCGCGCCTTCGGCTACCAGGACCGCGAGAAGCAGATCGCGATGCGACCGGATTCGGTCTTTCGCATCGCCTCGATGACCAAGCCGATCGTCACGGTAGCGGCGATGACGTTGGTCGAGGATGGAAAGCTCGACCTCGCAGCACCGGTCTCGCAATACCTGCCGGAATTTAAGGATCTCCAAGTCGGCGTCGAGCAGCGCGATCCGAAGACTGGCGAGACGGTGCTGGTTATGGAGCCGCAAAAACGCCCGATGATGGTGCAGGACCTGCTCCGCCACACTGCCGGGCTCGTCTACGGCCAATTCGGCTGACGGTCTCGTCCACAAGGCTTATCGCGCCGCCAATGTCCAGGACCGCGGCCAAACACTGGAAGAGATGGTGACCAAGCTCTCGAAGTTGCCGCTTGCGCATCAGCCGGGCGAGGTCTGGGAATACAGTATGGCGGTGGACGTCCTCGGGCGGATCATCGAGGTCGTTTCGGGAACCACGCTCGATCGCTTTGTCGAAGATAGGGTCACCAAGCCGCTCGGCATGGCTTCCACCGGCTTCTATGTGCCCGAGGCCGATATCGGGCGACTGGCGCAACCGCAAATCGACCCGACGACCGGCGAACGGCCGCCCTTGCCCGACGTCACCCAGAAACCGCGATGGTTCTCGGGCGGCGGCGGGATGGTGTCGACGGCTGGGGACTATCTGCGCTTCTGCGAGATGCTGTTGCACCATGGCGGCTGGGAGGAAGCACGTGTTCTAGCGCCGCCCACCGTCGGTTTAATGACTTCGGACGCGCTGCCGCCTGGAATTGGCTACACGGAGCGGTCTAAGACGATGATCTCCGACGTGTCTCCGATGCCGGCAATGGGGCAAGGCTTCGGCCTCGGTTTTGCGGTGCGGACCGCCGAAGGCCATAACCCGCTGCCCGGCAAGGTCACCACCTTTTACTGGACAGGCGCTTGGGGCACGACCTTTTGGGTCGATCCCAGGGAGAAGCTGATCGGCATCATGATGATCCAGGTGCCGCTCAGCAAGGGTCCGCCCTATCGGCGCGCCATGCGCTACCTGACCTATCAGGCACTGCTGGACGAGGCCGGATGACCGAAAGGCGCTGAAACTCACAGCCCGCAAGTCCAAGAGGAGCTGCACGACCTCGCCGATCGTCTCGATGCTACGGGTACGCGGCAGGACACCAGGCGAAAGCCCTGAAAGGACGACCAACAAAGATCGCGCCAAAAACAGGCCGATCCCCAAATTGGAGATCCAGGTGAACGCCGTCAAAATCAAGCAAGACACCCGCCCGACTCGCTGATCGCGACGCTCGCCTTTGCGTTGTTGCGCGAGGATGGCGTTTCACGCCCACCAGATGCTCGAAGCGGGCGTGCGGCAGTTTCGCGAGTCGGGTTGTCGGCGACGAGGGTCGGCATATCGTGATCGCCGTTGCACGATATCTGGCAGCGCTTTTCCAACCGCGCGCGCATACTTGCAGACCGCCGAAATCGTCAGCCGGCTGATGCGCGGAGGTGAACTTCATTGCGAGGTGCAGGTCGCTATTGCTCAGAAGAGCTGCCCGGTGTTACGGCGTCCGATCCAGCCCGGCGGCGACCCGTGATGCGGCGTATCCGTCCTGATCTGAAAGGCGCCATCAGCGGTCTCGATCCGGTAACCGACGCACCACCACGCGATAAAGTCGACCGCAAGGCTCGCGTCGAGAGAAGCGATCGAGGTGGCGTCGTTGAGCACTCCTCGCATTCCGGACGACGTCATCGCCCATCCTATCCGCGCCGCGATTCTCGTCGAGCCAAGCGGCAATCTGAGAATGCCATTGGCCGAGACCGTCGGGCGGAACCCCAATTATGACGTGGTCGGAAAGCGCCGCCCGGCCATCATTATCAATTCGCGCGAGTGACCGCGCTGATCAGGTCGAGCTTTGCGGCAAGATCACTGGCTTTGAAGGGCTTTCGCAGCACAAAATCGGCCGCGCTCCCGCCACGCAGCCGATCCAGTTCAGCAAGCCCGGTAATCAATAGGACGGGTACTCCGGGACGCAGCTGACGTACCCGCTCGGCAAGCTCGACACCGTTCATCGCGGGCATCGCGTAGTCGATGACGATGGCGTCTACAACCGCGCCTCTCGCAAAAATGTCAAGCGCTGCTCCACCGCTCTCCGCTTCTATGACCTGATGCCCGAGTTGCTGGATCATCGCCTTGGTGACCGCGCGCACCGAGGGCATCGTCATCGACGACGAGGACCGACCGCCGCCCACTAGAAATTTCAGCAGGCAGCCGTGCGTCGGTGACTTGGGCGACGGTCTCCAAACCTTCTGCTGGCGGCAGGTAGAGCTTAATGGTCGTGCCGAGCCTCGGTCTGCTATCAATACGAATGCCGCCGCCGGATTGCTGGACAAAGCCGAGTGCCTGACTCAGTCCAAGCCCTGACCCGCGGCCCGGCTCCTTCGTCGTAAAAAACGGCTCGAAGATCCGGCCGAGCAATTCGGCGCCATTCCTGTCCCGGTATCCGCCACGGCGATCACGACGTAATCGCCGGCCGGCGGGTGCTCCGGGCGTGTAGGCGATCCCATGGTCTCGCGCCCGGTGGCGATCTGCAGCGTGCCGCCGCTCGGCATCGCGTCGCGCGAGTTGATCGCCAGGTTGAGCAGCACGAGATCCAGTTGCTTGCTATCGGCAAGTGCGGTCGGAGCGCCGGGCGCGAGTTCGACTTCCACCCGGATCATCCCGCCCAAAGCGCTGCGTAGCATGCTCGCAAGGCTTGTCACGGCCTTGTTGAGATCAGTGGGTTCCGGCTCCAATGGCTGCCGGCGCGCAAAGGCGAGCAGCCGCGACGTCAGATCGGCGCCGCGTTCCGCAGCCCTCAGCGCCGCAGTCATCCGGGCACGCTCCGGCTCGCCGGATATGCGGCACACCAGAATTTCGAGATTGCCAATAACCGTCATCAACAAGTTATTGAAATCGTGCGCGAGGCCACGGGTCAGCTGGCCGATGGCTTCCATCTTCTGTGCCTGGAACAGCGCTTCCTCGGCCCGGCGCAGCGCGGTAAGGTCGGTCGAGGTG
>Ga0126381_100003817_pt1 | contig 16348 bp, 28 predicted proteins | sample PanSoiMetPlot_28_FD_96465 | JGI IMG/M metagenome (GOLD analysis project Ga0126381, IMG submission 96465) | Tropical forest soil microbial communities from Panama - MetaG Plot_28 | ecosystem: Environmental > Terrestrial > Soil > Tropical forest > Bulk soil | place: Panama | collected 2016-02-17 | reverse complement strand
TGGTGCCTGCACCTGTTTCGACATCGCCCACGTGTGACTTGCCCATAGCAAGGAGCGTAAGCCCTACACTCTGATCAATATGAACGTGTCCGGTTACATCCTCTGGGAATAGTGTCCAGTCTTCATCTGTCCACTTGATAGTACCGGGTACCATTTCAGTATCATAGCCCGCTACTTTCTTAGGCTTTAGCTGTGCGATACGCTGCACAGCCTTATCCTGCCCGATGAAGTCAAGCATATCGACAATTTCAAGCTCCGCCATTCTGACCACCCTTCCAGAAAGAGGGCACAGCCTTTACAGCCTGAGCTGTGTTAGGGAGATGGATACCGGCAATAGCCGTAGTGATTCCGAATGCTGCAGCGTGAGCCCAGCTATAGGGAAGCTGTTGCATGGTGGCTGCAACGCCACCCATTACAGCAGTGGTAACGCTTACCCAGTTAACTTGCATTGGTAGTAGGTTCCTCTCTTACCGGCCACCAGCCGCCACGCCGTGGTGGATTTTCTGCTGAATTCTTGGGATCACCCTTTGGCGGAGGATCACCCTCGCCCGGCTTTTTGCCAGTAGGATTAGCGGGATCACTATTTCCTCCTGAAAGCCTGGATTCCAGAGCAGTGATGCGCTTATATACTCCATCCTCCTTGGCAATCCTGACAGCTTCCCTGATTTCGGCCTTGACTTCATCATCCGTCCATTCCCTGGGTGGCATCTAGAACGCATCCTCTCCGGCTTCAATCTCATGCAAGAGCCTTACCTGTCGCTCTGCCTTTTCGTGAGCGTCGGGAGGTTCATGAGTAGCCTTTACCTCGCCCGTATCCTTATTGATTACTTCGTAATTCTCGGTACCCTCTACCTTACGGATTTCGTATGGCATCTATTTACCCCTTACTCATCCCTAGATGCATGAAATATTCCTCTACATACCTCAGTCTTTTGTCTGTGGCATCACGGTCATATTTCATTTGATCTAGCATTGATATCTGCATTTGCTGTTGTGTGGTTACCAGGGTGATAACCTTGCTCTCTAGCGCTCCTATTCTATCCTCAGTGCGGATAGCTCGCCTGATATTACGCATCAGAATACTCAGTACATAACAAAGTATGGCGAACATTAGAGAGGCTGCAGCTATACCAGCCTGTATCCAGGTAGTCATTATCCTTCCTATGCATCGGTGCTTATGAAACCATGTATCGCACACCTATCGTTTACCGCTACTGCACCGATTCCCTGAAAGAATGTGCAGCTACCTCCTGTACCCACATTTAGCTGTGCCTGTGCAGCTCTATTTGTCTGGTCCTGAATTGTGAGCGTTTGCTGATGTGCGGGGAATGCAACACTAGGCAGGTTAAATATTCCCGTGCCTGCAACAATTGATCCTGCTACTGTCGGTGTCACGTCAGCTATGATCTCGATATCCGATCCACGCCAGCAATAGGCAGCATTAGGGCCGATACCTGAATTAGCCCAGTTGTTATTAGGTGTGAGAGGCACCCATACTGAGAAATTTCCTCCGCTGCAATGGACTGCAGCACCAGTCGCATAAGACCAGGGAGCGACAGTATTACCGTTGGCTGTGCAATTGCTCAGGAAGTAATGTTCGGTGGTTCCCCCGTTGAATACCCAGCCTGTGCCGTTTAGGTTTGCCTCACAGTTTGTGAATTCTATGAGATTTCCTGCCTGGGTTGGATGAAGGTTCCATCCTGGTACACTGCCGTTGCTGTCTGCCCTGCAGCCGATAAATCGCGTGTCGGCTCCGCCGGTAAAGTCGAGTCCCCCATTTGTGTTGCCTGTGAATTCAGAATTGATAATCCAGGAGTCGGAGAGTGCCTTTATCTGTGCTCCGAAATTGCTGCAGTTGGAGCACTTGACGTTTTCTATCTGCCAGAAATCAGGATTATGCCCAGCAGTGCCGTCATCGGTAATAAGCATACCGATGTCAAGATTAGTATTGCCCCAGATTACTATATTCCTGAGCTTTACACCTCCGACATAGCCAGTAGATGCAATTCCGTGAGTATTAGCAGGAGCACTAGCACCAGAGAGTGTAATATTCTCTATACGCTGTCCGCCATGCTGAATTGTACCGCCTAGCGGATTGAATTGTATAAGTGCTCCGCCTACAAATGAGCTGCCAGCCCTGATAATGCTTCCCTGCAGCGGCAGAGAGCCAGCACCATAATTACCTGTTGGAATTCCCCATGATGGATTACGACCGATTAGACATGAATTATCAGGCATTACTACTGGCTGTGAAATATAATAAACGCCAGGTACCAGAAAGACCAATCCCTCATTGACTGGTCCGACTCCTGTAAGCAAACTATTAATAATATTGTTGTAATCAGTAGTACCCGTAGTATCTCCACTAGGAAATACTGTATTCCATATTGAGCCTGGTGCAATACCCTGTGCCCTGAATTGCTGTTGCCAGATAAGGCCGTCCGCTTCCAGAAGATCCTGAAATTCCAAACCTGAGAGCGGACCTGCAGGATTGAAATATGTATATCGTACTGTACCGTTTGTTACTACATTATCAGCAGTAATAACACCACCACTGTTGAAATATGTAGTGACTCCCGGAAATACTCTATTACCGAATTTATCGAAGATCACTGCATTTGAGGTGACATTTGAATAAATTAGGTTGCCTAGCGCCGGTGGACCACTATACAGAAATTCGCCCAGACTATTAATACGAACGTTTCCGGCTGCAAAATTAGAGAGTACAGGCTGTGCAAATCCCTGTGTTTTCGCCTGCCCGAATGGCATTGCCATTGCTCCCTTGAGTAGTGCTCTCCGTCCGAACATGTCTTTTCCTATTCTATGCCTGGTGGGGTTACTGTCCCGAATACCCTCATTGTGGCTACCTGTCCTGGGTCGCCACCTGTCCATTGTACTGTTACCCAGTCGCCCGGTTTGAGGCTTGCTGTTACTGTGCAGGTATCTCCTGTGCTTCCCTGCTGTGTGACTCCCTGCAAGTCATTTGGTGTATTGCTCTGTATTCCGTAGCTGATAAAGCATGATGCCTGAGCCTCTTTGTTATTGGTTGCTACGGATACTGCCACTCCCTCTAGATTCCACAAGAGCCCTGAGTACCTGGCACCATATGGTGACAAACGAGTAATACCGTTGCCCGATCCGTCTAGGACAACGGTATTATTCTCATTTAGCGGATATGGCGCAATGTCCACTAGTAGCCCTTACGCCCCACAATGACAGATACACGACTCGGGAAAGTACCAGTAGTAACCCACAGCTTATTTTGACCTGTCAAGGGATACGGCTGGTTAATCGGTATAACCGAGCCCGTTGGCTGGGCCAAAGTGTTAGTAGAGTTAGCAGCATCGTTTGCCTGTGCCACCGTATGACAGATAACCACAGCATTATCAAGTGCTGTGATAATAGCCCATTCCCTATCTGGGTCCTCAGGCAAAAGCACATGTGCTGGCTGCTCTACAGCCTGCAATAGCTCAGTACCTGTATTGACCACGGTAAGACACTGTGCCTCTTTCTCAGGCTTAATATCTTGCGGGTTTGTCACGTGTACATGAAGAATGCCGATTTCCTCAGCAAATTCTGTGATTGCTCCGTCGCTCATTTGACAACCTTAGATGCGAGTTTCAAGCCCGGTACGTTATTGACTACTGCTTTAGCAGCATTGCTGGACTCTGCTAGCTTAGAGAGCCCTACACCGACTAGGACGATTCCTAGGATTACCTCTCCTGCTCTTACCCAGAACTGTCCGGACATGAGCCATTGCAGGGGGCTTGTGGCTTGCTGGATTCCCTCTGGTATGGCTGCATTGGTAGCAGATATGAAAGGACCAAGGGAGCCGCTAGTGCTTGCCAAGCCACTTGTGAGCCCTCCTGCAGCCCATATGCCCAGCGTTGCGCTAGCGAGAGCTGCAGGGGATTGGCTGGGAAATGCAGCGCATAGTTTCCTGTAGAAATCGGGGGCTGAGAGCCCTCTGTAATCCACCTGGTTTCCCTCATATGTGCCTTTCAGCTTAGAGAGAATCTGAGCATAATGGTCTATCTGCTGCTGTCTGGTCTGTGGCATTACTTGTACCTCCGCACAAACAACAGCTCACCAGCTATGAAACCGTTTATGCTAGATATCTGGGTACCGTCTGTGGGATTTTCAGCAGAGATCATCTCGTTAGGTCCCAGGGCTATGCCCATATGGGTTTCCCATACGCAAATATCGCCAGCTTGTGCTACTGAGCCGTCATGCCCGATTGTGGTAAGTCCAGACCATGCAAGCCACATACCGGTTACGGGACCATGGCTAGAGCCGTTATAGGCTCCTGCATTATAGCCAGGAATGGGCAATCCGACATCATGTCCGCATACCCAGTTTGCAAAGCTAGAGCAGTCCCAGTTTCCTATGCCCTTTGCCGGGGCACCTCCCCAGACATAGCCAGCACCCTTATATTGCATGGCATCTGTTGCGATAGCAGAACCGTTAGGGGATGTGATGCCTACGCCATTGGCTGGGACTGGTGCCCCGACATTGGATGAAAACTGGTTAGCAATTGCTGTCCTAGGATTTTTCCCCGTGACAACATCCTGAATTACGCCGGTAACGGACAGCCCTTTAATACCGGCTACCACGAATAGTGCCCCGGCTGCTGTGATTCCTACGGCTGGCCCGTTAACCATTGTCTACCTCACTGCGCGTTTGCACCGTAATAAGGACTAGACTGCACAGTCTGACCGTAATCAGATGCAACGATCTTGCCAGTATCAGGAGAGGTAATATTCGCGTGGCGAACGAAAACGTCAGATAGGATTACGGCACCTCCGCCGATAATCCACGGGTTAAGATCCTGGCTCAGCACCGACACTGCCGCCGCTGCTATCCCCGCCGAAATCGCTGCTTTCTTCCTCGCCTTTTCCACGTTCATGTCGTGCGCGTCCGTCGCGTGAATCGTCCCGATATTCGGAACCGTCAGCGCGTATATCGCGTACACCAATCCTGCCGTCCCGATCGATACCCCGATCGATGCCGGGGGACTCAAGAGGCTCTTGCTGAATAGCTTCATCGTTTTCAGTCTCCCTAACTACCTGAGCAACTTTAACGCCAGCCTGCATAAAACAGATGGCACCTGCCATGAAAAAGCCCCAGCCAGCGATAATCGCTTTTTGTGCTGGTGAGATATTCACATGCTGGCCTTTCTACTTGTGGATTACCCCTCCGCCACCTGATTTGTGGCCTGAGGATTCCTTTGTGGTCTTGTACCTGAGCGTTACAGTGGTATTGGTGTTTACGGTGCTTCCCACCTTGGGCTCTGTTGCCGTAACCGTGTGAATTTCGCCCTTGACGCCAGACGGCCCCTTAGGTTTCAATCCCTCCGCCGTGAGTATTTGGCTGGCTTGCTCCACATCGGTACCGACCACGTTAGGAATTTTCACCTTGGTAGTGCCAGGGTGCCCAGGTGTGTCGGTCAGCTTGATTGGCTGAGGATATCCGTTCGGCGGAGAGCCCAAGAGCCCCACAGCCTCAAGGAAAATATCTTGCTGTGCTGAGGTGACCGGTAGTCCGGCCAGGATCTTAGAAATGGCTGTAGCGGCAGTAGAGGGACTAACCCCCTGTGCCTGCAGCGCATTTTCAGCAGCAGTAGCCCAGTCAGCATTAGTCGTATAACCACCTGAACCGGTACTTGTACCGGTACCGGTAATTCCCGTGCCACCCTCATCTACATACGGAATTCCGGTAAGGGGATCAATCCCTGTGGCACCGTATCCCCCTTCATCTGCATAGGGAATTCCTGTACTGGGGTCAATTCCCCCGGAATATTCGTCTGCATAGGGGACACCTGTGCTGGGATCAATAGCCCCTGAGGTATCCGTAGCAGACGTGCTAGACGATGATGCAGCGTTGCGATGCCGGTAATAGGCAATCCCTACGATTCCCCCGGCTACGATAACACCACCTGCAGCCGCTTTCTTTGACATATTCCCGATACCGGGGATGTGCACGTCACCCTCTACCAAGCTGGCCATTCGTCAGCACCTCCCTGTGAGGGCTGGTTAACGGTCGGCTGGGACGGCTGCTGATAAGTAGTAGGATTACCTATCCTGCCCTCCCAGGGAATTTGCTGGCCTGTGCTGGTGTCTCCTGCTACCTCACCGTATGGCCCGTCAACATTAAAGCTATTGCCGGTATTGATAACGTGAGCATTAAAGGGCCTAGGCGGGGAATTACTCAGGGTACGATCAAAGTGCACAGTATCGTGCTGGACAATCCTTATTGAATGCCCGCGCGTGAATTCCTCTGTGCTGTTGAGCTGTCCGTATCCCTGAGTAGTGTCTCTGCCCATTCCTCCGCCTACAGAACCACCCTTTAGCTGTCCCGGTATTTGGGCTAGCTCATTTACGTTGGGTGCGTCGTATCTGTCAACGGTGTAATTGACTGGTTCCTCTCGCCCTCCTGGGGCTCTCTTGTTATAGAACCTTGGGCCACCGTAATCCAGTCCGTGCAATGCGTTGCGTTGCCTGGTAACTTCATCCGCACTGTCACGGTAGGAGCCTGGTTCCTCTAGGTTCGGCTGTGAGATGCCACGCGTGTAGGGTGCGCTGTGAGCCGTAGGAGTGGCGTCTATGGGCTCTCCACCCTGATTCATGGGTGGCATGTCCCCCTGATGGATGTCTGGCCCGTATGTGGTGCCCTGGTAGCCGGTACCAAAAGCAGCAGGCCAGGTTTCATCCTCAGAGGAACCGTAAGAGCCATGCTCTGGGTTAAGATCCCCGATTGAGTGTGATTCCAGAATGCCAGCGTCGGTACTCTGCCCGTTGCTGACGTTCAAACCTGGCAGCGGAGCCATTTTATGCGGCTCCCGTTTCGGCTGTGTGCAGCGTACCCGTAGTCAGATTCTTAACAGAATTGATTACGGCTGGCGTCTGCCTGCCTGGCAATGTTGCAGCGGTGATAACTCCAATAAGGACAACCCACCCTGCTACCTTCTGAAAATTCATTTCTGATACCCCAAGACCTTAGCAAAGTTTTCAGCAGGGGCAGGAGCATTACCCAGCCTGGTAAATAGCACCGTAACTAGCGCAATAACAGCGATGCCTTTACCTACTGTGGGAGAAATCTGGTCAACCCCTGCTAGGGCAAGTGCGAGAATGCCGGTAGCCGGAATGATACGCCAGTTAAAATTCTGCCATGGCGTACCATTTCCGGCTAGCGGCGCGAATAGCACTTCATTAGCGGCTGTAATTCCGCCTACCGTGAGCACTATTCCTGTGGATTCCGACACGTCAGACCTTAGGAATGTACTTGCCCACTGCAGGCAAGCCCCTAACCTGGTCAGCGAGGACTACCCCGCCCAGGAAAATCAGAACGTACTTGATCATGGTCTTATTCATCGGGGAAGCTCCCTACCAGCGGGGAAAGTGCGGACAATCGGAACCAGGCCCATTTCTGGGTCATCGTAGTGTGTGCCACCTGAGCAGCCAGGAATTACGGCACCATTGGCAAGGTGCACGTAATGATCGGGAGCGTGCCCCGTGATAACACCCTCTCCCCATTCCTGGGAAGGGGCTGCAGGATGTGTTTCACCCTGCCTGGGTGCCCTGAGGTTAGCCTCAGGATTGCCAGCCGGGACGTTACCGGGATTCCAGAATTCACTGTCAGCCATGATTGATTACCTCGCCCTCAGCCGCGCGGGATCGTTGCCCGGCGGAATGACATAGTTTGCAAGGAAGTGCACGTCAAGCGCTGCAGTAGTGGTGCCTGAATACTGCAGCACGTTTCCTGCCTTGGTGGAAAGGTATCGGTTCCTCAGTTCATCACCAGGGGTATTCACGAAATCCCTGTTAAACGGGAGCCACAGCACGCCGTTTTCCGGGCTGAGGTAGGCATCTGGGCCTGCAACCTCAAGCTCAAAAATGCGTGCCAGCTTGTCAATCCACATCCTGGTGGGAATCTGCACAAGCTGTACCTTGCCAAAGGTAATGGTGGTGGGATCGGGCATTTCCCCGCCCACCAGTCCAGCCGTTGCCCTGGTACCGTTACCGTGGTCATAAGCGACGATACCCAGGTTACGGAACGAATATCCGATGCCGTTCTGAATATTGTACTTGCTGAGACCGTTCGGGGAGGTGTAAACCTCGCTAGTCCAGTACTGGACCGTACCGTTAGCCGGGGGAGTCTGGGATAGCGGGCGACCGTAGGAGTCTGCAGCCTCAGGCTCAGTGTAACCGTCAAGGTTAGCCCTCATGCGAACCGTACCGAAAACGCTGGGGACCTGGTTATAGGTGTTGGCCTGAGAGTCAATGTAAATCTCAAGCGTGTAGGAAGCGCTAGACGACTTGTTTTCAATGTCGCCCAGAACATCCCTGTGCACCAGTTCCAGGGGCAGCCACAGGCAGAATGAGAACGTGCCAGCCGTGCCGCCAGTACCCGTAGTGGCAATGAAGGAACCACCTGGATTACGGGGGTCAGAGCCGTCAGCACCACCGAAATAGCCACCCCACTTGTTAGTGGTGAACCATTCGTAGCCGGTAAGAGGGCCGAAAATCTCCCGGTTACCGACATCCTTAAAGGTAACCTTCTGGATAAGCGAGAAAGGATTATCCTTGCTGTAGGAAACCGAGTTAGTGACGTTACCGGAAACGGTCATCTCAAAAAGACAGTATCCGCCAGCCAGCCAGCCGTTAGGGGAAATCTTGAATGTCCCCAGCTTTTGTGCCGCTGCAGTCTGGGCGAGGGTAACGTCAATATCTGGCGTACTGGTCTCATAAACCCCGACAGCAAACGGCTGTGAAGGCATAGCTGGAGCCTTATTCTGCCCCGGCGCTGCCTTTTGCGTCATTTGCGCAACCATCTAATTTCTCCTCTTGGATGCAAGTAGCAACCTTTTCAACTGATCAGAAACCGTTTCCACGGGACGGCCCCTCATAATAAGTGTCCTGCCACCTCTCTTGTGATCAGGATCGGTCAAACGGAATCCTGCATCATAGGCTTTCCGGTTTACATCCATGAAAGCCTGTGCCTCGCACTCATCCATAGCCATCGGGATTAGCTTGACGAAACAATACCTTGCAGGCTTGTTTTCGTGGTGCCTAACCGCATCGCGGTGAGTGTCATAAAGCGTGTGATCGCTACTGCCATCCTGCAGGGAAATGGCAACGAATTTGCCGACTGCATCCCAGCCGATAGCCTGGTAATGCATATTGACATTCTCGGCACAGCGCTTTGCAGCGTCGGTGTGCCCTAGTCCGTGAGGACATCTCATCATTTCGCGTCCACCACACAGATAAAGCCGTGAGTACGTTCTAGGTAGAGGAATTGGTACGGTTCCAGTTGCTGGGTCGCCGTGTAAACGAGCGTGGAATCAAAACCCCCGATTTCGTTATACCGTATGCGATTCCGCTTTTCTGGGTCCTTAGAGAGAAAAACGTGCTCGGCATTGGGGTAAGACCAGAGAGCCGTCTGACCGACGGAAGTGGGCTTTTGCACAAAGAACCATCCTCCTATGCCCATTGCCCCGGCCATGGCAATAATGGTAATCATCTCGCCGTCTAGCCCCAGGATCTTGCTTTTAACCACGGTATCGTCAAGGACTAGAATACCCTGCTTATTCCGCACGCCATTGGTGTAGACATCCCCCAGCAATTGAGCTGTGACCTGGGATGCCTTGGCAATGTCAGTGTTCATGTCACCGAATTTGGGCCAGACGAGGTAGCCTGAGGGCTTACCGTTCATCATGTCCCGTATGCGCGGTGTCGGTGGCCATTCGTCTAGCCTGCGATAACCCAGCCTAGCACCCTCCTTAGAGGATACGGGATCTTTAGGCTTAGAAACCGCAACATAAGCAGGCAATTCAGGCGTTGCCACATATTCAAGGAGCTTGAATGCGAGAGTTGTTTTACCAGCACGTTGCGTGGGTCCGCCGAATACGACATGCTGTCCTGCCTTATAGTCGAAACGCTCACGCGCGAATTCCTCACGTGGGATTACCCAGAGCCCATCTTCTCTCTGGGTGGGAATCGCTAGCGTTTCTGTAGTCATAGCCCCATGCTCTCAAGCTGGTCAGCATAATCAGGGTTTGCAGCCTTTAGCTCAGCATACATACGCTCAGCCTCTGCCTTTTCGTTCATGGCGTCAATTCTGAGTTGTATTGCCTCAGCCTCAGCCTTGGCGATGCCTGCCTGTACCTGAGCTTCTAGGGTTTCCTTGGAAACGAGGCCCATACCAGGCATGGCGCTGGGCTCAATTCGCCCGGCATTGACCATGAATTGCATTCCCAGTCGCATGCCGATTGTGATAAAGCCTGCATAGGGGCTTACGGTGCTGAGCTTTTGCACGAATTCCATAACCTTAGGGTTGGATTCGGCTAGCTTAGCTGTCTCTAGGGAGAGCCCTGGTAGCTCTCGTGAGAGGGCTCCTGCATCGGCAAAGCGACGGAACATGATAAGCCCTGCAGGCAGCATAGATGCTGATTCCAGAATCTGTGCTGCATTTTCCTGCACTCTCTTGGGTAGTGCAGGGGGAGCCGTAGCCCCTGAGGCTGTGGTAACTCGTGCTGTCTTTTTCGGGGGAGGTGCGGTAACAGTGACTGGCATTATCGCATCACCGCGATAATAAGAGCCAGTGCAGCAAGGACCATAGCCACGCATGACATGATCACGGAATTCCGAACGGGCTGCACTACCTTTTCCTCTACCTGCCGCTTAAACGGGTACATGTCTTCATCCTTTTCTGTTTCGGGGAGCCCCTGGGGAGAAAAGCCCTATGTGGACGGGACATAGGGAGAAAGGACCCCAGGGGCTCAACCCTCGCCACCATTCTACGGGAATTGTCAATATAAGGATTTATGATAAGAAATGTCATAAGTAAAAGATGCCATTCTGTAACATTCTGTACATGTGATCTCTGTCACATTAACCGGTTAATGTCGCACGATGTCATGATATGATCGGATCACCGCATTTCGGCGGACACGAAAGGATTTCAGCCACCATGGCAAATGACACCACAGTCATGCCCGAATTCGCATGGGATTCCGTTTCTGAGGGCTCCCGTATCGTCTGCTCATTCGACGAATTGGGCGACACGTTCATCGGGGAATTCCAGGGCTGGGAGACTGTCACAAATCCCACCAAGCCAGACGAGACATGGACTCAGGCCAACTACCGGGGCATCTGGCCCCAGGAAATCAAGGGAGAGCCTGCAGCCATCGCCCCAGGGTATTTCCTTCTCAAGACGATGCAGGATCACGAAAAGGCCCTAAGCGAAAAGGGCCACGAAATGACCGGAGAAATCCACAAGATCACCTACAAGGCCGATGTCGATACCGGCCAGAAATCCCCCATGAAGTCGTACACGTTTGACGTCGCCCGACGCGGGTGAAATTCAAGCAATACGGCACGGGCGACCCCCAGGAGCAAGCTCCTGGGGGTCGCCCGCGTGCATATGATCTCGCACATGAGAGAGCTAGAGAGGCAGCCATAGAAAGAGGGCTCTGTCTCTATATCCCTCTGATATGCGGGCACTACACCACATGGGAAGATGACGAGCAATATTCAGCATGGCGACCCAAGCGCTCTACCAGGGCACACCCCCTATTTTATTGTGAGCAGGGGCATGGCTGGGTAGAACGCGCACCAAAATACAAAAGAACAGAGTATCCAGAGGAACCACTCTTTTAAGGTACAGATGATGAGATGGCTAGAAAAGGCTGGTCTCAGCTCTCAGATGATTACCGCGATAGGCTTGAACGCAAAGGAATCACGCGCGAACAATATAACAGTGGTGAATCACTGGAACGGGCTAGAGGGCATGAGAAAACCCCAGAGCACCCAGAAAGAGCAGAGAGCAACCCAGAAAAATATCGTGATTATCTTGAGAAAGCCAACGGAATCGTCAACGATATTCAACGTCTCAAGAGAGATATTTTCCAGGCTGGGGGAGGATTCAATAATTCCCGTTCCAGGGCTGCGATACGGAAAACAGTCGATGGTCGCGTACGTACTATCGCAGATTTGCGCAGAATCCGTGATGCACTGGAATCCGGTAAAGAGGAAGCACAGATAGAACGACGGAAAGAGGGACGAGTGTCATCTTTTAAATGGCCTGAGATTTTCCCAGACCTAGAGGAAGATGACTTTAGTGCGCTTTACTACCACTGAGACGCATGAGAGTGCCGCACACAAGAAATCGTCTCATACAGCACGCGCGGCAAAAAGAAAGGCATTGCGGACAGCTCCTATGGAGTTTGTTTGCATAGACGGAGAGGGACAGACATTCGATGACGGCACGCACCGTTACGTGCTCCTTGGATGTGGCACGGAACAAATCAGTAATCACAACGGACTATCCTGGGAAGAGATATTTTCATTCCTCTATAGAAATTTCCAGTCCGGGGGAGTCGCATACACTGGCTTTTTCCTTTCTTACGATTTCACACAGTGGCTCAAAGGAATTGCTGAGTATCAAGCTAGGCGGCTACTTGACAAAAAAGAACGGGCTAAGAGGAAGCGCCGAATTGGCCATAACGGTGAGCCCTTGGAAGGGGAAATCTATTTCCCCGTTGACTACAAAGGATGGGAATTCGACATCCTGGGAACTAAGCGGCTCAAAATTCGCCCAGTCGGTGTATCAAGATGGATGTATATATGCGATACAGGAGGATTCTTCCAAAAATCCTTCCTCAAGGTCATTGATCCCAGGGAATGGCAAGAGCCAGTAGTAACCCAGGAAGAATACAACACAATAGAGAAAGGCAAGGACGATAGAGCGTCGGCTGTGCTAGGGCCAGAAATGGCACGGTACAACATGCTAGAAAATGACGCTCACGCTCGTGTGCTCAGGGAGCTTGATAAAGGGCTCAGAGGGCTAGGCATACACCTGAGCCCCAAACAGTGGTTCGGCCCTGGGCAGGCTGCACAGGCTTGGCTAGATACCAAGGATGTGCCGACAGCACGTGAGCTAGCCGAACTAGTGCCTGGGTGGTTTCTGGAAGCTTGCAGGGCCAGCTACTACGGTGGCTGGTTTGAGATCATGGCCCATGGGCTCATACCGGGGGTGACATATGAATACGACATCAATAGTGCATATCCGTGGGTCATATCACAGCTACCTTGCTTGCGCCATGGTCAATATGCACGCGGAAACGGGCAGCCTCTATCCGTTTCACCCAGTGAATTGTGTCTCGTGCGGGCGACGGTATGGTCTAGTAAATCGCAATCGGTACCCAATGGTAGAAATCCTTACCTGGGAGCCATGCTCCACAGGGATGCAGACGGAAACATAAGCAGGCCACTACGGACGGAAGGATGGTACTGGCTAGATGAGCTATATGCTGCAGAAAAAGCCGGAGCTATTCGTGGAATTCAATATCACGAATGGGTCAGATATCTACCGTGTGCGTGTCCATCCCCGCTCCAAGACGTGGCAGATATTTACGCCCTCAGGCTCAGAGTTGGAAAGAAAACTCCTCTCGGAATCGCCTGCAAACTTGTACCAAATTCACTCTACGGCAAATTCGCTCAGTCAGTGGGTAATCCAAAGTATGGAAACCCTATTTACGCTTCCCGCATCACTAGCAGATGTCGCACAAGAATTCTGGAAGCGGTAGCAACACATCCGAAAGGTAAATCAGATGTACTCATGGTGGCAACGGACGGTGTGTATTTCAGGTCACCTCATACCGGGCTTGCACTATCTGGAAACCTGGGAGAATGGGACGCGGGAGAGAAGAATAATCTCTGTCTCTTCAAACCTGGTGTTTACTGGGACGACATGGCGAGGCAACGTATTCTTGCTGGGGAAGCACCAGTATTCAAAGCACGCGGTGTCAATTCCAGGGATTTCGGAAAGATGCTGGCGACGGTTGACGATATGTTCGCCCGGCTCTCAGATTCGCGTAAGCTCCCCGTTCATCCCTCCGAATGGCCATCTGTCGAATTTCCTCTATCGTTTGCTATGGTCACGGCAATTCAAGCGGTGGCTAGAAACAAGTGGGACACGGCTGGCACGCTAGTAAACGAGCCGACAGGAAAACAGAGCAGTAACCCGGTTAAAAAGCGTAGTGCCTGGTACTGGGACGGAGATGTAATCAGGAGTAAGCCACCCTTGAATATCCCGTATGAGGCATCACATCCATATGAGAAAAGGTTCGGAATGGAAGATCCTTTCTCAGACGAAAACAACGAACGATACGGAATCTCACCAGACGGATTGCCTGGTGGGCTATGGAAAGAGGCGATACTAGGTGACTAGCGGAAAGACATATCTAGAGGAAGAGGATATTCCTATCCTATCTCGCCTCTTCCTTATCCAGATGCTGAATTTCAAGCCAGCATACGAGGTGCCCCCAGGAGTAGAGCGAATTAACGTCACCGACCTAAAGGTCGGAATGACTGTCTATAAGGAAACTCCACAGGGCAAGCTAGCCCCAGACTGCATCCTCAAGGAATATTACCGTACGTCAGACAGCATGCCTACGCTGTCTTTCCGCACGACAGCAGGCCAGCTAGTGATATGGCGTCCATGCGGTAAGGTATGGGTGCGATATGCCTAAGGTATGCAAGACCTGTTACGGCAGCGTGAGATATGACAAGAATACCAGGTCCTATTATCACGAGACAGGCGATAGGAATACGGAAACAATCGCGCGTGAGGTGGTGGATAAACAGGAATGGCACAAGCCAGACAAGCCAGTAATGACGACCTTGCCAATGCAGAAAAGGCAAAAGGTATTGTCAATTCACTGTACGGTAAGCAACGGCCCCCGGACAATAACGATCCGTTCGCTGTAATCAACGCTCTCAAACTGCATCCCTATGGAGAAATGTCATACGAGCGTTGGCTAATGGAAAGATATATAGACCCCCAGACTACGGACATGATTCTATGGGGCTATGTGAATTCACAGAGAGACGAGGTAATCATACGTGGATATCTCAGGGGAGAATCTAAAGCCCGAATTGCCCGTATCATGGGAATCGCCAGAACTACCGTCTATAGAATCATCCGTGAATACGAGTCAAAAGGAGATGCTATACGCACTGCAGACCAAACCGATGTATCACGGGACGGCATCACCGAATGCGATATCGTCTCGCCGTATCCGCAATCGCTCAGCGAAGATATCGCGACGGAAAAACAGGAGGAATAAGTGATTACGCATATTCAGGGTGTAAATGAGGAACACTGTCAAATATGGTCAGGGGTAAAGGTATATCTCGTAAACAGAGACGGAGATATCCCAGAAGACCCTATCTGGATAAGCTCAGGAAATAACACAGGACTAATACAGCACGATAGCATGAGAGCCATGCTAGAATACTGGCTAAACAGGGAAATTCCAGAACAGATAACAACCAATGAAGGGGGAGTCACATATCCTGTAAGGGTAGCTGATCAGCTACTAACCAATCTCGTGATAGCAGATATCGAGAAATTCGGTAAGAGGTAGCAAATGTCAATGCTATCCGTCGAATGTGTGCACAGAGGATGCCGATTCAACAGCACACAACAGCAAATACAAATCCTGATCAACGAAAATACAGCGCTCAGAAAGCAGGTAAACGAAATGGCAGCAGCACACATGGACACTCGGGGATATGCACTCTGGTGCACACCAGGAGGACACCCTTTTAGCGACGCTGATAAAAAGCGTAAGCCAGTCACCACACTAGACGATGACGGAAATGAGGTTACCGTCATGATGTGCGGTGATCACCTCCCCGATTACATGAAGCCCAACGCAAAGCGGAAGGTGAGCCTAAAGGCTCTCATGGCACAAATGGATGATCCTGATGTGGAGGTAACCGAATAATGAGAAAGCTACTCGCAATAGGAGCTATCTGTCTGGCTGCTGCAGCCTGCAGCACCACAAATCACGACACCAAGACGCCAGCAACGGATATCGTAGTCAAATGGTGGAGATTGGATACACCACCATCCGTAGTTACCGAATATTTCGCTTGTTTCGGGCGAGATGGGCTCCTGCTAGACCAAGCAGACGGTAACGTATCTGTCACACCAGATGATTCTATGTGCCCTGCAAATGGCACTCCCTATCAGGTGGTATATGCAGTGGGGAGTAACCCTAAGCAACTAGTCTGGCAAGGAGATATTCCGCCAGACAATATTCCGGCAAATATTCTTGCCCCATATCAGGCACAACGCTAGACAAGATACGAGAGCCCATGATACGATAAGGACATCGGACGGAGTAAGGGAAAGGAAACGGAAATGCCAAGCTTCCCAGTTAACGGAGCAGCTCAGCTAGCAGAGTACACTACTATGACGCTAGAGCAGGCTACGGAAATCTTCGACTTCATGGGCTCAGAAGATTACGTAGACGCTGGATATTACGGCTACGATTTCGCTG
>Ga0126381_100003815_pt1 | contig 16354 bp, 19 predicted proteins | sample PanSoiMetPlot_28_FD_96465 | JGI IMG/M metagenome (GOLD analysis project Ga0126381, IMG submission 96465) | Tropical forest soil microbial communities from Panama - MetaG Plot_28 | ecosystem: Environmental > Terrestrial > Soil > Tropical forest > Bulk soil | place: Panama | collected 2016-02-17 | reverse complement strand
CGCCCGGATTGAAGGCCGCGACCTCGACGCGATGCGCCTCTATGAAAAGGCGATCCGCTCCGCGCACGTGAACGGCTTCATCCATAATGAGGCGGTTGCCTACGAGGTTGCCGCGCGCTTTTATGCGGCACGAGGGTTCGACAACTTCGCGGATGCGTATTTGCGCGAAGCCCGTTACTGCTATCTCCGTTGGGGAGCCGATGGCAAGGTAAACCAACTCGACCGGTTGTATCCTTACCTTAAGAAAGAAGAGCCCCCTCCCGGCCCCACGAGCACAATCGTCGCAGCGGTCGAAGTTCTGGATCTAGCCACCGTGATTAAAGTCTCGCAAGCTGTATCGGGCGAGATGGTTCTGGAAAAGCTGATCGATCGAGTTATGTGCTCTGCAATTGAGCAGGCGGGTGCCGAGCGAGGTCTCCTGATTGTCCCGCGTGGAGATGAACTGGAAGTACAGGCCGAAGCCACCATTAGTGGAAACGATGTCACCGTGCATCTGCGAGACGCCACCGCCCCCACAGCCGTACTGCCGGAGTCGCTCGTGCGTTATGTCATGCGCACTCAAGAGAGCGTGATTCTCGATGATGCATCGTCACGGAACCCGTTTTCTAGTGATGGCAATATCGTCCAGCATCGGGCCCGTTCCATTCTGTGTTTACCGTTAATTAACCAGGCCAAACTTTCCGGCGTTCTGTATCTTGAAAACAATCTGGCCCCTAACGTTTTCACTCCTGACCGGATCACGGTGTTGAAGGTGCTTGCGTCGCAAGCCGCGATCTCCCTGGAGAATACACGACTTTACCACGATCTCAAAGTGCGCGAAGCGGCCCTGCAAGGGGCCTTCGAAGAGATCAAGGCCCTAAAGGATCAGCTCGATAAAGAAAATCTGGCGCTGCGGGACGAAGTCGACCGCGCCTCGATGTTTGAGGAAATTGTCGGTACCTCAACAGCACTGCAGAGCGTGCTTTCCCGGATTGCCAAAGTCGCTCCGACCGACTCCTCCGTTTTCATCACTGGAGAGACTGGCACAGGCAAGGAACTTATTGCCCGCGCAGTTCACAAACGGTCCCAGAGATCTGAACGCGCCTTCGTCAGCGTGAACTGTGCCGCGCTCGCGCCATCGCTGATCCATTCGGAATTATTCGGCCACGAGAAGGGAGCCTTCACAGGAGCCACGCAGCGTCGGCTTGGCCGGTTCGAGTTGGCCCACGGCGGAACGATTTTCCTGGATGAGGTGGGCGAGCTTCCGCCGGATACCCAAGTCACGCTCTTGAGAGTGCTACAGGAACGCGAATTCGAGCGAATCGGGGGAATGCGACCCATCCACGTCGACGTCCGCGTCATTGCTGCTACGAATCGTGATTTGAAGGCCGCTGTAGAAAGTGGGACATTCCGCTCTGACCTCTTCTATCGCCTAAATGTATTTCCCATCGATGTCCCACCCCTCCGACAGCGTAAGGAAGACATTTTGCTGCTGGTCGAATACTTCGTGAAGCGTTACGCCAGCCGGGCAGGGAAGAATATCCGGTCGATCGACAAAAGGACGCTCGAACTCCTGCAGTCTTATGAATGGCCGGGCAATATCCGTGAGTTGCAGAACATAATTGAGAGGTCCGTGATTGTAAGCTCCGGCGATGTTTTCTCGGTCGATGAATCCTGGCTCTCCGTACAATCCTCTCAAGCGGCATCTCGGGTCCAAGCGTCCCAGCCTTTCAACGACGAGCCGCCTAGTGAACGGGAAATCATCGAGGCCGCGCTAGCCGTGAGCAGAGGCCGGGTGGCCGGGCCGTCAGGGGCGGCGGCCAAGCTGGGAATTCCGCCATCGACTCTTGACTCCAGGATCAAAGCGCTGAAGATTAACAAGAGCAAATTCAAATTCTCGCTAAGCGCCTAAAAACGGAACCATGTGTTGAAAGAGACAACAGTCTCCAACATGAGGGGGCTTTAGAAATATGTCCTCTACAGACTGTTTAGGCCTTTGCCCGGAGGCGGCGCAACAGTTCTTCGCGGACAGCGGGTGGGACAGGCTCTTGCGGCAGCCGCCCTAGACTATGGATTGTTTGCTTCAACTGTTTGAGATAGATCCGGCAGCCAAGGCACATGCCCAGATGCAGGTGAAACCGGACTCGAGTCCAGAGCGACATCGACCCCTCAAGATAGTCCGTCACCCTCTCGACGAACTCCTTGCAGGTTAGTCGGCCGGCCAAGTGGTCGAGCACGTAGACCTTGATCTCTTTCCGAGTCATTCCGGTCGGATCCCTCCGGTCATATACTGATCAAGCGCTCGGCGCACCCTCGACCTCGCTCGGTGCAGCAGCACGCGTTGGTTCGCCTCGCTGATGCCCATCGTATCGCACACGTCCTTTGAGCTCAAGCCTTCCACGTCGCGCATAATCAACACCTGTTGGAGGTTGGCGGGGAGTTGGGCGATCGCTTGCTGCAAATAGGCAGCACATTCCTTCGACAAGAGGCTTTTTTCGGGGGTCTCCTCATCCCATGGCTGCGGATTCGCATTCCAGTAATCTGCCCAGTAGCCCGTGCTGCGGAACTGCGATGGATCGACGGCTGGCTCGTCGTTCTCATCATTCAAGTCCAGAGGCGAGATCGAAACGTGGCGGCTTTCGCGTACCCCTCGGCTCTTGGCCTTGTTGGCAAGGATCTTAAAGATCCAGGTCTTCAAGGACGATCGACCTTCGAACTGATCGATGCCTTCGAGCACTGCCAGCCAGGTTTCTTGCACCACTTCTTCGGCAACCGAGTGATCAGATACATGTGCCAGCGCGAGACGGATCAAGGATCCATGATAGCGATCCAGCAAGGACGTGAATGCCGCCTCGTCCCTGTTCCGCAATCGCTCGCTGAGGGGCCCTTCAGCCATCCGTGCGCCTGCGGAGCGCACGGGCTCCTGCTTGACCTCAGACATGGTTGGGGAATCAACCCACAGATGGTCACCAAGTGATCCCCAGAGTCGCGCTTCTTGCTCACCACGACCATCCATTCTGACCTCCCTGTGTCATCGATTCGTTCGTGAACCCCCCTCCCGTGCCCTGTCTTAGTGCAAGCCCAAGGCCAACCGTAACCCTTTGAAAATACGTTTGGTCACGAATTACCGGTCGCGAAGCGCTCTCGAATCGTCGGAAATTTCGGAAATGTCGTGAAACCTGAGTGCGGTGTTCGGCAGCTGCGTCTGAAAGCAGCTGGATTTGAGGTGCTCGTTATTGAGTTTCAGTGATTGGATCTTTGAATCCAGCGTCGAGAGTGGCAGCCCGAGTTTGGAGGCCGCCCCCTGACTAAGAGCCAAGTGTGGGCAGTGATTCCGAGGGAGGTCCATGTAACGTTCAGCGAAGTCCGAAGACAGTGACGGTATAAAGAGGTAATCACCATCCATGGAGAGGCAGCTATGACGCCCAATCAGGTTACTATGCGTGCATCAAGGGATTTTGCAGCGGCTCCGCGGAATGCGATCGCGAAGAAGATACTGATTCTCGTCACGTTCGCCCTCGCGGTCGTCGGGTTTTTCTATTTCGACCTGAAAAACTATCTGTCCCTCGACGCACTCAAGGCCAATCGGGACAGCTTGTTGGCTTTCACAGACTTGCACTATGGGGCGGGGGTGGCCCTGTTCATCGTCACCTACGTCGTGGTCACCGGCGCTTCGCTGCCCGGCGCCGTGATTCTCACGCTCGCCGGCGGTTTTCTCTTCGGTAGCGTGCTGGCGACAATCTACGTCAACATTGGCGCGACGACGGGCGCGACCCTGGCGTTCCTTGCCGCTCGGTATCTCTTGCGTGATTGGGTGGAAAGCCGGTTCGGCAATCGAATCGGGGCGATTCAGGAAGGCTTTCGCAAGAATGCCTTCAGTTATTTGATGACGTTGCGCTTGATTCCGCTGTTTCCGTTCTTTCTGGTCAATCTGGTCTCCGGCCTCACGCGGGTGAGCGTGAGGACGTACATCGGGGCCACGGCGCTCGGGATCATTCCAGGCAGCTTCGTCTATGCCTATGCTGGTCGGCAGCTCGGCACGATCAACTCCCTGTCTGAAATTGCGTCGCCTCGGGTGCTGGTGGCTTTTACGCTGCTCGGCTTCTTGGCCATGGTGCCTGTGGTCTATCGGAAAGTGAGGGCCGGAGGAAGCACATCATGAACATCGACAAGACGATCATGGTTTCTCCGGATGATGAATACAACCGGGCGCTCGTCTACAACGTCCATCCACCGGCTTGGCGGAACCCTGAGGGGGCCGGCCGCTACAACCTCGTCGTGATCGGCGCAGGGACGGCGGGATTGGTGACGGCGGTGATCGCCGCCGGTCTGGGCGCTAAGGTGGCTTTGATCGAGAAACATCTCATGGGCGGGGACTGCCTGAACGTCGGATGCGTGCCATCAAAGGGAGTTATTCGAGCTTCGCGCGCCTGGACTGAAGTCCGGAAGGCCGACGAGTTCGGCCTCCATATCTCCCCCGGCATCAAGTACGATTTCGGCGCCGCGATGGTGCGGATGCGGAAACTGCGGGCCCGGATCAGCCATACGGATTCAGCCCACCGCTACAAGTCATTGGGCGTAGATGTATATATCGGCGAGGGGCGCTTTACGGGACCTGACACCATCCAAATATCTGGCCCGGCAGGTGACAGAAGATTGAGTTTCAAGAAGGCTGCAATCTGCACCGGCGCTCGAGCCTCCGCTCCGCCTACTCCAGGGTTGCAGGAGGCCGGCTATCTTACCAACGAGACGATCTTTACGCTGACCGAGCTGCCACCACGCCTGGGTGTCATTGGAGCTGGTCCTATTGGATGCGAACTAGCTCAGGCCTTCGCGCGATTCGGTAGTCAGGTGTATCTGATCGAAGCGCTCCACGGCGTTATGCCGATCGAGGATCGCGACGCTGCGGCCATAGTCGAGGCCTCGATGGCGTGCGACGGCGTCACGTTGCGCTGTTGCGCCAAAGATCTGACGGTCGGAAAAGCGGACAGCCGGAAGCGGCTGACCGTCGATTCGCATGGCCAACAATACGACATCACGGTCGATGAGATTTTGGTCGGTGTCGGCCGCACGCCGAACGTGGAAGGGCTTGGATTGGAGACAGTCGAGGTCGAATACGATAAAGCCGGAGTGAAAGTAAATGACCGGCTGCAGACGACCAATCCACGTATCTACGCGGCCGGTGACATCTGCTCGCGGTACAAGTTCACACACGCCGCCGATGCGATGGCGCAGATCGTGATCCAGAACGCACTGTTTCCGCATCCGATGGGGCTCGGGAACGCAAGCACCGAGTCACTTATCATCCCGTGGTGTACCTATACCAATCCCGAGATCGCTCACGTCGGCCTGTACGAAGAAGAGGCCACGAAGAACGGCATCGAGGTGGAGACCTACACCTATAAACTCGACGAGGTCGACCGAGCCATTTTGGACAGTCAGGAGGAAGGGTTCGCGCGCCTTCATGTGAAGAAGGGGACGGATCAGATCGTCGGGGCGACCATCGTCGCGGCACATGCCGGCGACATGATCAGCGAGATCACGGTACTGATGAAGTCAGGAAGGGGGCTGAAGACCCTCACTGGCACGATTCATCCGTATCCGACTCAGGCGGAGGTCCTGAAGAAAGCGGGCAACTTGTGGCGCAAGGCGCATTTCACAGCTGGAGCCAAGAAAGTGTTGCGGAAGTGGTTCGAATGGACCAGGTGAGGCGGACGTGAGAGCGGCCTAAGAGCGGGCCGTAGTGATGGGAATGCGACGAATGGGGAATTCCGCACGGATGGGTGGCGACGCATGCGGGAAAGCATGGCTCGATTAACCCCTCTGTTTTCCACGAACCGCGTGGTTCGCCACTACACCCAAGGAGCATTATCTGTCGTCGCGCTCAAATGACCTTCCTGCTTGCGAGTTGGCCAAAAACTGAGTGAGTGTAGCAGCAACCTCTAGACGCTGTACGCGATGAACAGGGGAAGGTGAATGATGAAAACATTACTGGTTTTGCTGGTCACGCTTAGCGAAGTGGCGTGTACGATCATCGCTCCCCCTCCTCAAGAGTTGTTGGCGAAGAATGATCATGCGGCTCTGGCTGTCTGTTATGAGAAGGAGGCAGCGAACCTCCGGCAGAAGGCCAGGGAGATGGAACTCATGATCGAGGAATACCGAAAGGATCGGGAACGAGGACGCAAACTCATGATCCATCCGCCGAAGACTGACTTTGTGCAGGAGTGCCACATTCTCGCAGCCATGTATAGGAACGCAGCAAGACAAGCGGAGAGCCTGGCCACATCCTATCGTGAGATGACTAGAGCATGAGCCTATCTGCATTGTACGCCATGACCCGAATTAACGAAAACAGCGGAATGTTGCGACTCCTCCGGTTCTCTCTCATCCTGTTAATTCTAGCAGGATGTCAACGTTTGCCGCCTCTTGCAGATCTGCGTCTCCTCGAAGAACAAACTTTTTAACATCTGTGGAATCTTTACGGTCACTGTGAGTCTAATGTGGATCCAGAGGAGATGCGCGAGGACTTGCAACATTTAGGACAAGCCGCGCACCGTCTCCGAGAGTTGAACAGGGCCTCATTTCTGCCGGAAACCTTCGCACACGAGGTGCTGGAAACCCCGTTGCGCATCTCAGTGAACCCTGAAGCCATGATGGCAGCGTGTGCCCTTCGGGCCGGGGAAGAGGCACGGATGACCGGGCAGAGTGACATTGCCGCCGAGCTCTATCGTTTTGTCTTGTCCGGGTCTTGGAGGTCACTACCAGCTATTATGTGGAGCAGGCACGCTTAGGCTTGGCCCTGCTCGAGAGAAACGCAGATCCAGCCATCAAAGATGTAGACGTCAGTCACCACAGTGGCTATCCGCTGAATTAGGCCCGGGCCAGCATGCGTGCATGTATGATTTCCTCGATAGTCACGGTCAGGTCAGCTCAGCCGGACCACACGGGTTGAAGAGGGTGGAAAGCTTAGGTAAGGGTCCATCGGAAAGTAGACCATATCGAAGCTCCTATGACCTATGTCTTATTCATCTCAGGCTTCTCTGCCCATCAGCAGCGCTGAAGGCTGGAGTAATTTTGGGGCGCAACCTACCGCGCTACCTGACGACACACCGTCTTTGCCTTGATAATTAACCATATAAAGGTCAGTGCCAACGCAACAAGCGCCAAACCATATAACCAATTTGCAAGGTAAAGTGCGAGTAACACATAGGCGCCGCTGTCCAATGCCAGAACATGTCTTGGGATTAAGATAAGGACCGCCGTCATTAGGACCAGGGCATCGACAACACCAGCCAGCCAACCAATGCCTTTCAAAATGCAGTCCCATCGGCGTGCGGTGATCATCGCTTCTCTCCTTGCCACTATTCGATTGCCAATATCTTTCCCTGCACGTTCAGAGGGCAGAGATAGGACCCGCCTAAACAGTGAAATGAGGTCTTTTGCAAGTGCCGCATCATCGTTTGGAAGATCCACTTATATGAGACTAGAGGTGGTGAACGTCATCCTTAGTCTCGCTGCATTCCGAAAAAAGTAGAGCCCGGGTTTCGTCACGATGGCCCAATGTGGTCTCAAACTCACTGACGACGGAATGCTTCGTTCTAGAACTCAAAATCCATACGCTTCCAAATGCGGTACCAACGGGCGCGATCTGGGCAGCTACGCCCTTCAGCTTTTCTTACTCGTATCTCAGCCCCGCTTGGCCGCCCATGCGCTCACCCGCTCGGTAGCTCCGTGCCTTGTCATTGGCGACGGCTGCCGCTATGCGCATATCTCTCGCGATCTCCAGGTTGTGTTTGGCACGATCGGGGTCTTGGTGTGATGCATAGAATTCAGCTTCCAGTTCCAGCCGCCTCGCCTCGTTTTGCAACTCTGCTGCTTCACGGTAGTATTTGAGAGCCAAATCAACGTTTGAATAGCCGTTTTGTCCAACGGGTGAGGCCGTCGTGGACGCATCGTCCGCCGAAGCTTTTATGCCTCCGTCAGTCGCACATCCTGCTGTAGTTAGTGTCAGAAGCCAGAGAACCAGAAGAGCCTTGAAACTATGAGAGCGTGTCATCGGGCACCTTCCTTTCTTGGGAGTTATGTGGTGGAGACACCTGTTGATCATCGGACTAACGCGAGATCACCTTTCCACTCAGATGGTGAGAGGGATTCCGCGTGCATCAGCAGAAGAGAGGCGAGACGAAGAGCTTGTGAGGCCGTCAGCCCCACGAGGGAATGTCCAATCCGCAAAGCCAATGTTTGAGGAGTTCGGACATGAACACTTGGGACCAACTCAGTCTGCTGATGAAAACGTGCTGTCTCCATGGGTTTCTCTCCTCCTTGCTATGTTCAATTGTAGAGTCAACCTTCGTCACTGCGGCATTCTGCGCGCTTCCTGTGTTTTTTACGGGATACGTCTCCCGCAAGCCGGTGCGCCTTGGCGTCCAGCGTCGCACACGCATACATGACCGTCGCCTTCGTACAACAAGCTTCTCTTGCTCTTCCGATGCCCCCGGCTAAAAGCCGCGGAGAGTGGGAGGTGGCGTGCCAGAACTCACAGCACCACACTCATACGGCTCGAAAGGAGGACATCATGTTCAGAGACTGCGGCTCATGAATGACAGTCTCCGAAGGCATGGGAATGTTACAAATAAATGATAGCTATCCAGAAGCGGACTACGCCGACCACATCGTACGAGCGCATGGGCATCTAGCAGGAGCGGTTGCTGGATAGGTTCTTTCAGGCCTGCGCCTCCTCACTTCTACCATCAGGACCTGTTCTCTTGCCGCGCACGCGTGAGGGCGCCTCCCCACTCGCTTCGCTTGCTCGGCCCATCGAGGTGCTGTAACGATTTTGACGGCCATGTGACTATCAATCAGCAACCGCTGCGACGATCGAGGGAGAAAGAGGGACGTATGCGTTGCAAACACTGTGGTGGTGTTATGGCTCAACAGAGACATGAGCTGTTGGATGACGTCGATCAATTGAGGATCCGGGCGTGGGGGTGTCGTGGATGTGGAGGTCTCATGGAGGAGATCACATGCCCGTCTCACGGACGAGGCGAGGCGCGCCGCATCAAGTACGCCGTTCGAACCTTGCACATTGTGCCTCGCTTGGGGCGCAATGCGGTCGACGCCGACCAGTGGATCTACTCGTTTCGATATCCGGTGCTTCAGAAGAAGTCATCGGACCATGCATCGTGAAGGAAGGAGGTGACATTCATGCTGACCAGTAGGAACATTAGTATCGCATTTGGTTCCGTCTTTGTCCTTGTCGGCTTCCTCGGGTTCATTCCAAATCCGATCGTCTCATCGGAAGGCATCTTTGAGACGAACGCCATGCACAACCTCGTGCATCTGTTGACCGGTTCCGCCTTCTTGTTCGGCGGGCTGGTTCTGGAGGGGAGTGAAGGGCTGGCATTGAACATCATTACAGCCGCTTATTTCGGCGTGGCCCTGCTCGGCTTCATGACGAAAGGCGACAGCCTCTTGGGGTTAGTCCACATCAATGAAGTCGATCGGTGGTTACATCTTGGGCTGGCGATCGCCATGTTGATCGCGGCATTCGCGAGCTCTAAACAGAGAGCTGTTCCCCAATGGGCATAGTCCACCAGAAGGACATAACTGTGCTTGGTCTTTTACCTTTCCGATGTCATAGGAGGTACCCATGAAAACCATCACATCCTCGTTTCTGACCTTCGTGGTCCTACTGGCGGTCGCGGTGGCCATACCGTCGTTTGCTCATGATCACTACGACACACCTGGGCTCGTCGGCTATGACCCAGTCGCTTATTTCACGGATGGAAAGCCGATGAGGGGCTCGGGGTATCACGTCACCATGCATGACGGGGTAACCTATGCCTTCACCAGTAAAGAGCACAAGAAGCTGTTTGAAGCCGATCCCCAAAAGTATCTGCCGGCCTATGGTGGCTACTGTGCCTATGGTGTGGCGGTGGGGAAAAAATTCGTCATTGACCCGGAAGCGTGGAAAATCGTTGACGGGACGCTCTATTTGAATCTGGACAAGGACATTCAAAGGAAATGGGAAAAGGACATTCCCGGATACATCCAGAAGGCAGAGGCCAACTGGCCAAAAATCAAGGACAAGGCGCCGGGCGATCTATGAGAATCGTCAGGAGGGACAACTCAATCAACAGGTATCGGTGTGGATGGGACAAAGAAAGGAGAACCAACATGATCTCTGCGGCATTTCCATACCAAAAGCAGCGGCGGCGGGTCCTCGGCAGCGAGATGGCGTATGTGGAGGTGGGAGAGGGCGACCCCATCGTGCTGCTGCACGGCAATCCCACCTCGTCGTACCTCTGGCGCAACGTGTTGCCGCACTTGCAGCCGCTAGGCCGCTGCATCGCCCCCGACCTGATCGGCATGGGCGACTCCGATAAGCTGCCTAACAGTGGCCCAGGCTCGTATCGCTTCGTCGAGCACCGCCGCTACCTCGACGCCCTGCTCGAGGACCTGGATGTGCGCGAGCGGGTCACCTTCGTCATCCATGACTGGGGCTCGGCCCTCGGCTTCGACTGGGCCAACCGTCACCGCGAGGCCGTGAAGGGCATCGCGTTCATGGAGGCGATCGTGCGGCCGCAGGGCTGGGACCACTGGGACAAGATAAATATGCGTTCAGCCTTGCAGGCGCTGCGTTCCGAGCCCGGCGAGGAGATGGTCCTGCGAGACAACTTCTTCATCGAGAAGATCCTGCCAGGGGCCATCCTGCGCGCCCTCTCCGCCGAGGAGACGGCGCAGTACCGACGGCCGTTCGCCGAGCCCGGCGAGGGGCGACGGCCGACGCTGACGTGGCCCCGGCAGATCCCCATCGATGGAGAGCCCCCCGATGTGGTTAAGATCGTGGCTGCCTCCGCGGGCTGGCTATCAACGAGCCGTGTGCCCAAGCTGTTCTTCAGGGCCGAGCCCGGTGCGATCCTCGCCAACGACGAAGATCTCGCCTTCATCCGCAGGTTGCCAGCGCTGACCGAGGTAAAGGTCGCGGGGCGCCATTACGTCCAGGAAGACTCGCCGGACGAGATCGGGCGGGCCATCGCCGGCTGGATGGCGGACACGAGCCAACGGCATCGTCCAATGAGTAACAAAAAGCAAAGCCTATCGCGGGCCCGCTAGAGTGGAAGTCTCGTTGGAGGGGAAGTCTCATGAGCCGTCGCCCCATGATCCTCAGTGCTTTGGCAGGGCCAGTAGCGGCAAATCGCCCAGCAGCTATCAGACCCGGCGAGGAGGAAGTTTATGAGTCACAATCGTTCAGCACAAACGGCGTTTTCCCGTCCGGCTGAGGCCCTGTTCCCGGTGCTTCCCGCGTCCGTCCGCAAGGTCGAAGCGGATGGTGTCCAGGTCTTCTACCGAGAGGCGGGTGACCTCGGCGCACCGGTGGTTCTCTTGCTGCATGGGTTCCCGGCATCGTCGTTCATGTTCCGCGAACTCATTCCACGTCTCGCTGGTCATTATCGTGTGATCGCGCCTGATCTCCCTGGCTTCGGATTTACTGAGGTTCCGGCCGAACGGAAGTATGTTTACTCGTTCGATCGATTGGCGTTCACGATAGAGGCCTTCACCCAAGCGCTCAAAATCGACCGCTATGCAATTTATGTGTTCGATTACGGTGCACCAACAGGTTTCCGTTTGGCGATGGCTCACCCAGACAGAGTAACCACCATCGTTACGCAGAATGGGAATGCGTACGAAGAAGGTCTGGGGGACGCTTGGGGTCCGATCCGGCAGTATTGGGCCTCGCCCACAACAGAAAACCGCGAGGTACTCCGCAAGAACATTTTGACACTGGAAGGAACGCGCTGGCAGTACACGCACGGCGTAGCCAATCCAGAGAGCGTTCCGCCTGAGTCGTACACACTAGATACGGCGCTGCTGGAACGTCCAGGAAACAAAGAGATTCAGCTGGATTTGTTTCTGGACTATGCGTCGAACGTCAAGCTCTATCCGAAATTCCAGGAATATTTCCGTAAGTCGAAACCACCTTTGCTTGCGATCTGGGGCAAAAACGATCCCTTTTTCATCCCAGCGGGAGCTGAAGCTTTCCGGAAGGACATACCGAGCGCGAAGGTTCAGTTCCTTGACACTGGACATTTCGCTACGGAGACGCACGCTGTAGAAATTGCCTCCGCCATGAAGGATTTCCTTGAGACGAACGGTGTCAGGCGCGACAGCGGAGAAGGTGCGGTTAGACGATGAATTCGTTTCCTCAGGATTCCACCATCGTTTTAGTCCATGGCGCATGGGCCGACGGCTCGTGTTGGAGGGACGTCATTTTCCCGTTAGAACGCCAGGGTCTTAAGGTCATTTGCCCTCAGATTCCGCTTACGTCGCTAAGCGACGACGCTTCCGCATTGACTCATGCGCTCGAACGCACGACTGGCCCTGTCGTCCTGGTCGGCCATGCTTACGGAGGGGCTGTGATTGGAGCGGTACGCGAGGAGAGAGTCAAATCGTTCGTTTATCTCGCAGCGCTCGCGCCCGATGAAGGTGAGACCGTCGCGCAGGTGTTTTATCGCGACCAAGCCCATGCGGAAGCGCCGAAGTTGGACCCGGACAAATACGGTTTTATCTGGATGCCGGAAGACGGATTTCGCCGGGCGGTCGCCCACAAGGCTTCGACCGACCAGACCAGAATCCTGACCGCAGTGCAGCGCCCAATTTCTGTTCAGTGCATTCAAGAGGTCGCACCGTCGCCGGGATGGAAAGCAAAGCCGTCCTGGTTCCTGGTTGCCGAAGAGGATCGCATGATCAATCCAAAGACGCAGCAATTTATGGCTCATCGAATGGGCGCGAAGATCCGCTCGAGCCGCGTGGACCATAGTCCGATGTTTACCGCGACCAATCTGGTGACTGACGTGATTCTGGAGGCGGCGCGGAAAAGCCTCTCCGCATGAGGTGCCTGCGGAAACCTTACGATTGAGGGTCTACCCGACATTCCAAACGGCAAGTGGTTGTTGTTCGTGATTGAGATGACTTGGAGCGCTTAGCGAAGCGACGGTGCTTACGGGAGGATTAGAAATGCTCGCCGACTTGACCAAGACAGACTCGCTCGCGGCACAGCGCGGTTCATTAGGACCAAAAGGCAGCGCGCTTTTCAAGCTGACGCAACCGCGCGTGGCCCGCGGCTGCACGAATCGCTGCACACCAACCGAGGCGTCGTGATGCTCGCCCTGGAGGTCGTCTCGCTGCCTGTGGCCGACATCGATCGAGCGCTCGCCTTTTACGTCAATCGGGCCGGCTTTGTCCTAGACGTTGACTACCATCCCACCGTCGAGTTTCGGGTTGTGCAGGTCACTCCGCCCGGGTCGGCATGTTCGGTGCAACTGGTCAGTGCTAACTCGCCTAGCAGGGTGCACAATCTGTATCTCGTTACGAACGACCTCGCGACCGAGCGGGCGAAACTGATCGCCCACGGCGTTGCGGTCGGCGCGGTCCGGCACAAGGACCCGGTCGAGACGTGGGTCGGCGGATGGAGCACGGGTCTGGATCCCCAGCGTCGCGACTATGCCAGCTTCGCCGACTTCGCCGACCCGGACGGCAATACCTGGACCCTGCAAGAACGCGGTTATCGCGCGTCATGATTCCGCGCACCCAGAACGAAAGGAACACGATCATGGGTTTGTCTTGGCAACAAGGTCCTCTCTCGCTGGGAACAATCGGTCGGTTCCTCGTGCCAGAACCGCTGCCGAAGAGACTCTTATACGCCGAGCCGTTGCGCCGACGCATGCGCGTACTCTTCGGCGGAACCTGGATCGCCGATAGCGAGAACGTTCTTCTGCTCTTCGAACCCGGCCGCTATCCCATGGCTTACTTTCCCGAGACCGACGTCTCTTCAGACGCCCTGCAACGCACTGAGCACACCACCCGGCACCAAGACCTCGGGCTCACTTCCTGGTACACCGTCCGGATGGGTGAGAAGAGCGCGCCGCGAGGGGCGTGGCAGCACATCGACCTGCCCGCCTACGCTACCGAACTGCAGGCACGGCTTGCATTCGCCTGGCCCTCCATGGATGCCTTCTACGAAGAAGACGAACGGATCATGGGCCATGCCGCCGACAGCTACCACCGCATTGACATCCGCCAGACATCCCGTCGCCTCGTGGTCCGGCATGGTGATCGCATCGTTGCTGATACGAAGCGGCCGGTAGTCCTCTATGAGTCCGGCTTCGCGCCGCGCTGGTACGTTCCACGTGCCGACGTTGATGAGTCTGCACTCACTCCCGTGGAACGCCAGACCTTCTGCCCGTACAAGGGGCTATGCAGCTACTACAACATCGATGACGCACATCTAGCGGCATGGTCGTATCCTGAGGCATATCCCGAGGTCGGCCGCATCTCGAACTTCTTGTCATTCGAGCCGGACATTGTCTCGGTGCAGCTCGATGGCAAACAGCTTCATCTTGAGCCGGGTCAGACTGTGATTCCACACGGCCCCGATCGCGAGCTCACCGTCGCCGAAGTGTTCTCTCGCCACAAATCGGCATGAGCGGGCACTCGGCGGCGGGCCATTACTATACGTCACGCGGAAGGGAACCAGGCGATTCGATTTGTCGCGAACCTCAACATCGGCTATACCCTTATCAGGACGGGGGACGACAACATGATTGTCGTCCCGAACAGCGTGATGGTGGGCCAGGCTATTCTCAAATCAGCCGAGTGACCGGCTCCCGCACTGAGGCACCAGCGGCTCCCAAGGACATCGCAGCTCACCGTATTGCACTTGCTGGCATTCGCCGCCCCAACCCGCTCAATGAGGTCCTCAACTAAGCTGGTGCGCGGGGGCGGCTGTGCTAGAGTGCGACAATGTCATCACGGATGTTGAATGGTCACCGTGCCGTTCGTGCCTGTCTGAGAAGTCGCATCAATCACGCTATCTATTGAATTCAGTTTGTGAGTCGTAATGCCGATGGTCCCCCCGTGTCCTTCGGTGGCGGTGCTCAGCACCTGACTATTGTTCAACGTCGCCTTATTGGCATCAACCGTGATGGTGCCTCCAACCGACTGGGGGCCACCCGTGACCGAAGTATTGAGCTGACTGTCCGTCAGCGCAACCTTGTTGGCGTCAATATGGATGGTGCCGCCCTGCCCCTCCGTCGCGGTGCTCAGCACCTGACTGTTGTTCAACGTCACTTTATTGGCATCAACCGTGATGGTGCCCCCGACCGACTGGGGGCCACCCGTGACCGAGGTTGTGAGCTGACTGTCTGTCAGCCCAACCTTGTTGGCGTCAATATGGATCGTGCCGCCCTGGAACCCGCTGGCGCTGAGAAGCTGACTGTTCGTGAGCGTCAGGTTCTTCGCATCCACGGTGATCTGGCCTCCGCCCCGATCACTGGAGGAGGTGTCGACTCGCGTAGCTGTCATGTCCACTCTGTTTCCTGCCACGTGGATCGTCCCTCCGATACCGCCGTTCAATTCAGGGGCCCGAGCGGCCAGGTTGCTCTGATTCAGCGCGATGTTGTCAGCCTGGATGAGGATTTGCTCCCCTTCCCCGAGGTTGCGGCCTGAGCTTGATACCGTGGTGTGGGTAAGGGACACCGCCTGCGCGCTGGACCCTGATCCCTGGAGTCCTTGAATCGTCACCGCGCCACTCGGGCCGGGTAGGTTGACGTCAATAAAGCCGCCATTCGCTGAAATTGTGGAATCTGTCGCTGAGAAGGTGCTGACATTGAATGTAATATTCCCGGGCCGAAGTCCGCTGGTATCGATCGTACTATGGTTGGACAGGGCGACCTGGTCCGCCGTCACCTCAATGTTACCGTTGATCTGATTGGCATCAGCGGATGCGGCTGGGCGGGCGGTGATAGAGGAGTCATCCATGACGAATTGGCCACCGCGAATCGATACACTTCCTGCCGCATGGCCGCTACTGGCAATCCCGCTGGTGTCAATGGTGCTGCCGCTAGAGACAGTGATGGCACCGAAACTCTTGAAGCCGGTGGCGACAAATCCTGCACCGTTGGTGACTTCTCCCCCAACGTGCCGATGCGACGGCTTGCCCACACTGACGAGATTGATTTGTCCACTTGGGGCCGTCAACGTGCCACCCTGCACCGTGATATTTCCTCCGACCAGTGAGATGCCGGTTCCCTCCGCTACTGTGAGTTGGCTGCCCTGGACGGTAATCGCCCCGGGATTGGACCCTAAGAAGCCAAAGGCGGCCACGGGGGCCACGCTGAGCAAGGCGTCGGCATGGGCGTGGGGAACGGCATTGAATCGTGCTCCATCCGCCAGACGCAGATAGTCCGCACTGGTGAAGCTCACCATCCCGCCGACGTTGATGGTGGCATTGGGGCCGAACAAGAAGCCGGCTGGATTCATCAAGAACAGATTTGCATTCCCGAAGCCGGTGGTTTGAATCGTGCCGAAGATGTTG